>Ga0228536_1000403_pt1 | contig 86720 bp, 78 predicted proteins | sample SJ1Smetagenome_FD_168611 | JGI IMG/M metagenome (GOLD analysis project Ga0228536, IMG submission 168611) | Enriched culture of PCE-dechlorinating microbial communities from Ithaca, New York, USA - SJ1.S | ecosystem: Engineered > Modeled > Simulated communities (microbial... > Unclassified...
CGGAGTCCCAGGCCAAGCCCGAACAGGCCGCCGCCGTGCCGGAGCCTCCAAAGCCGCAGCCCAAGCCGGAACCGGCCAAACCGGAACCGGTGAAGCCGGAGCCGCCGAAGCCGCAACCCAAGCCGGAACCGGCCAAGCCGGAGCCGGTGAAGACCCCGGAACCGCCGAAACCGGCCAAGCCCGAGCCCAAGCCCGAGGCGAAGCCCATCAGCGAGACCAAGGCTGAAAGCAAGAAACCCGAGCCGCGCAAGACCGAACCGGCCAAGCCCGAGCCATCGAACAAGGACATCCTGCAGAGCGCGTTGCAGGACGCGAGGAAGGAGGCCAGCCAGAGCAAGGACAAGTCGTCGTCCGGCGGCCCGGCTCAGCCCTCGCCCCAGCAGCAGGCCAAGTCTGCTTTGAAGGACGAGTTGGCCGCCCTGCGCAAATCCGTGGGGGGGAGCATCTACTCCACGGGCGGCGGAGGAGGCGGTGGCGGCGGTGGGTCCGGCAGTTCGGGCCTGTTGCAGGTCTACGCCTCCATCGTGGAGCAGGCGATCAAGAAGAATTGGCGCTACCCGGTGTTCGGCAACGACTCCAATCTGGTGGCGGTGGTCGAGGTGCGCATCGACGCCAACGGGCAGATCGCCGACGTGCGTGTATTGACACCCTCTACCCGATCTGATTTCGACGACTCGGCCGTGAAGGCCGTGCGGGAGACCAAGGAGCTGCCGGCTCCCCCCTCGGAGGCGGTGGGCACGCTTCGGATCAACTTCAACCTTCAGGAACTGAACCGCTAGGGGGACATCCCAGCCATGAAAATCAAGACCGTCCTCTTCGCCTTGCTCTTCGTCGCGCTCCTGGCCGGGAACGCCTCGGCCCAGGGCCTGACCGTGGACATTCACGGCCCCGGCCAGCGCAAGGTGAATCTGGTCATGCTTCCGCCGCGCGGTCTGAGCGCCGCCGCCGTGCCGGGCATGGCCAAGAACTTCGAGGAACTGGTGCGGACCGACCTTCGGTTCATGCCTTTTCTCAATCTCATGCCCGCCTCGGCGGTGCCCGGCGGCGACCCCAGCAAGGGCGTCACGGCCGAGGACATCAACTTCCGGCCCCTGCAACTGGCCCGCATCGACTTGACCATGACCACGGGCTGGGACGGCAATCGCCTGGAGGCCAGGGTCTACGAGACATTCAGCGGCCGCCGCGTGGTGGGCAAGGCCTATGACGACCTCACGGACGCGGCGTTGCCGGACGTGGCCGACCGCTTCTGTTCCTTGCTCATGGAGGCGCTTACCGGCAAGAAGGGCTTCTTCACCTCGCCCATCGCCTTCGTGCGCCGCGTCGGCGAGGCCAAGGAACTCTTCACCGTTCTGCCCCAGGGCCGCGCCCTGACCCAGATCACCAGCCTGGGCGGCTTCAACCTGGGACCGGACTGGTCCAAGGACGGCAATCAGATCGTCTTCACCCATCTGAATCAGGAACGCCACTCCCTTGGCGTCTGGGATCGCAGGACCGGCGAGGCCCGGCTGTATCGCGAGGGCCTGGGCAACACGGTCATCTCCCCGGCCTTCACCCCCGAGGGCGACATAGCCGTGACGTTGAACAAGACCGGCAGCGCGGACATCTACATGCTGGACAAGGGATTCCGGCCCAAGGGAACCATCGCTTCCAGCGGTTTCATCGACGTTTCGCCCGCTTTCGACTCCACAGGTCGGAATATGGCCTTCACCTCCGGCCGGTTCGGCGGGCCGCAGATATTCGTGCTCAACCGCGACACCGGCGAGGTCAAGCGGGTGACCTTCGTGGGCGGCTACAATACCTCGCCCACCTTGAGCCCGGACAGCCGCTATGTGGTTTTCGCCCGGCAGACGCCGAACGGGCACCGCATCTTCATCATCGAGCTGGCTACCGGCCAGGAACGCCAGATCAGTTTCGGCCCGGGCAATGACGAGGATCCGGCCTTCGGCCCGGAAGGCTACTATGTGGCCTTCAGTTCCAATCGCAACGGGCAGTACCGCATCTATCTGACCACCCGGCACGGCGATGAGCCCATCCTGGTCCCCACCGGACCGGGAGACGCCACGTCGCCTGCCTGGAATACGGCCGCCGGCGGGGAATAGCCGGGGCCGGGGCATCAAGGGGCATCAAGGGTTTTGAAAACCGGCGATCATGCCGAGAATATGGAGAGAAAGGAAATGAAGACGAAGGGTTGGGTTCTGGTGATTCTGTGCCTGGTGCTGGCCCTCGGAGCCGCGTCCGGCTGTTCCAAGAAGCGGGCCTCCTCCATGCCTCCGGGCGCCACGGGTTCCGACGCCGCGGTGCGCGACCATGACTGGGCCAGCGGCAAGGGTTCCGGCTACGGCGAGGACGGCCTCACCGAGGAGCAGCGTCTGGCCCGCCAGCGCGAGAAGGCCATGTCCGAGCTGGGCCAGCGCATCCAGTTCGGCTTCGACTCCTATGAGCTGAATCAGGAAGCCCGGGGCATCCTGCAGCAGAAGGCCGACGTGATGAAGTCCACCTCCGGCGTGCGTCTGGTCATCGAAGGACATTGCGACGATCGCGGCACCGAAGAGTACAACCTGGCCCTGGGTGAGCGTCGCGCCCGCGCCGCTTACGAATTCCTGGTTCTTCTGGGCGTGTCCCCGGAACGCCTGTCCATCGTGAGCTTCGGCGAGGAGCGGCCCCTGGTGAAGGGCGAGAACGAAACCGCCTGGGCCCAGAACCGCCGCGACGAGTTCCGCGCCGCCTACTAGGCAACGGACCTGTCGATTCAAGGAGGCCGCGCCATTGTGGGCGTGGCCTCCTTTTTTCATGCTCAGGGGAGAATCGGCAACGTCAAGGCGAGCAGTGCTCCGGCGATCAGGCCCGCCAGGAGGTCGTCGGTCATGATCCCAAGTCCGCCAGGCAGGCTTCGTTCCACGGCCCGGATGGGCCAGGGCTTGAGAATGTCCAGAAGTCGGAAGAGGGCGAAGCCCAGAAGCAGAGGCAGGGGCGCCGGCGTCGTGAGCGGCAGCAGGGCTGCCCACTGCCCCAAGAGTTCATCGACCACCACGCAGCCCGGGTCGGTACGTTCCAGAATGGCTTCCGCCCGTGTCGAGGCCCAGATTCCGAGCCCCAGAACCAAGGCCAAGAGCAGAAATCGTCCTGCCAGGGGCAAGGGTAGGAAGAGCCAGGGCGCGGCCAGGACGGCGGCGGCCGAACCCCATGTGCCCGGAGCCTTGGGCAGACGCCCCAGCGGGCCGAGGGTGGCCAGTCCCAGGGCCAGACGGTCGATGGGGCTCACGCCGCGAACCCCATGCGAACCGCCTTGGAAAGCGTCTGACGCCGGGGCATCAGACGCCGGCTCCGCCGCCCTGGTTGGCGATGAAGCCCTTGGTGGATGGGCCGGTGGAGGCGGAGGTTCCGGCGATCTTGGAGAGGAACACGTCTCCCAGGTTCTTGATGTGCCCGGCTGTGTTGTCGAAGTAGTTGTAGTGGGCCTGCTCCTCGTCGATGATGGCCTCGAAGAGCTTCACGCTGATGTTGTCGCCATTGGCCCGGCAGACCTCCAGGAAGGCGTTGTAGTCGGCGATGGTCTCGTCCTCCAGGCCGGAGTCGAAGGGGTAGATCTTGCGCACGTCCTGGCCCTTGACCACTTTGGCCGGGTTCTGGGCCACGGGCTCACCGCCCAGCTCCTTGATGCGCTCGGCGAACTGCTCCGCGTGGCGCATCTCGTCGATGGCGATGCGTTTCATGTTGGCCGCCAGTTCGCCGTAGTCCATGTCGTCCAGGTTGTAGTGTTGGATCATGTACTGGCTGATGGCGTGCAGCTCCATGGCGCGGGCCTTGTTCAGCACCTCGATGACCTTGGCCTTCTGATTCTCCCGGTTCGTCTTGGCCATGCGGACCTCCTGTGGCTGGGATGAAGAACGCTCCGCCGGGGCGTGCCCGGTCGGAAAACCCTCGTATTGTTTTATAATAAGGCAACGCGACCCGAGGTTCAAGCCGGACGCGCCGTCTCTGCCCGGTGTCAGCCTTCGAGGCGGGTCAGGTAGGCGTCCCGCGTCAGCCACAGTTCCTCCATGCGGAACATGTGCCAGTGGTCATGCATGAGGATGTGCCGGGCCAGGATGTGCAGGCCGTAGCGGTCGTACTCTGGGTGCGCGGCCGGGCGTTCCCAGTCCTCGGGCATGGCCGCGTTCAGGATTTCGACGATGCGTTCCCGTCCGGCCTTGAAGTCCGCCAGGGCCTCTTCCATGTTGGGCGTCGAAGGCTTTTGCCTCTCGTCCTCGTCCTTGGGGATGAAGGGGACGAACTCCGGCATGTCCTCGGTCAGGATGCGGCGTAGGCGTTCGGCGAGCATGGGCTGGACGGCGGCCAGGTGGATCACGTGTTCGGCGATGGACCAGAACCCTTCGCCGCGCTTGCGGTGCAGCATGTCCTCGGGAATCTCCCGGACGAATTCCGCGAGGATCGCTGGGCTGTCCCGCAGTCCGCGCAAGATGGGTTGGATGTCCCCAAAGCGGCGAGTGTCGTCCTCCATGACCGTCTCCTTTTCCCGCGTCCGCGCGGGTGCGTGCTTCGACATCGGATTCGCCCCGAACATAATCCGATTCGTCGAAATATCCAAAGGGCGGCGTGAGGCGGTTGGCGGCTGGAACACAGGGGGGCACGTCGCCCAGCGCGACGAGAGCTGAAAGTGGTTGCTATCGCCCGTAGCCCTTGGCCCAAGGCGCCAGTTCGGCGGGAATCTTCTGGAAGTGCATGAAGTCGACCTTGCCCTTGGCCGCCCAGTCGCCGCCCCATTCCCAGCCGAGACGCTTGAATTCCCGCACCACCGGGCAGTCCGGGGTGAGGGTTCCCGGCTTGGCTGGATCGTAGACCGCTCCGGGCGGGAGAATCAGGTCGCCCTTGCGGTAGGGGTTCAATCGGGGATTGATGTCGATGGCCAGACCGAGGGCGTGCAGGGAGACGGCTCCGCCGCCCGTGATGGGCCGCCAGACGTAGGCTGAGGTGTTGTTCGTGTCGGACGACAGGCCATAGGGCCCTTTGGCCTGGATGAGCGGATGGGCGATGGGCAGGACGCTTTCGATCGGGAAGCTGGTCGCCAGGATGACCTCGAAGACGCGGCGGATGTCCTCGGCCAGGGCTTTGTGGACCACCACCTGCCCCTGGTGCGGCATGTCGTCGAAGCCGTAATACTGGACCGGCACCACGGTGAGCTGCCGCAGGACGTCCCGTGGGGTATCCGGTGGCTGATTCGCCTCAATGGCCTGTTCGGGGGTGAGGTCGCTGTCCACGATCACCCCGGCCCGGGCGGGCAGGGCGAGGAGCAGGACCGCCAGCAGGGGAATGAACGCCACCATGCGGCACATGCGACGTCTCAATATGATTCGCCTCATGCTGGTGTCTCCGCGCCGGAGCGCAACCGCATGTGCAGCAGGGGGTACGGCCTGCCCGTTCCGTCCAGGGGAGAGCGGCCGATCCTTTCGAAGCCGTGATGTTCGTAGAAGCCGATGCCCCGGGGGTTCTGCTCGTTGACGTCCACCAGCGTCGCCCCCAGGCTGTCGATCGCCTGGCGCAGCAACCGCGTACCGATTCCCTGGCCGAAATGCGTCGGAGAGACGAAGAGCATTTCGATCTTCGCCTCCGCGACGCCGACGAATCCGAGGATGTCGCCCGCCCCGTTTCTGGCGCAGCGGAGTTCCACGGCCGCCAGATACGTGTCCCGGACGAGCGGTTTGAAGAAGCCGATGTCGTCCTCGCTGATGAAATGATGCGTCGCCCGGACGGACGCCTCCCAGAGATCGGTGATTTCCTGGAATTCGTCGGGCTGGGCCGTGGTCACGGTCACGTGCATGGCGGTATGGTATGCAAGAGTGTCGCGATAGTTCAAGACGAAAATCCGGGAGAAATGCCATTGATGCTGGAAAACCTATGGCACTGGAGGTTCGCCGTGCGCTTCAAGTATGCGATCCTGTACGTCGATGATGTGGCCGCGAGCATTGCCTTCTTCGAGCGGGCCTTCGGGCTCGTCCGTCGGATGGTCCACGAGTCCGGCGATTACGCGGAACTGGACACGGGCGCCACAACCCTGTCCTTTTCCTCGCGACGCCTCATGACCCGGCTCGGAAAGGCGCCGGGCAGGCCGGACCCAACCGCGCCGGTGTTCGAGATCGCCTTCGAGGTGGAGGACGTGGCCGCGTCCCTGGAAAAGGCGCGTTCGGCCGGGGCCAGGGTCATGCAGGAGGTTCGCGAGGAGCCGTGGGGCCAGACCACGGCCTACGTGCTGGATGGCGACGGCTACCTGATTGAGATTTGTTCCCCGGTGGCGGGCGCGTCATAGCCGATGTCGCGGATGCTCCAGGCGGCATGGCTCCTGTCGGTCCGCCCGGCCGCAAGCTCGCCCGGCGTCATGGAGAACCAGCGCCGCAATTCGCGCGTCATGTGGGCCTGATCCGCGAACAGGCAGGCGTGCGCGGTTCTCATCAGGGACACGCCGAAGAGGATGGCTTGCGCGGCCTTTCTGGCGCGGGCCAAACGACGCCAGAAGTCGGGCGATTGCCCCGTGGCCTTGAGGGTATGGCGCTGCAAGGTCCGCAGGCTCACGCCCAGGTTGCGCGCCGCCGACGCGGGCGACTTCGCCAGCGCCAAACAGGAGAGGGCTTCCGCTACATCCGTTGGAATGCAGGCCGCCTTCCGTGCGAAATCGGCCAGCGCGTCCGGGGAGTCGGGGTGGCGCAACGCGCGCACGGTGGTTTGGTTGATCCGCGCGCCCGGTTGGAGCCTGACGCCCATGAAGCGTTCCCCCGGGATGACGGAGACCTGCTCCGGCGTGGCCATGAGCGGGGAGAGATACAGGCTCGGCCGGGTTCCGGGACGGCAGCGGAGGATGAAGTCGCGGCAGCCGTCCGGCATGACCAGGAAGGAATGCGCTTCCCGGGCGGTGTGCGACCAGATCGCGAGGATGGGATCATGTTTCGACATGCCGGTCCGCTTCCTTGGCCGTGAGCCTCAACTGTTTTTCGTTGTGGACGCTATGGCGGGCGCGAGCACCCCGTCGACGAGCAGCCGCTCCAGCACTCGGGATAGTGGCAGACCCACCACGTTGGTATAGGATCCTTCCACCCGGCGCACCAGGAAGCCGCCCAGACCCTGGATGGCGTAGGCCCCGGCCTTGTCGCGGGGCTCGCCCGTGGCCGCGTAGGCCAGCAGTTCCTCCCGGCTGGAACGGCGCATGGTCACGTCCGAACTCACGGCGAAGCGTTCCTCCCCGCCGTCCGGGGTGAGCAGGCAGCAGCCCGTGACCACCTGGTGCGTACGGCCCGAGAGCCGGGTGAGCATGGCCAGGGCGTCGGCGTCGTCCACGGGCTTGCCCAGGATGTCCCCGTCCAGGACCACGATGGTGTCGGCGGCCAGGATCACGGCCTTGGGATGGCGGTTCGCCACCTGCCGGGCCTTGGCCGTGGAGGCGCGCACGGCATAGGCCTCGGGGGACTCGCCCGGCTCGGGGCGGGGTTCGTCGCCGTTGCCGGAGTCGATGAGAAAGTCGATGCCCAGGGAAGCCAGCAGTTCCCGGCGGCGGGGCGACCCGGAGGCCAGCACCAGCGGCAGGACCGAGCGGAACGCGCCCTGGTCGGGGTGGATGGATTGTGTCGGCATGGCCCGTCCTTGCCCGCTTTGCCTGGCCGCGTCAACGTGCCGGGGTTGTGGCCTGGGCGGTAACATCCGGCGCTCCCCCTTCGTCCTGGAAACGACCGCCCCAAATCGGCGACAAATTCTTGGCGGTTGGAGTAGATTGGTATTCCTTTTATTCCAAGGCGTTGTGATGTTCGTACTTGGCAGGGAACTTGCTTGATTTCGGGAAAAGGAAGGCGGTTTCATGCCTCAGAAAGACGATTCCGTCCTGGCCCATTATGGCCTGGGCGGTTCCGGGGACGAGCAGCCGGGCGGAGGGCTGACGGACTGGGCCGTGCCCTGGTCCGACCTGATGATGACGCTTTGCGTCCTCTTCGTGGTGCTCTTCGTCTACGCCAGCACACACAAGAACGTGACCGTGCTTTTCCGGCCCAATCCCTCCCAGGCTGTGGATCCGACGGGCGGCATGTCCGAGCGGCTCCTGGACCGCCTGGAGGACCGCACCCTGTTCCTGCGCGTGACCGACGGCCGCGAGGTGCTCTACCGCTCGGACCATCTGGGCGTGAGCGTGGTGCGCGAGCCAGGCGGCCATATCCGCGTGACCCTGCGCGGCGATGTTTTCTTCGAGCCCGGCCACGCCGCGTTGCAGCCCCGTTCCCTGGCCTACCTGGACGAGGTGGCCGGAATCCTGCGTACCCACGGCGGATTGATCCACGTCCTGGGCTACGTGGACGAGAGCGAGGCCGCCACGGCCGACGGCTTCGATCTTTCGGCCCGTCGAGCAGCCAACGTGGCCCGCCATCTTCTCGACACCCAGGGACTGGACCCCAGGCGGCTGCTGGTCAGCGGCCATGGGGCCTACCGTCCCGAATCGCCGTCCGGCCTGCCCGGCGGCCCAGAGCGCAACCGGCGGGTGGAGATCCTTCTGCTCGCCGACAGGTGAACCGCGAGGAATGAACGCATGAACCGCAAGAACATCCTGGGATTGATCGTCTGCCTCATCCTCTTCGTGACCAGTTTCGCACTGACTCCCTCGGGACTGGCGGGGTATTGGAATCTGGCCGCCCTCCTGGTGGTCATCTCCGGCCTGGGTGCCTCGCTGCTCATCGCCTATCCCTTCGAGACCATCCGCAACGCCTGGGCCGTGGCCCGCAACGCCTATCGTTCGCGGCCCGCCACCCCGGACGAGGTGGCCCGGACCCTGCTCGACCTCTCCGTGCGCTGCCGGGTGGACGGCATGCTCTCCCTGGAGCGCCTGGAGGAGCTGTCCCGCGACACCTTCCTGGCCGGAGCCGTGCAGTGCCTGGTGGACAACTACAAGGAGGAGGAGATGCGCGATCTCCTCGGCGCGGAGATGCGTTTCTTCGCCTTGCGCCGCCAGCAGAGCGAACGGGTCTTCCTGACCCTGGCCCGGCTGGCCCCGGCCTTCGGCCTGGCGGGCAGCGTCATCGGCATCATCGGCATGATCATGGGCATCAACGACACCGCCGTGATCCTCCAGAACATCCCGGTGGCCTTCATCTCCACGCTCTACGGCGTGATCCTGGGCAACCTCGTCTTCGCGCCCCTGGCGGAAAACATTCATCAACAGACCCGGGCCCAGCTCCTGAATCAGGAGATGGTCCTGGAAGGCGTGGCGGCCATGTCCCGTGAGCAGAACCCCTACAAATTGGAACGCCGCCTGAGCGCGCTGCTGACCCCCGGCCTGCGCGCCGAGCAGATTCAGGCTCTGCGCGGCATCACCCGCAAGTATGCCCGCCAGAAGATCGCCAAGGAAGAGGGCAGCCTGTTGGCCGACGTTTCCTGAGATGCCGTGGCTTGAAAACGAGAAGGGGCCGCAGGGCTCCTTTTTTTTTCTTCCGCATCCGTGCTATCAGGGACGAATACTTCAGGGAGGCGCGCGACATGCGGATTCTCGCCGCCGACATCGGCGGAACCAACAGTCGGTTCGCCGTGTTCCGGGCCGGTCCCGGACCACTTGAGCGGGAGGGCGGCCTGACGCTGCCCAGCGCCGGGGCCGCGGACTTCACCTCGCTCCTGGCGCGGGTCTGGGCCGGAATCGGCGCGGGGCCGGAGGACTTCGACGCGGCCGTTTTGGCCGTGGCTGGGCCGGTGCGCGGTCGCAGCTGTCGCCCGCCGAACATTTCCTGGGACATCGACCTGGAGCGCGACTGGTCCGACCCGACGCCCTGTCTGCTGCTCAACGATTTCCTGGCCCAGGCTTATGCTTGCCGCACTCCGGCCGTGGCCGAGGCCCGGGTGATCCATCCCGGGACCGCCGATCCCCGGGGAGCCGTGGCCGTCATCGGCGCGGGCACGGGGCTGGGGCACTGCGCACTACTGCCGCTGGATCGGGGCTTCACGGCCGTGCCCTCGGAGGGCGGCCACGCGTCTTTCGCCTTCGTGGGGCCGGAGGAGGGCGCTTACGAGGAGTTTCTGCGCAAGGAGACGGGCAGGCCCTACGCTTACGGCGACCTTGTGGTCACGGGCTCTGGTCTGTCCCTGCTGCATCGTTTCCATACCGGCCGTGATCTGGCCCCGGCCCAAGTGGCCGCCGAACTGGGGCCGGATTCGCCCACGCTGGTCTGGTTCGCGCGCTTCTACGCCCGGGCCTGCCGCAACTACGCCCTGACCGTGCTGGCCACGGGCGGCCTGTATGTCTCCGGCGGGCTGGCGGCCAAGAATCCGACAGTGGTGGACAACGACCATTTCCGCGCGGAATTCATCAATTCGCCGGCGCACGCCGAGTTGCTGCGCAGCCTGCCCGTGCGGCTCAACGCCAACGAGAACAGCGGTCTTTACGGAGCGGCCCTCTTTGGGCAGCGTGCGCTGGAACGCGCGACCGGCCTGGAGGCATGATGCTCTCGTCTCCCCTGAACCGTCTGATATTGACGCTTCTGGCCGTCATGGCCCTGGCGGCCTTCTTCGCCCTGAGCCCTTGGGGCCTCGCCTGTCTGGAACGAATACAGACGATTGGGAACCAGTTGGCATTGTTCGGTGCGGAGCATCCCGCCCTGCTTTGGGGCGGCGCCCTGTGTTTTTCCGCGCTGCTCGCCATGCTTCCCGGCCCGGGCAGGCTCCTGGCGGCCGTGGCGGCGGGTGCCGCCTGCGGTGTTTTCTGGGGCGGCCTCGCGACGGTCTGCGGCGCGACCCTTGGTGCGGCGGCGGTTCGGGCCCTGGCACGCGGTTCTCTGGCGGCCTGGGCCAGGGGGCGTTTCGGCCCGGGATTGCGGCGCGTCAACTACGGCGTGGAGCGCAAGGGGGCGTGGTACCTCTTCAGTCTGCGTCTCACCGGCTCCGCGCCGTTTTTTCTCACCAACGTGGCCGTGGCCTTCACGCGGTTGCGACCCGTCGCCTTTCTGGGGGCCACCTTTCTGGGCCTGACGCCGGAGATCCTGCTCCTGGCCAATGTGGGCCGCGCCCTGTCCGCTGCAAGTGTTTCCGGAGAGTTGGCGTCTCCTGGTCTGCTCTTTGCCCTGGCGCTGGCCGTGATCGGACCCCTGGTGCTGCGCCACGGCCTGCCCCTGGCTATTGGCATGGTGAGCGGAGCTCAGACCGGTTGAAGGATTCCCGGACCTGGGGTAAAGGACTTCTGGCGCAGCGGATGCGCCTATTCTTTTTTCTGACTTTTCAAGGAGTTGTCCGTGTCGTTCTCGGATCGCTACAGCAAGATGTACCCCATCTCCTGGGAGCAGCTGCACCGGGACTGTCGGGCCCTGTCCTGGCGGCTCATGGACAAGGGGCCCTTCGAGGGGATTCACGCGGTGACCCGGGGCGGTTTGGTTCCGGCGGCCATCATCGCCCGTGAACTGGACATCCGGCTCATCGACACGGTCTGCGTCTCCAGCTATGATTGGCAACGGCAGGGCGGAGCCACCGTGCTCAAGGAAGTGCGCGGCGACGGCTCGGGGTGGCTTCTGGTGGATGATCTGGTGGACACCGGCCGCACCGCGCGCCTCGTCCGGGAGATGCTGCCCAAGGCCCACTTCGCCACGGTCTACGCCAAGCCCGAGGGCCGTCCCCTGGTGGACACCTTCATCACCGAGGTCAGTCAGGATACCTGGATTTTGTTTCCCTGGGACGCGGAATCCCAGTTCGTCCAACCCATCGTCAAGAAAGGCGTCTGATCCGGCCCGACAGGCCGCCACCGGCGTCCAGGGCGCAGCGCCCGCCGCCGCAACCAATGGAGAATCTGGAGGAAGATGATGCAGCGCATGTGCAGGATGTTGGCCCTTTGTCTGGCCGCCGTTTTTATTTTCGGTCTGGCCGCCTGCGACCAGAAGCCCGAGCAGAAGCCCGCCGCGCAGTCCGCCCAACCCGCGGCCGAGACCAAGGCGGCTCCGGCCCCGGCGGCCGAGAAGAAACTCAAGATCGGCTTCGTTTACGTCTCGCCCGTCGGCGACGCCGGTTACTCCTACGCCCACCACATGGGCTACAAGGCCGTGGCCGCCCTGCCCGGCGTGGAAGCCTCCTACGTGGAGTCCGTGGCCGAGGGCGCCGACTCCGAGCGCGTCATCACCAACATGGCCCGCAAGGACTTCGACCTGATCTTCTCCACCAGCTTCGGCTTCATGGACCCGAGCCTGAAGGTGGCCAAGGAGTTTCCGAACGTCAAGATCATGCACTGCTCGGGCTTCAAGACCGCCCCGAACATGAGCAACTACTTCGGCCGCATGTATCAGGCCCGGTATCTGACCGGCATGATCGCGGGCCTGATGACCAAGAAGAACATCATCGGCTATGTGGCCGCTTTCCCGATTCCCGAGGTCATCCGGGGCATCAACGCCTTCACCCTGGGTGCGCGTTCCGTGAACCCTCAGGCCCAGGTCCGCGTGGTCTGGACCAAGACCTGGTATGACCCGGCCCTGGAGAAGGACGCCGCCGTGAGCCTGCTGGACGTGGGCGCGGACGTCCTGACCCAGCATCAGGACTCTCCGGCTCCGCAGGAGGCCGCCCAGCAGCGCGGTGCATACTGCATCGGCTACAACTCCGACATGAGCAGTTTCGCGCCCAAGGCCAATCTGACCTCGGCCGTCTGGAACTGGGCCCCGTTCTACGTGAAGACCGTGGAAGAGGTGCGCAACGGCGTCTGGAAGGGTGGCCAGGCCATCTGGGAAGGCATGGACAAGGGTGTCGTGGACATCGCTCCCTACGGCGCGGCGGTTCCCGAGGACGTCAAGGCCAAGGTCGAGGCCAAGCGCGCCGAACTCAAGGCGGGCAAGGACGAGATCTTCGTCGGTCCGATCAAGGACCAGTCCGGCAAGGAGCGCATCGCGGCCGGCCAGAAGGCCCCCGACGCCGACCTGCTGGGCATGACCTGGTTCGTTGAAGGCATCGTCGGCACCACCGAGTAGGGGACCAATGGCCGCGTTGCGCGTCATCAAGCGAGACGAGCCCTGGAAAGGGGGCGCCCTGGTGATCGTCCTGGGCGCCCTCGCCTTTTCCCTCGCGGCGGCCATTCTCATGCTGGCCGCCCAGGGCAAGTCGCCGCTTCTGGGCGCGCAGGTGCTCTGGCAGGGAACCTTCGGCCATCTCTTCGCCCTGGAGGACGCACTGCGCAAGGCCGTGCCCATCTTCCTCTGCTCCCTGGGCGTGGCCGTGGCCTTCCGCATGCAGGTCTGGAACATCGGCGCCGAAGGCCAGTTCGCCCTGGGAGCCATCGCCGCCACCTGGGCGGCCCTGACCTTTCCCGGCCTGCCCAAGATATTGCTTCTGTCCTTCATGTTCCTGGCGGCCCTGGCCGCCGGCGGCTTCTGGGCCTTCATCCCGGCCTGGCTCAAGCTGCGCTTCAAGGTGAACGAGATCATCACCACGCTCATGCTGAACTACATCGCCATCCTGCTCCTGGACTACCTGGTCTTCGGGGTCTGGAAGGATCCCTCCAGCTTCGGCTTCCCCATGACTCCGGAGTTCGGTCCCAACGCCATTCTCGGGCCCATCGGCGGCACACGCCTGCACTGGGGGCTGGCCGTCTGCGCCGTGGCCGGGGTGGGGTTCTGGGCCTTCTTCCGCTTCACGATCCTGGGCTACGAGCTCAAGGCCGGCGGCGAGGGCGCGCGCGTGGCCCGCTACGCGGGGTTGCGCTACGGCTTTCTGGTGGCCTTCGTCATGATCGCGTCCGGGGCCCTGGCCGGTTTGGCCGGGTGCGTGGAGACCTCGGCCTCCCTCGGGCGGCTCCAGCCGAGCATCATGACCGGCTACGGCTACACGGCCATCGTGGTGGCTTGGCTGGCGCGCCTGGAGCCTCTGCCTATCGCCCTGGCCTCCTTCCTACTGGCCCTGCTGCGCGTGGGCGTGGAGAACCTCCAGTTGGAAATGCAGATTCCGGCGGCCTACGGTTCGATCATGGAGGGGCTCATCCTGCTCACGGTCCTGGCCGGGCAGTTCTTTCAGACCTACCGCCTGGAATGGCGGCGCGGGGAGTAGGCCGTGGAGCTGGAGATCGTCGTCGCGCTGTTGGCCGCGGCCGTGCAGTCGGGCACGCCGGTGCTTTTCGCCACCCTGGGCGAGATGCTTTCCGAGAAGGGCGGGGTGCTCAACCTGGGCGTGGAGGGAATGATGAGCGTGGCCGCCTTGGCGGCCTTCCTCACGTCCTCCTTCACCGGTTCGCCCTGGCTGGGTTTTCTGGCCGGGGGATTGGCCGGAGCCGCCCTGGCCACGCTGCACGGCGTGGTCTGCGTCGGCTTTCTCGGCAATCAGGTCGTTTCCGGGCTGGCCCTGACCATTCTGGGCCTGGGGCTCACGCATTTCTTCGGCACGCCCTACATCGGTTTGGCCGCCCCCGGTTTCTCCAAGTTCGCCGTGCCGGTCCTGGGCGACCTGCCCGGCCTGGGGCCGATCCTTTTCCGCCAGGACGCCCTGGTCTATCTGTCCTATGTCCTGCCGCTCCTGTTCTGGTTCGTCATGCGCCGCACGAGCCTGGGTCTGGCCGTCACCGCCACCGGGGAGATGCCCGCGGCGGCGGCCGCCGCCGGGCTCAAGCCCCTGCGCCTGCGCTATCTGGCGGCGGTGGGCGGCGGCTTCCTGGTGGGCCTGGGCGGGGCCTATCTTTCCCTGGCCTACACCCATCTCTGGACCAACGGGCTTTCCGCCGGGCGCGGCTGGATCGCCGTGGCTCTGGTCATCTTCGCCTTCTGGAGGCCGGGCCGGGCGGTGGTCGGGGCCTATCTCTTCGGCGGGGTCATGGCCTTCCAGCTGCGGCTCCAGGCCACGGGCACCAATTTGCCCTCGTCGCTCCTGCTCATGCTGCCCTATGCCCTGACCGTGATCGTGCTGGTTCTTTCCGCCTGGCGCGGCCAGGGCACAGACGCCCCGGCTGCCCTGGGCGTGAACATCGAGCCGGAGGGCTGACGTGGACCAACTGCCCGCCCGCCCTCCCCGTCTGGCCCTGCCGGACGCCGAACCCGTGGTGGCCCTGCGCGGGCTGACCAAGCGCTTCGGCAAGATCACGGCCAACGACGCCATCACCCTGGAAATCCGCCCCGGGCGCATCAAGGCCCTGCTGGGCGAGAACGGCGCGGGCAAGAGCACGCTCATGAGCATGCTGGCCGGGCGTCTGGCCCCGGACGGCGGGCGCATCGAGGTGGACGGCCGCGAGGTCCGCTTCACTTCGGCCCGCGAGGCCATCGAGGCGGGCATCGGCATGGTCTACCAGAACTTCATGCTGGTGAACGCCATGACCGTGACCGAGAACGTGCTCCTGGGGCAGGAGAAAGGGTTCTTCATCCGTCCCCGGGACATGGAACGCCGTGTGGCCGAACTGGCCGCCCGGTACCACCTGGACATCGACCCGGCCGCGCGTGTGGGCGACCTGTCCATGGGCGAGAAGCAGCGGGTGGAGATTCTCAAGCTCCTGGCCCGCGAGAGCCGGGTGCTCATCTTCGACGAGCCCACGGCCGTGCTCACGCCGGAGGAGACCTTCCGGCTCTTCGAGGCCCTCTGGTCCATGACCAGCCAGGGCAAGGCCGTGGTCTTCATCAGCCACAAGCTGGAAGAGGTCCTGGCCATCGCCGACGAGATCGCCATCCTGCGGGCCGGGAGGGTGGAGGCCGAGCTGACGCCCGAGGAGATCGGCTCCAAGGCCGACCTGGCCCGGATCATGGTCGGCAAGGACGTGCTTCTGGAAGTGGACCACGAGGCCGCCGAACTCCGCGAGACCGTGCTGGAGGTGAGGAACCTCACCGGCCTGGGGCTCTCGGGGGTGTCGCTGGACCTGCGGCGCGGCGAGGTGCTGGCCGTGGTGGGCGTGGCCGGAAACGGCCAGAAGGCGCTGGTGGAGGCGGTCTGCGGGTTGATCCAGCCGCCGCGGGACACGGTCTTCATCCTGGACAAGCCCTGGCGCGAGTACTACGCGGACCCGGACTGGAAGCACACCCTGTCCTACATCCCCGAGGACCGGCTGGGCCTGGCCACCATGCCCAACAAGAACCTCGTGGACAACATGCTGCTCACCACCCGCAAGGGTTTCAAGGCAGGTCCTCTGCTGCAGAAGGCCCGAGCCGTGGCCGACACCCGCGAGCTGGTACGCAAGTTCAACATCAAGCCCGGCCGGGTGCGCGTGCTGGCCTGGCAGCTCTCGGGCGGCAATCTCCAGAAGGCCGTGCTGGCCCGCGAACTCTACCGCGAGCCCAAGCTCATCGTGGCCGAGCAGCCCACCCAGGGCCTGGACGTGGCGGCCACCGAGGAGGTCTGGCGCAGGCTCCTGGACGCCCGGGACATGGCCGGAATCCTGCTCGTCACCGGCGACCTGAACGAGGCCCTGCAATTGGCCGACCGGGTGGCGGTGATGTACCGGGGCCGGATCGTGGAGACCTTCCCGGTTACGGACAAGGACAAGGTGGACAAGATCGGCCTGTTCATGGCCGGAGTGACGGATTCTTGATGTCTTTCTGCTGAAAGTCTTTGGAGGGGAGCGCGAGGGGAACCTTTCTTCAGAAAGATCCCCCTCGCTTTTTGTCCTATTCTTCGTCTTTTCCCGTGGCTTTCGCCAACCTCTCCAGATAATCCCAGGCCGCGTCCACGCTTCGCTGGATGGCGGCCACGTCGTTTTCGCCCAGGTGGCGGAAGCGGCGCTGCGGCTTGAGGTAGTCCAGCACGGGCAGGGGCTTGGCGGGCTTGCGGCTGATGACGAAGCGGCCGCCGATGACCTCATAGAGCGGGAAGACCTTGGTGTTCACGGCCAGCCGGGCGATTTCCACGGACTTGGCCCCGGCCAGTCCCCAGCCCGTGGGGCAGGGGGCGTAGACGTGCAGGTAGGCCGGGCCGTCCACGGCCAGGGCCTTGCGGACCTTGTTCATCAGGTCCAGGTGAAAGGCCGGGGAGGCCGTGGCCACGTAGGGGATGCCGTGGGCCGCCGCGATGAGCGGCAGGTTTTTCTTTTGGGTGTGCTGGCCCTTGCTTTGGCGTCCGGCCGGAGAGGTGGTGGTCGTGGCGCCCCAGGGCGTGGAGCTGGAGCGCTGGATGCCCGTGTTCATGTAGGCTTCGTTGTCGAGGCAGACGTAGAGCATGTCGTGACCGCGCTCCAGGGCTCCGGACAGGGCCTGGAGGCCGATGTCGGCCGTGGCTCCGTCACCCGCGAAACAGATCACGTGCGGCTTCTTCTTGATCTTGCCCTGGCGGTGCAGAACCTTGAGTCCGGCCTCGATGCCCGAGCCCACGGCGGCCGTGTTCTCAAAGGCCACGTGCATCCAGGGCAGCTTCCAGGCGGTCTGGGGATAGGGCGAGGTGACGATCTCCATGCAGCCCGTGGCGTTGGCCACCACGATGTCCCTGCCCGCGGCCTTGGTCACCATGCCCATGGCCAGGATCTCCCCGCAGCCCTGGCAGGCGCGGTGGCCGGAGGAGATCATGCACTCCTTGGGCAGATTCTTGGCCGTGATCTTCTCGTAGTCGATGGCGATGTCAGTCAGCATTGCTGTCCACCCCCCAGAGCGTGTAGGTCTTGTCCAGCTTGCCCTTCTTTGCCAGCCGGTACATTTCGCGGAAATCGGCCACGGGCACGTCCCGTCCGCCCAGCCCGGCGACCACGTCGACGATCTCGGGCGCGTCCTTGTCGCCGTAGTAGATGTTCTTCAGCTCCTGGGCCACCGGGCCGCATATGGAGCCGGGGCTCATGGCCCGGTCGATGACGATGAGTCGCTTGGCCCCCTTGCAGGCCTTCTTGAACTCCTTCACCGGGAACGGCCGCCAGAGGCGGATGCGCACCTGGCCCACGTCCTCGCCGTCCTCGTTGAGTCCGTCCACGGCGCTCCAGACGCTTTCGCCGAGCGACCCCATGGTCACGAAGAGGGTCTTGGCCTTCTTCCTGCCGTTGGTCTCCACGAGGTCGTACTTGCGGCCGAAGGCCGTGTTCACCTCGCCGAGCACTTCCTTGACCACGGCCTTGGAGTCCAGCAGGGCCTGTTCGCACTGCTTCTTGGCCTCCATATAGACCTCGGGCACGCCCACCGGGCCCATGGTCACGGGCTTGGCCGGGTCGAGGCGCATGGCCGGGGAGTAGGGCGGCAGGAAGGCGTCCACCGCGGCCTGCTCCGGGAAGACCACGGGCTCGATCATGTGGGTGAGGATGAAACCGTCCATGTTCACGGCCACGGGCAGGAGCACGCGATGATCCTCGGCGATCTTGAAGGCCGCGATGGTCAGCTCGGTAGCCTCCTGGCCGTCCTCGACGAAGAGCTGGACCCAGCCGATGTCGCGTTCGGACATGATGTCCGAGTGGTCGTTCCAGATGGAGATGGGCCCGGACAGGGAGCGGTTGGCCACGGTCATGACGATGGGCAGCCGCTGGGCCGAGGCGATGAACAGGATTTCGTGCATCAGGGCCAGGCCCTGGGAGGAGGTTGCCGTGTACACGCGGGCCCCGGCGGCCGAGGCTCCCACGGCCGCGCTCATGGCCGAGTGCTCGGATTCCACGGGGATGAACTCCGCGTCCAGCTCGCCGTTGGCCACGTAGGTGGACAGTTCCTCCACGATGTGGGTCTGGGGGGTGATGGGGTAGGCCGAGACGACCTGGGCTCGGGCCAGTTTCACGGCCTCGGCCACGGCCAGGGAGACTTCGATGCCGACGCGCTTCTTGAGCATCACTTCTCCTCCATGACCATGGCGATGGCCTCTTTGGGGCACTCGTTGGCGCAGATGCCGCAGCCCTTGCAGTAGTCATAGTCCGGCCGGAAGAAGCCGTCGTCGCGCTCGCTGATGCAGAACTCCGGACAGTAGAGTTCGCACATGCCGCACTTGATGCACTTCTCCTCGTCCAGACGCGGGATGAGGGTGCGCCAGTCGCCGGTCTTCAGCCCGGCGGCGCTGCCCGGCTCCAGAACGGCCGCTCCGAGAGCCAGCTCCTGCCAGGCGCACAGGGACTTCTTGGCCATGCCATGCCTCCTTGGTGGCGTGGTTGCATGAAAGAAAATGTCGCGCAGATGTAGCCCGGCGTTCGCGGCGATGCCGCAAAAATCCGGTCAGTGGACGAATGGGCCGGTGAACGGCGAACGGAGGATCAGGGCAGGAGGGCGGCTCCGTTCAGGAGCAGCGAGTCCAGGGCCTCGTCGGTGAGCGCTAGGCGGCGTTGGAGCATGTGCATTTCGGCCCCGGGGTCGAAGAGTGGATAGTCCGAGCCGAAGAGGATGCGTTCGCGGGGGTGGCCGTTCCAGATGGCCCGGAGCGTCTCATCCGGGATGAAGGCCATGGTGCTGGAGGTGTCCATGAAGACGTCCCGACCCACGAGGTGTTCCAGGGCCCACTTCCAGTGCAGATAGCCGCCCATGTGAGCGGCGATGACCCTGCGTCCGGGGAAGGCTCGCAGCAGGGCCGCCAGCTTCATGGGGCAGGAAGGGTTCTTTTCCGGAGGCAGGTCGTCGCCCACGTGAATCATGAGCGTGAAGCGCTTCGGAACCATTTCCATGAGCTGATAGAAGGCCGGGGAGTCCAGAAAGAATCCTTGAAAGTCGGGGTGAAACTTGAGACCCGTGATGCCCGCCTTGGTCAGGCGTTCGATCTCGCGCTCGTTGTCCTGGTAGTCCGGGTGCAGGGAGCCGAAGGCCACCACTTCGGGATGCTTGCGGGTCAGCTCGATGGCCCAGTTGTTGGCCGGGACCACTTGCGAGGGGTCCGTGGCGGCCGTGTGCAGCATGACCTTTTCCAGGTCGGCGTGGGCCGCGCGGGCCAGAAGGTCGTCCACGGTGCCGTCGCCCACTGGCGTGATGCCATAGTGGTCCGAGAGCTGGTCCAGAACTTTCTGGGCGATCTTGGGGTGGAAGGCGTGGGTGTGAACGTCGATGCGCATATGCGTATTCCTTGGAACTCATTGACGGGGACATGGCTAACCGAGCTGGGCGGAGGTCGCAAGACGTGAGCGCCCACACTAAAAATCGGCATGAACAAATCGTAATGTTGTGGAGAGGTTCTTTTCCCATTGAATAGGGTATGCTGTTCAGTTGAAAGAGCTTGCCCAGCGGGCGGAGGTCGCCATGTTCGGAGTTGGTTCCACGGAATTGCTGGTCATTCTGGTCATCGCCGTTTTGGTCTTTGGCTCCAACAAGCTGCCTGAGATCGGCGCGAGCATGGGCAAGGCCATCCGTGCCTTCCGTACGGCAGGAGAAGAGACTGAAAAAATTGAAACAAAGCCGTCACCCCAGGATGAGAAGAAAGCGTCCTGACATGGCGGCGTGAGGGAATGACAATGCGATATGGGTGCCTGCTTCAGGCCGTGATCATGATGTTGCTTACGCTCGCGGCCATGGGCCTCTACGAATATGGATTCATCGTCCCGGCGGGAATTCTCGGCGGGATCGCCGCGGCCGTGATGGCCTGGGGAATCTGGGCCGTGAACCGCAGGAGCGGGAAAGATTAGCTGAACAGCCCCTTGAGCCAGTCCGGCACACGCACCGGGCGACCTTCCGCGTTGACGCAGGCGTGTTCGGTCATGCCCGTGGCGATGATTCCCGAGCGATCCGCCGTGTAGACCTCGTAGGCGAAAAGCATCGAAGCCCGCCGCCATTCGCTCACTCCGCAACGGACCCATAGTTCGTCGTCGAAACGGGCCGGAGTCCGGTAGCGGCAGGAGGCTTCGCGTACAGGCAGATAGATGCCGCGTTCCTCCACCTCGGCGTAGCTCATGCCCCGGTCGCGGATGAACAGGCTGCGCGAACGTTCGAAGAAGTGAAAATATTCCGCGTAGTAGACCACGCCCATGGCGTCGGTCTCGCCGTAGGACACACGATGCGCCAGCCAGGAGTCGGCGCTTGGGAAGCCGCTGTTTTTGTTCATCGTTTTATTCGTTCCAGGCACCAGTTCAACAGCGTGTGCCCCTGCTCCAGAACGAGTCCGGCTGCGTCGGCGGTGTTTTCGTCGAAGGCTGCCGCGCTCTGGCCCGTGACGCCCGGGGCCAGGAAAAGGAAGGGCACCGGGTCGGAGGTATGGGTCCGTTCCTGGATCGGCGTGTAGTGGTCGCAGGCGATGAGCCAGGCCGCGTCGTCGCCCAGGGCCTGGCGCAGCGGGCCCACGATGCGTGCGTCGAAACGGGCGATGGCCTCGGTCTTGTCGGCGGCGTTGCCCGCGTGGCCGCACTCGTCCGGCCCCTCCAGATGCACGAAGACGAAATCCCCGGTCTCCAGAAACTTGAGCGCCGCGTCCACCTTGCCCTGATAGTTCGTGTCCAGCAGACCTGTGGCCCCGGGAACTTCGATGACCTCCATGCCGGCGGCACGGCCCAGGCCCCGGACCAGGTCCACCGCCGAGATGACCGCGCCCGAGAGCCCGAAGGCCTGGCGGAAGCCGGGCAGATGCAGCGGTCGTCCCTGGCCCCAGGGCCAGATGGAGTTGGCCTTGGTTGTGTTGTTCTTGTGGGCCAGCCGTTCGGCGGCTCCATGCAGGAGATCCCAGAGGCGCGGGGAATGTGAGAAGGTCATCAGGTCCGGCTTGACCGGCTTGTCCGTGATGTCGTGAGGCGGCCGGATGGCGAGCGTGGCCTCGTCCTCCAAGGCCCCGCCTTTCTGCACGAGCAGATGGCGGTACTGTACACCCGGGTGGAAGGTGAAGGTCTCGTCGCCCAGGTGGTCCTGGAGGTCGCGCAGGAGCGGCAGCGCGGCCTCGCTGGTGATGTGTCCGGCGGAATAGTCGCGCATCGTGCCGGAAAGCCCCAGGTCCGTGACCGTGACCAGGTTGCAGCGCCAGACCAGATCCTCGGGGTCCAGCTCCAATCCCTGGGCCGCGGCCTCGATGGGACCACGTCCGGTGTGGTGCTGCGCCGGGTCGAAGCCCAGCAAGGCCATGTTGGCCACGTCCGATCCCGGGGCCATGCCTTCGGGAACGGTGCGGCAGCGGCCCATAAGGGCCTGGGCTGCCATCGCGTCCATGTTCGGGGTCTGCGCGGCCTGGAGCGGGGTCTTGCCGCCCAAGGACTCCAGGGGCCAGTCGCCCATGCCGTCGGCGATGAGGAAAAGGAGTTTCATGCGCTGCGCCAGGTTAAAGGATTCGGAAGAGAACAGTCGGCTTGCGGGTGAAGCTCATGGCGTCGATCTCCGCGGCCACGGCGTCGGCGGCCTTGGCCTGGGCCGCGTGGGTCAGAAAGACGATGGGCACGTCCGTGGCCGACTCGTCGCCCTTCTGCACGGCCTGGGCGATGGAGATGCCGTGGTTGGCCATGGTCTGGGCGATTGCGGCCATGACGCCCGGCCGGTCGGCCACGGTGAAGCGGAAGTAGTAGCAGGACACGGCCAGTTCGGGCGGCAGGATGTCCGCAGGAGCCACCGGAGCTGAGCCGAAGCCGGTGTTGTCGGGCCGGAATCCCGGGCGGCAGAGGCTCATGAGGTCGGCCAGCACGGCGCTTCCCGTGGGCAGAGCCCCGGCTCCCTGTCCGTGGAGCATGATCGGGCCCACGGCGTTGCCCTCCAGGCGCACGGCGTTGTAGTTGCCGCCCACCCGGGCCAGGAGGAAGGTATGTTTGACCAAGGCGGGGAACACGCCCGCCTCCAGACGACCGTCCACGTCGCGCACCTGGGCCAGCAGCTTGATGCGGTAGCCGAATTCGCGGGCGATCTCGATGTCCTGCTGGGTCACGCTGGTGATTCCGCGCACGGGCAGGGTTTTCAGCGGATAGTCGCGGCCGTAGGCAAGCCTGATGAGGACCACGAGCTTGTGGGCCGTGTCCATTCCCTCGATGTCGAAGGTCGGGTCGGCCTCGGCGTACCCCAGGGCCTGGGCCTGGGTCAGGGCGGTTTCGAACTCCAGGCCGTTGGTGGTCATCTCCGAGAGGATGTAGTTGGCCGTGCCGTTGAGGATGCCCACCAGTTTTTCGATGCGGTTGCCGGATAGCGAGTCCTTGAGTGTCTGGACGATGGGGATTCCCCCGGCCACGCTGGCCTCGTAGAGCAGGCCGACGCCTTTCTCCTCGGCCAGGGCGAAAAGCTCCGGGCCGTGTTCAGCCAGCAGGTGCTTGTTGGCCGTGACCACGTGTTTGCCCGCCCGCAGGGAGCGTTCGATGAGCGTCTTGGCCGCGCCCACGCCGCCCATGAGTTCGACCACGATGGCAATCTCCGGGTCGTCCGTGAGCGCGGCCGGATCGTCGGTGAGGGCGACGCCCGGTCCGGGCAGGAAGCTCCGCCGCTTGGTCAGGTCGCGCACGAGCACGGTCTTGATGGCGATGCGCCGTCCGATGCGGCGTTCGATCCAGTCCCCGTTCTCTTCCAGGACCCGGGCCAGGCCCGAGCCCACCGTGCCGAAACCGGCCAGGCCGATGCGTACCGCTTCCATGAGCACCTCTATTTGCCGAAGAACTTCTTGATGCCGCGCACTGCCTGATTGATGCGCTGGCGGTTCTCCACCAGGGCGAAGCGCACGTGCCCGTCGCCGTACTCGCCGAAGCCCAGGCCCGGGGACACGGCCACGCTGGCTTCCTTGAGCAGAAGCTTGGAGAACTCCACGCTGCCGAGCTTCTTAAACTCCTCGGGGATGGGCGCCCAGACGAACATGGTGGCCTTGGGCTTGGGCACATCCCAGCCCGCGCGGGCCAGGCCCTCGCAGAGGGCGTCGCGGCGGTCCTGATGCTCATCCATGATTTCGCGCACGCACTCCTGCGGTCCGTTCAGGGCATGGCAGGCCGCGATCTGGATCGGCTGGAAGATGCCGTAGTCCAGGTAACTCTTGATCCGGGTCAGGGCCTGGACCATGTCGCGGTTGCCGCAGCAGAAGCCCACGCGCCAGCCCGCCATTGAGTAGCTCTTGGTCAGGGAGAAGAACTCCACGCCGACGTCCTTGGCGCCCTCGGCCTGCAGGAAGCTGGGGGCCTTGTAGCCATCGAAGGTGAAGTCGCAGTAAGCAAAGTCGTGGATCACCATCAGCCCGTTTTCCTTGGCGAAATCAACAATGCGCTGGAAGAAGGCCAAGTCGCAGACCTCGGTGGTCGGGTTGTGCGGGAAATTGATGACCAGAAGCTTGGGCCGGGGCCAGCAATGGCGCACGGCCAGCTTCATGTCCTCGAGGAAATCTCGGCCGGGGCCGATGGGGATGCGCCGCACGTCCGCTCCGGCGATGATCGCGGCGTAGGGATGGATGGGGTAGGCCGGGTCCGGGGTCAGGACCACGTCGCCGGGAGCCAGCATGACCAGGGCCAAGTGGGCCAGTCCTTCCTTGGCGCCCATGGTCACGACCACTTCCTGATTGTGGTCCAGTTCCACGTTGAAACGGTTGCGGTACCAGTTCGCCATGGCCATGCGCAGGCCGTTGATGCCCTTGGAGGCGCTGTAGCGATGGTTGATGGGCTTCTGCGCCGCCTCCACGAGCTTGTCCACCACATGCTTGGGTGAAGGCAGGTCGGGGTTGCCCATGCCCAGGTCCACGATGTCCGCGCCATCGTGGCGGAGCTTCATTTTGAGTTCGTTGACCGTGGCGAAGACGTAGGGCGGAAGGCGGTGAACCCTGGCGAACTGATGCTGTTGCATGGCCGTGACTCCTCGCGCTCGTGGCGGATATGTTGAGATGGAGAGGTATCTATTAGCCGCGCCGCCCGTGCCCTGTCAAAGCCAATTGTGCCGCCGGAAACGTGTGTTTTTTTCACGAACCGCGCATTGAAGGGCCTTCCGGGCCGTGTTATGAGGGGCAAACAGGGTTTCGCCAGGCGAGACCGAGGAGCGTTCATGCCCAACAATCCGGATTACGCGGCCATGCTTCAGGAAGCATTGGTGGAGGCCCGGCTCGGGCTGGCCGAGGGCGGCATCCCCATCGGCGCGGCCCTTTTCGACGCCTCCGGCCGGCTGGTGGGCCGAGGCCGGAACCGCCGCGTCCAGGACGACGATCCGTCCATGCATGCCGAAACCAACGCCTTCCGCAACGCGGGGCGCCAGAAGTCCTATCGGGACATGGTCATGGTCACCACCCTGGCCCCGTGCTGGTACTGCTGCGGGCTGGTCAAGCAGTTCAAGATCGGCACCGTGGTCCTGGGCGAGTCCAGAACCTTCAAGGGCGGGATAGACTGGCTGCGGCGTCAGGGAGTGAAGGTCGTGGACATGAAGAACGCGGAATGCGAGGAGTTGCTCGGCCGGTTCATCAAGGCTCATCCCGAGATATGGAACGAGGACATCGGGGAATAGAAACGGGCGCTCCGTGCGGCGCGTCTTTTCAGATCTTTTCGGAAAGAGAGCCGGGCAGGGCTCCGGGGCAGGCCTCGGTGCGGACCATGCGCGAGAGGGTCATGCAGTCCAGTTCCAGAGGCTCGTCGAAGACCACGCCGCAACGGTCGCCGCGTGTCCAGCGGATTTCCCCGCGCATGCTGGAGAGGAAGCCGATCAGACCGTTGAAGATGCAGCCCCGGAAGAAGACGGAATCGCCGAGGGCCGGCGTCCCGCCGTTCATCAGCAGACAGGCTCCCGCCGGGGAGATGTCCTCGATGAGCGCGTCGCAATCGCGTCCCCCCGCAGTGATGGAAAGGTCGCACTGACGCAGGACGTCCAGCACGTCGGCCAGGGAGACGCGCGAGTGGTTGCGGCGGTTCAGACACAAATCCATGACAGCCTCGCGTATACAGGGAAAGGCGTCTCATACCCGGGCCTTGCGCTGATGGCAAGTGGTTTTGCGAGTCTTCGTCTTGACCTCGAAAGGCGAATTCTTTAGCTTCCAACACTTGCCCGGAGCGTGTCCGGGCGACGGCGTCGCGGACGGCGCAATTTTTCCTCACAAGGAGTGAGCGGGCAATGGTTCAGAAATCCGAGAAGATCTGGTTCGACGGCAAGCTGGTTCCCTGGGACGAGGCCAACGTCCATGTGCTGACCCATACCCTGCATTACGGAGCGGGCGTATTCGAAGGCATTCGGGCCTACGAATGCGCCGACGGCACCTCGGCCGTCTTTCGCCTGCAGGAGCACATCGTCCGCTTGCATGATTCGGCCCATATCCTGAACATGACCATCCCCTTCGATGTGGATGAGCTTGTGGACGCCTGCGTCGAGACGCTCAAGGCCAACAAGCTCAAGGCGGGCTATCTCCGCCCCCTGGTCTTCATCGGCGACGGCGTCATGGGTGTGCATCCCGGCAAGAACCCCATCCGGGTGGCCATCGCCACTTGGCCCTGGGGCGCGTACCTGGGCGAGGAGGCCCTGGACAAGGGCATCCGCGTGAAGACCTCCACCTTCGCCCGGCATCACGTCAACGTCATGATGACCAAGGCCAAGGTCTGCGGCAACTATGTGAACTCCGTGCTGGCCAAGACCGAGGCCGTGGCCGACGGCTACGACGAAGCCCTCATGCTCGACACCATGGGCTTCGTCTCCGAGGCCAGCGGCGAGAACATTTTCATCGTCCGCGATGATCAGATCAAGACCACGCCGCTCACCTCGGTGCTCCCGGGCATCACCCGCGACAGCATCATCACCCTGGCCCGTGAGCTGGGCTACGAAGTGGTCGAGCAGATATTCACCCGCGACGAGCTGTACATCGCCGATGAGGCCTTTTTCAGCGGCACGGCCGCCGAGATCACTCCCATCCGCGAGGTGGACCGCCGGGTCATCGGCGAGGGGCACGCCGGACCGGTGGCCAAGCTCCTCCAGCGCGAGTTCTTCAAGGTCGTCAAGGGCGAGAACCAGGACTACGCCCACTGGCTGCATCCGTATACGGCCTAGTTGTTTTCGGGCGAGAACGGGGGGGCCTCGGCCCCCCTTCCTTTTTCATGAGGGGCCGACGGACCTTTTCAAGCGGGCCCCGAGCGTGTACACCCAGAATCCATGAGCGCAGCCAACCTCACCGCCAAATACCGGCCCCGGACCTTCGCCGAGGTGGCCGGACAGGACGCGGTCAAGGCCATCCTTTCCCGGGCCGCCGAAACCGGCCGGGTGGCCCCCGCCTATCTCTTCAGCGGCACGCGCGGGGTGGGGAAGACCACCATCGCGCGCATCTTCGCCAAGGCCCTCAACTGCGAGAAGGCCCCCACCGCCGAACCCTGCAACGAGTGCGCGCACTGCCGCCAGATCACCGCGGGCGTGGCTCCGGACGTCATCGAGATCGACGGCGCGTCCAACCGCGGCATCGACGACGCCCGCCGCCTCAAGGAGGACATCGGCTACGCGCCAATCGAATGCCGCTACAAGATATTCATCATCGACGAAGCGCACATGCTCACCCGGGAGGCCTTCAACGCTCTGCTGAAGACTCTGGAGGAGCCTCCGGCCCGGGTGACCTTCATCCTGGCCACCACCGAGGCGCACAAGTTCCCGGCCACCATCCTCTCACGCTGTCAGCATTACGCCTTCAAGATGCTGCCCCAGGCCGAGATCGCCGCCCATCTGGAGAAGATTCTCCGCCTGGAGAACGTGGACTTCGAGACCGGAGCGGTGCAGATCATCGCCCGCCGGGCCTCGGGCAGCGTGCGCGACGGCATGTCCTTGTTGGGCCAGGCCCTGGCCTTCGGCGGTACGCGGCTGGCGGAGTCCGAGGTGCGCGGCTTCCTCGGGCTGGCCGGGCAGGATGTGTTCTTCGCCCTCATGGAGGTGCTTCAGGCCCGCGACCTGCCGGGCGTGGTTCTGCTTCTGCGCCGCATCCTGGACCAGGGCCTGGATTTGGGGTTCTTCCTGCGTGAGCTGTCCGGCTGTTGGCGGAACATGTTCCTCCTGCGCCAGGCGGGCGACGCGGCCCTGTCCGCTCTGGACCTTTCGGCCGAGGAGGCCCGCGCCTGGGGCGAGTGGGCCGTACGTTTTCAGCCCGGGCACATCCACGCCTGCTGGCAGATGACCCTGGAGAGCCAGCGCCGCATCCTCACCAGCATGGAGCCCGCGCAGGCCTTGGAGCTGCTGCTGCTCAACCTTGCCAGCCTGCCGGACTTGGTGGATATGGAGACCTTGGCCCCGGCCGCGTCCTCCGCGCCCCGAACGCCCTCGGCAGCCACTCCGCCCCGGCCCGCGCCGCGTCCGGCCCCCGTGCCGTCCCCGACTTCTCCGGCGGCGTCGCGCCCGGCTCCGGCCCCCTCGTTCCGCGCCGAGTCGCGCGCCGAGGCCGAGCCCGAGACCGAGCCCGGGGACGACGCTGAACCGGACCCCGCCGCGCCGGAAGTCACCGGGCCGGACCCCGCCGCCCAACCGGACTGGGGGGGCTTCGTGGAGTTCCTGGTGCGCAAGAACGGCCAGGCCGAGTCCAAGATTCCCGGGTTGCGCCAGCTTTCCGGCGCGCTGGAGGGGCGCACCCTGGTGGTGCATTGCCCCACGTCCTATCTGGCCGGCCGCCTGAGCGCTCCAGAGTGTCTGAAGGCCCTGACGCGTTTCACGCGGGAGTATTTCGGCCCGGACATGAGCGTCCGCCTGGACCGCGCGCCCGAGGCGCAGCAGCGCCGCAGCCTGGATGAACTCAGGACCGAGGCCATGGAGGACCAGGGGGTGCGCCGGGTTCTGGAGTCCTTTCAGGCCAAGGTGTTGAACGTGGAGCCCCGTCGCCCGGGCTGAACCGACCGTTCACCGAAAAAATCGCGACATCCGCGATCCCAATCCGTTAGCTCGCTGGAGGTTCATTGATGAAGGGCATGAACGAGATGCTGCGGCAGGCGCAGATCATGCAGAAAAAGCTGCTCGCCGCCCAGGAAGGCTTGAAGTCCAAGGTCGTGGAGGCCGCCAGCGGAGGCGGCATGGTCATGGTCCAGGCCAACGGAAGCCAGGAGATCATTTCCGTGACCATCGACCCCTCCGTGGTCGCTTCGGGTGACGTCGAGATGCTGCAGGATCTGGTCCTGGCCGCCGTCAACGAGGCCCTCAAGAAGGCCAAGGAGATCATGGAGCAGGAGATGGGGCAGGTCACGGGCGGCATGCGCATCCCGGGTCTGCTCTAGGGGGCGGCGTGGACAAGCTTCCCGGTCCCCTCAAGGACGTGGTGGAGCGGCTCACGCGGCTGCCGGGCATCGGGCCCAAGTCGGCCCTGCGCATCGGCCTGCACCTGCTCAAGCTGCCCCGGGAATCGGCCCAGGACTTCGGCCGCGGCATCATCGAGCTGCGGGAACGGCTCTGCCTCTGCGAAGAGTGCGCCAGTCTGGCCGAGACCAGCCCGTGCCCCCTGTGTTCGGATCCCGCGCGGCTGCCGGATCAGCTTTGTCTGGTGGCCGACTGGGACTCGCTCCTGAACATGGAGGAGATGGGGCTGTACAAGGGGCGCTATCTCGTCCTGGGCGGACTGCTCTCGCCCTTGGACGGGATCGGGCCGGGGAACCTGGAGTTCGAGCGCCTGCGTCGCCGTCTGGCCCGGGGCGAGGTGCGCGAGATCGTCCTGGCCCTCGGGGCGACGCTGGAGTCCGAGACCACGGCGTCCTACGTCAAGAACCTGGTGGAGGCGGATTTCCCGGAGGTGGCCGTGAGCCGCCTGGCCCAGGGCATCCCCATGGGCGGGGAGGTCAAGTACATGGACAGGGAGACGCTCAGGCAGTCTCTCCTGTACCGTCAGAAGGTCTAACGGCCGGGGGAGTCCCGGCCCAACCACGGAGCGGGGACGACCATGATCGAGATTCGCATTCACGGCAGGGGCGGGCAGGGCGGCGTGACCTCGGCGGAGCTTCTGGCCCGGGCGGCCATCGCCGACGGGCGGTTCGCCCAGGCCTTCCCGAGCTTCGGGCCCGAGCGGCGCGGCGCGCCGGTGCAGGCCTTCGTGCGCGTGGACGGCAAGAAGATCCGCCTGCGCGAAAAGATTTACGAGCCGGACTTGGTCCTGGTCCTGGACCCCACGCTGCTGGACATCGTGGATGTGGCCGAGGGCCTCAAGGAAGGCGGCATGGTCGTGGTCAACTCGGCCCAGCCCGCCGAGGAATTGAAACGCAAGTACGGCTGGCCCAAGGCCGCCTGCGTGGACGCCGGCAAGGTGGCCCTGGAGGAACTGGGGGTGCCGATCACCAACACGACCATGCTCGGGGCTCTGCTCAAGGCCTCCGGGCTCCTGGACGTGGACGGCATGCGCGAGGTCATTGACGAGCGCTTCGGCCCCAAGCTGGGGCCCAAGAACTACAAGGCCCTGGAGCGCGCCTTCCGGGAGACCGCCGTCGCCTAGCCAAACGCGGCGATGATTGCTACAAAGGGCCGGTCGACCGGCCCTTTTTCATTTCCCGAGGAACTTCGTGCCCGAAACCATCACCGTCGAAATCCACACTGTCGTCTTCTCCAACCCGGACAACGGCTACACCGTGGCCCGGGGCCGCTGCAAGGACGAGCCCGGCCTGACCACCATCGTCGGCTGCTTGGGCCGCCCCTCCCCGGGCGAGTCCCTGATCCTCACCGGAGAGTGGAAGTTCCATCCGCGCTTCGGCCGCCAGTTCGAGGTCCAGACCTTCGAGCAGGGCCGCCCGGCCACGGAGAACGGCGTGATCCGCTTCCTGGCCTCGGCGGCGATCAAGAACGTGGGCCCCAAGCTGGCCGAGCGCATGGTGAGCAAGTTCGGCATGGAGGTTCTGGACATCCTCGACGACGAGCCAGAGAAGCTCCTGGAGGTGCGCGGCATCTCCAAGAAGAAGCTGGTGGACATCGTGGATTCCTGGAGCCGCCAGCGGGAGATCAAGAACCTCATCGTCTTTCTGCACAGCCACGAGGTCCCGCCCACCTTCGCCCCGCGCATCTTCCAGCTCTGGGGCGCGCAGGCCGTGGCCAAGCTGCGCGAGAATCCCTACGAGCTGGCCTACGAGATCAGGGGCGTGGGCTTCAAGACCGCCGACAACATGGCCCTCAAGCTGGGCTTCGCCCCGGACGCGCCCGCGCGCCTGGAGGCCGCCGTGGTCTATGCCTTGTTCTCCCTGAGCGAGCGGGCCGGGCACCTCTTCTGCCCCAAGGACAAGCTCTTCGAGGAGGTCTCGCGCATGCTCGGCGGCGGCCTGGACCCCCAGGCCCTGGACGACGCCCTGGCCGCCCTGGAGGAGAAGAAGCGGGTCCGGGTGGAGCCCCTGCCCGAGCTGGAGATCGACGACGCCGTCTACCTCCAGCATTTCTGGAAGTGGGAGCGCGAAACCGCCCAGCGACTCTTCGGCTTGGCCGCCCACCCCACGCCCGTGAGCCGGGCCAAGGTGGAGGCGACCCTGCCCAAGGTGGAGAAGGTGGTGGGCATCGAGCTGACCCCGGAGCAGCGCGAGGCCGTGTTCGGGGCCTGTGTGAACAAGTCCTTCATCATCACCGGCGGCCCGGGCACCGGCAAGACCACCATCACCCGGGCCGTGGTCCGCACGCTTCAGGATCTGGGCCTGAAGATCAAGCTGGCCGCGCCCACGGGCCGCGCCGCCAAGCGCATGACCGAGGCCACGGGCTTTCCGGCCCAGACCGTGCACCGCATGCTTCAGTACCAGCCCGACGGCTCGTTCCACTACTGCGAGGAGCAGAAGCTCAAGGCCGACGTGCTCGTGGTGGACGAAGCCTCCATGCTCGACGCCCAGCTTTTCCTTTCCGTGTTGCGGGCCCTGCCTCTGACCTGCCGCCTCGTTCTGGTGGGCGACGTGAACCAGTTGCCCTCCGTAGGCCCGGGCAATGTGTTGGGCGACCTGCTGGAAAGCGGAGCCGTGCCCTCGGCCGTGCTCACGCACATCTTCCGCCAGGCCCTGGAGAGCTGCATCATCCGCAACGCCCACCGCATCAATGCCGGGCAGTTTCCGGTGCTCGACCCTCGTCCGGCGCCGGAAGCCGACTTCTTCTGGGTCGTGCAGGAAGACCCGCAACGGGTCCAGTCCATCATCGTGGAGACCGTCTGCCAGCGCATCCCCGAACGCTACGGCCTGGACCCCCTGCGCGAGGTCCAGGTGCTCACGCCCATGCACAAGGGCGAGGTCGGCACCCAGGCCCTGAACGAGGTGCTCCAGGATCGCCTGAACCCCCGCCTGGGCCCGGAGATCAAGCGCGGCAACTGCCGCTTCCGGGTCGGCGACCGGGTTCTGCAGCTGCGCAACAACTACGACAAGGACGTGTTCAACGGCGACCTGGGCTGGATCCTGGACCTGGATCCGGAGGAGGGCTCCCTGGTGGTGGACTTCGAGGGCGACGCCGTGCCCTACGAGCCCTCGGAGCTGGACGACCTGGCCCTGGCCTACGCCGTGAGCGTGCACAAATCCCAGGGCAGCGAGTACCCGGCCGTGGTCATGCCCGTGGTCACCCAGCACTACCTTCTGCTGCAGCGCAACCTGCTCTACACCGGTCTGACCCGGGCGCGGCGGCTGGCCGTGCTGGTAGGCAGCGAGCGGGCCCTGCGCATCGGCCTGAACAACGTCACCGCCGGTCGTCGTCAGACTTATCTGCGCCACCGTTTGCGCGAGGTCTTCGCCAACAGCCTTCTGGCCTGACGTTCGCGGAGCGGGCCGATTTCTTCTTCCCAAGCCGGGGCATTTTGCTACTATGGGGCCAACGCACCCATACAAGGAGAAGACCCATATGCTCGGCAAGAAGATGGAAAAAGCCCTCAACGACCAGATCACCTGGGAATTCTATTCCGGCTACATCTATCTCTCCATGTCCGCCTGGTTCCAGGCGCAGGGCCTGCCCGGCTTCGCCAACTGGATGGAAGTCCAGAACCAGGAGGAGGTCTTCCACGCCACCAAGATGTTCCGCTACGTCCTGGAGTCCGGCGCCAAGGTGGAGTTGGGCGCCATCGCCAAGCCCAAGGCCGCCTGGAAGAAGCCCCTGGACGCCTTCCAGGACGCCCTGGCCCACGAGCAGGGCGTGACCGCCCGGATCAACGCGCTTGTGGATCTGGCCCAAAAGGAGAAGGACCACGCCACGAACAACTTCCTGCAGTGGTTCGTGTCCGAGCAGGTGGAGGAGGAGGCCAACGTCTCCGACATCATCTCCAAGCTCAGGTTGGTGGGTGACGGCGGCGCGCTGTTCATGCTGGACAAGGATCTGGCGACACGCGTGTTCACACCGCCGGTCGGAGCCTAGCGCCGCGGTTCGGACGCGGAACAGGGAGGAAGCCATGAGCGACCAATCCCAACGCATGCTCTGCAAGGCCCTCGAATTGGCCGAAAAGAGCGCGGAGTTCTATGAGGGCAACATCGACGCCTGCCCCGACGGCCTGGGGCGGGAAGTGTTCGAGATGGTCCGCGAGGCCGAGCGCGATCACTTGGACCGGGTGAAGGAGATTCATGACGCCGTGATCGGAGGCGCGGCCTGGGGGGCCGCCTGTGTGCTGGACGAGGCCGACGAGGAGGACGCCCTGTCCGTGTTCCGGGGCATCGCGGCGCAGTACGAGACAGACGATTCCTGCTCCACCGAGGTGGAGGCGCTGAACATGGCCCTGGACCTCAAGCTGGCCCTGGTGACCTTCTACGAGGAATGGCTCGAGGAGGCCGAGGACGAGACCGAGCGCGAGTTCGTCGAGCGCATGGTCCAAGAGCAGCGCGGCCACTACATCATGCTCTCTGATCTCCAATACTACTACGAGGATCCCGAGGGCTGGGCCCTGGACCAGGGCGGCGGTTCCCTGGACGGGGTCTAGGCCGGGAGGCGTCATGAGCGGACCGGGCATCAATATCGTCATCGGCGGTGAAGCCGGACAGGGTCTGGTGACGGTCGGCGACACCCTGTCCCGGGCCCTGACTCGCGCCGGGTACGAGATCATCGTCACCCAGGACTACATGTCGCGCATACGGGGCGGCCACAACACCTTCGCCATCCGCACCGGGCCGGACCCGGTTCTGGCCCCCACCATGGACATCGACATCCTGGTGGCCCTGGACCAAGAGAGCGTGGACCTGCACGCCGGGCAGCTCACGGCCCGAGGGCTCATCGTGGCCGGAGACGACCTCCGGTTGCCTGACGCGCCCTGCCTGCGGGTGCCCTATCGTCGCCTGGCTCCCAAGCCGCTCTATGACAACGTGGCGGCCCTGGGCGTGCTCGGCTCGGCGATCTGCAACGATCTGAGCATCCTGGAAAGGCTCGTGTCCGAGGCCTTCGGGAAGAAGGGCCCGGAGGTGGTCGAAGCCAACCTGTCCGTGCTCCGGGCGGCCTACGCCTGGGTCAGGCAGCAGGAGCCCTCCTTCGCCTGCATGCCGCCCGCGCCGGCCGACGCCGGCCCCCGGATCATGCTCAACGGCAACGAGGCCATCGCCCTGGGCGCGCTGGCCGGAGGCTGCGACTTCCTGTCCTTCTATCCCATGACCCCGGGCACCTCCGTGGCCCTGACCCTCATCGACAAGGGCCGCGCGACCGGGCTGGTGGCCGAGCAGGCCGAGGACGAGATCGCGGCCGTGAACATGGCCCTGGGCGCGGCCTATGCCGGAGCCCGGGCCATCGTCTCCACTTCGGGCGGCGGCTTCGCGCTCATGTGCGAGGGAGTGAGCCTGGCTGGCATGCTTGAGCTGTCCGTCGTCATCGTAGTGGCCCAGCGGCCCGGCCCGGCCACGGGACTGCCGACCCGCACCGAGCAGGCCGACCTGAACCTCGTGCTCTACGCCGGGCATGGCGAGTTTCCCCGGGCCGTGTTCGCCCCCGGCGGGGTGGAGGACTGCTTCTACCTGACGCATCGGGCCTTCGATCTGGCCGAGCGCTACCAGTCCCCGGCCTTCGTGCTCACGGACCAGTTCCTGGCTGATTCCCACCGCTCCGTGGCCCCCTTCGACCTGGACGCCCTGCCCGCGCCGCCGGAACACCTGCTCCGGCCGGAGGAGGGCCGAGCCTACAAACGCTATCGGATCACCGAGGACGGGGTGTCGCCCCGGGCCATTCCCGGGTTCTCCGAGGCCCTGGTGGTCTCCGACTCCGACGAGCACACCGAGGACGGCAAGCTCACCGAGGATCTATCCGTGCGTACGGCCATGCAGGACAAGCGCCTGCGCAAGGGTTACGGGCTCATCGAGGAGACCGTGCCGCCGGATTACTACGGCCCGGATCGGCCCGCCCTCCTGCTGGTCTGCTGGGGTTCGACCCTGGGCGCGGCCTTGGAGGCCATGCGACACCTGGAGGGAAGGGAGATGCGCGCGGCGGTCCTGCATTTCCGGCAGGTCTGGCCGCTCAATGGGAGACAGTTCCTGCCCTTCCTGGAAGAGGCCGGGCGCGTGGTCATGGTGGAGGGCAACTCCACGGGCCAGCTGGCGGCCCTCATCCGCCAGGAAACCGGCTTTCTCATCGACAACCTGATCCTGCGCTACGACGGCCTGCCCTTCACCGCCGCCTTCATTCTGGCCGGTCTGGGCAAGCTCGACGTCTGAGGAGGCCGCCATGGTCAGCGTGGAAGAGTATGGACAGTACGAGACGGCTTGGTGCCCGGGGTGCGGCAATCACGCCATTCTCAAGGCCGTGAAGAAGGCCCTGGCCGGTTTGGGGCTCGCGCCCCACGAAGTGCTCATGGTCACGGGCATCGGCCAGGCGGCCAAGGCTCCGTTGTATATGAACTGCAACATGTTCACCGGCCTGCACGGTCGGGCTCTGCCCGCGGCCACCGGTGCGCGTCTCGCCAACCCGGAACTGACCGTCATCGTGGAGAGCGGCGACGGGTGCAGCTACGGCGAGGGCGGCAACCATTTCCTGGCGGCCCTGCGGCGCAACGTGAACTTGACGCTTTTGGCCCACGACAACCAAGTCTACGGTCTGACCAAGGGGCAGGCCAGCCCGACGACCATGCAGGGCATGAAGACCAAGGCCCAACCCTTCGGTCAGCCCTCGATGGCCTTCAATCCCCTGGCCGTGGCCGTGACCATGCGCGCTGGTTTCGTGGCCCGGGGGTTCTCCGGGGAGATCGATCACCTGGCCGGGCTCATCCAGGAGGCCGTGCGGCATCCGGGTTTCGCCCTGGTGGACATTCTCCAGCCCTGCGTCTCGTTCAACAAGCTGAACACCTTCTCCTGGTACAAGGAACGAGTTTACAGGCTCGGTCCGGAGCACGATCCCACGGATTTCTCACAGGCCATGAACAAGGCCCTGGAATTCGGGGAGCGCATCCCCATCGGCGTGATCGCGCGCAACGATCGACCCCCGTTCGAGACGGGCGTGCCCGGGCTGACCCGTGGGCCGCTGGCCGCCCGGAGCCTGAACCGTGACGAGCTGCGTCGGATCGTGGAGTCCTATGCCTGAGAAGGAGAACCTCATGAGTAAGGTCTTGCTGGTCGCTTTTCGCGGCGACCTGCTCTGTTTCGTGCATGTGCTTCTGAATGCCTTGGACCTGAAGGAACGTGGTGTCGACGCGCGTATTCTCTTTGAGGGCGCGTCCGTGACTCTGGTGGCCCCCTTGGCCGACCCCCAGGGGGATTTCCACACGCTCTACGCCAAGGCCAAGGCCGCCGGGCTCATCGAGGGCGCCTGCCGGGCCTGCTCGGCCAAGTTGGGGGCCCTGGAGGCTGTCCAGGCCGAGGGCCTGCCGCTGCTGGATGAGATGAACGGCCATCCCGCCTTGGGGCGCTATCTGGCCGAGGGCCGGACCATCCTGACCTTCTGAACGGTGTCCCGCTTGCGGGGGAAAAGGCGGCCTTTGGGCCGTCTTTTTGTTTCTTTATTTTCTGTATTGATCTTAAGAAGAACCATTCCGTTACCGATGAAATGGGAAACCCGAGAGGCAGCCCATGGAAATCAATTGGCTCGGGAGTCTGGTCACGCAACTGCCGACTTCCTCCTCCGTCTCCGAGCCGTCCCTGCCCACGTCAGGCGCTACCCTGACCCTGCCTGGCGATACGTTGACGCTGAGTCGCGAAATCCGACTCCAGATGGCCTATGGCAAGGGACAGGACACCGGCATTGTTCAGAATTCCGACTGGTGGTTGGATAAGTTGCGTCAGGATGGCGAAAACGCCAAGTCACCCGTGTGGATCGTGCAGGAGGCCGTGAGCAAGACCACGGACTATCTCCAAGGCCGTTTGGACGATCTGATAGGCCGATTGAACGACGGTAGCTTCGAGGGCGGGCTGGCCAAGGAGATGCAGGCCCTCGCCCAAAAGATGCAGGAGGCACAGAATCAGGACGACGGGGCGCGAGCCCTGGCTTTGCTTCGGGAGCAGAGCGGAAAGCTGGCCGAGGCGTTGAAGCCCGAATTGGAAGGGGTGCTGGACGACACCCGGCAGTATTTCACCCAGTCCCTGACCATGTCCTTCCGTTCTCTGCGGATCATCGACCCGACGGGCAAGAGCATCGGCTACGACCTCCTCGGCCTGGGCGAGAACCCCGATGTGGACGCCGAGACCGCCGCATCCCTGCTGAAGGAGTATGACTTCATTCCCGAATCTTCAAAATTGAACAAGTATGCGGCGGGGGAGGGCGTACTCTACGAGTCGCAGAACGATCCCACGCTCAAAAATCTCTTTGAGTCCATTCAATTGTCTTTCAGCGAGACGCTGGACGACTTCTTCGGCAACCCCGATGATCTGGCCGAAAACTTGGATCAGGGCTTTATGGACCAAGCCTTGGGCTCGTTCTTCATGGAGCGGCACGGCGGCGACCCGGACATGGCCGAGGCCCTGGGCTCCGGCCTGGAGTCCCTGCTCGACCGCCTGAGCGGCGACGCCGGGGTGAAGGGACTCAAGGAGAGCATGGACGAGAACGTCAAGGAGGCCGTGGAGAACTTCAAGCCGAAGAAGGGCTATCTGACCACGGTGTCGGCCGTTGCGGACATGGACGATCAGACCGAGACCGCAGCCAAGATTCTCGACGCGCTACGGGCCATCGTGGCCAAGGATCAGGCTGAGCGCAAGGCCTCCGAACAGGAGGCCCTGGACGCCCAGACGACCGCCTCGATTGCGGAGACGGGCGTGGCCTCGGTGGATATTCTGGTCTGACAAGGCGCATGACGTCTTGTCATGGAGGGCGGCCTTCGGGCCGCCTTTTTTCATGCGCAGGCCGCAGCCTCCTCGCTGCCCAGGGGAGGGCGGCGATCGCGGGCGAACGAGTTGCCCGGAAAGGACTTGGCGTATTTCTTGATGTGCGCCGCGCGCTCACCGATCTCCAGCAGGGTGCACTTGCCGCCGATCTCCATGATGCCCAGGGAGATGGACACCAGGGGGAACTGGCGCTCCATGCCGTCGCGGCCCACGGCCTGGATCCAGCCCTTTTGGCGGTCGGCCAGGCAGTAGCAGTTGCGGACCAGACGTTTGAAGCAGCGGATCGCGGCCCGGCAGATGGGCTCGGCCGAGTCGTTGCCGGTGAGGATGACGAAGTCGTCGCCGCCGATGTGGCAGAGTCGAGCGTCGCCCGGGCCATACTTCTTCACCGCCCAGGCGAGGATGTCGGCCGCGAGTTTGATGATCCGATCGCCGTTCTTGAAGCCGTAGGTGTCGTTGTAGACCTTGAAGTGGTCCAGGTCGGCGTAGATCAGACTGAAGGCCTTGTTGCGGGCGATGCGGGCCTCGATCTCTTGCTCCATGAGCACGTTGCCTGGCAGGCCGGTGAGCGGGTTGGTGCCCTTGGCCATCTCTACCTGGACTTGGGCCAGGGTGTTCATGATCCTCTGCACCGTGACCACGCCGAACAGCTTGCCCTTCTTGGTCACGATGACGTCGTCGTAGGCCTTGAGGTGCTCACGCTGCATGGCCTGCTTGGCCACCTGCTCCACGGGCGCGGTCTCGTCCACCACGAGCGGGTTCTCGTCCATGACCGAGTCCACCGGCCGCTTGAAGAACAGGGCCACGCCGTACTGCGAGGAGAGCTGGCGGTTGAGGTGGTACTCCATGATCAGGCCCTTGGGCGTGTCGCCGCTCGTCACCACCAGGCTGGAAAACGCACGGTTTTTCTCGAAGAAGTGCTGGGCTTCGGAGACGAGGAATTCCAGCGATACCGCGTGCGGAGCCTCGGCCAGCTTGCCAACGGGCATGGAGCAGCTGAACGATTTCTGGGACAGGTCGCCTACCAGCCTGAGTTCGTCCGCCTCCACGGCCAGACAGGGGCGGGGAAAGGCGGGCCGTGCCAGGAAGTAGCCCTGACCGTAGTGTACGCCGATGTCCAGGAGACAGATGGCCTGCGCTCGGTTTTCGATGCCCTCGGCGATGATTTTGGCCCCGATCTTTTCCGCGAAGGTGGTGATGGTCTCCAACAGGGCTCGTTTCACCGGATCGCGATCCACGTTGGTCACCAGGGACATGTCGATCTTCATGAAGTCCGGCTGGATCTCGGCGATGGAGGAGAGTCCCGAGTAGCCCGCGCCCACATCGTCCACGGCCACCTGGAAACCCTGGCTGCGGTAGTGCTCCAGGGTCCGGTGAAAGAGTCCGAAATCCTGGAGTCTGTGGCGTTCCGTGATCTCGAAGACGATGTTGCCAGGCTTCATGCCCGCCAACTCGAGGAGCTGGAGCGTCTTCCCCGGGGTGAATTCGGGGTCGACCATGGTGCGCGGATGGATGTTCAGGAAGAGTTTCTGGTCCGGGGTGATGTCGCCCAGATTCATGATGGCCTTTTCCCGGCAGATTTCCTCCAGGGCGAAGAGCCGCTCCAGCTGCTCGGCCAGCTCGAAGAGCATGATCGGCGACTGGAAGGAGGAGCCCGCCGGGCCGCGGGCCAGGGCCTCCCAGCCCATGATCGTGCCCGTGGAGAAGTCCATGATGGGCTGGTAGAAGGCGCTCACGGCCTTTGAGCGCAGGAGTTCGTTGAAGCGGGAGGCGATTTCCAGCCTGGAGAGGTCCAGGCGCGAGCGGGCCGAGCGCCGGGCCTCGGTCACGGCCTGTAAAAAGCGTTTCTCCCAATCCCCAGCGCCGCCCGCTTCAAAACGGGCGAAGCCGATGCCCAGCTCCACCTCGCGGCCGGTCCATTTGAGCATGGTCCGCTTCAGCTCGTTCTGGGCCTTGATCTTCATGGCGTAGGACAAGTCGGCGAGGTTTTCATCTTTGGCCGATGGCCAGATCAGGAGATACTCCCCCGACTCGGAAGTCAGGCAGTGGATGTCCTCCTCGCGGGCCAAGTCCGCGCCGCAGCTCAGAAGCGACAGCCGGAGCTGGTCCTCGATGCGGCGCACCAGATCCTCTCCGAACAGTTCGCTGTAGAGATAGTGGTCCTGGATCGCGAAAAGAACCAGGCTGGTGGACGGGGAGTGACGGAGATTGCCGGTCAGCGGGGGATGGGGCGTGTCTCGCCGGTCGTCCTTGGTCTGTCTGCCGCGCAGGGAGAGCCGCCCGGAATGGAAGATGGTCTGGAGCATGTCCGCCTCGTTGTCCTGGGGAATGTGACGCCGACGCGGGAAAAGCCCGTGTGGCGATCGCATCCCTCCTAACGCCGCTTCGGCGGGAGGATGTGACGGGCTGGTGACGGAACGGAGGTTTTTCGGTGCCGCTTTGAAGGCGTCCCGCCGGGGATTTCCGGCGGGACGCGGCCTTAGCGGTAGTAAAGGTTGCGGCCGCCCATGGTCAGGAAGGCCTGCTGGAGATTTTTGCGGATTTCGCGGCGGTCCCAGATGTCCTGGATGTGCCCCCGTGACAGGGCGCTGTGCGCGCTGTGGTAGTTGGGCGGAATGTCCAATCCCGTGGTCTCCTTGATGACCCCGGGACCGGCGAAGCCGATGCGCGCCGAGCGCACTGCGAACTGATAGGGCGAACATCCCAGGAAGCTGGCCACGGGACCGGCGTAGGAATTGGTGTCGTAGAGCACGATGTACAGGCCGCCCGCCTCGATGTAGCGGCGCACGGCCAGCGTGCAGCGGGGCATTTGTATCAGGCCGTTGAGGCCTTCCTGGATGCGGATTCCGGCCGTGCCGTGGACGTAGGCCAGGAAGGGTTGGTGCCGCTTGCGGGCCAGGGACAGGGCGCGGATGAACTTTTCGCCCTCGGCCGCGCCCACGGAGCCCCCCCGAAAATTGGCCACGAGCATGGCGCAGGTGAGCTGGATGCCGTGGATGGCCGCCGAGAAGGTCATGCAGGCGCTCTGCATGCCGTTCTTCTCCTTGGCCTCCTTGATGCGCTGCTCGAAGCCGGGGAAACCGGTGGGGTTGCCCGCGGCGATGTTCTTGTTGAATTCGTGGATGGAGTCCGGGTCGAAGACGTTGGCCAGGTACCACTGGTATTCCATGGGGAAGTGGTGCCCGCAGTTGGGGCAGGCCCCGCCGAACTCGCCGTAGAGATCGCGGGCCCAGATGTCCAGACAGCCGCGTTTGTCCGCGTGCGGGCAGCTGATTTCCCGATCCTCCTTGGCCTTGGGCGAGAGGTAGCTGACGCAGTTCTCCACGCCCGTGGCGCAGGCCGAGGGTTCTGACAGGCTGGTCAGGGCGTCCGCTCCGCCGTGGCCGCCGGCCACGCCGAGCTTCTCCATGGTGGACTTGCGGAAACGGCGGAACTTGTCCGTGACCACTTGGACGTCGTCGATCACGTCTTCGGTCCATTCGCCGACTTTCTTCCTGAACTTGCGGAACAGGTCGTAGCGGATGGCCGAGTGCGCGGAGGCCAGGAAGCCGATGCGCGCGGAGGCCATCTTCTCCAGCAGGCTGCGGTTGTCGGCGAAGGCTCGCTGGGCCATGCGGCGATACTTGCGGTAGCGCCGCCAGATGAGCCGCTCCTTGGCCCGGGGGGAAAGCTCCCAGCGCACGATGATGTTTTCCACGCTGGAGCCGTTGCGCCCGGCGCGCATGGCCGCGAGGCGGAAGATGCGCATGCCGCGCACGGAGAGTGCCACCTCGTCGGTGGCGCGGATGACCTCGGCGCGCAGGCGCTTGAAGAATTCGAAGTGTTCGGGCCGCGCGCCCAGGGGCGGTTCCTGCACGATGCCGTCGATGTAGCCGTTGCGCAGATTGTCCTCGGCCGTGATCTGCTGGGACGCGGCGCAGCGTTCGATGAGTTCCGCCGAGGCGCGCTGACCGCCGCGCAGGCGCCCTTCGATGGCCGCCGCGCCCTCCGGCGAGATCACCGAGTAGTAGCCGTGGGAGAGCATGAGACGTCTGTCGGCCATGCCGATGGCCTCGGCCCCGCCGGAGCCGCCCTCGCAGATGACCGAAACGATGGGCACGGGCAGCCCGCCCATCTCGTAGATGTTCTCCGCGATCTGCTGGGCCGCGCCGGGGAAGTCCTCGATGGGGTAGGAACCGGGGGTGAAGACGTAGGCATGGATGGGGATGTTCTCCCGGGCAGCGACCTTCATGTACTTGAGAGCCTTGGAATTGCCCCAGGGCTTGATGGAGCCGCCGTTGCGGAACTCCTCGCCGTGGCCTTTCTCCTGGCCCACCACCATGACCGGGTGGTTGGTGACCCGGTCGCCGACGCGGCGGGTGATGTAGGCTCGGGCGATGCACATGCCCGGGTCGATGTTCACCTCGCCCTTGCCGCCGATCTCGGTGTAGTTGTCGTAGACGTTCTCCAGGATGTCCTTGAGGCAGATGTGCTGGGGATGGCGGACGATGCGCACCTTGTCCATGGGCGTGATTTGCTGGTCGAGGCTCTCCTCCAAGGCGGAAAGCCGTTGCTCCAGCGCGGAAGCCTGGTCGCGGAGCTCCTCGGCCGAAATCGAGGCCGCGCGGGCCATGACCTCGTCCAGATGCTGGGCGAAGGCCATGAGCTTCTTGTTCTGTTTGTCGCCCAGGATGTCTTGGGCGTAGCGCACCCGCTCGGTCAGTTCCTGCAGGCGTTTGTCGGTGTCCATGAAGACTGATGCCATGGTCTGCGGATCCTTAGAATTCGAGCAGTCGCCCGGTCTTGGTCTTGAGGAAGTCGAGGTTCGATTTCATGGTCGAGCCCGTGCCGTCCGTTCCCTCCAGCCGGAAGGATTCCAGGATCTCCAGGCCACGGGTCTTGGCCTGCTCCAGATCCTCGCCCCAGAGAATGGCCAGGGCCAGGTTGGGGTCATACTCCGTGGGGATCTGATAGACTTCGCCGCGCGGCACATGGGTATGCACCGAAAGCCACGGCTTGGCGTTCCAGTCCATGCGCTCGATGCGGCCGGCCCAGGGGGTGAAGCGGTTCTGCGTGTCCTCGGCGATGATCCGGTACTCGATGGACACCCCCTCGAAGGTGATGTCCTCCTGGCTGTAGCCCAAGGGGTCGCCCAGGCCGATGCGGATCTGCTCCTGGATGAGGTTCACCCCTGCCTGCCCGCGGACGCGGGAGATGGCCGCCGAGACGCCGTTCTCCACCTGGATGCGAGTATTCACTTCCATCAGGAAGGGTTCGCCTTTGGGGGTCACGATCCATTCCCAGGTGCCCACGTTGTCGTAGCGGATCTCACGGGCCATGCGCAGGGAGTGGGAGGTGATGTCGTCCAGTACCTTCTCGGCGTCGAAGGAATACTGGATGCCCTGGGGGAAGAAGCCGGGCGCCACCTCGATGCGTTTCTGCAATCCCGGGCTCTGCACCGAGCAGTTGCGGGTGCCGAAGTGCACGGGGGTGCGGCCCGAGCGGTCCGAGACCACCTGCACTTCCAGGTGGTTGAAGTTGAAGATGCGCTGTTCGATGAGCACGCCCTCGTCATTGAAGGTGCGCGCGGCGTAATTGCGGATGCGGCGGTAGGTCTGGCGGAAACGGTCCATGTCATGGACCTCGTCGATGCCCATGCCGCCGCCGCCCGCCGAGGCCTTGACGAGCACAGTGGGACGGCCCACGCCCTGGCGCTCCTGGAAGTCGAAGAGTTGGCGGGCGATGTCCTCGGCCTCCATCTCGTCATAGATGGCCCGGTCGGAGCCCGGGATGGTCGGCACGCCGAGGCCGCGCGCCAAGCGCTTGGTGTTGATCTTGTCGCCCAGGTCGCGGATGACCCACCAGGATGGTCCGATGAAGAGCATCGAGCGGGTCCGCTCCGTGACGCGTCGGGCGAAGCGGAAGTTCTCCGAGAAGAATCCGTAGCCGGGATGTACGGCGGTGCACTCGGCCTCGTCGCACACGGCCAGGATGTCCCCGGCGTCGATGTAGTTGTGGATGCGGTAGGCCGCCTTGTCGCCTCCCCATCGGCGGGCCAGGGCCACATGGCCGGAGTCGGAGTCTTCGCGCGTATACACGCAGACGAACTCGTGCCCCAGCGTGCGGCAGGCTTCCATGATACGGATGGCGATCTCGCCTCGGTTGGCGATGAGAATTTTATGCGTGGTTCGGCTCACGTCGATGAAGATCTCCGATCAAAAATTTCCAGCGCCCCAGGGATAGCCGTTCTTGACCGGAATGGCAATAGCCTCTTTCGTAATGAAAATGTAATAAATTAGAGGTGTTGAAAAAGCGTCCCGGGAATATTGGGATTCCTTGATTTCGTCCCTGAAGCCTTTTGCGGCAAAGCTTCCTGAAGGTGGTCTCGGCCTGGCTGAAACCCTTGGCCTCCGATCAGGACGGTGGTAAGGGGTGATATCGGCAACCGCATCCAAGGGGGAGACCATGCGCCCGGCCGCCCTGTTCCGATCGCTGTTCGCGTTCCTGCTGCTCCTGTTCCTGACGGCGACCCCGTCTTTGGCACTGCGTTTCGTGGTCATATCCGACACTCAGGGCCTGTCCACGGAACAGGTGATCAACGGGAAGGTGCTGCGGGAAGTCCAGAGCCGCATCCTGGAGCTTTCCCCCAAACCGTCCTTCGTGGTGGTCACCGGTGATCTGGCCATCGTGGCCGGGGAGCCTGACGGCAGAACGCATTTCGCCGAGTGGATCCGGACCATGCGTCCCTTGGCCGAGGCCGGGATCGCGGTCTGGCCGCTGGTCGGCAACCACGACCTTTACGTCAACGGTGTGTTCGGCATGCAGCATCGTTGGTTGCAGGACGCCTTCGTCTCATCCTTTCCGGATGTGCCCCGGAATGGTCCCGAAGATTACGAGGGGCTGGCCTATTCGTTTGAAGATCACGACTCCGGTTCGTTCTTCGCCATGCTGGATACCTACCATATCCCCAAGAGCATGGATTCCATCGTTTACACCCGGCGTGGGCATCTGCGCGACGAGCAGCTGAACTGGCTGGACGAGAAGCTGGTCGAAACCAAGGCCAAGCACCGCTTCGTCTTCGGCCACAACCCGGTGTTTTCGCCGCTGGATCCCCAGCAGACCTGCGCCGGAAACTGGTGCGACCTGTGGCAGATCATGAGTCGTGGTGGCGTTCGCGTCTATTTTTGCGGCCATGACCATCTCTATTCCCGCAAGGTCGTCGAAGCCGGCACCCACCCGTCCGCCGAGTCCGGCATGTTGCAGGTCATCACGCCCACGGCCGGAGGCAAGCCCACCAAGCTCGACAAGCTGATGTTGGACGACTCCTGGCATCTCTGGAGCGGCCACGGCTTTGTATTGGTGGACGTGGTCGGCGATACGATCACGGTCACGGCCTGGGGGCGCGGCGCCCACGGCTGGGAGCAGATCGACGGATTCGACATCAAGTCGTATTGATGCGTTCGCGGAAAGTCGACATGCTCCTGGATTGGCTGCGCCGCCCAGGCACAGCCTCCATTCAAGTCGAACACGGGGAATGGCCCCATGAACGTGGGGCGGACGTTTCGTCGAGACGTCCGTCGTCTCGTCTTTTGCCGGGCCTTTCAGGATTCCCGGCCATCGGCCACCTTGAACATCTGATCATCTTTGACAAAATTCTCTAGAGTCGTGTAATAAGTGTAGCTATGAATCCGAAGGCCCGACAAATGGCCATATATGCCCTGCTGCTCCTGGTGGCAGCGAGTTCGGCGATCTGGGTCTATCCTCGGCTTCGTCCAGGACCGGTGGCGCTGCATCGGGCGGAACGTCTGCTGGCGAGTGGAGGATCTTCAGCGGTCTTGCCCCTTCTCCGGGAGGCCGGGCAGGCCCGCGGTTTGTCTCTTGAAGAGCGGTTGAGGGTCGCCGCCGCGTTGCGTGACGCGGGCGATTACGCCGAAGCTGAACCCCTGTACCGGAGGCTTCTGGGCACTCGGGTGGATGGGGAGGCCCGTTTTCGTCTGGCCGAGACCTTGGCCTGGACAGGACGGTTTCTGGAGGCTGCGGACCTTTGTAGGGAGATGCTCACGCGCGATCCGTCCGATCGGCGTGCGCGCCTGCTCCTGGCTCGCGTTTTGTCCTGGGACGGCCGCCTGGAGGAATCCATCGTCCAGTATCGTGCTTTGTTGGGGGAATCGCCGTGATCAGAATTTTTCTGCTCTTGCTCGTCGCGCTGCTGGCCATGCCCTGTCCTGCGTCGGCCCAGGATCCGGGCCGGGTGGCTCCAGCTGTGGGGCAGGAGGTCCAGGACTGGCGGGCCCGGTTGGAAATGGCCCGGTTGCTGGGCTATTCCAAGCGGTATGATGAGGCCTTGGGCGAATATCGCAAGGTGCTCGTCGAACAGCCGGACTCCCGCGAGGCCCGCATTGGCATGGCCCAGGTACTCTTTTGGACGGGGCGCAACGTCGAGGCTTCCGAGGCGATCAAAGGTCTGGACGAGAACGGCTTGACCGCCGAGGAGCGCCTGCTCTGGGCGGATCTGGCGGTGACCCGGAAGGATTGGGCTGGAGCCGGGCGGCTCTATCGGGCCTATCTGGTCGATCATCCCGGGGACCAGGCGGTGCGCTTCCGGTTGGCCGAAGTGCTCTCCTGGGACGGCAGGTTCAAGGACTCCATCAAGGAATACGAAAGCCTTCTGGCTGCGGCGCCCGGCGACAGGCAGATCCGCAGGAAATATGCCCAGGTCCTGGAATGGGCGGGCAGGCGGGACGATGCCATCAGGGAATACCAGAAAAGTCTCGCGGACTAGCTGGGCGTTGCTGCCCGCGCTACTGGCCGTATTCCTGCTGGCGGCCTGGGAGGGCGAGGCGCGCGCCGCAAGCCTGGTTCCCGAGTCCGCACGCATTTCGGATTACCAGGCCCGTCTGGCCATGGCCCGGCTGCTGGCCCTGAAGGACGTCGATCTCAAGCGCGCCGAGGCCCAGTATCACATCCTGCAGCGGTCCAGACCTGGAGACCGGACGGTGAGGAGCGAGCTGGAGGGCGTTCGCGCCCGTTTGGCCCGTCTGGCTGCCGTCGCTGCCCCGTCGTCCCCGCTTGAGTCCCGGCTTTCGGCCCCGCCGTCGGACCCGGATATGGAACAGGCCCGGGAGCTCTTCTACCAGGGCGATTTTTACGGCGCGGAACGTCTGCTGCGTCCCCGTTCCGTCCAGGGGGACCGCGCGGCCACCTTGCTGCTGGCCGAGATTCTCGACGCGGGACAGCGTCGGACGGAGTCCGCGTGGATACTGGAGGATCTGCTGCGCCGCGATCCCGGGGATCGCGACGCCCGTCTGGCCCTGGCGCGGGTGCGCCTGAACGAGGAACGTCCGGCCGAGGCGCTTGAGGCCTTGGCCCCATTGCAGCCGGACGACGCCGGGGCCGCGTTGTCGCGCTCCCGGGCTGAACGTCGCCTGGGGCGACCGGACGCGGCCCTGGTTGTTCTGGCGCGGGTTCCCGTCTCTTCCGGGATCGACATTGAACGGGGGCGCATTTTGCGCAACCTGGATCGCGATGCCGAAGCCCGGACCGCGTTCGCCGAGGCCGCCCGCCTGGCTCCGGACGATCCCGAGGCGGCCTACGAGGCGGCCGCACCCGATGAGCGTACTGGCGACGCCTTCACGACCGCCCTGGTCGCCCGGGAAAAACGGGCCAATGCCCTGTTACGTTGGGCCACCCTTTACTCCCGCGACGGCGCGCACGAGCCAGCCCTGCGCTGCATCGACGCGGCCCTGGCCCGGGAGCCGAAGTCCTTCCCGGCCCGCGAGGCCCGCGCCGAAACCCTGGCATGGTCCGGACGACGGGAGGCATCCATCCACGAACTCAAAGTCCTGGAACTGGAGCATCCCGATAATTTCAAGGTGCTTCTGGCGCTGGCGCGGGTTCTCAGTTGGGATCGCCGTTACGAGGAGGCCCTGACCACATATGCCCGTCTGCGCGACCTGAACCCTTCCGATCCCGTACCCCAGCGCGAGGCCGCCCGCGTGGCCTACTGGGGCAAGATGCCGGAACGGGGCGCGGACCTTTACGCCTCAGCCGGGGAGCTTCTGCCCGAGGCCGCCCGCGAGGGAAGGGCCAAGGCCTTGCTGCACGACGGTAGGTTCGCCCGGGCCCAGGCCGAGTATGACGCCTTGGTCGACGAAGAGCCGGCCAACCAGGAGGCCCTTTTCGACCGAGGACAGTCGGCCTGCGTTTTGGGGCTCCGAGATCGTGAAAGGGAGTCCTATTCTCGCCTGTTGGACCTGGACCCCCTGCACGGACAGGCCGGGCAGGCCCTGCGGCGACTGGATGTGCGCGAAGCTCCCGCCGCCCTGGTCGGAGGCGAGTACTGGCGCGAAGACGGGCATGGCGACCTGTCCCGCATCGAGCGCGTACGTTTCGACGCCGGCCTCTCCGCCCCGTTGGGCGAACGTTTCCGCATGCGACTTGTCCAGCACCTTTGGCTGGACAGCCCGGAACGTGAATCCACGACCTACGACGCCGTGGGGCAAACCCTCGGATTCGGCGGAGCCGTCAACGAACACCTTCGGCTGGACGCCTCCTGGACGAACAAGCGATACGGGAACAGAGGCCTGGACAATCTCGATACGGGACGGGTCCGCCTGGAGTTCAATCTGAACGACGCGGCTCGCCTGGGGCTGGGCGCCGAGCGCATGGAGGAGTTGGCCAACGGCTACGCCCTGCGAAAGGGCATGTATTCGGACAATGTCTTCCTCGATGTGTCCGCCAACCTGACCCGGCGACTGGACGTGAGCGCCGAGGTGCGCGGCAGGAATTATCGCGATGGCAATTCCGGCGATTCCCAACGGCTGGCCGTGGGGTACGCCTTCACCGACCACCCCCGCACTCTGCGCCTGCTTTTGTCCGGAGAGCGTCGGGACACCAAGGACAAAAGTCTGTCCCTGTATTCCGGCCCCACCCTCGTGGATATCGTGCATCCCTACTGGACGCCCCAGGACTACTACGCCGGCTGGGCTGAGTTGCAGTGGGAGCACGACCTGTCGCGTGAATTCTACTGCGGCTCGGCGAAGAACGTCTACGGGTTGGCCCTGGGCGGCGGCACGGACACGGACGACAACCCGGCGGTGCGCGTCTCGGGCCGCTGGCGCTATGAGTTCCTGGAACGCTGGAATCTGGAGGCTCGCGGCCAGATGCACCGCTCCCCGCAGTGGGACGCCGACGCCATATCCCTGTGGCTCGGCTACGCCTTCACCTCGGAGGAACGTCCATGAGCCGCCTGGGGAAAATCATTCTCTCCCTGACTGTCGCCGCGGGCATCGCCTCAATCCTGCTCTATCTCATGGCCCGCACCGTGCTTTTCTTTCTGGCCCCCGTGCTCTGGTACGAAAAGAGCCTGGCGGCGTTTCTGCTCCTGGCCGAAGCATTCACCATGGTCCACGCCCTGGGCTACTTCCTGAACATCCGCCATGTGATAGCCGCTCCGGACCGGCCGCGTTTCTCCATGGACAACGTGCCCGAGCTGACGACCTATCCACCGGTGGCCATCATCGTTTCTTCCTTCAAGGAACCTCTGGAGGTCATCGAGGCCACGCTGACCTGTTTCTACAACCTGACGTATCCCAACAAGCATATCTATTTCTTGGACGACACGCGCTACGATCTGCCTGGGCAGGATCCCCAGCTCATGGCCTCCTACCGCCACTCGGTGGACGACCTCTGCCGCCGCATCGGCGTGAACCTCTTCCGGCGCAAATGGCGCGGGGCCAAGGCGGGAATGGTCAACGACTTTCTTGACTTCCTGGCCGGAAGACCCAAGGCGGGCTTCGAGTTCACCCCGTTCGAGGACATTCCGCGTCGCGAGACCGAAAAGTACGTCATTCTCTTCGACGCGGACATGAACCCGTTGCCGGACTTCGTGGAGCCGTTGGTGGCCTTCATGGAGGCCAATCCCCGCTTGGCCTTCATCCAAACCCCTCAATACTATTCCAATTTCTTGACCAATCGCGTGGCCCGCGCCGCCGGGCTCCAACAGGCCGTGTTCTACGAATACATCTGCGAGGGCAAGAGCATCCAGGACGCCATGTTCTGCTGCGGCACCAACGTCATTTTCCGGCGTGAGGCCTTGGAGAGCGTCGGCGGGTTCGATGAGTCCTCCGTGACCGAGGATTTCGCCACCTCGCTCAAGTTCCACATCACGGGCTGGAGCTCGGCCTATCTGAACAAGGTTTGCGCCTTCGGCCTCGGCCCGGAGGATCTGGGCGGCTACTTCCGGCAACAGTTCCGCTGGGCCCTGGGTACCGTGGGCCTGCTGCGCACGATTCTCGGAACCTTTCTGCGCGGCCCCGGACGTCTTCCGGCGGCCAAATGGTGGGAGTATTTTCTCTCCGGTTCGCATTATTTCGTGGGGTGGGTTCTGTTCATCATGATGCTCTGCCCGGTGCTCTATCTCATCACCGGAGTCCCGAGCTTCTTCGCCCGGCCGGAACTGTACCTTCTTTTCTTCCTGCCCTACGTGGTTCTGACCCTGGTTCTCTTCGTCTACACCATGACCCAGCGCCGCTACCGTTTCAAGGAGCTGGCCGTGGGCATCATTCTCCAGGCGCTGACCTTTCCGGTGTACATGAAGGCCTCCCTGCTGGGCATTCTCGGATATCGAGGCACGTTCAAGACCACGCCCAAGGGCAGTTCCAAGGCCTTGCCTCTGTATGCTCTCTGGATTCAGGTGGGCATGGCCGCGGCCTGCGCTTTCGCCCTGGCCTTCGGGGGCATGCGCCTGCTCAACGGCGACGGGCCCGTTTCGGCCTTGCTGGCCAACGGATTCTGGACTTTCTACCACCTGGGGCTCCTATCCACGGCCCTTTATTTCAACCATCCCGAGGAGCCCCGACCATGAGGCGTCGTCCCGGTCTGCTCCTGGTGATCCTCTGCCTGCTCACCGCCTGTTCCTCGGAGAAACCGCCCCTGGCTTTCGGAGTGGCGCTGCACGGCGCGGTCACGGCCGAGGCGATGGAGCGGGCCGCCGCCCTGGCCGGAGTCACGCCCTCGCTGGTGATCTTCTATGTACAGTGGCCTGGCGAACCCCGTGCCGAAGGATTCCCCGCGGCATGTCTTGAGACGGCGGAACGTGCCGGGGCCGTAGCCTGCGTCACCTGGGAACCCATGAGCGTGGCGGGGGACGTGGAGAGCGCCGTTCCGGCCGGGCGCATCCTTTCCGGCGAATACGATCCCTACATCGACCATTTCGCCCGCGCGGCGCGGGACTTTGGACGGCCGCTCATCCTGCGTTTCGCCCACGAGATGAACTTGGCGCGCTACCACTGGGGCACCTCGGCCGAGGAATACGGCCCGGCCAGCCCGGATCTCTATAAGCGCATGTTCCGGCATGTGCGCCAACGGTTCCGGGCCCAGGGCGCGGGCAACGTGCTCTTCGCCTTCTGTCCCAATGCCGAGTCCATCCCCGCCGCCCCGTGGAATACCTTGGAAGCTTGGTTTCCCGGGGCCGACGAGGTGGATGTGCTGGGGATGGACGGCTATGATTGGGGCCGGACGCGCACCCACGCGGAACATGGCTGGGACAGTTCGCCGAGAAGTTTTGTGAGCGTGTTCAAGACTGCCCGCAAGGCTCTGCTGCCCTTGGACCCGGGCGCCCCGTTGCTCGTGTTCGAAACCTCCTCGGCCGATGCGGCGGGCAAAGCCGAATGGCTTGCCTCGGCCGTGAAGACCTCCGAAGACTGGGGACTGGCCGGTCTGGTCTGGTTCCAGGCCGAGAAGGAAGCGGACTGGCGACTGCCGGAGGGTGGGGTGCCGGAAAGGCTGCGCGACCGCCTGGCCGCGCCCCGGACTTGGCGGGTCTGGCTCCACTCGCTAGCGATCGAGCGGCGGGGAGGCTGAAGATGGGCGCTGAGGACAAAAGACAAGAACCGCGCGTGGACGTCTGCTCGGTGGTCCTGCCCTTTCTGGGCACACGCGTGGAGGATCACCAGCCGTTTCAGTATCTTTTGCAGGACGTGAGTCCCGGCGGCATCCGCATCGCCCTCCCTCGTTGGGTTGCGAGCCGGGAATGCCTGAAGATCGGGGATGTCATCGATTTTCACGTGCCCTTCCGCATGGGCGCGCACATCCTCTCCATCGGGACGGTGAGTTGGCAGCGTTGGGACGCGGAATACGAGGCCCAGATCCTCGGCGCGTCGTTGACCCGCAGGGCTCCGGCCTTCTATCCCGTGCATCTTGAGGTGGAAACGCGGGACGTGACCCTGAACCTCACGGACTTCCGAAGCGCCGACGATATGTTGGGCAAAGTGGTCAAGGACGCCGCGTTCCTCAAACGGGGGCTGCTGATCTATCTCGGGCATTTGGAAGCGTTTTTTTCCCGGGTGGGAGGGCTGTCCGCCGAGGAGTACGGGGAGTTCCAGGAGCAGATACTGGAGGATGTGCGGGCCAAGGTCCGACGCAATGCCGTCTGGCTGGACGGCCTGCTGGAGCGGGTGCGCGGAGGGCTGGGCGTCGGCGGTCTGGACCTGGAGGAACTGCGGGCGGTCATGGAGCCGGAGATCTATCTGGACATCTTCCGGTTCGCCCTGGGTTCCCAGACCACCCGGCTGTACATGGCGGCCATGAAGGAACTCGAGAAAAAGACCTATTCGGCCTACAACGCCATCGTCATGCTCTATATCAGCGCGTTGGGGGGAGCCTCCTCTTGCGCAATGTCAGCTCATTGACGCCGTCCCGGGAGGAGTAGCGCACTTCGTCCATCGTTTCGACCATGATCTGGAGACCCATGCCGCCCCTGGCAAGCCGGGACGGGCCGCCGGGCATCGGGAAACCGCCTCGCGTGGGGAGGGGCTTGGTCAGGGCGCGTCCCGTGTCCCGCACGACGACGTCGATTCCGTCGGCCACCGGACTGGCCAAGATTTCCACCGTTCGTCCGGGGGCACCCTCGTAAGCGTGGCGGATGGCGTTGTTCACCGCCTCGCAGACGGCCAATTCCAGCTCGTCGGACGCCTCCGATGGCAGGCCGACGCTTCGGGCGAATTCGGCCACGGCCCGGCCCGCCCCGGCCACCTGTTCCAGATGGCTGGAGATGCGCAGGCGCAACAGCGGCCGGTCGTCCTTTTCCATGAGTCAGCCTCGCAGGGCGTTCACCATCTCTTCGACATTATTGAAGATGCGGAAAACACCCCGGTCCAGCCTGGTGATGGCGAACAGCTTGCTGACTTTTTCGGAAAGCCCGGCAAGAACGATTTCGCCCGAGCCTCCCAGGGTTTTCATGGTCGAGAGCAGAGCGGCCAACCCCGTGGAGTCCATGAAGTCCACGTCCGAAAAATCAAGCGCCATGCGGAGTTTTCCGGAGTGAATGAAGTCCACCATGGCACTCTTGAAAACCCCGGCGGACGCGGCATCCAGACGAGGCCCCTCCACGCGGACCACGAGAATATCCCCCTCCATTCGTGAACGCAGGGTCATGTCTCCTCCTCAGCAGCGAGTTATGGGCGTGTAACGCAGGCAGATCATGCTCAGGTCGTCCTCCGGATCCCAGGACGCCCCGTGGGCTCGCAAGGCCTCTTCCAGCCTTTTGATCACGTCCTTGGCTTCCTTGCCACCGGGGGCAGTCATCACTTGTTTCATCCCCTCAGTGCCGAACTGGACGCCGTCTTCGTCCTGATGGTCGATGCAACCATCCGTGTACAAGAGCAACGAGTCTCCTTCGCACAGGGTGAGAACTCCGCCCTGTTGCGGCAAGCCCAGGCCGATCATCGGCCCGCCGGCGTCCAGATGTTCCATCCGGCCGTCGCCGCACAGAAGCAGCGGGGGAGGGTGCCCGGCGTTGGCATAGCGCAGCCGCCCCGAAGGGATGTGCAGGATGAGGCAGATCATGGTGAAGAACATGTTGAAGCGCTCCAGGGGATATTCGCGCTCCAGGCGGGCCAATATCTCCTCCGGTGCAGCGAACGCCTCCTCTGGAATCGCGGAATCCCAAAGCGCCGACCCAGGCCGTAGAGCGTGCGCCAGGGAGGTGGACACCAGGGCCGGGGCCACGCCGTGGCCGCTCACATCCACGAGGCAGGCGGCCGCGTGATCTCCGTCCAAGGCGAAGAGGGAGAACCAATCACCGCCGACGATGCGGCTGGGATGGTAGGACCAGGCCGCATCCAGACCGGCGAAGCAGACGTCGCCTTGCGGCAGCATGGTTTGTTGGATGGCGGCGGCCATGGACAGGTCGCGGTCCACCTCGGCCTGCCGGGAAGCCAGCTTGCGGTGGGCTGTTTCCAAGGCCTCGCGGTCGGCCTTGCGTTGGGAAATGTCGCGCAGGATGCCGGTGAAGAGCACCTCGCCCCCACTGCGCAGCACGCTCACGGCGAGTTCCAGATCCACTAGGGAGCCGTCCCTGCGTCGGCCAGGAACCTCCCGGCCTCCCTTGCCTATGACCCGGGTCACGCCCAGGGTCAGGTAATTGGCCATGTACTGGGGGTGCAGGGTGCGATGGGGTTCGGGCATGAGGTCAGTGAGCGGACGGCCTTCCAATTCTTCGGGGGCGTAGCCGAAGATGCGGGCCGCGGCCAGATTCGCGGAGCGGATGATTCCCAGGACGTCCACCGTGAAGATGCCATCCACCGCCGTGTCCAGGATGGCTTCCAGCTTGGCCTCGCTGTGGAGTAGAGCTTCTTGGGCGGTTATTCGATCCGTGATGTCAACGGCGATACCAAGAAATCCAATGAGTCGGCCGTCAACGTCGCGTCGCGCGGTGACGGACAGCTCCACTTGGAGATTCCGCCCGTCCTTGCGGACGTAGGTCCATTCCCGGGTGTCGTGGCGTCCCGTGCGGGCCAGGGCCACCAAGACCTCGAATCCCTGGGCTTCGATTCCATGTTCCTGGCGCAAGACATCCTCATGCGCTCGGATTTCAGCCGCGAGATGGAACGTCTCTGGCGTCGCCTTGCCGATCATCTCCTCGGCGGTGAAGCCGAGCAGGTTTTCGGCCCCGCTGTTGAATACGGTGATCGTACCCCGCTGGTCCGTGGCGATGATGGAAACCTGGGAGGCGGCGTCCAGTACGCCGTGAAGTTCGGCGTTCCGAACGGCCAGTTCCGCCCTGTCCCGATCATGCTCATCCAGTTCGTCTTGAAGATGTTTGACGGCGCCTTCCAAGGCCACAGTCCTGCGCGCCAGGGAACGTTCCGTCTCTTTCAGGCGTTGGAGCACCACAGCCAGCAAGATCGCCGCGCCAAGGGAACCCGTGCCGACCACCAGAAAGGATACGGGCCTGGGACTCACGCCGGCCAGGAAGTATGCCAGAGCCGAGGCTCCGAGCATGAGGGCCAGATAAACCAGGCCGTGCGCCAGTACGCGGTTCAAGAATTTGGAAGTGTATGGAGGGTGCCTCACGTCTCAATCCTTGTAGAAGGTTTATCAGTTTGCCGCCGTCATGGGAATGCCCAAGACCTTGTGGGCGCACCATGTCTCGGCTGCGCGTTCTTTTCGGCCCGTGTTTGAACGCCGCGCTCTCCAAGCCAATGAGATCGTGCGCATGCTCGTGGTGTGGGCGGCTGTCTTCGCCCGCCCTTCTGCCCGGCATGTCCTGTTGTTCGTTCAGGACTGGCCTCCTTGCGTGGGGGGCCGCGTTTGGAGTAGCTTTCGTCGGTCGGCCGCTCGGGCGTGGATCCGTTCCCGGCTCGCTTCCCGTGGATAGGAGCGATGAACCCTGGGCCATGGCATCGACCGTGTGCTTTTGGAGTTTTCCAATTCGTATGCCCAGAGCCGCCTGAGGGCTTTATCCTCGTGCATCTGGTCCTGCGCGGCAGCGTTTGTCGGCCTTTCTCAGGTCATCGTGGGTCGAAAATAGAGGAAAAAATGAAGCGGCGAGAAAAATAAAGAGAGGAATATTTTATTGATATTACGGGAAAATTGGCGCGCCCGGGAGGACTCGAACCCCCGACCAAGAGCTTAGAAGGCTCCTGCTCTATCCACCTGAGCTACGGGCGCGCGCGGGGAGGATATTTCTAATCAAGCGGACGGCGCGGGTCAAGGCCCGTCGATATGGAGCGGCATGAGACGATTCAAGGATTTCCCGGAATTCGAAGCGCATCTGGACACCCTCGGCCTGTTCCGCATGGACCTGACATTGGGCCGCATGGCGGCCTTTTTGCGGGCCGCGAGCGATCCGGATTATCCAGCGGTCCAGGTGGTGGGAACCAACGGTAAGGGCTCCACGTCCACGTTCCTGGGGACGCTGCTCTCGACTCACGGCCTGCGTGTCGGAGTGTACACCTCACCGCATTTCGTGAACGTGCGTGAGCGCCTGCTCGTGGATGGCGCCATGCTTTCCGAAAACGAGTGGGTCGAGTTGGCGAATGAGGCGGCCGTTTGCTCCGAAGGTCTGGACCTGACCTATTTCGAGATGCTGACCGCCATGGCCGTACTCGGATTTCGGCGCGCCGAGGTCCAAGCCGTGATCTGGGAGGCGGGGCTGGGCGGAACCTGGGACGCCACCCGTGCCCTGCCCGCGGACATCGTGCTCTTCACTCCCATCGGTCTGGATCATGAGGCGATCCTTGGCCCGGGTCTGGAGCGCATCGCCCGGGACAAGGCCGGGGCCATGCGGCCCGGCGGTCTGGCCATTACCGGCCCGCAGGAGCCATTGGTGATGGACGTCCTGTGTCGGCGGGCCGAGGAGCTGGGCGCGACCCTGCTGCGCTCCGCCGACCTGGAGGATCTGCCGCCCGCCGGAAGCCTGGGGTTGGCCGGTCCGCACCAGCGCGAGAACGCCCGTCTGGCCCTGGCGGCCTGGCGGTTGCTGGCGGAAGGGCAGGACTGGAAACGAGATGCAGCGGCACAAGCCAAGGGACTATCGCGAGCATTCATCCCCGGCCGGATGCAGAGTGTGGCCTACGACCCGCCACTCATCCTGGACGGAGCGCACAACGCCCACGCCCTGGCCGCCCTGGCCGCCGCGCTGCGCGAGGGCGGGGTTCGCCCGGCCACGACGATCTTCGCCTGCCTGACGGACAAGAACCTGGAATCCATGATCCCGTTGATCTTGAGTTTGGGTGACGGTCCAATTCTGGTGCCGGGCATCCCGGGCAATGAGCGGGCCATGCCACCCGATAAGCTTGCCGCGCGCCTGGGGCCGCGCGCCCGGCCGTGCGTGGATTTGTGCGCCGCATTGAACCCGTTGACGGGTTCATCCGGCCCTGTCCTGGTCTGTGGTTCCTTGTATTTGCTGGCCGAGTTCTATAAACAAAACTTTTGGTCCCTCACGCGGCCCCAGGCCGCCTGACATACGAGGAGTTTTCCGTGGCCAGTCTGTACCGGCATCTGCCCCCCGTGGATCATTGCTTGGCGGCCCTGAATCGCGACCAGGAGTTCGCCGGCCTTCCCCGGCCCCTGCTCAAGGAACTGGTGAACCGATTCCTGGACCTTTGCCGCGAGGAAATCCGCTCCGGCGCGCTCAGCGAGGCCAAGGCCTTGAAACTGGACGCGCTCCTGCCGCGTCTGGAGGCTTATGCCCGCAGCCATTCCCGGTCGCGCTTCCGGCGTGTTCTCAACGCCACGGGCGTGGTGGCCCACACCAACCTCGGGCGTTCCCTGTTGGCCGAAAGCGCGGTTCAGGCAGTGACCGAGGCCTGCCGCCATTATTCCAACCTGGAGTTCGACCTGGACACCGGGCGTCGCGGCAGCCGCTACTCTCATGTGGAGGATATGCTCCGCCGTCTTACCGGGGCCGAGGCCGCCCTGGTGGTCAACAACAACGCCGCAGCCGTGCTCCTTGTCCTGGAAACCCTGGCCAAGGGCCGTGAGGTGGTCGTTTCGCGCGGCCAGCTGGTGGAGATCGGGGGTTCGTTCCGCATCCCCGAAGTCATGGCCCGCAGCGGCGCGATCCTGCGCGAGGTGGGGGCCACCAACCGCACCCATCCCCGCGACTATGAGCAGGCTGTGGGCTCCCAGACCGCCGCCCTCATGCGCGTACACGCCTCCAACTACCGCATCCAGGGCTTCACCAGCGAGGTGGGCCGCGAGGATCTGCGTATCCTGGCTGACCGCTACGGCTTGATGCTCATCGAGGATCTGGGCAGCGGCAGCCTGCTCGATTTCTCCGAGTTCGGCCTGCCCGGTGAGCCCACGGTGCGCGCGGTGGTGGCCGCCGGGGTGGACGTGGTCACCTTTTCTGGGGACAAGGTCCTGGGCGGGCCCCAGGCGGGGGTCATCGTCGGCCGGACCGAGGCTGTGGAGGCCATCAAGCGCAACCCATTGAATCGGGCCTTGCGCATCGACAAGATGACCCTGGCGGCCCTGGAGGCCACCTTGCGGCTCTATCTGGACCCGGAGCTGGCCCGGCGCGAGGTGCCGACCCTGCGCATGGTGGCCACGCCCCCGGCCACGCTCAAGACCCAGGCCGGACGGCTGGCCCGGCTGCTCAAGTCCGATCTTTCGCATCATCTGGAGGTGTCCACGCGCGCGGGCGTGTCCCGCGTGGGCGGAGGCGCCTTCCCGGAACAGGATCTGCCCACGGTCCTGGTGGCCCTGACGCCCCGCGACGGGCGCGGCGTGGAGGCCTTGCGCGAGGCCCTGCTGCACACCGACCCTCCGCTGGTGGGCCGGGTGGAGGGAGACGCCTTCTGCCTGGACCCGCGCACGTTGGAAACCAAGGAGTTCGCCCTGGCGGCCCGGGCCCTGGCCCAGGCGCTCGGGGCATGACGAGGAGCGCATCATGACCAAGAAGACCCCGGAACTGGAGTTGAAGCCGCGAAGCTGCTGGGATGTCTACGCCTCCAAGGCCCAGCGGGAGGCGATGGACGAGGTGGCCGGACGCTACGTGGACTTTCTGTCCCGGTGCAAGACCGAACGCGAGACCGTGGACTACGCCGTGGCCCGGGCCGTCAAGGCCGGATTCCGCGAGGAGTTCAAGGGCAAGGCCGTGTACCGGATCATGCGCGGCAAGAGCCTGTTCCTGGCCCGCAAGGGCAAGCGGCCGCTGTCGGCTGGTTTCCGGCTCGTGGGGGCCCACGGCGACACGCCGCGTCTGGACTTCAAGCAACACCCCCTCTACGAAGAGGTTCAGGTGGGTCTGGCCAAGACCCACTACTATGGCGGCATCCGCAAGCACCAGTGGCTGGCCCGGCCCCTGGCCCTGCACGGGGTCGTGGTCAAGGCCGACGGTCGGGTGATTCCGGTGACCCTGGGCGAGGAACCGACGGACCCGGTCTTCACCATCGCCGATTTGTTGCCGCACCTGGCCTACAAGCAGGTGGAGAAGAAGCTTTCCGAGGCCTTCGAGGCCGAGAAGCTGAACGTCATTCTGGGCCACGCCCCGGCGATCAAGGGCAAGGACGACAAGGAGAACGGCCGGATCAAAAAGCGCCTGCTTGAATTGCTGCACGTGCGCTTCGGCATCGTCGAGGCTGACCTGCTGAGCGCCGAACTGCAGGCTGTGCCCGCCGGACCGGCCCGCTTCGTGGGCCTGGATGGTTCGCTCGTCGGCGGCTACGGTCAGGACGACCGTTCCTCGGTGTTCTGCGCCCTGGAAGCCCTGTTGGCCGAGAAGACGCCCGAACATACCCAGGTGGTGGTCATCTGGGACAAGGAGGAGATCGGCTCCGAAGGCTCCACCGGGGCCCAGTCCCTGTTCCTGGAGTACTGCCTCCAGGATCTGCTGGACGCGTGGGAGTCCGCATCCCGACTGTCCAAGGTATTCCTGGCCTCGGAGGCGATCTCGGCGGACGTGCATCCGGCCGTGGACCCGGACTATCAGGATGTGCATGAGAAGCTCAACTCCGCCTACCTCGGCTTTGGTCCCTGCTTCTGCAAGTATACCGGCCACCGGGGAAAGGTCGGGGCCAACGACGCCCACCCCGAATACATCGCCCGCCTGCGCCGCGTGTTGGACGGCGCGGGCGTCCCCTGGCAGATGGCCGAACTGGGCAAGGTGGACCTGGGGGGCGGCGGCACCGTGGCCAAGCACTTGGCCCGCTATGGTCTGGACATCATCGACATGGGCACGCCGGTGCTCTCCATGCACAGCCCGTTCGAGCTCACCAGCAAGGCCGACATCCACGCCACGGTTCTGGCTTTGCGGGCGTTCTTGAAGAGCTAGCGGCGGACGTTTCCGCCGCGAAGGAGCGATCATGCCGGTCATCATGGGCACCGCCGGTCATATCGATCACGGCAAGACGAGCCTGGTCAGGGCGCTCACGGGCATCGACTGCGACCGCCTGGCCGAGGAGAAGCGCCGGGGCATCACCATCGAACTCGGGTTCGCCTTCCTGGATCTGCCGGACGGCAGTCGTCTGGGCATCGTGGACGTGCCAGGACATGAACGCTTCGTGAAGAACATGGTCGCTGGGGCCGCAGGCATCGATTTCGTGCTTCTGGTCATCGCGGCCGACGAGGGAATCATGCCCCAGACCCGAGAACACCTGGAGATATGCTCGCTCCTAGGCGTTCAGGCCGGGCTGGTGGCCCTGACCAAGGCGGACATGGTGGACGAGGAGTGGTTGGAGATGGTCCGTGACGAGACCGCCCGTTACCTGGAGCCCACCTTTCTCGGCGGGGCCCCGATGGTGCCGGTCTCGGCCGTCACGGGCCAGGGCCTGGACGAACTGCGCGCGGCAATCGCCGCGTTGGCCGCGGGCTTCGCGCCCCGGCGGCGTTCGGACCTCTTCCGTCTGCCCGTGGACCGCGTGTTCAGCATCAAGGGCCACGGCACCGTGGTCACAGGCACGTCGCTGGCGGGGAAGATCGCCGTGGGCGAGGAGGTTCAGGTCTATCCCAAGGGCCGCAAAGCCAAGGTTCGCGGTCTGGAGTGCCACGGCGCGATGGTGAACGAGGCCCCGGCAGGGGTGCGCACGGCCGTGAATCTGGGCGGGCTGGAAGTGTCCGAGCTGGAACGCGGTGACGTGCTGGCCCGGCCGGACAGCTTGTTCCCCAGCCAGGTCTGGGACGTGGAACTCACCTGTCTGGCCTCGACCCCCAGGTCGCTCAAGCACCGCAAGGAGGTGCATTTCCACCACGGCGCGCGCGAAGTCATGGCTCGGGTCTACTTCCTGGACCGCGAAGAGCTGAAGCCCGGGGACACGGCCCTCTGCCAAGTGCGTTTCGAGGAGCCTCTGGCCGGGGTCTACGGCGATCGTGTGGTGCTGCGCTCGTTTTCGCCCCTGCGGACCATAGCCGGTGGTCGCATCGTCAATCCCCTGGGACGCCGGGTGCGGCGCTTCTCGTCCCAAGCCAAGGGCATCGAGGCCCTGCGCCTGGGGCAGGGCGAGGACGTGCTGCGGGCCCAGCTTGAACTTGTCGGTCCCTCGGGCTTGACCCAGGCCCAGCTCCTGATCCTCACGGATATGGAGTCCAAGGCCCTGGAAAAGGCTCTGGGCCTGCTGGGCGGCCGCCAGGAGGCCCTGCAGTTCGACCGCGAGACGCGAACTTACGTGGCAGGGAGCGTGGTGGCGGGACTGATCGATTGCCTGACTCGCTTCCTGGGCGAGTTTCACCGCCGCGAACCCATGCGGCCGGGCCTGGCCCGGGGCGAACTGGCCTCCACCTGGGGCCGCGAGCTGCCCTCTAAACTCTTTCACTTCCTCGTCGAGCGCGCCGCGCGTCAGGGAACGGTGACCTTGGAGAACGACCTGTTCCGTCTGCCTGGGCATCGCGTGTCCCTGGCCTCGGACACGGCCAAGCTGCGCGAGGCCGTGCTCACGGCTTACGAGGCAGGAGGACTGACCCCGCCGAACCTCAAGGACGTGCTCGGCCCACTGGGCGTGGAGTTCAAGGAGGCCGCGCCGGTCTTCAAGATGCTCCAGGACGAAGGGAAGCTGACCAAGATCAAGGAGGAGATGTACTTCGCCACTCCGGCCGTGACCGGGCTGACCGACCGGGTCAGGGCTTGGTTCGCCGCCGGGCGCGAGGAGATGGAGCCATCGGACTTCCGCGATCTGAGCGGTTTGTCCCGCAAATATTCCATTCCGCTGCTGGAATGGCTGGACAAGGAGAAGGTCACGGTGCGGGTTGGCGACAACCGCAGGTTGCGCAAGCGCGATGCCGTGGGCTAGGACGGAAAAAAGGCCGGGTTGTCGCCCGGCCTTGGAAGGGGAATGATCCCCGGAAAAATGGGGTGAGTGATGGGACTCGAACCCACGGCAACCAGAGCCACAATCTGGGACTCTACCAACTGAGCTACACTCACCACAGAAGGAAGATGCGTATATACGAGGCCCGAGCGGCGGTCAAGTGATTTCGTGCTCCGGGTGCTTATCGAACTCTGGTTCCATCAGCGAAGAAAACAAGGAAAGGTTGCATGGACAAACTCATCATCGAGGGCGGCGTTCCCTTGCGCGGTCGCATCCGCGTGAGCGGCTCCAAGAATGCCGCCCTGCCCATCCTCATGGCTTGTCTGCTGGCCGAAACCCCGGTGCGTCTGAGCAACGTGCCGCGCTTGCGTGATATACGCACCACGCTTAAATTGTTGAATATCCTCGGATGTGAGAGCGAATTCGAGGAGAACGTGGTGCGGGCTCAGGTCGTGCAGTTGAAGCCCGAGGCTCCCTACGATCTGGTCAAGACCATGCGCGCCTCGGTGCTTTGTCTGGGGCCGTTGTTGGCCCTGCTGGGCGAGGCCCGGGTGGCCCTGCCCGGCGGCTGCGCCATCGGCGCCCGGCCCGTGGATCTGCACCTCAAAGCCCTGGAACGCATGGGCGCGACCTTCGAGTTGACCTCCGGCTACATCCTGGGGCGCTGCAAGAAGCTCAAGGGAGCCCACATCACCTTCGATTTTCCCACCGTGGGCGGCACCGAGAATCTGCTCATGGCCGCCAGTCTGGCCGAGGGCGAAACCGTGCTCGAGAACGCGGCTCGTGAGCCGGAGGTAGCCGACCTGGCGAATTTCCTGAACGCCTGCGGAGCCAGGATCAGCGGCCAGGGCACGAGCGTCATCCGCGTCGAGGGCGTTTCCTCCCTGCGCGGCTGCGACTATCGGGTCATGCCCGACCGCATCGAGGCCGGGACGTTTCTCATCGCCGCGCCCATCACCGGTGGAGAATTGGAGATCCTGGACTGCCCATTCCAGGAGCTGGACGCCCTGGTCTACAAATTGCGCGAGATGGGGGTCTGGGTCCAGGAGGACGGTGAGCGGGTCATCGTGCGCCGGGACGGCGAACTGACCGGCGTGGACGTGACCACCCAGCCGCATCCGGGTTTCCCCACGGACATGCAGGCCCAGATCATGGCTCTCATGTGCGTGGCCAGGGGTGCGGGGTCCATTCAGGAGAAGATTTTCGAGAACCGTTTCATGCACGTCCTGGAGCTGGTGCGCCTGGGCGCGAACATCAAGCTCAAGGACCGTACGGCCGTGGTGCGCGGAGTGCCCAAGCTGGTCGGCGCGCCGGTGATGGCCTCGGATCTGCGGGCCAGCGCCTCCCTCGTGTTGGCCGGACTGGCCGCCGAAGGCGTCACCGAGGTGCAGCGCATCTACCATCTGGATCGGGGTTACGAGAACATCGAAGCCAAGCTCTCGGCCGTGGGCGCGCGCATCCGCCGGGCCCCGGAATGAGGAAGCGCCGCGTCGGGGCGGGACGCCGAGAGAGGGGAGGGACTCCTCCCCCGGCCCCGTCCGCGCGCGCGATCACTTCAGGCCGGAATAGTAGGCGGCCAGATCCTGGATATCGGCGTCCGAGAGTTTTTGGGCGATGCCGATCATGGACTTGGGTTCGCCCTTGCCTCCCTTGTAGTTCATCATCAGGCCGGTGAACTTCTTGGCGTCCATGCCGTCCAGGTTCTTCTTGGCGTTGTGGCAGCTGCACTTCTTGGCCAGGGCCTTTCCCGCCGCGGGATCGGCTGCGGACGCGATGTTCAGGCCCACGAACAGGCCCAGGGCGATGATGCAGGATGCGAGGAGCATGCGTTTCATGGAAGCCTCCTGTTTTGAGGCACTCTATCATTTTTCCGTGAAAAGCACAGGGCCGACTGCATGGTGCCGTATGAACGTCGGCGGCTTTGCTGCATGAGCCGGGGGACGCCGCCGGAGGCCGTTCGCCCCGCCCCAAGTCTCTTCGCCTGGCAGATCCTGTTCCTGGCTTTTTGTCTCGGTCTGTTCTCCCTGGACCATCCAGAAGCCGCCCTGGGCGTGCCCCTGCTTTGGCTTGCCGGGCGCGATCTGCGGGCACGGCCCCTGGCTGCTTGGCTTCTGCTTCTGGCCTGGGCCCTGGGGCTGGGCTACATGGTTTTGCGCGCGCCCGGCCCCGCCCCCGAAACTCCCGCATGGGTGGAGAAACGCGGGACCGTTCCCCTGCGCGGGGTGGTGGAGGAGGTCCAGTCGCGCCCCGGCAAGCGGCTCGTGATCCTGCTGCGCGACGTGACCTGTATCGTGGACGGAATATCCTGGAGGCCGCCCGGCATGGTGGCTTGGACCTGGGAATACCCTTCGGCCCGTCCACGGCCAGGCCAGGAGGTCGAGTTTCCCGCGCGTCCGCGTCCGGTTCGAGGCTTCGGCAATCCCGGAACCTGGGACTGGGAAGGATTCTGGGAGCGCCGGGGAGTTGGTTGGCGCGTCTACACCCGGGGAGACGACGACGGCGTGGTTCTCGGGCGGGAGCCCGCGGCCAGCGTCGGTGGTCTGCGGCTCTCCCTGCGGAGTGCAGTGGAAATTCTGACGCCGCCGACCCAGGGCGGCGCCGTGGTCCTGGCCGTGACCACGGGCGATCGTTTTCTGCTGGAGCCGGCCACGCTGGAACTCATGCGCGACGCCGGGCTGTCCCACAGTCTGGCGCTGTCCGGCCTGCACCTCGGCTTCGTCTCGGCCCTGGGATTGGGGCTGGCTCACATCCTCGGGTTGCTGCGGCCGGGCTTGCTGCTGCGCCTGCCCCGACCCAAGCTGGCCGTGCTCCTGGCCGCACCCCTGGTGCTCGGCTATGCTTGGCTGGGCCAACCCGCGCCCTCGCTCATCCGGGCCGCCTGCATGTTCGCCTCCTGGGCCGTTCTGCTTCTCCTGGACCGGGAGCGTGTGCTTCTGGACGGCCTTTTCCTGGCCTTGGCCGTGATTCTTCTGGTCGATCCTCTGGAAATTCAGGAATTGAGCCTCCAGCTTTCTGCGGCGGCCGTGGCCGGAATCGCGGTGTTCCTGCCGCCGCTGTGGCGGCTTCTGCCCGGTCGAAATCGGAGATTTTGGCTGCCGCTGCGCTGGGCCCTGGGCCTGCTTCTGGTGAGTTTCTGCGCCAACCTGGCCATCCTGCCGTTGCAAGCTTGGCATTTCGGCGCCGTGAATCCCAACTTCCTGGCCAATCTCGTCTGGCTGCCCGTGCTGGGATTCGGGGTCATGCCCTTGGGATTGGCGGGTCTGCTCCTGGCGCCGGTTTTGCCGGATCTCGCCGCGCCTTGCCTGTCGACGGCGGCCGCCCTGGCCGACTCCGTGATGGAACTGTTGTCCTGGGCCGATGGCCGGGGCTGGCTGCCGCTGGTTTTGACCCTGCGCCCGCTTTGGTCGGAACTGCTTGGGGCCGCGCTGCTCCTGGGCTGTCTGCCGGTGTTGCTCCGGGCGCGGCGGGTTCCCGCCCGTCTCCTGGGGGTCGGTCTGGGGCTTCTCCTCGGCCCGCATCTTTGGATCACGGTTTCCGACGCCGTGGGCGGAGCGCGCCTGGACCTTCTGGACGTGGGGCAGGGCCAGTCGGCGCTCATCGGCCTGCCGGGCGGGCGGCGCGTGTTGGTGGACGGCGGGGGATTCAACAGTCCGACCTTCGACGTGGGCGCGGCGGTGGTGGCCCCGGCCCTGACCTGGGGACGGCCGCCCCGGCTGGAGGCGGTGCTCATGAGCCACCCGGATACGGACCATGCGCGGGGGTTGGGCGCGATTTTGCGGGGATTCGACGTGGGCCTCTTCGCCTCGGCCGCCGAACCGCCCGAAGCCTTGCGCGAGGCAATCGCGGCGCACGACGTGCCCCAACGAACTGTCCAGGCCGGGGATGCCCTCGACCTGGGGCGCGGCTTGCGCCTGGAGGTGCTGCACCCGGAACTGGACGATCCAAATCGTTCCAACCGCGATTCGTTGATTCTGCGGTTGACCTGGGATGGCCGGGGACTCCTCGTTCTGCCCGGGGACGTGGACCGTGTGGGGCTGCGGCAGGCGCTCGGCTCCGGCCGTGATTTCCGGGCCGAGGTGCTCGTATTGCCGCACCACGGCAGCAAAGGGTCGTTCCTGCCGCGTTTCATTGACGCCGTCAGTCCGTCCTCGGCCTTGGTTTCCTGCGGTTTTCTCAATGGTTACGGATTTCCCAATGAGACCGTGGTGGACGATTTCAGACGACGCGGGGTGGCTCTCTGGAGCACCGCCGCGAGCGGCCGACTGGAAGTCCGCTGGTCCAGCCCAAGCTCCCCGGGTGTCCTGGAGCCGTTCCTGCCGTCGTCTCCCGAGACCACATCGCTTGGTCTATTGCCATGAGACTGGCGACAGGCTATGGGAAGTGTCTGATGCTGAGCACAACCTCCATAGGCTCGTGCGGACGGGGTTTCCGGCCCGTCAGGAACGGCTCGTGATCGTCCGTTGCTGGGGCGCGCGCGGCTCCATCGCCGTTTCAGGGAAGGAGTGCGTCAAATACGGCGGCGATACCGCCTGCATCGAGGTGCGCGCCCGCGACGGCCGAGTCGTCATCGTGGACGCCGGCTCGGGAATCCGCCGTCTGGGCAATCGCCTCCTGGCCGAGGGCATCCTCGACTACGATCTGCTCTTCACCCACACCCACTGGGATCACATTCTGGGGTTTCCCTTCTTCAAGCCCATCTATATGGAGCGGGCCGCGTTGACCATTCACAGCTGCCGAAGCCTCCAGGGCGATATGGGCAAGCTGCTGGCGCGGATCATGGCTCCGCCGCATTTTCCCGTGCCGTTCGGCGAGATTCGGGCCAAGCTGGACTTCGTTTCCACCTGCGGCGATGTCCTGCGCCTGGGCGGGCTGACCGTGCGGGCCATCCCGCTCTCGCACCCGAACATGGGCGTGGGCTATCGTTTCGAGGAGGACGGGGCGGCTTTCGTCTTTCTTACCGACAACGAATTGTCGCACCGCCATCGCGGCGGCCGGAGCGTGGAGGAATATGTGGAGTTCTGCCGGGGGGCGGATCTGCTCTTCCACGACGCCGAATACACCGAGGAAGAATACCTCCAGAAACGGACCTGGGGCCATTCCCACTCCCGCGCCGCCCTGGATCTTGCCGTGGCCGCGGGCGTCCGCCGCTTCGGCCTCTACCACCACAACCAGGATCGCGACGACGCCGGAGTGGACCGCATGGTCCGCGCCTGCCGCGAAACCGTGAGCGTCCTGGGGAGCGGTCCGGAATGCTTCGGCGTGCGCCAGGACGCCGAGTTCGAGGTCAGGCCGCTCCAGTCTTGATTTTCACTGCCCACCGCCTTACAAGATACTTCGTTTCGTCAGATTCCGACCTTTTTCTCCCGGGAGGACGCATGCGGGTCTTGATCGTTGAAGACGATTTCTATTGCCGCACCATGCTGCACGATATCCTGCGGCCCTTCGGACAATGCGACATCGCCGTGAACGGCGAGGAAGCCGTCTTCGCCTTCAAGCGCGCGCTGGAGGAGACGCGGCCCTACGACCTCATCTGCCTGGATCTTGTCCTGCCGGAGATGGACGGACATCAGGCCCTGCGGGAGATCCGCGCCCTGGAGAGCGATCGGGGAGGGAATTCCGGCCAGGAGGTCAAGGTCATCGTCACCACCATGCTCGACGACAAGAAGGAGACGCATGACGCCTTCTTCCTGGGCGGAGCCGCTTCCTATTTGGTCAAGCCCATCTCCGAGGAGGCCCTGCTGGAAGAATTGCGCAACCTGGGTTTCCTCTCCGTCGAATAGGCACGTCGCGGCTCCCGGCCTGTTTGCTGTTTGCGTTGATCTGGGGTAAGGCTCTCCACTTGCTCGACGCCGTCGTGGGGCCACTTTGTCTGTGAAGGAATGCATGAGTCAAATACTCGGTGTAAAGTTCAACGATTACGGACAGGTGTATTATTTCACCTCGGGCCCGTTCGTGGTTCAGGCGGGCCAGTCCGTCATCGTGCGCACGGAGCAGGGCATGGGCCTCGGCACGGTCATTGATGTGCGGCCCGGCGAGGTTTCGGCCGAGGGCGAGGAGCAGGACTCCGAGATCAAGCCCATTTACAGATTGGCCAATGAGGAAGACCTGCGTTCGGCGGCGGAGAACGAGCGTCTGGCCCGTGACGCCTACCGCTTCTGCCGCGACTGCATCCGTCGGCTGAGCCTGGACATGAAGCTGGTGGACGTGGAGGTCCATTTCGATCGCGGCAAGATGATCTTCTACTTCACCGCTCCCGGCCGCATCGATTTCCGCGAACTCATCAAGGATTTGGTGCGTGAGTACCGCACCCGCATCGAGCTGCGCCAGATCGGCGTGCGCCATGAGACCCAGATGCTCGGGGCCATCGGCAACTGCGGTCAGCTTTGCTGCTGCCGCCGTTTCCTGCGCAAGTTCGCTCCGGTGACCATCAAGATGGCCAAGGAGCAGAACCTGTTCCTCAATCCCACGAAGATATCCGGCATCTGCGGCCGCCTCCTCTGTTGCCTGTCGTACGAGCAGCAGGGCTACGAGGAGTTCCACAAGCAGTGCCCGAAGATCGGCAAGAAGTACCAGACCACGCTGGGCCAGGTGAAGATCCTGCGCTCCAACTTCTTCAAGAAGACTCTGACCCTGTGGGTGGAGGGACTGGAGGAGAAGGAGATTCCCCTCGAACAGTGGCAGCAGATTTCCAAGAAGGGCCAGCAGCAGGCCGAGGAGCGCCAGGAACCGGCTTCCCGGCCGGAAGCCGCCCAGGCCGAAGGGGAGATCCTCGACGAGCCCGTCGACGCCCTGGCCGAGGAGGGGGAGGCCCCGCGTGAATCCGGAGCCGACGGGACCGAAGAGCCCCGGCGCGGCAAGCCCCGCAAGCGCCGTCGTTCACGCCGTCCCGGGCGCGGCCCCAAGCCGGAAGAATCCTGATCGTTTTCCAAGCCAAGGAGTGACGCGTCTTGGAACGCTTTTTCGTCTCCACGCCCATCTATTACGTCAACGCCAAACCCCACCTGGGACACGCCTACACCACGGTGGTGGCCGACACCCTGACCCGCTTCAATCTGCTCATGGGAGCCCAGACCTATTTTCTCACCGGCACTGATGAGCACGGGGACAAGATCGTCAAGGCCGCGGCGGCCTCGGGCCAGTCGCCAAAGGAATACGCGGACCACATCAGCTCCCTGTTCCGCGACCTTTGGCCCAAGCTGGGCATCGCCAACGACCAGTTCATCCGCACCACGGATCCCAAGCACGTCAAGGTGGTTCAGGAGGTGCTTCAGAAGGTCTACGACGCCGGGGACATCTACTTCGGCGAGTACGGCGGGCATTACTGCTTCGGCTGTGAGCGCTTCTACACCGAGAAGGAGCTGGTGGACGGCCTTTGTCCGGACCACCAGACCAAGCCGGAGTACATCGCGGAGAAGAACTACTTCTTCCGCATGTCCAAGTACCAGGGCTGGCTCATCGACCACATCAAGGCCAACCCGGACTTCATCCGCCCCCGCCAGTACCGCAACGAGGTCCTGAGCCTCCTGGAGTCCGGCGCGCTGGAGGATCTTTGCATTTCGCGGCCCAAGTCCAGGCTGACCTGGGGCATCGATCTGCCGTTCGACTCGAACTACGTTTGCTACGTCTGGTTCGACGCGCTCATCAACTACCTTTCGGCCCTGGGCTGGCCGCGAGGGGAAAAGTTCAAGAAATTCTGGCCCTTCGCCAACCATATCGTCGCCAAGGACATCCTCAAGCCGCACGCCATCTTTTGGCCGACCATGCTCAAGGCCGCCGGACTGACGCCGTACCTGAGCCTGAACGTCCACGGCTACTGGCTCGTGCGCGAAGCCAAGATGTCCAAGTCCCTGGGCAATGTCATCGAGCCGTTGAAGATGGTCGACGCCTACGGAGTGGACGCCTTCCGCTATTTCCTGCTGCGCGAGATGGTCTTCGGCTCGGACGCCGCGTTTTCCGAGGAAGCCCTCGTGGGGCGGCTCAACGCCGACCTGGCCAACGACCTCGGCAACCTCTTCAACCGCTCCCTGGCCATGTGTCACAAGTACTTCGGCGGCAAGATCCCCATACCGCAGGAGGAGGGGCCGGAGGACGCGGAGATCAAGCGTCTGGGCCGCGAGGCCATGGAGAAGTTCCAGCGGCACTTCGAGGAATTTCAGTGTTCACGCGGCCTGGAAGGCCTCTGGGAGATGGTGCGCGGCCTGAACAAGTACATCGATTCCACCGCGCCTTGGACGCTTTTCAAGAACAAGAACACGACCCGACTGTCCACGGTCATGTATGTGCTGCTGGAGAATATGCGCAAGATCGCCGTGCATCTCTGGCCGGTCATGCCCGCGTCCGCCGAGCGCATGCTGGCCCAGCTGGGCATGACCTTCGATAAGGAGAAGGTCTATCTGCCCAAGGAGTTGGACGCCTGGGGCATCCTGGACAGCGGTTCGCAGGTGGCCGAGTCCTCCAATCTCTTCCCGCGCGTGGAGCTGCCCGAGCCCGCGCCCACGCCCAAGCCCGAAGGCGCGCCCAAGCCCGCGCCCAAGGCCGAGCCCCTGGCCGAGGCCGAGTTCGAGGATTTCCAGAAACTGGACATCCGCGTGGGCACCGTGCTGGAAGCCCTGCGTCATCCGGACGCGGACAAGCTCCTGGTGGTGCGCGTGGACCTGGGCGAGGCCGAACCCCGACAGATCGTCTCGGGCATCGCCGAATTCTTCAAGCCCGAGGAACTGCCCGGCCGCCAGGTCGTGGTCGTGGCCAACCTCAAGCCGCGCAAAATCCGCAAACAGCTCTCCCAGGGCATGATCCTGACGGTGAAGACCGAAGCGGGCATGGAACTGCTCGCCACTCCGGGCCAGGTTCCCGGAGGGAGCCGCGTATCCTAATCGGAGCGGGAATTGTATTGAAAAGGCCGTCCGGTTCCGGGCGGCCTTTTTTTCAAGCATGATTGCGCAGCTTCAGTTCCAGGGGATGGGGATTGAGGTAGACCTGCCCCGCCAGATACTCCTGGCCGTATTTGCGCACGTAGTGGTTGAGCAGGGTCACGGGCACGATGAGCGGCGTCAGCTCCCGGCCGTAGGCCCCGATGACCGCCAGCAACTCCCGCTTCTCGTCGGGCTCGAGCACTTTCTTGAAATAGCCCATGATATGCTGGAGCACGTTGACGTTCTTCTTTACCGTCGAGAGCAGGCTGAGCGTGGGGAAGAGCAGCGTGGCGTAATCCCCCGCCAGGGCGCCCAATTCCTCGCCCCGGGCGGCGGCCACCAAGCGGCCCAGTTCGCGGTAGGCCGGGATGGCGTGGGCCATGATCAGGAGCTTGTGCCGGGTGTGGAAGTCCACCAGCTTTCCGGGGGTGGGATCGTTTTCCAGGAAGTCCCGCCAACGGCGCATGACGAAGATTCGGGTCAGGAAGTTTTCCCGCAACGCCGGGTCGTGCAGCCGTCCCTCATCCTCCACGGGCAGCAGCGGAAAGCGTTCCATGAAGAGCCGGGCGAAGAGGCCCACTCCGCGCTTGGACGGCACTCCGCCATCGGGAGGGTAGACCTTGACCTGGGACATGCCGCTGGAGGGGGAGCCGTACTTGAAGATGAAGCCGCACAAGTCTTCGGACTCCAGGCGGTCCAGGGCGGTCGCGGCCCAGGCCGTCATGCGCTCCGTGTGATCGATGCCGGTTTTCCGGGTCAGCAGGCGCGGGCGTTCGGGATCGCCCACCAGACGCATGGCTTCGCGCGGCACGGGCAGGCCGCACTCCACCTCCGGGCAGACCGGAACGAACTGGACGAAGGGCCCCAGGGTGTCACGCAGGAAATGGTCCAGTTTGTGGCCGCCGTCGAAGCGTACGTTCTCGCCGAGCAGGCAGCGGCTCACGCCGAGTTTCAGAATGGGGGCGGCTGGGGCGTTCATTGACCCAGAAAAGCACTGAAGAGCCGAAATGGCAAGGGGGGCGAGAGCGGTCTGCTCAGGCCGGACAGACAGCTTCCTCGACGGCCAGGATCTTTTCGGCGATGCCGTGCCCCACCACGAGGTCGGAGCCGCGCACGCGGAGACGGCAGGGGCCGGGGCTGGAGGAGAGTATTTCCACCGTGGTGCCCGGAGTCAGGCCCAGGGCGAAGACCCGGCAGCGGGGGCAGGCGCAGTCCTCCACGCGGGCGATGCGCACGATGGATCCGTTTGGGAAGGAAGCCAGGGAGCGGAGCCCGTCCTGGCCGTGCCCCGAATGATGCTGGTGGTGCTTCGATACGCCGTGGCAACCGCAGTGAGGAAACTTCATGGCCGTGAGAATAAGAATCAATTTCGTGGCTGTCAACAGGTATCGCGTGAACTCTGAAAGCCTTGTGGGACAAGCCTCGTCTTGGATGTTGCCCCCGTGGCGGTTCTGGGCTATCAGGGGGGCCGTGCGTCAGCTCTCCCCACTTGCCCTTCGACTCGTGAATGCTTACCATCCGGTGCTTCCGGAGCATCCCTCGGAACCATCAAACCGACCCGGCGGAATCCATGCCTAAGCGTACGGACCTGAAGAAGATCATGCTCATCGGCTCGGGGCCCATCGTCATCGGCCAGGCCTGCGAGTTCGACTACTCCGGCACCCAAGCCCTCAAGGCCTTGAAGGAAGAGGGCTACGAGGTGGTCCTCGTCAACTCCAATCCGGCCACCATCATGACCGACCCGGAGCTGGCCGACCGCACCTACATCGAGCCCATCGAGCCCGAGACCGTGGCCAAGATCATCGAGAAGGAGCGGCCCGACGCCATCCTGCCCACCCTGGGCGGTCAGACCGGCCTGAACACGGCCGTTGCCCTGGCCGAGTCCGGCGTTCTGGACCTCTTCGGCGTGGAACTCATCGGCGCCTCCCTGCCGGTGATCAAGAAGGCCGAGAGCCGCGAATTGTTTCGCCAGGCCATGGAGAACATCGGGCTCAAGGTGCCGCAGAGCGGCATCGCCCGGACCATGGACGAGGTGCGCCTCTGGGGTCAGAAGCTGCCCTTCCCGATCATCATCCGTCCGGCCTTCACCCTGGCCGGAACCGGCGGCGGCGTGGCCTACAACATGGAAGATCTGGAGGCCATCGCGGCCCAGGGACTGGCCGCGTCCATGAAGCACGAGGTCATGCTCGAGGAATCCGTGCTCGGCTGGAAGGAGTTCGAGTTGGAGGTGATGCGCGATAAGAAGGACAACTGCGTCATCATCTGCTCCATCGAGAACCTCGACCCCATGGGCGTGCATACCGGCGACTCCATCACCGTGGCTCCCTCCCAGACCCTCACGGACCAGGAATACCAGCTCATGCGCGACGCCTCCCTGGCGATCATGCGTGAGATCGGCGTGGAGACCGGCGGCTCCAATGTGCAGTTCGCCCTCAATCCGGCCAACGGCGACATGGTGGTCATCGAGATGAATCCGCGCGTGTCGCGGTCCTCGGCCCTGGCCTCCAAGGCCACCGGTTTCCCCATCGCCAAGATCGCGGCCAAACTGGCCGTGGGCTATACCCTGGATGAGATTCCCAACGACATCACGCGTGAGACCATGGCCTCCTTCGAGCCCGCCATCGACTACTGCGTGATCAAGATTCCACGCTTCACCTTCGAGAAGTTCCCGGGCTCCGAGGACTACCTGACCACGGCCATGAAGAGCGTGGGCGAGACCATGGCCATCGGCCGGACCTTCAAGGAGGCCATGCAGAAGGGCCTGCGCTCCTTGGAGATCGGCGTGCCGGGCCTGGGCAAGAATTTCGAGCCCAACGGCCTGGACAAGGCCGGAATCATGGCCAGCCTGCGCAAGCCCAATTCCAAGCGGCTCTTCGCCGTGCGTCACGCCATGCTGGCGGGCCTCTCCGAGGAGGAGATATTCAAGGCCACCTCCATCGACCCCTGGTTCCTGCGACAGATCCGGGACGTGCTGGACTTCGAGGCCGAACTCAAGCGGTTCGGTTGCGCCGGACATGTGGACGCGGGCAACGCAGAACTCCCGGCCGTGTTGCGCAAGGCCAAGGAGTACGGCTACTCCGACCGCCAGCTGGCCACCCTCTGGAAGAAGAGCGAGGATGAGATCAGGGCCCTGCGCAAGTCCCTGGACATCCTGCCCACCTACTACCTGGTGGACACCTGCGCCGCGGAGTTCGAGGCCTATACGCCGTACTACTATTCCACCTACGAGTCCGGCCGCGAGGTCTCGCCCAGCGAAGGCAGGAAGGTGGTCATCCTCGGCGGCGGCCCCAACCGCATCGGCCAGGGCATCGAATTCGACTACTGCTGCTGCCACTCATCCTTCGCTCTGCGCGAGATGGGGATCAAGTCCATCATGGTCAACTCCAACCCGGAGACCGTGAGCACGGACTACGACACCTCGGACCGGCTCTACTTCGAGCCCTTGACCTACGAGGACGTGCTGAACATCATCGACTTCGAGCAGCCCGACGGGGTCATCGTCCAGTTCGGCGGCCAAACCCCGTTGAACCTTGCCGTGCCGCTGCTCAACGCCGGGGTGAAGATCCTCGGCACCTCGCCGGACAGCATCGACCGCGCCGAGGATCGCGAACGCTTCAAGCAGCTCCTCCAGAAGCTTGGGCTCAAACAGCCGCGCAACGCCACGGTGCAGTCTTTGGAGCAGGGCAAGGTCGCGGCGGCCGAGATCGGCTTTCCCCTAGTCGTGCGCCCGTCCTACGTGTTGGGCGGCCGGGGCATGGAGATCGTCTACTCCATGGATGAGTTCGAGGAGTTTTTCAAGCAGGTTGCGGTGCTCTCGCCCGAGCACCCCATTCTTCTGGACAAGTTCCTGGAGAGCGCCATCGAGGTGGACGTGGACGCCCTGTCCGACGGCACGGACACCTATGTGGGCGGGGTCATGGAGCACATCGAGGAGGCCGGCATCCACTCCGGCGATTCGGCCTGCGTCCTGCCGCCGCATACCATCCCGGCCCATCTGGTGGCCGAGATCGAGCGTCAGACCGAGGCCTTGGCACGTGAACTGAACGTGGTCGGCCTGATGAACATCCAGTACGCCATCAAGGACGGCGAGATCTACATTCTGGAAGTGAACCCCCGGGCCTCGAGAACCTCGCCTTTCGTCTCCAAGGCCACGGGCGTGCCCCTGGCCAAGCTGGCCACTCGGGTCATGCTCGGGGAGAAGATCAAGGATCTGGACCCCTGGAGCATGCGCAAGTCCGGCTATGTCTCGGTCAAGGAATCGGTCTTCCCCTTCAACCGCTTCCCCGGGGTCGACGTGCTCCTGGGGCCCGAGATGCGCTCCACCGGCGAGGTCATGGGCATCGACCAGGGCGTCGGCCTGGCCTTCATGAAGGCCCAACTGGCCTCGGGGCAGCGCTTGCCGAGCGAGGGGTGCGTGTTCATCTCCGTGAACGACCGGGACAAGGCGGCCATCGTGCCCGTGGCCAAGACGTTCAAGGATCTTGGCTTCAAGATCATGGCCACGGCCGGGACCGGCATCTATCTCAACGAGCACGGGGTGGAGACCGAGACCATCTTCAAGGTCTTCGAGGGACGCCCCAACGTGGTGGACCACATCAAGAACAAGGCCATCAATCTCCTGATCAACACGCCCTCGGGCAGGCGCACGGTGCACGACTCCAAGAAACTCCGGCAGGCTGCGTTGCTCTACGGCGTTCCCTACACCACCACCGTCACGGGCGCCCGGGCCATGGCCCAGGCCATCGGCGAAGTGCGGGGCAGCGGCCTCAAGGTGCGCTGCATGCAGGACCATTACGGCCTGAAACGGGGCTGACGCTCCAGGACGGATTCGCGAATGAAGAAGGAATACTGCGGTCTCTTCGGCATTTATGGCCATCCCGAGGCCGCGCGCATGACCTATTTCGGCCTCTACGCCCTCCAGCACCGGGGGCAGGAGTCGGCGGGCATCGTCTCCTGGGACGGGACCAAGCTCCGCGAACAGCGGGGAATGGGCCTGGTTGCCGAGGTCTTCAACGAGCGGCACCTGGGCAAGGAACTCAAGGGCAATGTGGCCATGGGCCACATCCGCTACTCCACCACGGGCGTCTCGCTGCTGCGCAACGCCCAGCCCTTCATGGTCCGCTTCGGTGACTACCGTTTGGCCGTGGGGCACAACGGCAACCTCGTGAACACCTTCGAGCTGCGCCGTGAACTGGAAGCCCAGGGGTCCATCTTCCAGACCACCATGGACACCGAGGTCTTCGTCCACCTCATCGCCAAGAACATGAACGGCTCCACTCTGGAGGAGGCCGTCATCAAGGCCTGCCAGAAGATCAAGGGCGCATACTCCTTGCTCATCATGGCCAACGACAAGCTCATCGCCGTGCGCGATCCGAACGGCTTTCGGCCCCTGGCCCTGGGCCGTCTCGGCACGAGTTACTGTTTCGCCTCCGAGACGTGCGCCTTCGACCTCGTGGAGGCCGAATATCTGCGTTCCGTGGAGCCCGGCGAAATGGTCGTGATCCAGGGCAACCATATGCAGAGCTACCGCATCGCCGAGCCCGGACGCACGAGCCAGTGCATCTTCGAACTCATCTACTTCGCCCGGCCCGACTCCCTGGTCTTCGACGAGGTGGTCTACGAGCGCCGCAAGGAGATGGGCAAGATTCTGGCCCTGGAAGCCCCGGTGGAGGCTGACTACGTCATGCCCTTCCCGGACTCCGGTTCCTACGCCGCCCTGGGCTACGCCCAGGCCTCCGGTCTGCCGTTGGAATTCGCCATGATCCGCAACCACTACGTGGGGCGCACCTTCATCCAGCCCTCCCAGAACATGCGCGACTTCGGGGTGCGGGTGAAGCTCAATCCCGTGCGGAGCATGATCGCGGGCAAGCGCATCCTCATCGTCGAGGACTCCATCGTGCGCGGCACGACCATCCGCACCCGCGTGAAGAAGCTGCGGGAACTGGGAGCGCGGGAGATCCACATGCGGGTCGCCTGTCCGACCATCAAGTTCCCCTGCTTCTACGGCATCGATTTTTCCTCCAAGGGCGAACTCATCGCGGCCAATACGCCGGTGGCCGACATCGCCCGCTTCATCGGTCTGGACTCCCTGCACTACCTCTCCATCGAGGGACTTCTCTCCTCGGTGAAGAGCAGGGATTCTTACTGCCTGGCCTGCTTCAACGGGGACTATCCCGTGGCGTTGCCGGACCACCTCGGCAAGATGTGCCTGGAGGATCAGGCCGCTCCCGGCATCATCAAGCAGTTCTGCTAGGAGACGCATGCCAATGAACAGCCTGGCCCCGGAACGCGACTGGCTGGCCCTGGCCCGCGAGGTTCTGGACATCGAGGTCGAGGGACTGGCCGCCGCGCGCGACCAGATCGGCCCGGGATTCCTCCAGGTTCTGCGGAACATGGCCCGTTGCACCGGTCGCGTGGTGGTCACGGGCATCGGCAAGTCCGGGCTGGTGGGGCGCAAGATCGCGGCCACCTTGTCGAGCACCGGTACGCCGTCCTATTTCCTCCACCCCGTGGAGGGGGCGCACGGCGACATGGGCATGATCCGCTCCGACGACGTGATCCTGGCCCTGTCCAACAGCGGCGAGACCGACGAACTGCTGAACATCCTGCCCGCGTTCCGAACCCTGGGCGCGTTCATCGCGGCCCTTACCGGCAATCCCGAATCCTCCCTGGGGCGTTTGGCCGACGCGGTCATTCCGGTGCATGTGCCGCGCGAAGCCTGCCCGCTGGGCTTGGCCCCCACGGCCAGCACCACAGCGACCCTTGCCGTCGGCGACGCCCTGGCCGTCTGCCTCATGGAGTACAAGGGTTTCGACACGAACGACTTCCGCCGCGTCCATCCGGGCGGCAGCCTGGGGCGTCAGCTCTCGCTCTTCGTTCAGTCGCTCATGCACACGGAGAACCTCCCTCTGGCGCGGCTCGGAGCGCCCCTGTCCCAGGCCCTGGAAACGCTCAACCGGGGCGGGCTGGGCTTGGTGGCTGTTTTGGACGCGGACGGCCGCGTGAGCGGGGTGCTCACCGACGGCGACGTGCGGCGTATGGTCTGCAAGGGCGGCTTCCAGGCGAAAGATCCGGTGGAGGCGCATATGACCCGCAACCCCCGGCGCGTCCGCGTGGGGGACTCGGCGGCCCGCGCCCTGGACATCATGGAGGCGCACCAGATCCTGGTCCTGCCCGTGGTGGGCGAGAACGAGCGACTGGCCGGGCTCATCCACCTCCATGACCTGTTGGGCAAGGGCCGCTTCCGCTTTGCCTCCGGTTCGTCCAGCGGCGGTGTCGGCGACTGACATGGTGACGGCCCACAGCCAGGCGGGCGATCCGGGCGTCTGCGCCCGCTGCGCGCTGCAAGGCCCCACCTGCTGCCGCACCGAAATCGGGCGGGAAGAGTTCTGCTTTCCCCTGTCCGAAGTGGAGCAGGCCCGCATCCGTGACATTCTGCCCGCGTCTGGAGGCTTCGCCCTCCAGGACAACACGGCGGCCTTCGTGGACGGGGTCTGCCGCCTGTTCCCGGGGGAGGAGGCGGAGGTCCGGGCGCTGTTTCCGGCCCGCAAGCAACATTTCCGTCTGGCCTTGGACGAACGGGGAGCCTGTCGGCTCCTGGGAACCCAGGGCTGCCTGCTGCCTCGCGAGGGGCGGCCCTATTACTGCCGCCTGTTTCCGTTGTGGGTCACGGGTGTGGAGATCACGGTGTTCGACGCCCAGGGGTGCTTGGTCCGCCGGGAATCCCGGAGCGTCGCCGGGCTTCTGGAGCGGCTTGCCATGACCCGGGCCGAAGTTTTCGACCTGCATGGGCGCCTGCGCCTGGCCTGGGGCCTGCCGCCCCGACGCGGCCTGGCGCCGGTCCGGCGCGGTTTCTGAGGACGAGGATGTGATGAAGGTTCTACGAGTTCTGCTGGTTCTTCTGGTTTCCGGCCTGCTTCTTTCGGCCGCCGGACTGTACATGCTCGTGCATTGGGCTTCCCGCGACCTGCCCGGGTTCCAGAAGATCACCGACTACCGGCCGCCCCTGGTGACCACGGTGTATTCCTCGGACAACCATGTCCTGGGCTACTTTTACCGCGAGAAACGCTTCCTGGCCCGCCTGGATCAGATGAGCCCTTGGCTGCCCAAGGCCTTCCTGGCCGCCGAGGACGCGGGTTTCTACCAGCACGAGGGCGTGGACATCACGGCCATCCTGCGCGCCGCGCTCATCAACCTCAAGTCCGGGCACATTCGCCAGGGCGGCAGCACCATCACCCAGCAGATCATCAAGCGCCTTCTGCTGACCTCCGAGCGCAGCTACGAACGCAAGCTCAAGGAAGCCATCCTGGCCTACCGCTTGGAGCACTACCTGACCAAAGACGAGATACTCACCATCTATCTGAACCAGATATTCCTCGGCTCCAACGCCTACGGCGTGGAGGCGGCCGCCCGGGAGTACTTCGGCAAGCACGTGAACGAGCTGACCCTGGCCGAGTGCGCCATCCTCGCGGGATTGCCTCAGGCCCCCAGCCGCTACAGCCCCAACCGGGATCCGGACCTGGCCAAGAACCGCCAGAAGTACGTGCTCGAGCGCATGTTCGAGATGGGCTGGATCAACCGCGCGCAATACGAGGAGGCCTTGGCCCAGCCGCTGGTCTACAAGAGCATGCCGGACATCTCCTGGAAGGTGGGCCCGTACTACCTGGAGGAAGTGCGCCGCTGGCTCATCGACAAGTTCGGCGAGGACGCGGTCTATGAGGGCGGTCTGCACGTCTCCACCCCGTGCGATCTGACGCACCAGGCCGCGGCCGACGCCGCGCTCAAGCAGGGCCTGCTGGATGCGGCCAAGCGCCGCGGCTGGGACGGGCCGGTGCAGCATCTTGAGCAGCACCAGTTCCAGGCCTTCCTCGGCGACACGGACTACGGCCCGGAGGACATCTGGCCCGGCCGCTGGATCAAGGTCCTGGTCACGGCCGTCGCGCCCGGTCAGGTGCGGGTGCAGTTCGGCAAGCAGCAGGGGATCATTCCGGTGTCCAGCATGGGCTGGTGCCGGACGCCCAATCCCCGCAGGGCCCCGGAGGACGTGCCCAAGGTCACGGACGCCACGCGCGTGCTCAAACGCGGCGACGTGGTCTGGGCCACTCTGTCGGAGAAGCCCTCGCCGGAGAAGGGCGTACATCTGTTGGATCTGGAGCGTCTGCCCGGTCCCGAGGGCGCGCTCGTCTCACTCAAGCCCGACACCGGCGACGTGGTGGCCCTGTCCGGCGGCTTCGGTTTCGAACTGAGCCAGTTCAACCGGGCCACCCAGGCCTTGCGGCAGCCCGGTTCAGCCTTCAAGCCCCTGGTCTACTGCACGGCCATCGACAACGGCTTCACTGCGGCCTCCATGGTGCTGGACGCGCCCATCGTCTTCGAGAACGTGGAACTGGGCAAGATCTGGAAACCCGAGAACTACGAGGGCATCTTCTACGGGCCCACACTCCTGCGCACGGCCCTGGTCAAGTCCCGCAACCTGGTCACCATCCGGGTGGCCCAGAAGATCGGGGTACGCCGGATCATCGAGCGGGCCAAGGTCATGGGCCTGACCGCCGACCTGCCCGAGGATCTTTCCGTGGCCCTGGGCTCGGCTTCGGTGAGCCTGCTCAATCTTTGCCAGGCCTATACGCCCTTCCCCCGGGGCGGCACGACCATCAAGCCGGTCATGGTCCACCGGGTGCTCTCGGCCTGGGGAGAGGAGCTCTATCGCTCCATTCCCGAGGTCAAGGACGCCATCAGCCCCCAGACCGCCTTCATCATGGCCACCATGATGAAGGACGTGGTCCAGTTCGGCACTGGCTGGCGGGCCAAGGAACTGGGCCGCCCCGTGGCGGGCAAGACCGGCACGAGCAACGACGAGCACGACGCCTGGTTCATGGGCTACACGCCGTATCTGCTCACCGGGGTCTGGGTGGGCTACGACCAGCTGCAGCCCATGGGCCGTCTGGAAAGCGGATCACGCACCGCCAGTCCCATCTGGGTCGCTTACCGCAAGCAGGTGGAGGACAAGTTCCCCTACCAGGACTTCGAGCAGCCCACGGGCGTGGTCATGGTCCATGTGGACGCCAAGAACGGCCTTCTGGCCGGTCCCGGCACCACCGAGGATCTCTTCCTGCCTTTCAAGGAAGGTACGCAGCCCACGGAAGTCTCGCGCGGCGGAGGCGACGTTTCTTCGGGCGGCGCCTCGGGATCGGAAGAGGACTTGTTCAAGCAGGTCTACTGAGCGCCGCCGGCGGCGGGGAGGAACGATGGAACTCGAACTCTTCCAGGTGGACGCCTTCGCCGACCGGGTCTTCAGCGGCAACCCGGCGGCCGTGGTGCCGCTGAGGAAGTGGCTTCCCGACGCCACGCTCCAGGCGATCGCCTCGGAGAACAACCTCGCCGAGACGGCCTTCTATCTGAAGAAGGGCGAATACTACGAGCTGCGCTGGTTCACCCCCGAGACCGAGGTGGACCTCTGCGGCCACGCCACCCTGGCCACCGCGCACGTGCTTTTTGAGCACAAGAAATATCCCGACGCCTGCATCGTCTTCGAAACCCAGAGCGGGCGGCTGTTCGTGGAACGCGAGGGCGGGTTGCTGTTCATGGACTTCCCGGCCTGGGAGCCGAAGCCCTTTCCCGTGCCTGAACGGGTGATTCGCGGCCTGGGGGCCAAGCCCCGGGAGATGTGGGCCACGCGCGACTACCTGGCCGTGTTCGACTCCGAGGAGGAGGTTCGGGCGCTTCGACCGGACATGGGCCTGCTGGCCGAGCTGGAGACCATCTGCGTCATCTGCACGGCCCCTGGCGGGGACTACGATTTCATCTCCCGTTCCTTCGCCCCGGGAGTGGGCATTCCCGAGGATCCGGTCACGGGTTCCTCGCACTGCACCCTGGCTCCCTACTGGTCCCGCAGGCTGGGCAAGAAGACGCTCACCGCGTTCCAGGCCTCGTCCCGGGGCGGCGAGCTCTTCTGTGAGGCCATGGGCGATCGGGTCAAGATCGCGGGCCACGCGGTCTGTTACCTGAAGGGCGCGATCCGCCTGCCGGATTGAGGAATCAGAGCAGTCTCAGGCTCCAATTGAACCGCCCCTGGCGGTCCGAGTGCGGCACGGTCTTGGGCCAGAACTCCCGGATGGTCAGCAGGCAGGAGTAGCCCGCCTTTTCCAATTCCGCCTTGTGCGGCGAGAGATCCAACTCCCAGTTGGGGTAGACCCAGTGGTTCTGCCCGATCCTCCTGACCCAGAAGATTTCGTTCATGGGGCTTCTCATGGGTTCCTCCAGATGCACGCCGTCGGCCAGATGCCGGGACAGCCCCAAAGGCCACAGGCCCTTGAGCACGATGTGCAGGGGCAGGGGGCTTTGGCTCGGCAGGGCCAGGAGGTCTTCAGCGGGCAATTCGGGGCTCGCGTAGGCCGAACCGAAGCCCATGGCTCGAAGCTCTTCCAACGCCAGGGAGTTGGAGATATTGCAGAAGGGCCCGGCCGCAAATTCCAACCCCTTGCGTTCGGGAAAGAGCGCGATCTGCCAGGGCGCGTTGCAGACGAAGTCCCGCGCGCCTTTTCGACGCAGGGAATCCGCGGCCTCGGCGTAACGGGCCTCTTCCTCGGGCCAAATCACGGGCGGCAGCCACCATTGGACACGCGCGGCCATGCGCGGCGGCAGGGTGTGCAGGGCCTTGGGCTCAAGCCAGAGCGACGGTTCGCCGTCCAGGCGGCCCTTGGGCAGAACCCGGCAGAGGGTCCGAAATTGGGATCGGCGGCGCGGGGCCGGAGCGGGCAGGGTGGGGCGGAATTCCGAGGCGGCCTCCTCGCGCAACGGTCCCGAGGCCACGACCACGCGTTCCAGTTCGGCGATGGCCCGGGCCAGCTCCGGTTCGCGCCGGTCCACCAGGAAGACCGCTCCCCCGGCAGGCGGCGCGGGCAGGCCTTTCTCCGGGCGCAGATCCAGGCGGCCACGCTTCGGCACATGCTGGCGGACCTTCACCGTACGGTGCCAGGGCTCGTCCTCGTAACCCAGGCGCAACAGGTCGCCGGGCAGCAGTTCCTCGCGGGACTGGAAGGAAATGCGGGTGATGGGCCGTCCGCCGGCCTTGGCCGTCTCGCGTTTGAGCGTGCCCAGGAAGAGCCCCGAGCCGGTTTCCTGGGAGCGGTCCACGGGCTTGTGCGGTCGCTGGGGCAGAAATCCGGCATGAGTCCGGGGCCGTCCCAGAGCCTGATCCAGCAGACTCAGCGCGGTTTTGCGGGCCTCCGGGGTATTGCCCTCGTCGCGCAGCAGGCGGTAGGCCTTGACCGTGTAGTAGACGTAATGCGGCCCCTTCTTGCGGCCTTCGATCTTCCAGGCCCGCACCCTGGGCACGTCCTGGAGCGGACGGGCCAGCACGTCCAGGGACAGGTCCAGGCAGGAGAAGAGCCGCTCCGGCTTGCCCTTGGGGCCTTGCCGATAGAGGCGGCGGCAGGGCTGTACACAGCGGCCGCGCAGACCGCTCTTGCCGCCCAGCCAACTGCTCCACCAGCAACGGCCGGAGACGCAGTAGCAGAGGGCGCCGTGGACGAAGACCTCCAGGTCCAGCCCGGCAGGGCAGGAGGAAGCCAACATCTTGATCTCGTCCAGGCTCAGTTCGCGGGGCAGGACCACGCGGCTGGCTCCCAGTTCCGCCGCAGCCCGCAGGGACGCGCCGTGGGTCAGGTTGGCCAGTGTGGAGAGGTGGATTTCGCCGGAAAAGCCGGTCTGTCGGGCCAGATTCACCAGCCCCAGATCCTGGACGATGATCGCGTCCGGCCGTACAAGGCGGTTCAGCCGGTCCAGCAGGCGGCCCGCGGCCTCGGGATCGCCGGGCTTGAGCAGGGTGTTCATGGCCACATAGACCCGGGCGTTCCGGTCGTGGGCCAGGTTTGCCAGCCGGGACAGTTGGCTGATAGAGAAGTTCTCGGCCTGCATGCGGGCCGAGAAATGCTTGAGGCCCAGGTAGATGGCGTCGGCTCCGGCCGCCAGGGCGGCCAGGAAGGCCGGAACGTCGCCGGCCGGAGCCATGATTTCGGGTGTCGTATTATTCATTCTTGCCGGAAGGGTTGTTCATGACGCGACGGACATGCCGCGAGTTGACGGTAGGGGAACTGACCCCGCTTGGTCAATCGGAAAGACCGGGGGAATTTTATCGGCTGCGCCTGCTCGGTCCAGGATTCGATGACTGGAAGCCCGGGCAGTTCGTCATGCTCCGGCCGTCGTGCTGGGACTTGGAGCTCTTGTGGGGGCGGCCGTTTTCCCTGGCCGGAGCGGACGAGGAGGGCATCTCCGTGTTTTTCCAAGTGGTGGGCCGGGGGACGAAGCGTCTGGCCGGTCTCGCCCCCGGCGACAGGGTCTCGGTCTGGGGTCCGTTGGGCAACGGCTTCGCCCTGGAGTCCGACACGCGCACCCTGCTGCTGGCAGGGGGAGTCGGGCTGGCCCCGTTCCTGGGCTACGCCGCCGCGCATCCAGCGCCCGGGAAACTGGAGTTGCTTTTCGCCCACCGGCTCCCCCTGAGCTGCTATCCCTATGCGGAAATGGCCGCGCGTCTACGCGTCGAGGCCATCCACGAGGCGACCCCGGCGGACCTGCCCCGGATCATCGCGGGGATCACGGAAAAAATCGCGGAATACGCCCCAGACGGATTGGTGCTGGCCTGCGGCCCCACGCCGTTCCTGCGCACCGTGCGCCAGGCCGCCTTGGATCACGGGGTTCGGGCCCAAGTGTCCCTGGAGAACCGCATGGCCTGCGGCGTGGGCGCCTGTCTGGGCTGTGTCTGCCGGGACGGCCTGGGGCATCATGTCCAGGTATGCACCCAGGGACCGGTGTTCTGGGCTGGCGACGTACAGCTCTAGGAGGCGCGGCATGGACCTGACGACGACCATAGCGGGTTTGCGGCTCAAGAATCCCGTGCTCACCGCCTCGGGCACCTTCGGCTTCGGCCTGGAATTCGAGGATTACGGCGACCTGCGCGAATTGGGCGGCATCGTGGTCAAGGGGCTCTCGCTCAAGCCCCGTGAAGGCAACCCCATGCCGAGGCTGGCCGAGACGCCGTGCGGCATGCTCAACGCCATCGGCATCCAGAATCCCGGCGTGGAATGCTTCCTCAAGGAGAAGCTGCCGCGCCTGCCTTGGCGCGAGACCGCGATCATCGCCAACCTCTATGCCTGCGGGGTGGAGGAGTTCGGCGAGCTGGCGGGAGTGCTTTCGGCCGAGGAAGGTGTGGCGGCCCTGGAGGTCAACGTCTCCTGCCCCAACGTCAAGGAGGGCGGCGCGGCCTTCGGCCAGGATCCGGTCCAGATCGGACGGGTGACGGAGTCGGTGAAGAGGCGGGCCGGAAGCAAGCCGGTCATCGTCAAACTCTCGCCGAACGTCACGGACATCACGGCCTGCGCCCGGGCCGCCGAATCGGCCGGGGCCGACGCCCTTTCGGCCGTGAACACGCTCCTGGGCATGGCCGTGGACGCCCGCACCCGCCGTCCACGCCTGGCCAACGTGGTGGGCGGCCTCTCGGGACCGGCCATCAAGCCAGTGGCCCTGCGCTGCGTGTTCCAATGCGTCCGGGCGGTCGGCATCCCGGTCATCGGCCTGGGCGGCATCGCCTCGGCCGATGACGCCTTGGAATTTCTGCTGGTGGGCGCGACGGCGATCCAGGTGGGCACGGCCAACTTCCTGCGCCCCGACTTCGCCTTCGGGCTGGCCCGAGAATTGCCGGAGGCATTGGCCTCGGCGGGCGCATCCAACCTTTCGGAATACCGAGGAGGGCTGATCCTGCCGGATTGAAATGCCCTTCGACCTCTTGCCAGGAAAACGGAATTGTATTAGGTAGACCTTCCTCTTGCGGAGAGGTGTCCGAGTTGGCTGAAGGAGCACGCCTGGAAAGTGTGTGTACCTTTACGGGTACCGGAGGTTCAAATCCTCTCCTCTCCGCCACATAGCTTTTCAGGGAAGCCGGACGGCGGGTGATTCGAGAACCCCGTCAGGTCCGAAAGGAAGCAGCGGTATCGCCTGATCCCGGGTGTCCGGCTTCCCTTGAATAAGGGCGCGTTGCACGACTCGCCCTTATTTTTTTTCTTTTCCTCTGCATCCCTTCCCACGTTGTCCACCGCCGCATGGCGGTGTTTCTTTTTTTAAACCCGTGCTTGACGCATGACATTTTTTTTGAAAATGTGTGCATTCATGTGTGATGAACTGTCCAATCGTATGTTCACGAGACATCAAGACGCGGAGGTGCACCTGTGAAACGAATTATCTCCACCCTCTCCGCGGCCGCGCTCCTGCTGGGCGTGGCCGCCACCGCCTGGGCCCACTTCGGCATGGTCATTCCGAACAAGCCCATGCTGGCCCAAGGCGACAAGGCCGTGGACCTGACCATCTCCTTCTCTCATCCCATGGAAATGGTGGGCATGGACATGGTCAAGCCCAAGAATTTCGCCGTGTACGTCGACGGCAAGCCGCAAGATCTGCTGGGTAGTCTGACCGAGACCAAGGTCATGGACCACAAGGCCTGGAAGGCCAGTTATGCGGTGAAGAAGCCCGGCGTGTACATTTTCGCGGTGGAGCCCCAGCCCTATCCCGAACCGGCCGAAGACAACTACATCATTCACTACACCAAGACCGTGGTGGCCGCCTTCGGCGACGAGGACGGCTGGGACGCCGATCTGGGCCTCAAGGCCGAGATCGTGCCGCTGACCCGTCCCTTCGGCAATTACGCGGGCAACGTCTTCCAGGGCGTGGTCAAGTTCAAGGGCAAGCCCGTGCCCAACTGCGACGTGGAAGTGGAGATGTACAACAAGGACGGCAAGTACGAGGCCCCCACCGAGTACATGGTCACCCAGGTGGTCAAGACCGACCAGAACGGCGTGTTCACCTATGCCTGCCCCAAGGCGGGGTGGTGGGGTTTCGCCGCCCTGAACGCCGACGATGAGAAGATCAACGGCAAGGAAGTGGAAGTTGGCGCGGTTCTCTGGATATACATGCACGACTTCAAGACCAAGAAGTAACTGA
>Ga0228536_1000404_pt1 | contig 86602 bp, 77 predicted proteins | sample SJ1Smetagenome_FD_168611 | JGI IMG/M metagenome (GOLD analysis project Ga0228536, IMG submission 168611) | Enriched culture of PCE-dechlorinating microbial communities from Ithaca, New York, USA - SJ1.S | ecosystem: Engineered > Modeled > Simulated communities (microbial... > Unclassified...
AAAGGCCTGCCTTTTCTTTACTCTTACTCCGCGATGCTGCACCCGGTTGACGCAGGCGTCAACCCTACAGGGATTTCGCAATTTCTTCACCACACCCCTGTAGGGAAAAGGCCTGCCTTTTCTTTACTCTTACTCCGCGATGCTGCACCCGGTTGACGCAGGCGCCAACCCTACAGGGGTTTCGCAATTTCTTCACCACACCCCTGTAGGGAAAAGGCCTGCCTTTTCTTTACTCTTACTCCGCGATGCTGCACCCGGTTGACGCAGGCGTCAACCCTACAGGGGTTTCGCAATTTCTTCACCACACTCCTGTAGGGAAAAGGCCTGCCTTTTCTTTACTCTTACTCCGCGATGCTGCACCCGGTTGACGCAGGCGCCAACCCTACAAGATCGTCACTTATTCTCCTTCCATACGTTACCGGTTGAGGTAGACCTCAAACCTCCGAGGACTTCACTCATATGCCTACCATACGTTACCGGTTGAGGTAGACCTCAAACCTCCGAGGACTTTACTCATATGCCTACCATACGTTTCCGGTTGAAGCAGACCTCAACCCTGTGAGGTACATGCAATTTCAATTATCAATTATTCTTCACTTTTGGTATCTGAAGGCTTTGATTCACCTGGATGCACGGATGGAACATCTTCTCCATCCAATTCCATGTTGGCGATGACCTGGGCGACACTCTCGAGCGCGACTTTCTGCTTGCGATACAGGTCCGCTTCGGAAACCGACAACCGGCGGGCAACCTCACGCACCTTTTTCCCTTGCAGGAACTTCAGTTCGAGGATGTTGTAGAGCAGCCAGTCACTGGTAAATTTGCGTTCCCCTTCGGGGCGGATCTTCTCGATTGCATCTTTGATGATACTGCGCAGCGCGTTAACCCGGTTGCCTTCATTCGCCTCACTAGCGCTTTCAACCACTTTGAAGTTCATCAAAGGATTATTGGTCAGTTTGGGGCCGCCCCAGTAGTGTGTTAGGGCGTCCTTGACCCAATCGATCATTTCATCCGGCACACTGCGGTGTTCGCCATTGTAAATTCGCTGCTGGTTGTAACTGGCGCTGGCACGCAAATCCTGAATGTAATTCACTTCAAGTTGGAGGCTTGTTATCGATCGCAGCACTTGCTGTTGGTAAGCACGGTCCTTTAACGCAATGGTGGCGCGATCGGTCAGCAGTCTGACCGCTCTCAGGTCTTCTTCTTCCACCAGGGCAGGGTCAAATTTCAGGAAGCCGCACACTCCAAGCAGTACTTTGTTGCCGTTGCCATGGGCGTGTTCCAGCCGGACGACGTTCAGATCCCCTATTGACTGGAAGTCATCCTCTTCGCTGGTGGGATAGTCGATCTCCTGAAGCATGCTGTCATCCAGGTTGAGAGATGTCAGCTTCTTTTTATCGCCGGTTTGGATCACCCGGTCGATCTTGCCGTTTTCCAAGACTGCGATGAAACCAGCTTTTACCTGCAGCCGATCGCAAATGGAGGCGCTGATCATTTCGAGGAACTGGTCGAGGTCTTTGCCTGTGAGCATGCGATCCTGCAAGGACTGGATCACTTCCAAATCAGCGCGATCCTCACCCCAGAAAAAGACTTTTTCAAGGTAAGGCGAAGCCAGCGTGATGGCATATTCGAGAATTAGGATCACTGCGACCATCACAACCGGAACGAGGAAGAAGTTCGGGACGCCCTGCGACTCGCCAAAGCGCCGTACGATGGTGGTCATACCGAGCACGATCGCCGCCACAAATGGACCACGCAGCATCCAACGCAAGAGCCTGCTCTTGACCGCGCGATCAGTCCAGTTGAGTCCGAAGAATGAGACCACGTATGCCATTACAATCAGGAAAAAGCCCGTGACAAATGCACTCAGGATTGAAATAAGCCAGAAAAAGTCCGGATGGCTTGCCAGAGTGACATTGCCGTGGAAAAGGAACAGGATGCTCGTCAGCGCTGGGGCTGCCGCGCCCGCCGAGAGATAAAACAGACGGCGCTGGCTGGTGCGAGTGGCGCTGCGGAGGATCACCCTGAGCAGATTGTAGCTGACCATTAACATCACAAGGATGAAAAAGACACCAATAGCAAATGTGACCAAGCTGCGTTCCAGGTAAGGTCCAGGCGCTTGCTCCGGGGCGAGCCCACCTACCGTGATGCCAAAGAAAACCAGGACTGCCATCACAACCGAGAGCACATAGGTCAAAAGCACCACAGTCCGTCTTCTGCCACGGCTGGGGCGACCAGTGAGGGTGAGTAACGCATCCGAAAAATGCAGGTAGACCGCTGGCAGCATTACCAGACCCACCCACTTCATCTGAAGCAGAAATTCGACGTAAGCTGGCGTGTTGGAAACACTTGCCATCGCCTCCCCGGCATAGATCAGTGTGACACATACCAGCAGCAGGATGTAGGTCTGCACCAGGCGGTCATGAAGGTTGAAGCTTGCGGCATACATTACCAAAGCCACCGCCGTGGTTGCCACGCCGGCAGCCAGGATCTGGTAGATCGTTTCGAATATGCCGGTCAGGTCAAGCGCAAAAGGAAAGATCATGAGCGTTTAGCTCCCAAGCCTCTTTTCGAAGAACAAAGCCGGATCGGAATTCGGGAAGTACTGGTCCAAAAAGCCGCACTGCTCGTAACCGCACTTGCGCGCCAGGCTGATCGCCGGGAAGTTGCGCATTGGGATCTCTATCAGCACGCGGTCGAGCTTTTTCTTGACCGCCCAGTCTTCGCAGGCAGCGATCATGGTTGTCGCGACCCCGTTCAGGCGCACTTCGGGCGTGACCACCAGGTCGCAGATGCGGGCAGTTTTGGGCAGGGTTTTCGCTTCGAGCGTGACGTATGCCACCAGCAGGTCATCGAGCATGCCGGCGTAGATCAGGTCGGCATCCGCCCAGGAACGCAGGAGGGAATTCTCATCGCGAGGGTATTTGATGGTGACTTCCCGCGGCAGTTTGACACGCTGAAAGGTTAAACCCCACCCCAAGGGATCCTGGCTGGTCTGCAATCGGTAGGAATAGACCGAGTTAACGCGGTGATCCATTGCCATCATTTTTTCCATGTGCGTGCGGGTTGCCATCAGAATTTTTAGTTTTGCCATGGTTTCCTCTTATTCGTCTGCGGTTACATTTACAACGATAACACACATTGCCGTTTCGCTGCCTTCGTTATCCAACGCCACAAGGCGCAGCATGTAAGGTCCGGGGGCAAGATCGCTGGTGTACCAGCTGCCGAGGTTGTCATCAATGTGAACGCCGCTACCGGCTGCGATCGTTTGCCAATCGGGCTCGCCCATCGTGGAGAAATCATAGCGGTAGGAGCCAAGGCTCGGGGTGTTCACCGATCCGATGATCTCGACGACACCCTTTACTTGCTCCTCGTGCACCGGGCTGTCAATCTCGAGGATGTCATTGACGCACCGGGAGTCAATCCCCTCTATTTGCGCCTGCGGGTAGAGCGTTTGGGTGGGTGTGGCATCGGTTGGGACCGGTCCAGCCAGAGTGATGGTGGGGGTGGTGAGAACCTCAATAGTGGGAGTGGCGAAGGTTGGAGCCTGGTTAAGTTCCCCTGCCAGGAAGGTGGCGACCACAAATTCCAGGACGGTCATCAAGCCAACGAGGATCAGGATCGAGGCAGCGGCAGTCACTTTGCGCTGCGCGGCTTCGCGTTCCAGCCCGAAAATGGCGGTGCGCTTCTCTTCCAGCGAGATCACGATCCGCCTTAGGTACACCACGGCGACGATCCCGAGTATCAGGTAGATCGGGACCTCAAAATCCGCCAGGAATTTGATCACATATTCCATATTGGTCAGTTATTCACTTCTACAGGCGACGCAGCACACCCTTGAGCAGCTTCATCAGGTTTGGAGCAATCAGATCGCCGACTTCGAGCACCTCTTCGTGCGTGGCTTTGTTGGTACCGTCGGGGTCGATCTTGTTGGTGATCGTGGCAATGCCGAGGATCGCCATCCCGCCGTGCTTGGCAACGATCGCCTCGGGGACGGTGGACATGCCGACCGCGTCAACGCCGATCATTTTCAGGAAGCGGCAGTCCGCAGGGGTCTCAAAGGATGGACCGGAAAGGCAGACATAAACGCCTTTTTTGAGCTTCAGTCCCAGCGACGCGCCAGTTTCTTCGGCGAGTTGGATCAATTCGGGGTTGTAGATGGCGCTCATATCGGGGAAGCGCGGACCGAACTCGTCCAGATTGGGACCCCGCAGCGGGTTCTCTCCAGCCATCGGCAGGAGAGCCAGGTGATCTTTGATGAGCATCAGATCGCCGGCGTGGAAATCGTCGTTCAGACCTCCGGAAGCATTGGTGATGATCAGAGTTTTGATGCCCAGGCGCTGCATCACGCGGATGGGCAGGCCAATTTTGGAGATGGAGTGACCTTCGTAATAGTGGGTGCGCCCCTGCAGCACGAGGACTTCTTTGCCCTCGAGCTGCCCGATGATCAGGCGACCTTTATGACCGGGAACGGTGGAAACCGGCCAGTGCGGGATCTCGCGGGTGGGGATGATGGTGGGGCTTTCAACCGAATCCGCCAGCTCACCCAGACCGGAGCCAAGGATAAGAGCAATTTGGGGCTGAGAGTGTAGCCGCGCCTGGACGGCATCCGCCGCCGCGTCGATTTGTGCAATGGTGATGAATTCTGCCATGAGTACCTCAGGTAAATTTGGTTTAGTTGTTGAGTGATTATATCATCCGCAGGGGTGGCTGCCCATGCGAATGAAATCTGTCACCAGCTTTGGCGGAGAAAGACCCCCCGTACCTTTGCGATGTAGATGGTTGGAGTGGCTATGCGGCTTATTTGACAGGTGGATACTCAGGCTAACCGCAGTCCTCAGAGGATGGTTCCCAAGGGGTGACACCTTCAAAAAACTCTCGGTATCCCGGCGATTAATCTCCTGATCCATCAAAAATACAACTGAAATTGGTATACAATTCACTCCATGGACCGAATACAAAAAACGCCCCTCCTTCAAACCCCCGACGGGCGTGAGATCACACTCTTCACCCTCACCAACGCCAACCAAGTCACCACCGGCATCCTCGATCTTGGCGGTACCATCGTCAGCCTGCGTACACCCGATCGCTCCGGAACGCTCGAGGAGGTTGTGCTCGCGTATCATGATCCGACGCAATACCTCACCAACCCGATGTACTTCGGCAGCCTGATCGGAAGGGTCGCCAATCGCATCGCAGGTGCAAGTTTTACACTTGACGGTAAAAAATACACCCTTTCAAAGAATAATGGTCCCAACAACCTGCATTCCGGACCTGACGGATTCCACCTGCGCCTGTGGCAGGCAGAAACCTCAATCGCAGAAGATTCCGTCAGCCTGACCCTCACCCTCCATAGCCCCGAGGGCGATCAAGGCTACCCCGGCGAAGTGACCGTTTGGGTTCGCTATACCCTCGATGATTTCAACCGGCTATCCATCCAATACCGTGCCCAAACCACCACAGCCACACCACTCAGCCTTACCAACCACGCTTACTTCAACCTCGGCGGTCCCGCTTGCGCTGACATCTTGCACCACACCCTCTGGATCGATGCCGACCGCTTCACCGCTGTCGACGAAAACCTTATTCCACTTGGGCACCAGCCTGTCGCCCAGACGCCTTTTGACTTCAGAGAGCCCAAATCCATCGCCCCGTCCATCTTCCAGGAAGATCTGCAACTGAGACGTGGAAACGGCTTCGACCACAACTGGGTTCTGAACCATCCCACGCGCCTTTCCAAAGCAGCCGTACTTTGCGAGCCGATCAGCGGTCGCCAAATGACCGTCTGGACGGATATGCCCGGTGTGCAATTCTATGCGGGCGGTGCGATCAACACCAACATTCCGGGCAGATCAGGAAGCCCCTACCCCAAATATGGCGGGCTCTGCCTTGAAACCCAGTTTCCACCTGATGCGGTCAACCGCCCCGACTTCACCAGCCCCATCCTGCGCCCGGGGCAAACCTACCAGCACGAGACCATCTTCGAGTTTTCAGTCAGCGACTAAATACCCAACCTGCCTTAACCAGCTCAGATTATGGTTGAAGAGGGTAATGGTAAATCTGACCATGCACGAAGATCTGCTTCTACCCAAATGAATAGTTTAAAAGGCTTAAAATGCAAGAAAGTGCCGGATTGAACCCTTTTCGCTGCGCTTCCAAGGGATGTTGTTCACCAAAAGGAAATGGCATGAGCCTCGGAAATGCGAGAAAAAGGTACATTCCAATGAGCGAAACGATGTTTTACATTCTTCTCTCATTAAAAGAGGAACGCCATGGTTATGGCATATTGCAGCATGTAAAAATGCAAACCAAAGGGCGCATCCCCTCGGCGCAGTACTGCCTATTCAAGCCTGGGAAAACTCGAATCTGAGGGTTAATTCAAAGCATTCGGGAAGAACAAAGACGAAAGATATACCTCATTACGCCAATGGGCAAACAGATCCTGAAGGAAGAAGCCCAGCGAATCGCGGAGCTCTATGAGAACATCAAGGGGGAGCCATAAGTGACATGAAGATAGTTATGTTTTCGTTTTTTCGGTATGTAGTCCCTTCTGAATACGAAGACTTGCTCAAACAGATGGCTGCTGAAGGATGGCACATAAAAATATGGCGAGGCTGGGATTTGAACCCAGAACCAATGGCTTATGAGTCCACTGCTCCACCGTTGAGCTACCTCGCCACGATGCCCAAAGATATTACCTGAAATAGGTCTAAAAGTCAACCGAATTTCAACAGGAAATCAAAAAACATCGAAATAATTCCCACAGCAGCTATTTGCTGGCAGCACGGAACATTATGGGTTCATGATCTCGTTTCAGTGAACCCATCAACACCATTTTCCGATCGTGCCGGCATCCCTGCCGCGCACGCCGATTGCCCGCAGGTCTCCAAAGAAATATTCATATTCCCCAGGGCATTGCCGACCGATTTGAGTGTTTGGCGGAGTTTGTGCGTACACCTGTGATGTCAGGTTTAGCTTCGGATACTCTTCGAGCACGATGACCTGACCTACGACTTAAAATTCTTAGGGACATAATGGAAGCGGAGGTTCTGAGAAAGTGCAAAAATGACACAGCAAAAATCGTTACACCCCGCAAAAATAGCACGGGGCAGGCTTTTGCACTTTCTAGGCCTATTCGTACGGAACAGACCGGCGGCATGGTGGAATGGCACAAAGATATTACCCACCAGTCAGGTAGCGTATAATTTTGTCAGCCACCGAAGAAAGGGAGCAGAGATGCCCGAGTTTTCAGATGTCCAGAAGGTTTTTAGCGCGCAGACCAACTCGCTGCTGCAGCGTGCCTGGCAGGTGGTGCCGGAGCAGCAGAGGACGGAGATCAACAGCATGCTGCAGGGTATCCCGCTCAACAAGAATCCGCTCAACAGCCTGATCGACCTGGCAATGATGCACTCGAAAACGGTGTTCGGGGATCATAAGAAAGTCGCAATCATTGGTCCCGCGAATGTCGGGAAGTCAACCCTGTTCAACCAATTTGTGCGCGTCAAGACCGACCAGGCGGAGGTCAGCCCGATCCCGGGGACAACGCGCGTCAATAAAGAAGCTGATGCCGGCATTTTCACCATGATCGACACTCCCGGCGCGGACGCAGTGGGGGCGGTGGGCGAGACCGAGCGTGAGCACGCGCTGGCAGCCGCCAGGCATGCCGATTTCCTGATTTTGGTGTTTGACGCCATGCAGGGGGTCAAGCAAACAGAACTCGGACTCTATAACGAACTGCTGGCACTGAAAAAGCCATTCATTATCGTGCTGAACAAGATCGACCTGGTCGAAAAGTTCAAACAGGATGTGATCGCAAAGACCGCCGCCAACCTGAACGTCGCCACTGAGCAGGTGATCCCGATTTCAGCGCTGAAAGGGGAAGGCATCGGGCAGGTGACACTGGCGATCATCGCCGCCGACCCCGCCATGACGCTCGCGTTGGCAAAAGCGATGCCAGAATACCGACGCAAGATCGCCTGGCGTAGCATCACCACCGCATCGTCGCTCTCCGCGGCGATCGCGCTGACTCCCCTACCCATCATCGACTTCATCCCGCTAATTGCCACTCAGACCGGGATGGTGTTGACGATCGCCCGGATCTATCAGTATAAGATCACTGCTAAAAGAGCACGTGAGTTAATTGGAACCTTCGGGCTTGGTATGCTGGGACGGGTGCTTTTTCAACAGCTCTCAAAGTTTGCAGCTGTGCCCGGCTGGATCCTCTCCTCGGCAATCGCGACCTCGATGACGGTGGTGATGGGCTATACCACGATCGAATGGTTCGAGAAGGGCGAACGGATCAGTAACGAGAAGTTCCACCAGTTGAGCAGGGAACTCTCGCAATCATTGGTTCAGAGAATGCGTGAAATTTTTAAGCGGAAACCATCGAAGAAACAAATGAAAAAGGTTGTGGTTGACCTCGTTGGCGGGGAAACAACACCTGAACCGAAGGAATAGGCAGGCTCTTAAATCCAAACTGACCCACCCCCTTCCCCCCTCCCACCGCTGCGCTGGAGGGGGTAAAAGATTATGAAAGTTCAATCCAGCTAATTCACCAATAGAAAGCTTGTGTTGATCTCGTTGGCGGGGAAACAACACCTGAACCGAAGGAATAAGATCGTTTGAGAGATGTACTGATCCAGACCCACCCCCTGCCCCCTCCCTCCGCTACGCTGGAGGGGGTGAACTAACCTCAATTCACTATCCAACTAACATACACTACCAGGTTAGTGCCGATCTCATTGGCGAGGAGACTAAAGCTGAACCGAAGGAATAAGCCGGTTCGATTGGTCCACGACACAAACTGACCCACCCCCCTATCCCCCCTCCCACCGCTGCGCGGAGGGGGTGAACTAACCTCAATTCACTATCCAACTAACACACACTACCAGGTTAGTGCCGATCTCATTGGCGAGGAGACTAAAGCTGAACCGAAGGAATAGATTGATCCTTGTCGATAAACTGACCCACCCCCTGCCCCCTCTCCTTTTCGCTCCGCTACAAGGATCTTCGACCTGCGCTTCGCTGGAGGGGGTGATGTTTCTCAATATCCTCACCAAGTAACAAAAAGGTTGTGGTTGATTTCGTTGGGTAAGGAAGCAGCCACAACCCAATCTGACGAAAGAATCGAGAGTTAGATCAGCCCGTTAGCCTTGCCGACTTTGGCGAAGGTCTCCAGCACGCGCTCCAGTTGCGGGCGGGTATGGGTGGCCATGTAGCTGGTGCGCAACAGCTGGCGACCGGGAGCAGTGGCAGGGGCGATGACGGGATTGACGAACACGCCGGCATCGAATAGATCGCGCCACATCTTGAAGGTGCGGTCGTTATCGCCGATGATGATCGGGATGATGGGGGTGACGGAATGACCGGTGTCGAAACCGAGCGATTTAAATCCCTCATGCATGAAGTCGCCATTGGCTTTGAGAGCGGCGAACATTTGCGGTTCCTCTCGCATGACCTGCAAGGCTGCCAGAACGGTAGCGGTGTTGGCAGGCGGGATGCTGGCGCTGAAGATCAGGCTGCGGGCGTGGTGCTTGACATAGTCGATCACGGAGAAGTCGCCAGCCACAAAACCACCAATAGAGGCAAAGGATTTGCTGAAGGTGGACATGATCAGGTCCACCTGGTCGGTTACGCCAAAATGTGCGGCAGTGCCGCGACCTTCGCCGAGCACACCCATGGCATGGGCATCATCCACCATCAGGCGCGCGCCGTACTGCTCGCAGAGGGGAATGATCTCCGGCAGTGGGGCGATATCGCCTTCCATGCTAAAAAGCCCGTCCACTACTATTAATTTCCCACCTTCAGGGGGCAAGCTTTTGAGCACGCGCTCGAGGTGCCCAACGTCGTTGTGGCGGAAGCGTTCGATCTTACCCATGCCCAAACGAGCTCCGTCGACGATGCTGGCATGGTCTTCTTTATCGAGGATCACATAGTCGTCCTTGTCGATCAGCGAGCTGATGGTGCCGAGGTTGACCTGCATACCAGTGGAGAATACCAGGGCAGATTCCTTGCCGACCCAATCCGCCAGTTGACGCTCAAGCTCTTCGATGATGGTCATGTTGCCGTTCAGGAAGCGTGAACCAGTGCAGCTGGTGCCGTAGAGGTCGATGGCATTCTTGGCAGCTTCGCGCACTTTGGGATTCATGGTGAGCCCAAGGTAGTTATTGGAGCCGCACATGATGATCCGGCGACCCTCAAAGATGACTTCGGTGCCTTCACTGCGATCCAACGGAATAAAGTAGGGATACGTGCCAGCTTCGCGGGCAACTTCCGCATCTTCAAAATTGCAACATTTATTGAATAAATCCATATAAATCCTTTCTTACTCGTGTTGTTTAACGCACAAGAACCAGTTTCGGTTCGTTTCATTATAATAACCTTGTGGAAAAACGCTGTGTTAAGATGTGTTAATCTTGCAAGGTTGGTTTTTTGGACTAATTATTGCAACTATCAGGGCAAAGAAAAGAAGGAAGTGACTATGAAAAAGATAATTCCTGTTCTCCTGGTTTGTTTGCTGCTGTCAGCATGCAATTATCCCACAGTTGAGCTAAGCAGCGAAGAAGTCGTTCAGACCAATGTTGCGCTGATCCTGACCAACGCTCCGGAGACAACTTTGCTGCCTGATCCTACGCAAGTGACAGAGACTGCTGAGCCTACAACTGAGGTAGTGACAGAAGTTGCCACAGAACCAAGTCCGGCAGAAACTGAAGTCGTGACACCCGAGCCGCAGCCAACGTTGACGGATACCCCTGAACCCCTTCCGACCGCCACTACCGTACCCACGGCAACTCCCGAGCCTGTCGCGGGCGACCCCGTGGCGCAGCTTGGTGCGCCGGACTTCCTCGAGGATTTTTCTGAAGCCGGCGGCTGGCCATATGAGGACGATTGGTTCCTGATCACTGTTTCCGGCGGGCAGCTGCATGCCTTCTCCAAGGGCACGCCCTACTGGAGCAGTTGGTACACCACCTATCCGGAAGTGAAGGACGCCTATTTTGAGACGACCATCACCCGTCCCAACTGCAGCGGGGAGGATCGTTTTGGCTTGGTGATCCGGTGGGACGAGACGCAGGAGTTTTACTACATGGGCGTAACCTGCGATGGCACCTGGGGATTCAGTTTCTACACCAAAGATAACCAGATTATCAACATCCTCGACTACCAAAGCAGCGATGCCTTCAAGCCAGCCAACGAAGCCAACCGGATTGGGATCCTGGCAAAGGGAAACCAGTTTGATTTTTATATCAACGGCACGAAAGTCGGGTCGGCAACCGATGACAGGTTGGATAGTGAGGGGACGTTTGGCTTCCTTTCGATGTCCGCCGGCACGGTTAATTTCAAGACCAGCGTGGATAAGTTGGAGTATTGGGAACAGTAATTGTTTTCGAGTGAATTTGGGGCGACCATTGGAGGTCGCCCTATTTTGTAAACCAGCCGGATTCAAAAGCGGAATCCGGCCTGCAAGTAATTTGATGGCGTGGTGAATTTTACGCGGATCGTAAAGTAGGGACGAATCAACCCTTAAGAAGCGCCTTCCCAGGGGTGAACTTTCATATTCAGACGCTTTGCCTCTTCGATGAGATTAATCGTACAGCGGTTTGCCGTTTTCCACCTCATTTTCAGTTATTAAAGGCAAAAGTTTAAACGGAATTTGATACAATATCAGCAGAGGGAATATGGCTGATGACTACATGGTAAACCCGGAATTGGACGGCTCGTCATTCATTTATCAAGGTGGAAAGACGGGTTTTCTATTACTGCACGGCTTCACCGCCTCCACTGCCGAAGTGCGCCCGTTGGGCGAGCGGTTGCACGCCGCAGGCTTCACGTTGAGCGCGCCGCTTTTGCCAGGGCACGGAACGCATCCAGATGACCTCAACAAGGTCCGCTGGCAGGATTGGCTCCAGACCGCTGAAAGCGAATACCTGAAATTGAGCCAACAGTGCGACGATGTTTGGGTGGCAGGAGAATCGATGGGCGGGCTGCTCTGCCTGCTGCTGGCTGCCAAAAACCCAAACATCAAAGGACTGCTACTCTTCGCGCCCGCGCTGGCTGTGCGTAAAATGCGGGCAGCCTATGTTTTACAGTATGTCATGAAGTATCTTGCCAAGAAAAACGCCAAAGACGGATTGCTCTGGAAGGGATATAACGTTTATCCGCTTAAGGGCGTGGTTGAGTTTATTAGATTACAAAAAGCAGCCCGCAATGCACTGAGCAGCGTGAAGCAACCCACGCTGGCATTCTTCAGTGAAAAAGACGCTACGGTTGGGCTGGCTGCCAGTGAATTGATGAAAGCAAAGCTCGGTTCCAAAGAACTTGAGCTGGTCATTCTGAAAGAGTCACCGCATGTGATCCTATTGGCAAATGAGCAGGAGAAAGTACTTGAGCATACGCTCAATTATTTATCCACAAGAGTGAATAGATAATCTGCTCACTGCCATTCGATCCGAGGTTTTAGAAACACAAACAGGCAAAAATGTAAAAACCTTTGACTCTAATGATTCAGAGGCTTATACTTTTTCGTTCGTCAGTGCAGAACGAAAGCCCGGTTTTGGCTGTATTGGAGTTAGAGTGAGTAAACAAAAAGAAGCTTATGTAGCGTTGGAGATGCCTAAAGTACTCGGCACGAAAAACAAGTTGCTGAGTCTGTGGCATTTAATGCGCGGTTATCATTTTCATTATTTCGTCTCGACAGTCTTCCTTGCCCTGGCGGCGATTGCCCGTACGGGTATGTATGTCTTCCTCGGTAACTTCATCGACCGCATGATGAAGGAGAAGCTCGTGGGGCAGGAGCTGACTCTGGAAGCGCTGACTTTTGGCGGGTTGATCGCCCTGCAAGCGCTTTCGAGTTTCATGAGCAGTTGGATGGCGAACTTCACCGCCGAAAACACCACCCGCCGGCTGCGCGACTATCTCTTTGATCACATTCAGCGGCTCTCTTACAGCTATCACTCCGAATCCAAAACAGGGGATCTGTTGGAACGCGCCACCTCCGATGTGGACACACTGCGGCGCTTCTTTGCTGAGCAAGCCATTGGCGTGGGTCGAATTGTAATGGTCTTTATCATCTCGTTTATCGCCATCGCGCGGATCAACCTCCGCCTGGCATTGGTCTCAATCATCATCATCCCAATCGTCCTGGTAATCTCGATCATCTTCTTCAAACGGCTCTCTAAAACTTATGAAGCCTACCAGGAGCAAGGCGCCATCCTGACAACCGACCTGCAAGAGAACCTCAGCGGCGTACGCGTGGTGAAGGCGTTTGCACGGCAGGAATATGAGATCGAGAAGTTTGACAAGGAAAACGCGGAGAAGTTCCGCCTGGGCAGGAAGTTTAACTGGATGCACGCCCTATTCTGGCCGCTTTCGGACATCATTTGTTCTGCCCAGAACATTGGCAGCACCTTTTACGCTGCCACGATGGTCTTGAATAATGTGATCACGATCGGCGCCTTCATCAGCTTCCAAGGGCTGCTGGGCTGGCTGATCTGGCCTATCCGCAACCTCGGGCGTCTCATCATCGATACTTCGCGCGCTTTGGTTTCATTTGGGCGTATTTCGGTGGTAATGGAAGCACCGGAAGAGGATATGACCGCCGCCACCTATCAACCAAAAGACGGCATCAAAGGGCAGATCACTTTCGATCATGTCAGCTTTGCCTATGAAAAAGACTTCCTGGTGCTCGACGACGTCAGCTTTTCGTGTGAGGCAGGGCAGGTTGTGGCACTGCTGGGCTCAACCGGTTCGGGTAAGACCTCGCTGGTGAACCTGCTGCCGCGATTTTACGACGTGACATCGGGGCAGATCCTTTTGGATGGCGTGAACCTGAACGCGTATTCGCGGGAGTTTTTACGCTCGCAGATTGGGATCGTGGAGCAGGAACCATTCCTGTTCTCCTGCTCGATCCGCGACAACATCACTTACGGCGTGCACCGCGAAGTCAGCCAGGAGGAAATTGAGGAGGCAGCTCGCGAAGCAGCGATCCACGACGTGATCCTGGGCTTTAAGCACGGTTACGACACCCTTGTGGGCGAACGGGGTGTGACGCTTTCGGGCGGGCAGAAGCAGCGGTTGGCGATCGCACGCACGCTGCTGATCAACCCCCGCATCCTGATCCTGGACGACTCAACCTCGTCGGTTGATATGGAGACCGAGGTACAGATCCGGGCAGCGCTGGACAGCCTGATGACCAATCGCACGACATTTATCATCGCGCACCGCATTCAGAGCATCATGAATGCAGATCTGATCCTGGTTTTTGACAAGGGTAAGATCGTACAGATGGGTGAGCATGAAGTTTTGCTCAACCAGGATGGAATTTACAAGGACATTTACGACATCCAGGCTCGGATTGACAGTGCCCTGCAAGAGGAAATTGACCGTGTCGAATCAATATAACGAAGAAGAACTGGACGACGTCGTCAACCTGAAGAGTGGCGTTGTTGGGCGGCTGATCAGAGCGTTAAAACCGTATTGGCTGCAAATGCTGCTTTCAGTCGTTGGCATCGCGCTGGTGTCCTTTTTGGACGCCTACTATAACATCCTTAACAAACGAATCATCGATGAAGGCATCCTGGTAAACAATTTGCAAGTCATGATCGGCTTGTTCCGCAACTATATCGCGGTGGTCCTGATCCAAACAGTGGGTTTCTTTATCATGATCTACATCATGGGCCTGCTCAGTGAGCAATTGCTCTACGATTTCCGCAAGAAGCTTTTCCACCACCTGCAGAGTCTATCGCTCTCGTACTTCAGCAAAACCCCGCTCGGTTGGATCATGTCGCGCGTGACATCGGATACCGAGAAGATGGCAAATCTGCTGACATGGGGCGTTTTGGATACGGTGTGGGCGGTGACAAACATCAGCTTTGCGGTGTACTTCATGCTCCAATTGAACCCGTCGCTGGCACTGATTGCGATACTTTCGTTGCCTGTGATGATCTTTGTGTCGTTCAAGTTTCGCGTAAAGATCTACCATCATTACCGTGCGTCGCGCAAGGCAAATTCGAAGATGACCGCCTCACTGAACGAGAACATCACCGGCGTGAGAGTGGTGAAGGCGCTGCGGCGTGAGACAAAAAACCTGGATGACTTCAAAGTTCTTTCGACTAATATGTTCCAGGAAAGCTACCGCGCTGTGCTGCTTTCGGCGATCTACCTGCCGACCATCCAGACCATCAGCGCGATCTCGCTGGTGGTAATCCTCTGGCGAGGCGGTTTGCAGGTGGCAGGCGGAACCATGACGGTTGGTGTCTTACAGGCGTTTGTTTCCTACACCATGCTAATCCTGTGGCCTATCCAAGACCTGGCGCGGGTTTATGCCGAAATGCAGAACGCGATTGCCTCCTCGGAAAGAGTTTTCTCGCTCCTGGACGTAAAACCTGAAATCCACAATCGCGAAAACTTGCTGCAGGTGGACTCGCTGGTTGGTGATGTGGAGTTTGATAATGTCTCCTTCCATTACGAAGATGATGAACCGGTGATCAAGGACCTGAGTTTTAATATTCCCCAGGGGCAGAACGTAGCGCTGGTCGGCACGACTGGCGGCGGCAAGACTACGATCGTCAATCTGCTGTGCCGTTTTTATGAGCCAACCGAGGGTATCATCCGGATTGCTGGTCACGACTACACGCAGTACCCCCTTGAGGACATCCAGTCCCGCATCGGCGTGGTTTTGCAGGTTCCTCACCTGTTCTCGGGCAGCGTCCGCGATAACTTGCGCTACGGACGGCTGAATGCGACAGATGAAGAGATCGAACAAGCCGCAAAACTGGCTGGCGCGCATGATTTCATCATGAATTTCGAGATGGGCTACAACCAGGATGTTGGTGAAGGCGGCAATCAGCTCTCGGTGGGGCAAAAGCAGCTGATAAGCATCGCGCGCGCCCTGCTGGCTAACCCGGATATATTCGTCATGGATGAGGCAACCAGCTCAGTGGACACACTCACGGAAGCTCTGATCCAAAAAGGCATGCACCAGTTGATGAGCGGGCGTACAAGTTTCATCATTGCCCACCGCCTGTCCACTATCAAGTCGGCTGATTTGATCATGGTAATTGATGGCGGGCAGATTATTGAACAGGGAAATCACGAGAGCCTGATCCGCAAGAGGGGGCATTACTACAACCTCTACACCAAGCAATTCCGCCATGATCTGGAAACCAAGTACGACCTGTTTGCGGATCAAGAGACACAGACTTCAGCAGATTGAGGTTGGGGATGCGCTTCGCGGTAAACTATTCGACTAAACTGGCCGAACTCGTCAAGGCAGGCAAGGTAGAATTTGACCTGTTTAAGTGCCCTGAGTGGGATGGGCTGCTGAAGGCTGCCATGGAGGTAAAGCCGGTTTACTTGCACCTGGATATCACCGTTGGCAGGAACGAGCTCTCGAAAATTGACTTTGAGCGGTTGAGGAAACTGCTGGCAGAAACGCGTACCCCACACGTCAACTGCCACCTCACCGGGACAGAGGAACTAAGGCTTGGAAGCAAAACCGACCGCAACCGGCTGATGAAGCAGTGGATCAAAGAAATCGAAGTCCTGAAGAAGGAATTTAATGGTTATCCCGTGATTTCAGAGAATCTGCCGTTTGATCCACCAGTTCCAGGAGTACATTTCTCGAATGATCCGGACTTGATCAAAGAAGTGATTCTTGAGACAGATACGGGTTTGTTGTTGGACATCTCTCATGCCAGGATAGCAGCCGATATTCGAGGAGCATCCTACCAGGAGTACATCGAAAAGCTGCCGTTGGATCGACTGCACGAGGTGCATATTACCGGAGTGCGGCGATACCACGGCTTTTTGGAAGATCATTTTGAGATGCAGCCAGAGGATTGGCCCTCTGCGGAGTGGGCAGCGGAGCAGATCAGTCTCGGGGGATGGCGGAAACCGGAGATCGTGTCGTTTGAGTATGGGGGTGTGGGAGAATGGTTCAGTTGGCGCACGGATCCAAAGGCGCTGGAAGAGCAAGTGCCGCGCCTTTTCAAGATGTTTGGCAGTGAAAATTGATAGGCGGATGTGCTGAAGCGACATGTACGGTGGGGGTTTACTTCTACTACCACGAGCTTTCATGACTTGCTTGCGGATGGACTAAAGCCCATCCGTACGGTTTTCTCCCACCGCCAACCATCTGGATATCCAACCGCGCAGGCGTAACCCCCTGTGGTTACCTAATAGCCGTGTTAGACATAAATTGGAGTGGGCACGGTATGCCGTGCCCCTGCCAGATGAATAATTATCTCCCGGCAACATCACCCAAAAGATTTTTAATCGGAAAACCGATTGCTTTCCGTATTCGAGTTTACCGGTTGATTAACCTTCTGCGATCGAAATTCCTCCGGCTATGAGATGAATCAAAACCGCAACTACAAGTATGATCCCCAGAATACGATGTAATAAAGCCATTTTTTTGCGGCGTTCTTTATCCTTCTGCTTGGTCAGCCCCAAACCCAAAATAGCTTGCGCTGCCAAAGTCAAAGCTGCTATCAGCCCCGTTACCGAAACTTTGCCATAATTCGTGAACTGGAGGATAAAATGCACCACGATCGCTCCTGCTGCCACAAATCCGGCATAGCGATGGTTTTTCGTGATGGACTGATACGTCTTTTTTAGCGAGGCGGATACCGTTTTCCCTCTCCTGCGGATTTGCTCCGTCACCAACTGTAAAGTCGGGCGCAGCGCCAGGTAAATGATGCTGATCAAACCAATCGAACCGAAAAATCCACCTAATTCTTCCATTTTTCCTCCGAATATTCTCTCGATAATAACCTGAGCAAGTCAGGCAGATCTTCACAAACCAGATCTGGTTGGAAAGTCGGAGTTGCCAAATCTTCACGCTTCGTCTCACCAGTCAAAACCAGCACGGTCTTTACACCGGTGGTCTTGCCAAGCGCGATATCCGTGTAGAGGCGGTCCCCAACCATCACCAATTCGTACGGGCTCAGTCCCCACTCCTTCGCCAAGGCATTTACGATGCCCGGGTTTGGCTTGCCGATTACCACATCAGCTTTGCGTCCGGTTGAAGCCTCCACCAGGCTCATCATCGCGCCAATATCAGGCACCGGACCTTCCGTGGTCGGGCAGTTCACATCGGAATGGGTGGCAATATATGGCAATCCCAGCCGCACATAACGGCAAAAAGTGCTCAAACGCGCGTAGGTCAGGCTGGTGTCGTACCCGATCACGGCCACCTCGGTAGAATCATCGCTCAGCTCAATCCCGCTCGATCTGAAACTTTCCTCCAGGCTCTGCGTACCCAGCAGAAAGACTTTCTTACCTGCGAAATTCTTTTTCATATATGCGATGGTAGCATCGCCTGCAGTATACACACGGGCATCCTCCTCCTTGACCCCCAATTCCATCAATTTGCGGACGTAGTCCAGCTTGCTGTGGGAGGTATTGTTCGTCAGAAAGCTGAATGGCAGTCCGCAGTATTTGAGCAGCTCCAGGAGTTCCAAAGCGCCGGGCAATAAGGCATCACCAAGAAAGAAAGTGCCGTCCATATCCAGCAAAAAGGCTTTGGCTTGGCGCAAGAATTCTTGGTTAATGTTTGATTTTGACATTCATTCTATCCCAACTAAAATATGATAACATGAAAGGAAAATACCATGAATACGATCTGTTATTCTGTTCCAAATATAAGCTGCAATCACTGCGTAATGCACGTTCAAAATGCACTTCAACCGCTGGCTGGCGTCACGAAAGTCGATGTCGATCTCGCGAGCAAGTCTGTTACGGTCGAATTTGACTCGCCAGCAACCGATCTGCAGCTAAGGGCTACCCTGGCTGAAATCGGCTATCCAGCAGCCTGATCCAGATCAAGCTTTCGGATCGCGTCAGTCGCCAGTCGGTCCGCCCGTTCATTGAAACGATTGCCTGCGTGTCCCTTCACCCAGGTCCAATTGACCTTGTGCTTTGCCATTTCACGATCGAGTTCCTGCCATAGATCTGCGTTCAACAATACGCCATCCTTACGCTTCCAGCCACGGGCTTTCCAACCGGGGAGCCACGCGGTGGCGGCGTTGACCAGGTAACTTGAATCGGTATAAAACTGGACTACAGACGGCTGGTTGAGAGCTTTCATTCCCTCAAGCGCCGCAGTGATCTCCATCCTGTTATTGGTGGTTAATCGTTCTGCCCCGTAGATTTCTTTGCTGTGACCCGGGGTGATCAAAATTGCCGCCCAACCGCCCGGTCCAGGATTTCCCCAACAGGCACCATCCGAGTAGATTTTCACAACCGGCATGCCGGTCATGGCGTCCTCGCCGGATATTCAGCCAAAGTCTGCTTGAGCACTTCGATGATGCTTGAGAAGTATTCAGGTTCGAGACCATAAACCCGCAAATAAGCGTCCTGCAAAACGTAACGATTGATCCCCCAGGAGGCTTCTTCAGGAGCGAGCGTCAGGTGTACACCTTCCTTGAGGGCAGATGCCCAGGCGGGATGAAAAGCCGCGTAATCTGCAGCGACCTCTGCGGGGTGCCCGGTGGCAGGCCAGAGACCATGGAGATCCACCAGCCGCAATTGCTGGGCTGGTTGCAGCATCCACCTGACAAAAAACCATGAAGCCAGTACGCTTTCAGGATCTGCGCCATTGATAGCCACACCAATGGATTCAAGCGCGATCGAGCCCTTTCCATCGGCTGTCGGATAGGGGATCGTCTCCCAGTTGAGCCCGGTTTTCTTCTCAGGCAGGTATTCCGCCTGTTGATTGAGCTCACTGAGCGTGCCTTCAAACGCCATGGCGTAATTATCCGCGAAGTACTGGTAAGGCGTGGGTTCCAGACCAACCCATGAAGTGTCATCCACAAAGGCTTGTTTCAATGTCCGGAAGGAAGCATCAAGCGCGCCATCCTGCAGCTGCAAGACCTGGTTCTGGATCATGTAAGTTCCACCAAAGGCGGCATACCAACTTTGGGCAGAAAAAACAGATTTCGAAAGCAGCAGTCCGCCAGTGCCATTATTGAGATAAACATCATCGTTCAGGTTCGCGCGTAATCCGCTCTGCATCTGGCTGGCAAATGCATCCCATGTCAGTGGAACCGTTTCCAAACCAAGCTCTTTTGCCCACCCGGTTCGATAGTAGATCAAACCCGCATCGTAAGCCAGAGGTAAGATATACCGCGGCGAGGATTCATTTGGTTTGGGAGCGAAAGCGGCGAAAGGTGAATCCTCCCGGTAAGCATCCACTACCCCCCAGGTTGGATCGCTGATATAGTTGTTCAAATCCAGCAGCGCAATTTGATTTTGCGGATCAAGAATGTCGTAGGTTTTCCCAATCACGATGTTCGCATCAAGATCGCCCTGTCGCAGTGCCTCTGCCATCAGATCGTCGCTCTCGAAGGACTCAGCCACCGCCTGGATTCCCCAGGAATTGACCAGATTGAAGTCGTCGATGAGTTGATTGATCCGGTTTTGATCCATCTCCCAGGGATAGACCAACTTCACTTCTTTCCCCCGCAGCGTGTTCAGATCCACCTCGAGTGTGGGATTACTGGTTGGTGCGGGAGTGGGAGTGGCAGGCATCGGAGTCGGCGTGCGGCTTGGGGGCAACGTCGGAGTGGGCGTCAGAGGCTGGCAGGCACTCACTACCATGAGCAAACTCAGCAGAATCAGCCAAAGGGATCCGTTTTTTCTCATATTTTTTCCCATAATAAACGGGAATGGATGGGAGTCGAACCCACGACGGCTCTTACCGACCCGACACTGATTTTGAAGACCAGGAAGCCCACCGGGACTTTACCATTCCCGTTTTAAGAATAATTCAAAACCACCTGCCTTGCAACCCCTCACCACTACCAGTAACAACGTTCACCGTGGCGCTAAAATATCAGTGGACTTAAAATGAAAATTATTGCTAAGGTTTCATTAACAAGCTGTTCTACCCTTGATTAAGCAGTGACAAAGCCCGCTCTCCTGAGTATAATATTTAGTTAATGCATCAACTATATTTTGTGCGTGAATGAGGAAACATGACAGAGTACAACAACCGAACCCCGGACTGGGTCAAGAACGCCGTCTTTTATCAAATCTTCCCCGACAGGTTTGCCTGGAGTTCGCGTGTGAACAAACCGGGTCTTTTCGAAAAATGGGACAGCCTCCCCACGATCCACGGCTTTAAAGGTGGCGATCTGATGGGTGTTTATGAGAAGCTGGATTACCTGGAAGACCTTGGCATCAACGCTATCTATTTCAACCCGATTTTCCAATCAGCATCGAACCACAGGTATCACACCCACGATTACTACCTGGTGGATCCCCTCCTCGGAGGAAACGAAGCTTTCAAGATTCTGCTGGATGCCGCTCACACACGCGGAATTCGCATCGTTTTGGATGGCGTCTTCAACCATGCCAGCCGTGGCTTCTTCCCCTTTAATCACATTCTTGAGAGTGGGCAGGATTCACCGTATATCGACTGGTTCAAGGTTCATGGCTTCCCTTTGAATGCGTACCAGGGCAAACCCAACTATGATTGCTGGTGGAATCTTCCTGCTTTGCCAAAATTGAACGTTGAGAATCCGATGGTCCGCCGCTATATCATGGAAGTCGCCCGGTATTGGGTCGATCAGGGCATCGATGGCTGGCGCCTGGATGTGCCTTTTGAGATCACCCTGCCAGGTTTCTGGGAGGAGTTCCGCGACGTAGTCAAGACAGCCAACCCGGATACCTACATCGTCGGCGAAGTTCCGACTGAAGCCCAGGATTGGCTTAATTCCGGTGAAAAGTTTGATGCAGTAATGAATTACCAGCTAACGCACGCTGCTATCGGATTTTTCGGTGGAAATGCGTTTGACCAAAAACTTGCGGAGGGCATGATGGGACTTCCCCAACCCCAGTCCATGAGCGCCCAGGCATTTGCGCATCGGACAAGTGAACTGCTTAAGATTTACCCGCAGGAATTTGCCTATGCGCAGCTAAACCTTCTCGACAGCCACGACATGCCACGTTTCCTCAGCTTAATGAACGGCAATATCGCCAAGCTTAAGCTTGCTTACACTTTCCTGCTCACCTACCCCGGCGCGCCCTGCATCTATTATGGTGATGAAATCGGGCTCGATGGCGGACGGGATCCGTACTGCCGAAAGAGCTTTACCTGGCGCCAGGAAGATTGGAACGTGGAACTGCGCGATGCCATCAAGGAAACTATCACGGTCCGCCATGCCATCCCAGCCTTGCGCACAGGCTCCTACGAGCCCATTTATACCCAGGACAGCATCCTGGCTTACCTGCGTCGGGACGAATTAGACACGGTGCTGGTCGTTCTGAACAATTCAGACGCGGCAGTCAAGCTCAACCTTGCCACTGGCGATGCTTTCGAAAACGGTACAGAACTGCAGGATCAACTCAGCGACAATCACGTCAGCATTGAGCAGCAGCAGATCACTGACCTTACCATCCCGCCGATGGGCGCGATGATCCTCGCCTGACCCTCTTTGGACGTAGAGACTGACCCCGATCCGGGGTCAGTTTATTTTAACAATCAGGTTAGAAAGGGAAAGATCGCTGGCAGTTTTTCAACGAGGATAGGTAAAAACTGCAGAGCCAGAACGCCGCTGACAGCGCCGATCAACCAACCCACCAACACATCTGAGAAGTAGTGCAGGCGCAGTGCCACCCTGGAGTAACCCACCAGGAGTGCCCAGGCAAGCAGCAAAACAAACCACATGGGATCTAAAAACTCGAGTGCCATGAATGCAATGGTCATCGCGCGGGCTGCATGCCCGGAAGGGAAGGAGTGGGGGTCGGTGACGCGATAGATGCTGCCCCACTCGCCTTCGGGACGCGGCCGGCGTAAGAGAAACTTGATCCCAAGCACCGCGACTGCCAGGAAAGCAAGCGCCAAAGCCCACAATATCGCGGTTGTTCTGATCGCTCCCCGGTTAAAAAGCCAGACCAAAACCAAGCCGATCAGCCAGTACCATGAATCACAACTATGCCCGATCAACGCGGCCAATTTATGCGCCACGCCATATTCCTTTTTCAGAACAATACGTGCAGAAATTTCTTCATCCAGTTTCTGGATTTGATCGAGTAACTTCATGGGATCCTGCTTAGCGGGTCAGGAAAGGGATGGCAGCTATAACCATAAACGCAATCAACACCATCGCGGCTGCCAAGCCAACCTGCTGTTTTGTGCGGCTGTCGGTCAATCGTACGCCAGCATCCTGCCGGCGAAACTCCAGTAGTGGACCTGCCATAAAAGCGAAGAAAAAACCAGCCATCAAGCCGCCCAGATGCCCCCAATTGTCGGTGTTACTGCCCGGAGATATGCCAATGAACAGGTTGAGCAGCAACACAAACGCCAGGTTCATCAGGATCCCCTGGCTTTGTTTGCCGAAAACCTGGCGATTCTGCCAAATAAAAACCACCTCAGCTGCAAGCAATGCAAAGATCGCTGTGGATGCGCCGAGTGAGTTGAAGCTGCTCAGAACGAACGAAAGTACATTGCCGCCGAAGGCGCCAATCAGGTAAAGCAGTAAAAATCGCCACTTGCCATAAAAGGGCTCAATTTGCCTGCCCAGGATGCTCAGGGCATACATGTTAAACATCAGGTGGATCAAGCTGGAATGCAGTAGCGCAGGCGTAAAGAGCCGCCAAAATTGCCCCGCAAGGATGAAGACATTTATTTTCCCAAGCAAACCGAAGAGCAGATCAAAGCCGTACATCCGCTCCAGGACCTGTTGGAGAATGTAAAAAATAACTGTCAGAGCCAGGAGGGAATACGTAACGATGGGAAATCCTGGCAATTGCCATGGTTTCTTTAGCTTCCCTGGTTTTACCCAAGAATCTTGCGGGCCTGTTGAATTGGGCTGGTATTGAGGTTCAGGTCCAGCCCCGGGTTGGTTTTGATCGCTCATAAATCGACCTTGCGTGGAGTTGTTCGCATGTGCTCGGCACGAATGATCGCCTGGATATCCTCGATGGTTTTGTCGAGGTGATGTTCGGAATTGACCACGAGATAGTCAAACTGATCGACCAGGGCAAATTCTTGTGCTGCGGTGGTAAAGCGAATTTCAAGTTCTTCGGGGGTTTCACTGCGCCGCTCAAGCAGCCTGTTCACCCATTCTTCGCGTGAACTGGCTGTCAGGAAGATCAAGATCGCTTCCGGGCAGATCCTTCGGATGGTCATCGCGCCTTGCACATCCAGGCGCATGATCACATCCTTTCCTGACGCAAACGCTTCACGCACCTGGGATTTTGGAATGCCTTTATAGTCAGAGTAGACTTTGGCGTGTTCCAGTAGTTCATCTGCTTCGATCATGGCTTCAAACTTTTCGCGCGAGACAAAAAAGTAGTCCCGACCGTCCACTTCGTCCGGTCTGGGAGGGCGTGAATTCATCGTGATCACAAAATGGGTGTCAGGATTCGTCTTTCGCAATAAACCAACCACGGCATCCTTGCCGATCCCCGATGGTCCGGAGATAACGATCAGGAGTGGATTGGTAGGCGGAGTTCCAAATTGCATAGTCGGTTAAGCGGTCCCTTCTTGCTGTCAGTGTTACCCATTATAAATTAGAAACGCGTTTCCCATCAGGCTCGAAGTTATTACCAGGGAACTAATCCAACAATCCTAAAAGCTGGTCAAAGCTGCTCACCCTGCGGATAACCTGCAGGAACTGGTTCAGGCTGGAATAATGTGTGCGCAATCGCTGTACGGCTGGTCCGACCGGGTCCGCCCCTGAAGCTCCACCTCCTGGCGTGTCATTGTAAGAACCGTAGAAGGCAAAATAAGCCTGGTTGATCTTTCTCAGGCGGTAGCCATTTTCCCAAAAAAAAACGCGCCTGGCTTCCATATACTCCTCAGCCTGATCCACTTCGCCCCGGGCTAAAAGCGCATCCACCTTTACCCGAGTCTCATGCATTTCCGCCCGAAAATCAAAGGGGTCAAGCGTTTCAGCACCCTCAGCCAGCACAGTGGTGTAGACCGGCATTTGAAGGTAAAAACGCGGAGTTCGCTCGGGGTAGTAGGCAATGATCAGGTCGAGCCCGATTTCCTTACCTGCCAGGGATGCGGTGGTTTCGTTGATCGTCCGCATCTGGTCGTTGACATAATAGCGCATTCCCAGGGGAAAGAAAGTCAGATAGTTATGTATCCACTCATGGGCAATGGTTTCAGTAAGCCAGTTGAGGCTGGTGGTACGAGTTACCATGGTGGGGTAGGCTCCAATCCCACCCACCGGTTCGATCAGGGCTGAAAGGTCATAGTCTTGAAAGATCCCTGTTTCGATCTCATCCTTCTCAACCGCGTCCAAACCTGGATCAAGGCTAAGACTGAGTTCAGTCCTGATCTCAGTTCTGGGCGAAATGATCAGGTTGAGCGGTAAATCGGTCACCTGGTAGAGAACAGGCGGCAGGATCTGCCCTCCAATTCCAAAGCCGGCTTTTGCCAGCGTGATCTCCAATTGGTTCTGCAGGACTGCTTCAGCCAGCTTCGCAATTCGACTCTGTTCACCTTTTTTGGCTTCAAGATCATCCTTGGCTGCCTGGACTAATTTATTGCGATCGGGAGACGTTTCGTTCTGGGCAATGAGCAGGTCCTGCTCAAGCGTGATCACCTGCTCCGTTCCTGCCAACCAGGCTTCGACGACTGTTCCTTGGTGTTCATTGTCAAGAAATCTTTCAAGTTTGAGGGCTGAACTGACCGCTTTATTAAAAAGCGCTCCGACTTCCCACTCGACAAAATCGAATTCGACTCCGCGCGTGTACTTGCGCAGTCCATCCAGCGGATTGACCGACTCGACCACTGAACCCACCACCAGCAGCAAAATGGCAACCAGGACCACCATCACCCGTAAGCGATTCGCCAGTCCTCTCAGGGAATTATCTTCAGACATGCGCAGATTCTAACACCAGCAGTTGCCCCGCCACTGAGATCGACAGGTTGTACACAATCATGGAACCCTAGATAATCTGTTTCGCAAATCCACCCGGATTGGGTAAAATGCTAAGCAGATTATTGTTCAGTAAAGGCAGCAGTCAGAATTGAGAGTTTATCAATGAATAATTCGACCAAGACCGTCTTGATCATTGCAGCCATTTTGATCCTGTGCGTGGTCTGCTTGTGCCTCGTCATATTTGGCGCGGCTGTTGTTTTCTCGCGCGACATCATCACAACCACCATTCCGATGGTGGAGACCCCAATCGCCGTGAATAAAGTTACTCCCACGCCTTTTATCAATCAGGGTTCGCAGATTTTGGATCCGATCCAATTTGAGAAAGCTTCAGATACCCTGAACGAACTCAATCAGAGCACGGTACCGATCAATGACCCCATCGACCTGGCAGCCAGGTTGGGTGGAAAACCGAACGTGCCGAATGTGCTCATTGACGAAGAGGCGCCCTACTCGGTTGGAGCTCAAAAGTCATTTTGGGCGACCAATACTGATACCAATGATAACTTCAAGGTCACAGCAACACTGCGTTATGTTGGTGACAATATCTATTTTTGGATCGAGAACGGCGTGCGTTTTGATCAATCCGACCTGAAAAACCTTGCTGAAACCTTCGACAAGGAGATCATCCCGACCAACCGCGAGTTTTTCGGCGAGGAATGGAACCCCGGAGTGGATGGTGACCCACGCTTCTTTATCCTTTACGCCGGCAATCTGGGAGTGAACCTGGCAGGTTATTATTCTTCAGCGGATGAATTACATCCAGATGCGCATCCTTACTCAAACGCCCATGAGATGTTCCTGATCAGTTCGGATAATGTTGACCTGGGCGACAGCTACATCTACGGCACGATGGCGCATGAATTCCAGCACATGATCCACTGGTACCAGGATAAAAACGAGGAGACTTGGGTCAATGAAGGCTTTTCGATGCTGGCTGAACACGTCAACAACTACGACGCAGGCGGTTTTGACTGGTCCTACATGGACAACACCGACATGCAGCTCAACGACTGGGGCGGCGATATCGGCGATAACGGTCCCCACTACGGGGCGAGTTACTTGTTCATGGTTTACTTCCTCGATCGTTTCGGCGAAGATGCAACCAAAGCACTGGTGCGTCATGATGAGAACGGCTTTGTCGGGATTGAAAAGGTCATGAACGAGCTCTCGCTGGTCAACGCCAGCACCGGCAAACCCTACGCCGGAAATGAATTCTTTGCTGACTGGGCTGTGGCAAATCTGCTGCAGGACACCGGCATTGAAGGTGGACGCTATGACTACCAGAGCTACAATCCCACATCAGTGGATATGGAAAAAACCGTCATGGACTGCCCGGCGAAAGTAAATGGCAACGTATATCAGTTTGGCGTAGATTATATCGAAATCGACTGCGCGAACCTCGACAGTATCCGGATCAATGCATCGGAAGCGGTAAACCTCCTGCCATTTAGCTCTCCGAGTTCCGGTGAGTACTTCATCTGGTCAAATGTGGGGGATGAGTCAAACGCTTCTCTTTCGCAGACCTTCGATCTCAGCAGCGTTTCGGGTGAGGCAGCGTTGACTTTCAAGACCTGGTACGACCTCGAAGAGGATTACGATTACCTTTACATCAGTGCCAGCACCGATGGCGTCAATTGGCAGATCCTCAACTCGGAGAATTGCACCACCGCCAACCCGTCCGGCAACAGCTACGGCTGCGGCTGGAACGGGTCGTCCGCAGGTTGGATTGACGAGAAGGTCGACCTCTCGGACTTTGTCGGGCAACAGGTAACCCTCCGCTTTGACTATGTGACGGATGCAGCGGTTAACGGTAAGGGCATGGCAATCGATGACCTTGCGATCAGCGCAATTGATTATGCCACAGACCTCGAAACCGACTTGGGAGGTTGGACAGCGGAAGGATTTGTACGCGTGCAAAACAATCTCCCGCAGACGATGAACCTCAGCATTGTAAAATACACAAAAACCGGCGTCTCCGTGGACCAGCGCAGTTTCCAGGGTGAGATCCTCATTCCCGCTTCAGAGTTGGGCGGAGCAGACGTAGAAAAGATCGTCCTGGTAATCTCGGGCACGACTCCCTTCACGCGAGAGAAAGCAATCTACTCCATCGATATTGAGTAATTGAGTAAGATACAAAAACAGAGGCTGAAAAATTTCAGCCTCTGTTTTGATATTCGTTGAATTACATGCTGCCGATTGCGTCTACCAGTTCATCATAGACGGTGAAATAGGGCAAAATACCGATCAGATCCATCGACTCACGTACATTCTGATTCAAACCGACCAATGTCAGGTTGCTACGTCCGCGCTTCTTGAGCTCTTTTTGGACGCGGATGATTGACCACCAGCCGGCACTCGACACAAAATCAATATCACTCATGTCAAGGATGATCGCTTTGGGATGGTCAAGCAACTCTGTCAGTGTCTTTTCGATGTCGGGAGCAACAGCGCTATCGATACGACCAAGCGCCTTCACAACAAAAGCGCGCTTATATTCTGTCACCTTGAAGTCCATAGTCACCTCTTTTTGCTAATTGCTTGGAAAAGATTATAACAGAATAAGGTAATAAACTGATTTGATGTAACAAACGTGTCATGTATAATAGGTGCCTATGCGTTACCACATCTGGACAGAAGGCTGTCAAATGAATGTTGCGGATTCAAGCCGCCTCTCCCGGGGACTTGAATCGCTTGGCTTGAGTGCCGCCGCTGATGCCAGTCAGGCGGATCTGATCATTCTCAACACTTGCGTAGTGCGCCAGAGCGCTGAAGACCGCGCTTTGGGTCGCCTTAACTCGCTCAGACCTCTAAAGCTTGCCAATCCCAACCTCATGATCGGTCTGATGGGCTGCCTGATCGGTATCCATGGCAATAACGCGCTCGAAAAGCGTTTCCCCTGGGTGGACGTCTTTGCGGCGCCGTCTGATCCTGAGCCTTTTCTGCGGGCTCTTGAAGATCGTCTCCAACTGGATGGCTCCAAAGCCTGGCGTAAACAGGTTGACGAAGTCCTGGATGATGAGTTTGGTCTCAGCCTGGAAGGCGACCATGCAGTCTCGGAGAATCTGCCGATTGTGCTCGGCTGCTCCCACGCCTGCACGTACTGCGTTATTCCGAGCAAACGCGGAAAAGAACGCAGCCGTGACCCGCAAAAGATCCTCCTGGAAGCCAGGAGCCTGGTCGCCGGAGGTGCCAGGGAACTGGTGCTTCTCGGGCAGATCGTGGACCGTTTTGGGCTTGACCTGGAAGGCAATTACCACCTGCCACATCTGCTTGCGGATCTTTCGGAAATACCCGATTTACGCCGCTTACGTTTCCTGACCTCCCATCCCAACTGGATGAGCCGTGAACTGATCGACGCGGTTGCCGATCTGCCCAAGGTCATGCCCCACATCGAGGTTCCGCTTCAGGCGGGCGATGATGAAGTCCTGAAAGCCATGCGCCGCGGTTACACGAACAGCCAGTACCGCGACCTGGTCGCCCAAATCCGAGATTGCATTCCTGGCGTCTCCATCGGCACAGACATCATCGTCGGTTTTCCTGGTGAGAGCGAAGCCGCCTTCATGAACACCTACGACACGCTGGCAGAACTGAAGCTGGATGTTGCCCACCTGGCGCGCTACTCTCCCCGACCGGGCACTTATTCAACCCGCTATCTGCCCGACGACATTCCTGCAGAGGAAAAAATGCGCCGTTTCAGGGCTCTTGAAGACCTGCAAAAGGAAGTTGTCGGAAACCTTAATGCCGTCTACCTCGGGAAGAACGTTCCCGTACTTTTTGAAGGCAAATCCAAGAACCGCTGGCGCGGAAGAACCCCCACCAACCGGCTTGTGTTCGTTGAAACTGATCAGGATCTCTTAGGTCAGGAATTGGATGTGCACATCACGTGGACCGGTCCATGGTCCCTGCTTGGGGAATTGGTCGATTAAGTCTTTCGTTTCGACGACAACTTATTATTCATTCGGTCTTGTTTTCATACTGGCACAGGTCCCGAACCGGACAGATCGGGCACTTCGGTCTGCGTGCCTGGCAAATCTCACGACCGAGATCGATCAGATTCAGGTGCAGGCTGCCGAAATCGTCAGGGTCAGCAATCTGTTCCATGTAGGCATGGGTTTTCGTAATGTCCAGCTCTTTGGGGCGTAAACCAATCCTACCGGTCACGCGGTAGATATGCGTGTCCACCGGGAAGGCTGGCATTCCCAGGGCAAACACCATCACGATCGCAGCAGTTTTCGGGCCCACTCCACGCAGCCTGACCAGCCAGTTGCGGGCTTCTTCGGTATCGACATCTTTCAACCAGTCCAGGTCGATCTCACCCCTTTCGGCGGTGATGTCCCGCAGGGCATCCTGGATGTTTGGTCCCTTTTGGTTCGCCAGTCCGGCTATGCGAATGACGTATTGCAGTTCTGCCGGGTCGGCATCCCGCACGGCTTCCCAACCCGGGTAGCGTTCCTTCAGTGCCTGGAAGGCGTTGTCGCGGTTGACATCGTTTGTGTTTTGCGAAAGGATCGTGCACACCAGTTCATCGACTGCCGGCAACTCCACGTGCCAGGTCGGCGTCCCAAACCTGTGGCGCAGCCGTTTCTGCACCTGCGCCAGCCTTTCGCGGTGTTCCTGGATTGGTTCCATTCTGATTACCAGGTTTTCGTGATCTCAATTGGTCTTGCGAGTCGGATCTCACCGATCTCAAGTCCGCGCCAATTTTTAAGTTTCGGTGTGTTGAAGTTGCTGAAAGCTTCGCTTTGCATCTCATCCCCAAAACCGAGAGCTTTCAACAAGCCAACTACAATGGCATATGTCGCCCGTCGGTTTGGATCGCCGTCACTGATCTTGATTGCCACGCCGATCCCGGGGGAGTTCCTGCCGCAGGCTCCGGGCATCAAGCTGAGCATCTGGTAACCTTCCGCCCCACCTTTCACTACCGCCTTACCCTGCATTACATGCATCAGCACGGTATCAAGCGCGCCAGGTCCTGCCACCATTTCCGGATAAGTCATCATCGCATGGGTGATCTGCTTGCATGCAGTTGCGCGCATCTCTCCCAACCCCACCGGGTCAGCCAGGCGCGCCATCGCCAGGGCAAAGCTTCGCAGAGGCATGGCAAATACCGGCGCGCTGCAGCCATCGATCCCAACCGGCATTTCTTCCGGCTTCACGTCACACATTTGTGCCACCGTTTTCAGGATCCGCTGCTGCAGCGGGTTTTCCATGGATAAATAAGTGCTCTTGGAGTAGTCATGCAGGAGTGCCTGCGCGAGCATGCCGCTGTGCTTTCCTGAGCAATTATGGCGGTAGGGCGTTGGCTCTTCGCCGCGTTCGCGCATGGCAAGGACGGTCGCCTTGTCTGAAGGCCAGTGAACTCCGCATTGCAGATCCGCTTCCTTAAGACCAACTTTCGCGTGGATCGAGCGCAAAACACGCACGTGCTCATCGGTGCCGTGATGAGAAGCACACAGGATGGCGAGTTCCTCCTCGGTCAGACCAAAATGCTCCGGACCACCGTCCTCTACGAATGGGATCGCCTGCAGCGGTTTCATTGAACTGCGCGGAAAGGTCACCAGGTTTGGATCTCCGAGAGAGGCAAGCACATTTCCAACCGAATCGACCACCGCCATTGCCCCAAAATGGACGCATTCCACGATGCCACCCCTTGTTAGTTCAACTACCGCTTCATATCCTGCCTGGATCTGTGCCATCCCTCTTCCTTCCTATGCCTGGTTTAATTCGTAATAAGTTGTTAATCCCCAACGCAGGCGATTGAAGAAAAGTTCGCCTTCAGCCGGGGAATATTCAATCCGTTTTAGAATACGCGGGATTAATTCAAGGTATGTGTCCAGATCAGCATTTTTCTCTTCGATTGTGGCAATGGAAGCCTGGATAAAAGCCATCAACTTTCCCATCGTCCTGACCTGGTCCTGGGAGACCAAACCCGCTCGCGAGGACACAATCTGGTAACCTTTATAGGCACGCGAAGCCAGCAATTTCATATCTGCAGCCCACGCAGCAGGATTGGAATACGCCAAAAATGGCGGCTGGTTCACCATTACGCTGTCACCCACGAAGATCACTTTTTCCTGTGGTAAGACCGCCCAAATTCCGGCTACGTTGGAACCGGGATGATGCTCCAGCATCACATCTGCCCCGCCAAAAAAGAGGTTCATATTCTTGTCGAAACTGATTTCGGGTGAGAAAGGCCGGCTGGAAGATCCAATCATTTCATGGCTGTCGCCCGCTCCGAGCAGCTCCTCCTGCAACTTGACCGCCTGTTGGCGGGGTTTCACCGGCAGGAGATAATCGGATTGTGAAACAACGATGCATTCGCAACCTTTGGCGCTCAGGGTTCGATCATATTGGGTGTCGAGCAGCACCAGGAAAATCGCTTCAGATTTTGTGGTTCGACTTCCCCAGTTTTTCGGTTCATCGGTGCGATATGGGGAATCGATCAGAATGACGCCATCCTTGGTCTGGATGATGCCGGTATACATGCCTAAGGCGTTCTGCTGGATTGAGACAGTGGGGGTTAATTCCTGCATGGAGACTCCTTTATTACTGCCGCTTATTATAGTCAAAGTAAGGCGGAATCGCCAACAGATGCGCCTTTAAGGCTGGCACAGCGGGATTTCTGACTTGCCGAGATTTTTCCCGTTCAGTTCAAAGCCGATATAAGCCGTCGGGTCCAGGGTGTTGGCAATCTCAAGCTCATTCAGGTATTTTCCACTTCCGTCATCCCTGACGATCGAAAAATGTAAATGCACACCCACCGGTCGGGCAGGGTCGCCGGAGTAATTCCCCTGGAACCCAAGCAGATCACCGGCAAAGACGGGTTTTTCACGAGTCCCCGGCGGAAAAGCGCTATCTATATAAGAATTCCCTTCCGGGTCTGCCAGATGGGTCATGTAAAGCCATATCTGCCTGGTTGGGTCAAGCGGGTCCTGCGGGATGCGGATGATCAGGCTGGATTTCCAGCCTTCCTCGCGGGTCACGAAACCATCATAAGGGGCATAAACAGGCGTTTTGCCTGCTTCGGTTCCGGCAAAAATGTCAATGCCCTGGTGGCGGTTGAAGAGCTTAAAAGAATCGCCCCATAAGTAGCCCACGAAACCTTTACTCGGCATTAAAAAAGGTGCATCACCGCATCGGGATAGAGCTTCCACTTCGTACTCAGGGTATTTCCCGGGATTCCGCAGGAAATTGATCACCATTTTGTTTCGCCCACCGAGATATGTTCGTCCAAGCAGATACAGACCTGTCAATCCAATCATTCCTGCTGCCAGGATGATAGCCAGGCAAGCTGGTCGTGAAATTCCACGAGTTTTTTTCGGCTTCTTGTTTTCTTCCATGCTGCCTGATTATAATGTCGTTTCACATGTCGTTCTCATTAACCTTGCATCATGGTGTGATATCTCAACCTGGATACCTTTGAATCTTTATTGGAACAAAACAATTCAATTTACCGTCTTGATTATTACAAGCGTATTGAATCAGTGAAGGAGTGAAAATGATCAAGAAACGCATTTTTGCCATTGTGATGTTACTGGCATTGCTGTTCACGGCATTCGTAGGAATCAGGAATGCTCAGGCAGCGTCCCCAAGTTTTACTATCAGCGAAGTTAAGAGAGACGAGTCCGTGACCATTCTGACCAAGGACATGCCCAAGGCTCTCGAATGGAAGGTCTTAATGGGCGAATACAACACCCGCGGTGAAAAGGGCATCGAGGTTGCCACCTTCAATTCGGGTGACGGCGGTTCAATGTCAGCTACCTTCAGTATCCCCCAGGCGCTGAAAGGCCGGGCAATGATATCGATCCGAATTGAAAGCCTGACCGGTGGTTATTACTATTACAACTGGTTCTGGAACGACCAGGATAATGGCACCTGGCCAACCCCTGTGCCGACGACCACGCCTGCTCCGACGGCAACACCCGCTCCAACCAGCACACCTGCTCCGGCTGTGAAGTATCCTTACTTCAACATCGTTGCAGTTGAAAAAGACAAGACCGTTTCTGTGGAAGGTAAAAACTTCCCTGCCAACACCGAATTTACCGTCCTGATGGGCCAAATGTGGACTTTGGGCATCAAAGGCACAGAAGCCGGCACAATCAACAGCGGACAAGGAGGCGACTTGAAAGCCACTTTCAATATTCCGCCTGACCTGGCTGGGTTGATTCGGATCTCCATCCGCCTGCAGGCGAAAACCGGCGGTTGGTATGCTTACAACTGGTTCTGGAATTCCACAACCGATTAACCACCAGAGACGTTGTTATTGTTCAGGATCGGTAATTTTGCCGGTCCTGATTTTTACCTTGAACAGACATTGTGGTATGATTTTGCGCGACTATGAACAACAAAATTACCATCATCGAAGGTCCGACCCCCGTTTTTGAGCGGCTCTCAGGCGACCCTGAGCACCGGGATGAACTCAGTTGGGCGGTCGGCATCTTGGAAGGTCCGTATCTCTACGACACCTTTCTGACCACCTTGCGCACCTTTGACAGCAATAAGCTGCTGGACCGCTGCAAGACGACCTGGGAAGTCCGCCAGACCATGTTCCTGGAGTACAAGGACGCGATCGGTCTGCGCAAGGAAGATCCCATCATCGCCGCCCGGGCACTCACCGTGGAGGAAGGCGATATGCTGCTGCTGTGGGTCAGGCGCGAGCTCGACAGCGAACATGCCAGCGATTTTGTTGACTTCAACGACCTGGAAGATTAACGTCCAAACCATTGGCAAATCAAGCAAAAAACCACCTGAAAGGTGGTTTTTTTATGCCCCAGGAGGGAATCGAACCCCCAGCCTAGGCGTTAGGAGTGCCTCGCTCTGTCCATTGAGCCACTGGGGCGCGCAGAGATTATATCACTGCTAAGGCAGATAGTCCCACGGGCTGACCGGCATTCCGGCATAACGGATCTCAAAATGCAGGTGGGCGCCTGTGGAATTACCCGTTGAACCTGCAGTGCCGATCACGCTGCCCTGGAAGACGTTATCACCGCAATTTACCTGGACGTTTTCAAGGTGTTCATACCAGGTGGTAAAGCCATTGCCGTGATCGATCATCACAAAATTGCCATAGCCGCCATTGAGCCAGCCGGCATAGACGACCGTGCCGCTGTCTGCGGCAAACAACGCCGAGCCAATGCCTGCGCCTATGTCGATGCCGTTGTGTCCCGGACCAAAGTGGTTACCCGAAATCATGTGCACCGCAGAAGGCCAGATAAAGTAACCATTTCCCATCAGCCCCACACCCGCAAGCGAACAAGCACCTGGTCCCGAAAAACCGCTGATGAGATTGCCGCTTTCGTCGGTTGTGACCGCGGCAAAGGTGATATTAACCAGTTCCCGGTTTCCACCCGGCACCATCACCACTGTGCCCGGATTGATCTGAGGATTGGAAAGATCAAGATCATTTCCAATAAAGAGCAGGATGTCCTGGATATCCGCGCCATAACGTGAAGCGACAGAACTTAGGCTGTCGCGGCTGCGCCAGGTGTGCAAAATGCCGTTAGTGGGTGGAATGGTGAGGATCTGCCCGGGCATCAGGTTGTCGGACTGATCTTGCAGGATGTCATAGTTGGCGTAAAGCACGGATTCGACACTCAGACCGAACTTGTTCGCTATGCCCCAAACGGAATCTCCGCTTTGCACGGTGTAAGTGATCGGGATAGTGCGCAGTTCGGTGGAAATCTCCGTGTTGGGGTCTGAGTCGCGGACCAAACCATTCAATGGCTCGGTTGGGGAAAAGGCTGGCAAAGGCACTTCCAACACTGTCGGATCGTCGGAAGGCAGACTGCCAACTTCAACGCCATTTTGGAAATTCGCCATGGATTCGGCAATCTCTGGCTGCCAGAATAAGAAAGAGATCAAACCGGCACACATTGCCGCAGCCAGAATCCAGCCAATTGCCCCCCACAAGCGCCCCGAGGTACGTGGCGCTGTAGTCTTGTCCTTCATTGTCATGAGCTTTTCACTAACCTTGCAGCGGACCTTACATTTCCGCCAAATTCTCCAGGAACTCCGCGTTCGTCTTGGTTTTTTCCATTTTCTGCAGGATCGCTTCAGTAGCAACCGCGGTATCCATACCGGCTCCCTGGGGAGGAGTGGATACCATCTGCAAGTACATTCTACGCATCAACCAGACTCTTTGCAAGGTTTCAGGGCTCATCAACAGGTCTTCACGCCGTGTGGATGACTTCTCGATATCAATAGCCGGGAAGATTCGGCGCTCCTGCAAGCGGCGGGAAAGGATCATTTCCATGTTGCCGGTGCCTTTAAACTCTTCATAAACCACGTCATCCAGGCGCGAGCCAGTATCCACCAGGGCGGTTGCGATGATGGTCAGGCTGCCGCCATCCTCAAGGTTGCGAGCGGCACCGAAGAAGCGCTTGGGAGGATAAAGCGCGGAAGGATCCATACCGCCGGAGAGCGTGCGCCCGGAGGGGTTGACTACCATGTTATATGCCCGTGCCAGACGGGTCAGAGAATCCATCAGGATTACAACGTCCAGCCCATTCTCAACCAGGCGTTTCGCGCGGTCCAGCGAAATTTCTGCCATGCGGACATGCGAATTTACCGGTTCATCGAAGGTGCTGGCGATAACTTCAGCTTCCACTGAGCGATCCATATCCGTCACTTCTTCAGGGCGCTCACCGATCAAAGACATGATCTGGCGGACTTCCGGGTTGGTGATGCTGATGGCGTTGGCGATATCCTTCAGGATCGTGGTCTTACCTGCTTTTGGCGGTGAGACGATCATGGCGCGCTGACCGCCGCCAATGGGAGCCACCAGGTTGATCATACGCGTGGCTAAATTGAGAGGGTCATGTTCGAGGTTGAGTAGTTTATTTGGAAAAATTGGAGTGAGATTTTCGAATTTTGGCCGCTTACGGGCTTCATCGGGGGTAAGACCGTTGATCGATTCCACTTTTAGCAAGCCATGGTGACGCTCAGATTCCCGTGGTGGTCTGACATGCCCGATCACAAGATCGCCCGAACGCAACTCATAACGGCGTAGTTGAGCCTGGGAGACGTATACGTCCTCCGCCCCAATGCGATAATTCGCGCGTAAGAAGCCGATACCTTCATTCATGATCTCAAGTACGCCACCGCGCATTTCGAGACCTTCGGCTTCAGCCAGCGATTGGGCAATTTTTACAATCAATCCTTCGCGTTTTAGCCTGTTTGAATTTGGGATATTTAGATCTTTAGCAATTTTTGAAAGTTGTTTTACGGTTTTCTTTTCAAGTTCAAATATGTCCATATCTCACTCACCATGTTGTGTCAATGTTTCCACCCCTAACAAATACTGTACCAAACTTCAGGGACCGACAATTCCAACAAACAAAAACAGCACAAATTCCATTTAATGATCAAGGATTGTAATAGAGGTCGCGGGGTTGTTAACTGGAAATTATTTAAGTATGATTAGATTATAACAGCTTTACAAAAATGCGCAAGCAAAACGTGTAATTCCTTTTTGATTTTTCTTGTCTGTTTTTCAAGCATTTACAGTGAGTTTGTTGGGCATGCTATAATTTGAAGACCAATGGAAAGTGAGTAGAAGTGCTATGGCGCGGAGTACAGCAGCGAGTAGATCAAAAAAATCGTCTGGAACAAGGAAAAAATCTACCACCACAACCAGGACGCCGAGCCGTGCTCAAAAAAGCGTTCCCAAAACGACCCGTTCCAAAACAACCACCACTGCTAAAGCTTCACCCCCGCGAAGTAAGGTCACACAACCCGCTCCACAACCACTCTCACCTGAACGCAAAGTAGATATTGCCGGTATTGTTGTGATTGTGATCGGGCTTCTGACCCTCCTGAGCCTGATGACCTCCTATTCCGGTGGTCTAACACAAGCCTGGAGCATTTTTTTGCTTCGCTGGATCGGTTGGGGGGCATACGCTTTGCCGCTTGTGCTGCTCCTGGTCGGCACATGGTTTCTGCTTTCCAAAATGGATCGCTTTCCCGGGGTTTCCTCCGAAAGAGTGATCGGAGTCGCTCTGATCTTTTTCAACCTGCTCACCTGGTTCCAGTTGCTGGATGTCAGTTTTGGTGGGGTATCCACCCCTCCTGGTGGCGGAATCCTCGGCGGAGCTGTCTACCGCGGGTTGGAAAATGGACTGGGCAAAGCAGGCACGATCATCATCCTGGTTGCCTGGCTACTCGTAGCTCTGGTGCTCCTGGTCGACCTTTCCATGTCCGCCCTGGTCAGTTGGCTGGCGGAAAAGTACAAACACAGCCATTCAAGGTTTGCGGATTTCGTGCGCAATAAGGCTGCCGAACATCGCCAGAAGGCTGAACGTGATCAGCAACCCGCAGAATTTCAAGAACCAACGGATGATTACCAACAGTCCATTCCAATCGAGCCCGTCGTCAGCCCTTCCGCCTCGACCGCCCCGGAGAAGGCGGCACCTGAAAAATCCTGGGTCTTGCCAGAGCCGGAAGAGATCCTCAATCCGATTCAGACCGCCCCTGTTGACGAAGAATCCGATGAAGATAAAGCGCGCGTGATCGAAGAAACACTGCGATCCTTCAACGCGCCTGGCAGGATCGTCGAGATCAGGCGTGGACCGACCATCACCATGTTTGGAGTCGAGCCGGAATACAATGAAAGCCGCACTGGGCGCACGCGCGTGCGGGTGAGCAATATTACCCGCCTGAGTGATGACCTTGCGATGGCGCTTAAGGCTTCGCGCATTCGCATCCAGGCTCCCGTACCGGGTAAGGGCTACGTTGGTATCGAGGTCCCTAACCTGAAAACCAGCATGGTATCCATGCTTGAGTTGGTGACAAGCTTGCCATATCAAAACCATAAATCCCCCCTCAAGTTTGCCCTTGGCAAGGATGTAACCGGCACTCCGACTACTACAGACCTAACCGCCATGCCGCACCTCCTGATTGCTGGCACGACTGGCTCGGGCAAATCGGTCTGCGTGAATTCGATCCTGACAGGCTATCTGCTCCATCTCAATCCTGATGAACTGCGCCTGCTGCTTGTGGACCCCAAGCGGGTGGAATTCTCCGTTTATAACGGGATCCCGCATCTGCTGACGGATGTGATCATGGATCCTGAGAAGGTAGTCGGGGCGTTGCAGTGGATGCTGCGGGAAATGGACCTGCGCTACCGCATATTTGAGAATTTTGGCGTCAGGAACCTCGAGGAATACAACAAAAAAGTTGTCACTGAAGGCGGCAAAAAGCTGCCCTACATTGTTGTGGTCATAGACGAACTGGCGGATATGATGCTGCTGGCACCGGATGAGACCGAGCGTTCTCTGACGAGGCTCGCCCAACTGGCGCGCGCCACAGGCATCCACCTGATCATTGCCACACAGCGTCCTTCTGCGGACGTGATCACCGGTTTGATCAAAGCCAACTTCCCGGCCCGGATTGCCTTCGCGGTTGCGTCGAACGTCGACAGCCGCGTCATTCTGGATCAACCCGGCGCCGAAAGGCTGCTTGGTCGTGGAGATATGCTCTTCCAGGCGCCGGATGCTCCTGCGCCTGTACGGTTGCAAGGCGCTTACGTCTCGGAAGAAGAAGTTGCCAGGTTGGCGCAATTCTGGCAGGCACAATCGGTTGCCAATGGCGCTCCGGAACGCCCGGACAAAGCCCTCTACACCAGCGGAAACAACCTGCCGCTCACCCAGGAGCCGCTTTGGAAAGAACTCCAGAAAGACCCGGATGAAGATCCACTCACCGAGGAAGCCCTGCGCATCATCCGCAAGGAAGGGCGTGCGTCTGTTTCCATGCTGCAGCGTAAACTGCGTATTGGTTACACACGCGCATCACGCCTGGTAGAAAAGCTGGAAGAACAAGGTATTATTAGTGCAGCCCACCCTCAGACGGGCACGCGAGAAGTCCTGGATTGGGGCGATTACCCCCCACTCAAGGATGATTAAACCATTTTTGCCCATTATCGCCGCGATGGAAGAGGTTATTTCGCCCGATTTGTGTATTGCGGGTTGCGGGAATTTGAGTCTGGGTCTATAATCAATGCCAAATCTTAATTCGGAGTTCATTCAATGTCAGACAACGACGCCATTAATATGCAGGAGCAAAACCAGGAGAATAATCAGGAAAACGAAAAAGAACAAACCATGGAAAGTTTGATGGGAGAGTATTCTGAAGATTTCTCCTTCCAAATGCCAGTCGCGGGCGAAATTCGAGATGGTATCATCGCCAGCATTTCAGGATCGCAGATCCTGATCAGTGTTGGAGCAAAGTCCGAGGGGCTCATCGTTGGTAAAGAATTCGAAGCGATCCCCGCTGAAGTACTTGCAACTTTCGAGGTTGGCAAAGCCATTCCGGTTTTTGTGGTCACCCCACATGATCAGGATGGAAACCTAATTCTTTCGTTCGTTCGCGCGGTTGAAGAACAAAGCTGGATCGACGCTGAAGCTGCTCTGGCATCTGGCGAGAGCTTTGAGTCTACTGTTGTTGGCTATAACAAAGGTGGGCTTTTGGTACCGTTGTCTACGATACGCGGCTTCATCCCTGCTTCCCAACTCAGCCTGAGCCGCAGGTTAACCATGACAGGTGAAACCCCCGAAGCTAAATACAAGAGCTTCGTCGGTGATCCCGTTACCGTTTGTATTATCGAAGTCGACCGGGAACGCCATCGCCTTATCCTGAGCGAGCGTGCTGCCAGCACCGAAACGCGCGATCAAATCCGCGACAAGGTCCTGGAAGATCTCTCCGAAGGTGAAGTCCGCAAGGGTCGTGTCACCAGTCTGGCTGATTTTGGCGCATTCGTCAACATAGGCGGAGCAGATGGCTTGGTCCACATGTCCGAAATATCCTGGGACCGCGTGGTCAACCCCAACGAGGTTCTTAAAGTAGGCGAAGAAGTCAAAGTGAAAATCATCAGCATCGACCGAGAACGGCGCCGCATCGGTTTGTCGATCCGCCAGCTGCTTGGAGATCCATGGTCAGAACAGGTCAAAAACCTGAAGGTTGGTCAATTGGTCGAAGGCGAAATTACCCGTCTCACCAGTTTCGGCGCATTTGCCCGCTTGAACGTGCCCGGTGACCTCGAAGGTCTGATCCATATTTCCGAGCTAAGTGACCGCCGTGTTGATCACCCCAAGGAAGTTGTCAAGGTTGGCGATGTTGTCACCCTCCGCATTTTGAAGATCGAAGATGAAGATCATCGCATCGGTCTGAGCATGCGCCGCGTGGATTCGCCTGCTTATGCCGACTCGGACTGGAAATCCCTGGCAGCTGATTTCGACCTAACCCCCAGCACCGAAGGCGAGACCATCGCCACCATGCTTGGCGAAGCAGCCCCCGAACCGGTTGAGGAAATTGAAGAAACAGTCGTCGCAGAGGTTCCCGAAGTTGCTGCAGAAATCGGTGAGGAAACTCAAGAAGTCGTGGAAGAAACAACTGAGGCTGTTGAGCCCGTGGTTGATGAAGAAGTCAAAGAAGATTAATTTTCTGTTTATGAGAAGCGCCGGCAAAACCGGCGCTTTTTGATGCCTATGCCCTTCATTCTCGACGCACACCAGGACCTCGCATATAACATGACCGTTCTCGGTCGTGACTACCGTTTGCCTAACGCCCAAACCCGTCTGCGCGACCGCCAAACCGGCAAAGATGCCTATGGCGGCGGATCCCTGCTCGGTTTGCCCGAGTACAATGCAGCCAATGTGGGGCTGGTGTTTGGCACGCTTTTTTCAGTGCCGGAGCGCCGCCGCAACCCAGACTTTGAAGGGGAAGAGTACTACAGCACCCCAGCTGAAGCGCATCGCATCTACTGGAATCAACTGGACTACTACCATAAGCTGGCAGAGAACCAATCCGACGCCTTTCGTCTGGTGCTCACGAAACGTGAACTTAAGAATCACCTTGACCTCTGGCAATCCCAACCGGATGCCATAAAGCCAATCGGCATCGTCCCACTGATGGAAGGGGCGGAAGGTATCGTGGATTTGGACGAACTCCCTGCCTGGTGGGAACGCGGTCTGCGCATCATCGGATTAGCCTGGGCTGGCAATCGCTTTTGCGGTGGCACCCGCGAACCAGGCGAACTGACCGCAGCAGGCAGAGATCTCATCCGCGCCATGGCTGAGGTCGGTTTTGTGCTCGATCTTTCGCACATGGACGAACCTGCCGCGCTTGCGTGCCTCGAGCTTTACCCCGGTCAGATCATCGCCAGTCATGCGAATGCAGCAAGGCTGGTGAAGGGCTACAACTCGAACCGACTCTTGAGCGACGAAGTGATCAGTAAACTGCTCGCCCGAAATGGGGTGATCGGCGTGACGCCCATCAATGCTTTCCTCAATTGGGATTGGACGGAAGATGGCGGAAAGCCTGCTATTTCGCTTCGGTTGGTGGCGGAACAAATTGACACCATTTGCCAGATGGCAGGTGATGTGCGCCATGTTGGCATCGGCACAGACTTCGATGGCGGGCTTGGCGTTGAAAAAGTTCCCGCGGAAATTGACACCATCGCTGATCTACCACGGCTGTTTCCCTTCCTCGAAGAATTGGGGTATGATTCAGAAGAGATCGCAAAGATCGCGTCGGGGAATTTCCTCGAGATGATCAAAAATACGCTGCCTGATTAAGGCGAAGGAAACGCGTTGAGCCAACCAGATGTTCTGTTAGACCCCAACAATCCCAAGAAGACTGTCAAAGCCGGGACCTTCCCGAAGTTCCAGGTGAGGGCAGGGCTGACTGGATTGATGTTGGGTTTTTTGATCCTTCTAACGGGCTTGCGGCCTGATCTTTTCGGGCTGGACCGTGGGCAATACATTGGTTTCGTTCAGATCATCGTGATCCTGCTCGGCATCGGACTGATGACCCTCTCTGCGACCGGTGTCCTGATCGCTTTTTGGAACGGCGGTCCAAAATCGCTCAGAGCTGACTTTGGCACGCGCATTATCGCCACAGGCTACGTGATCTGTGCTTTTACCGCGCTGGCAGACGCTTTTGGCTTTGGCACCAATCCCCTGCCCTATGTGCTGCTCGGTACACTGCAATCCCGCGGTGTCATGATTGGTATTTTGGTGATCTGTCTTGGGTTGTTTTTGGTAATTAGACCTAAAAATTACCTTTCCAAAGAACAAAGCGTGCCTAAACACGGCAGATCCTGATCCCCATGCCTATTGATCTTAATCAAAATCTTCATCAGGTGCGGCTCAAAAACGGCCTGCGGGTGATGCTCAAGGAAATTCACACCGCTCCAGTAGTGAGCACCTGGATCTGGTATGGCATCGGCGCCAGGAATGAACTCCCTGGCAAGACGGGCTTGAGCCATTGGGTGGAGCACATGCAGTTCAAGGGCACGCATAAGTTCAGCAGCGATGACATCGACAACATGGTCTCACGCGTTGGCGGTTATTCCAACGCCTTCACCAGTTCAGATTGGACGACCTATTTTGAGACCATGCCTTCCGCCCATCTGCGTGCCACGCTCGAATTGGAAGCCGACCGCATGGTTAACAGCATTTTTGACCCGGCTGAAGTGGAAACCGAACGCACTGTGATCATCTCCGAACGCGAAGGCTCCGAAAACTATCCTGAATTCAGGCTCGACGAAGCCGTGCAACTGCGCGCGTTCCAATCCCATCCTTATCGCAATGAAGTTCTGGGCTCCAAAGAGGACTTGCTCGCCATCACCCGGGATGATCTTTACCGGCACTACCGCGATTATTATCAACCTGCGAACGCGATTCTGTGCGTCGCGGGGGATATCTCTCCTGCCGCTGTCCTGGAAGAAGTAGAAACCCTGTTTGGCGACATACCCTCTTCTCCCATGACTCCAAACGTGCCTGCTGCGGAAAAAATACTCACTCCGGGAGACACCATCGAGCTGGAAGGTCCCGGCGAGGCTCACTACCTGGAGATTGCCATGCGCTGCCCGGCAGCCAGTGATCCGGATTTCTTTGCCTACAGCATTATCGAAAGCCTGCTGAGCGGACCTTCCTCTCTGAATATGTTCGGCAGCGGAGGGATCAATAACCGCACCTCCCGGCTCTATCAAGCCCTGGTGGAAGAAGATATTGCTGCATCCGTGTTTGGCGACCTTTCCGCCAATATCGACCCGGGAGTGTACAAAGTCTTTGCCACCATCCGACCTGATGGAAATCCCAGCGTCGCGTTGCAGATTATTGATGAACAGATCCGCCTCATAACCGCACAGGAGTTAAGTCGGACCGAGATCGAACGTGCCATCAAGCAAGCCAGTGCCCTCTTCGCCTATGGCAGTGACAACATCACCAACCAGGGGTTCTGGATGGGCTATGCCAGCTCATTCGCGGATTACCAATGGGTTGTGGAGTATCTCACCCGCTTGGGTTCCGTTACGCCCAGCCAGGTACTGAAAACCGCCCGCAAATACCTGCGGGAAGATCAGCGTGTGGTAGGCGTCTACCGCGCGAAAAACAACCAGGCGGGCGCATGAACGCCTCCATGCCTGACTCAAACACCATCCTGCGCGAACGCTGGACCAACGGCTCCACCCTGCTTGCTTACCCCAATCTGACCAGTCCTGCCGTTTATTTCACAGGCTACATGCAGCCTGGCGCGATTGTCGATCCCGAAGAAAGTCGCGGTCTGGCCTCATTCACCACGGATATGCTGATGACCGGCACCAAGCGCCTGAATTTTCAACGCCTGCACGACAAGATTGAAAGCATCGGTGCGTCTCTTTCGCTCGGAACCGGGCACCTCTCGACCACCTTTTTCGGTCAGTGCCTGAGGGAAGATCTCGAGACCATCTGGAGTCTGTTGGTGGAGATCATCCTGGAGCCGGCTTTTGCTGAAAAACAGTTCAAACGCGTCCGCAATCAAATCCTGACCGGTATCGCGATCCAAAACCAGGATACCGCCGAGATGGCATCCCAGGCATTCAGCCGTGCCCTATATGGCTCTCATCCCTACGCCCACCCTAACATCGGCTACGCGCAAACCGTCTCCGCCATCCAAAAGGAGCAGTTGGAGTCTTTCCATGAAACCCATTATGGTCCAAACGGACTGGTACTGGCGGTCTGTGGTGGGATCGAACCTGAAATGGCACGGGATGTTTTTTCACGCACTATCGGCTCCTGGCAGAGCGAGCGGCAGGGTCCCCCAGCCGTACTCCCTCCTTTTACACCGCCCGCTTCTTCCATCCGAACCCACATCACGCTTGAAGAAAAGAACCAGAGCGATCTGATCATCGGCGTGCCTGCCCCCAAAACCGTTAGCCGCGACTACCAGGTTTGCTCGATCGGCAATACCATCCTCGGCAAGTACGGCATGATGGGGCGCATCGGCAAAGCTGTGCGCGAAAAAGCCGGCTTGGCTTATGAGGTTTCAAGCCACCTCGGTGCGGGTATCGGACCCACAGCCTGGACGATCACCGCAGGTGTCAACCCCGAAAACCTCGAGAAAGCCATCACGCTGCTCTTGCAGGAGCTCTCCCGTTTCCGCAGCGAACCAGTCACCCAGCAAGAACTCCATGACGTCAAAACCCAGGCTTTGGGCAGGCTTCCTCTCTCCATCGAAACCAATGCGGGCATCGCTTCCATTTTGGTCAGCATCGAACGCTACGGCTATGACCTGGATCACCTGCGCCAGTTGCCCGCTATTATCGAAAGCGTTACCGCCGAAGAGATTCTGGCAGCTGCGCAGCGCTATTGGGACCTGGACAAACTGGTCATCACCTCAGCCGGAAAGGCATTCACATGATCAAATGCGGCATCGATCTCCTGCGAACTTCCCGCCTGGAAGACGTGAACCCCGCCATCAGGGTGCGGTTTATCCGCCGGGTTTACACGGAAACAGAAATTGCCCAGGCGCAGGACGACAATGATACACTTTCGGGGATCTTCGCCGCCAAGGAAGCGGTCTCGAAAGCTCTCGGCACCGGAATAGGCAAAGTTGCCTGGCAGGATATTGAAATCCTGCACGCCCCGGGCGGCGAGCCCGGAGTGGTGCTGCATGCAACCGGTCTCGCGGTTGCGCAAGCCAAAGGCTTGGTTGAGTGGTCGGTTTCCATCACACACGAAGGCGGGATGGCTGCAGCGGTGGCTGTGGCTCAAAGCGCGTGAACAGCATCAAGCTGCTTTGCCTGAGCGATGTGGAGGTGTCTGCCGTCAACAGCCCCCGCATCCGGGAGCGCTTTCCCGGATTGGACGCGGTCATCAGTTGCGGCGACCTGCCCTGGTACTATCTCGAATACGTCGTTAGCATGCTCGACTTACCCCTCTACTATGTCCAGGGGAATCATGTGTTCGATATCGCTGACGGCGAGGGCGAAATTCGCCATCATCCCCAGGGCGCGATCAATCTACACCGCCGTGTGATCTATGATCCTGGGTTGGATCTGATCCTGGCTGGGATTGAAGGCAGCCTGCGCTACAACCGGCGCAGTTATCAGTACACGCAAAAACAGATGTGGCAGATGGTCTATGGACTGGTGCCCCAGTTAATGCTCAACAAAGTGCGTTATGGACGCTTCCTTGACGTCTTTGTCACGCATGCGTCCCCAAAAGGCATCCACGATGAGGATGATCCTGCCCACCAGGGAATAGACGCGTTCCGCTGGTTGATTGAAAACTTCAGCCCAAAACTGCACCTGCATGGGCACATTCACCTCTACAACCCACTAAAACCGCATGAAACAATGCATGGCAACACCCGCGTGATCAATTGCTACGGTCACCGCGAGATAAGCCTGGATCTCCCTCAACCCAGCGATAAAGCGTAAAGCGGCACCAGCATCTCATCCGGATGCAAGCCGCCATGCCGCCCCTGCATCACATTTGCCTTGTTCACCCACCAAAGATACGCGTTGCCGTGCGGGATAGCCACCAGGTCCCCGACACGGTTTTCAAGGTCGTAATGCGCATTCCCGAGACCCAGAAGCCCCGAATCCATAGCCTGCTGGCGTGAGATCAAACTGAATTGACCTGGCCAGGCATGCTCAAAATACTGCGCAACAGCTTCCACTTGTCCCGGCTTGACGTAGAGGTAAGGTAACCTGCCTTCACAGGTTGGCTGCATCACCAGCATTTCTGTCAATGCCGGATGCGAACGCAGGTCGTACCCAGGACAAAAGGGCGTCTCGAGCGATCCATGATCCGCTGTCAGCAGGAACAGCGTATCTTCGCGAACCCAGGGTTCAAGCTTGTCCAGCAGGATGCGTTCAAATGCTTCGCTGAAACTCCTGAATTGTTCGGTCACGCGTTCGTTATATGTGCCGTAATGATGCATCAGGCTGTCAATCAGGCTCCAATAGGCGTACACAAACTTGCGATTATTTGGGCGTGAGTTCAAAAGGTCGCGCAAGTTAGCCAGCAAGTCGCTCTCAGCGGCATAACCGTGCAGCTGAGTGCCGACGTGGTGCATGCGTGAGAGCCCCGAGTTGGCAATGCTTGCCGGTACAAATGCGTGGCTTTCTATCCCTCTGTTTACAAACTGCTCACCCAAAGGAGGCATTCCAAGGAAGTCCACCGGGTCAAATCCCGCCCTTGCCAGCCCGCCCGCATCCCCGACAAATGTGCTTGGCGTGTGCAAAATGGTGTTGATAACCATCCCGAGCGATTTCACCCACATTTCGTAACCGATGATGCCGTGCTGTTTGGGAGTGCTGCCGGTCCAGATGGTGGTCAATGCCGAGGAAGTTGTGCTGGGAGAGATGCTGGTGAGGGGTATCAATTTTCCTTTATCCAAATTCCTCGACCAGAAGTCCGCCTGCCCTTGCTCCATCAATCGAACCAATTGGTTGTAGCCAAGCGCATCCACCAGCAGCAGCACAACCCTTTTATATCCAGGCGCAAAATGCTTCAGGATATCTTCTGAAAATGCTGGCGCAGGCAGGTTCGGTCCGCCGAGCCAACGGCTGATGCTGGGGGTCAGGTTTGCCAGCCCAAACCCATCATAGTTAGGAAGCAAAATGTCCGCTGCCCCAGCCAGGCCGGGTAAATTCCGGTATTTGATCAAATCAGCAAGATGCGAATCGATGATGGGCATTTTCCCTCTATTCCTTCAGGCTCCGGCAAGCTTTCACTGCCAGCCAAAACAAATTCTCGCGTATTTCAGTCCGATTGTTCCATCCGCGGTGATCCCAGCCATCGGGCTTCACCAGATCTCCGCCATAAAAGACGGCTCCAAATTCCACGCCATGGAATTCCGCCAATGCTGCCATGGCAGAGGCTTCCATCTCCACGCAATCGCAGCCAGCCTGCTTATATCGCGCCACCTGCCCCCTGGTCTCACGGTAAAAGGCATCGGTTGTCCAGGTTTTGGTGAGAAGGTACTCCAAGCCTTCCTCCTTCACCACGTTTTCGATACGCCGGACTACCCTTTCATTCAAGGCGATCTCAAACGCAGGCGGCAGGTAGTGGTAGGAGGTGCCCTCATCCCGTACGGCTGCTGTCGGGATCAGCAAGTGACCAACCGCCAGCGTGGGGTTCAACACGCCTGATCCGCCGCAAGCGATGAATTTTTTGCCGCCCATGGTAATGGCTTTCTCCATGAAGCCCACTGCCAGCGGTGCGCCAACCAACGCCTGGAAGAAGCCTATGCGTTCGCCTTCATAATCCATCTCGTAATACGGCACAAGCCCCACCTCCGACTTGCCAACATAGACTGTTTTCGCAGAGCACTGCTCTGCGACCTTCTCGACCACTTCCTTGAAAAAACACATCACCACCAACTCCGGGAAGTCAGGGGGATCCTCGGTCATAAAAGGTCGGATGATCGCGTCCCGGTTAGGATCAAAATCAATGATCGGATACAGGCTATCGTTATGCATCTTTGGTCCATTCGATATCTTCGTTTGCGAAGCGCGATTGCATGACCTCGATCGCCTGGGGGTTGTTATCCACCAGAATGAACCGTCTCCCCAGGTTAAGGCATGCCGCGCCAGTCGTTCCACTGCCAGCAAAGAAATCCAGAACAACTTCGCCTGGGTTCGACGAGGCGCAAATGATCCGTTCCAACACACCCAGGGGTTTCTGGGTGGGATAACCGGTTTTCTCCTTGCTGTTGGTGCCTACGATCGTATGCCACCAGGTATCCGTGGGTAATTTACCTTTCTTTGCCTTTTCCTCCCCCACCAAACCTGGTGCCATGTACGGGATGCGGTCGATATCATGCTGGTTAAAGGTGTAGTTTTCGGCATCTTTGGCGTAGTAAAAGATGTTGTCATGCTTGGCAGGCCAGCGGTCTTTAGCCCGTCCGCCAAAATCATACGCCCAGATGATCTCGTTCAAAAAGTTTTCCCGCCCAAAGATCTCATCCAGCAAAATCTTGCAGTAATGCGCCTCGTGAAAGTCAATATGGAAATATAAACTTCCTGACGGCTTTAGAACGCGGTAAGCCTCAAGCAGCCTTGGCTCCAGAAACGCGCGGTAATTCTTGAAACTGTCGCGGTAATCGCGTCTAGCGATCACTTCGGTGGCATAACTTTGGTCCCCGAAACCAACCCGATCGCCGGAATCTGAACGGGTTGTCTTCAATTGCCTGCGTGATTGCAGCTTGCCGGTATTGAACGGTGGATCTATATAGATCAGATCAATGGACGCTCGAGGCAGTTTCTCCAGGAATGGCAGGTTATCACCGAAATGGACTTGATTTTGCATTCGCAAATTGTAGCATGCCTGAATCAAAAAAGCTGTCTGCGAGGACAGCTTTTTTGATTTCTGGTTTGATTAGGATAACTGGGATGTGCAATGAGGGCAGCGGGTTGCTTCAAGCAGGATCTCGGTCTTGCAGAAGGGGCAAACCTTGGTCGTCGGAGCAGCAGCAGGAACTTCTACTGGCTTACGGGCTTTATTGATGGCTTTAACAAGCAGGAAAATGACAAGAGCGATGATCAGGAAGTTGACAATGGTCATGATGAAATTGCCATAAGCAAAGACCACGGCACCTGCTTCCTTGGCGGTAGCCAGTGTGGTGCCGGAAGGAATGGAAACAGCTGATTTATTCAGCTGGATGAAGAGGTCGGCAAAGTTGACCTTTCCCAGCAGCATGCCGATAATGGGCATGATCAGGTCTTCAACCAATGATTTGACGATGGTACCAAAGGCACCACCGATGACAACGCCAATAGCCAGGTCAAATGCGTTGCCTTTCGTAATAAATTCTTTAAATTCAGCGACAAATTTTTCCATTATTACCTCACTTTCTTATCCATTATAGCTAAAATGGTCTTCGGAGTATCAGGCAAAAAATCCTGCCCTTCACGGATAAACTTCACCTTTTCGGCGTCCCTGGATGTTGTATAATTAATCCCGTAAGTTTCGAATGGACCTGTTGTGAAAGGATAAAAATGGACGAAAACCTTGAAAATGCAGCCCAGGAGTTCGAACGCGACTTGAACGACGCTGCTGAAAATGCTTGGAAACCTGTGGAAGAGTCTGCCGATCAAGCGCAATCCCACCTCGAAGAAGTTCACGAAGCTGCCCAGGAGCAGGTTTCTGAAGCAGCTGAAACCGTGGAGAGCGAGTGGAGCGAAGTGAAGGATGAATTTCAGCAAGCTTCCGCCGAAACATGGAGCGCGCCTGAAACGCCTCAAACCCCTGTTCCTCCTCAACCAGAAGCGGACCGCTGGGGCGCAGCTGTAACCAAAGACGCCGACGATCCCGGTCGCTGGAATGACAATCTCTACACTCCCGGAGCAGAAGAACCCGCACCACCTGAAGCGCCAAAAGCTGAAGAAGCCCCCAAGGTGGTTGATTACGTCGCAACCCCTCCCGCTCAGCCTGCAGACAAAGAGAAATTCCCTGTCTGGGCGATTGTTCTGATCGTCTTGCTGGTGCTGTGTCTCTGCAGTGCCTGCCCGATCATCATCTTTGGTGGCAGTATTTGGGCAATCTTCAAGGATACCCTTTCACTCTTGCCCGCCTTATTCATATAACATCAATATCAATCCATCAGCAGACCGCCCAAAAAGCGGTCTGTTGTGATTCTAATTGCCCTTATAGATCGGCAGCCGACCTATACACATAAATCCAGCCTTTCCTGATTGCATAGAGAATACGAAAATAAACCCCAACCCGAATATCAACTCCCAGCCATGCTCCTTGATGTCTATGGTTTGTTTGTCTATGGTTTTGTCTATGGTTTGTTCATCTGCTGCTATTCCATGTTAAAATATAAGATTGCGAAAGCAGAGGGAATATGGAAGACATCAACAAGGATTTTCCGGTTATGATCGTCGGACTCGGCAACCCAGGTCCGGCATATCGCCATACCCGCCACAACTTTGGTTTCCTGGTCATCGACGAACTTGCTGATGCCTTCAACATCCAGGTCAAACGCCTGAAGTTCAAAGCCATGATTGGCGAAGGCAGATTTAGCGAGAGCAAAGTCGTTCTCGTCAAACCGATGACATTCATGAACGAGTCCGGTCGGGCAGTGGCTCCCTTGTTGCGCTTTTTTAAGCTCCCGCTCACCAATTTGCTCGTCATCCACGATGATCTCGACCTCCCCCTCGGTACGCTGCGCCTGCGCCCCACCGGCGGCACTTCCGGGCAGCGCGGCATGGCGTCCATCATCACCCAACTTGGGACGCAGGATTTCCCGCGTATGCGGCTGGGGATCGGCCGACCGCCTGGTCAGATGGATCCGGTGGATTATGTGCTCAAAGATTTCCTTCCATCCGAAAACGAACTTCTGAAGATCGTCCTGCGTACGGCAGTTGAAGCCAGCCAGACCTTCATCGCTGAAGGTCTTACAAAGACCATGAACATATACAATGGGGAAGTCGGCTGATTATCCTTTGCTCTCACCCCTTTCCAGCCTGACGGCATATCAGGATCTGCTGCTCAGGCTCCAGGAAGGCGATTACACCGGCGGCAGCCTGCGCGGTTTGGGATTGCCGCGTGCAGTACGCCTGGCGCTTTTGGCTGCCTTGCACCAAGACCTCGAAAAGCCGATCCTCCTGCTGACCAACCGGGCAGACCGGGCATTATCGCTCTTCGACGAGTTGGGTTTTTGGCTGCCGGAAGGCACCAACCTCTACTTCGCCGAGCCTAATCCCTCCTTTTACGAAGACCTGCCCTGGTCCGAAGGCACCCGCCACGACCGTCTGCGTGTGCTGACGGAGTTCAGCCGCTACTGGTTGCCGGGTGGTGTCGCCCCACAGGCTCACTCGGTCGTGATCGCTCCCATCCGGGCAGCTATGACCCGCACCATTCCCCGCCGGGATTTCCTCAAAAACACCCTGCGCATCCGCCTGGCAGAACAGTGCGATCTGGTGGAAACCAGCGCCAGGCTCGTCCGGCTGGGTTATGAATACAGCAACATCGTCGTCCGTCCGGGTCAATTCTCGCGCCGCGGCGGCATCCTCGACGCCTGGTCTCATTCCAACCCCTGGCCGGTTCGGATTGAGTTTTTTGGTCCTGAGATCGACACTTTGCGCTTATTTGACCCCACCACCCAACGCACCACAGAGAAGCTCGACCAAACGGTTCTTTTCCCCGCCTCTGAAGCACTCGTTCTCAACCCACTGGATGAGGGAGAACTGCCTTATCAACCCACTGAGCTCGAAATTCCTAACCTCTATCGCTTTCCTTCCAGCCTGGTCGACTTCCTTCCCAAGGAAGCGCTTGTCCTCCTTGACGGTGAGGAATTCATTGAAGCTGCTGCCAATGACATAGAGGAGGAATCGACGGAACGCAGGGCAAACCTGGTTGCCAGCCAGGTGCTTGCTGAGAATACCCCTATCCCGTACCTCACCTGGTCCGAATTAGCGGACAGCCTTAGTCAGCATCAAATGCTCGAGCTTGGTCACACAAACGCTGAAGGTGGTTCCTCACTCTCTGCCAATTTTGGACCGGGTCCTCGTTTTGCCGGTCGACTCAAAGAATACCAGTACCACATCGAAACCCTCGACAATGAAAACTTACCCTGGACGGTCGTCTCGCGCCAGGCTGCGCGCTTAAAACAGCTCTGGACTGAGACCCATCCCGAGATCAGCGAAACAGATATCCAACACCATTTTATTGAGGGATCGATCTCAGGCGGTTGGGTACTGAAACAAGGCAATATCCAGCAGCATTTGCTCTCCGATAGTGAGATCTTCGGCTGGAGCCGCCCGCAGCCTCGTCGGCGACCCATGCTCAGCACGGAAGTCCCCGAAACGATCTATGCCGACCTGAAACCGGGAGATTGGGTCGTTCACGTGGATCACGGCATCGGCAAGTTCATCGGTCTGCACACACCCAATATTGAAGGTGTCCAGCGGGAGTATCTTTCCATTGAGTATAAGGACAATGACGTCCTCTACGTCCCAATCAGCCAGGCAGACCGGATCACCCGCTACATAGGACCTGAAAGCGGTCCTCCCAGCCTGAGCCGCCTCGGAGGTGCTGATTGGGACCTGACCAAGAGCCGCGTTCGGCACGCCGTGGTGGAAGTCGCACAGGATCTGCTTGAGCTTTATGCCAAGCGCCAGACCGCCGAAGGTTATGCTTTCGAACCGGATAACGATTGGCAGAAGGAACTGGAAGCTTCCTTCCCTTACATCGAAACTCCGGATCAGCTGCTTGCCATCCAGCAAGTCAAAGCCGATATGGAATCCAAGCGCCCAATGGACAGGTTGCTTTGTGGCGACGTAGGCTACGGCAAAACCGAGGTTGCCTTGCGTGCTGCCTTCAAAGCGGTCACAAACGGCAAGCAGGTGGCGGTGTTGGTGCCGACCACCGTTCTCGCCCAGCAGCACTACGAGACCTTCCGCCAGCGCCTCTCCGTCTTCCCGGTGACCGTTGAGATGCTTTCGCGCTTTCGTTCAAACAAAGCCCAGGATGAGATCATCCGCCTGACAGCCGAAAAACAGGTGGACATCCTGATAGGCACGCATCGCCTGCTCTCGGCGGATGTCAAGTTCAAGGATCTTGGGCTGGTCGTCATCGACGAGGAACAGCGCTTTGGCGTGACCCACAAGGAGCATCTCAAAAAGCTGCGTTCCGAGGTGGATGTGCTCACCCTCACCGCCACCCCCATCCCCCGCACACTCTACATGGCGCTCAGCGGCGTTAGGGATATATCCAACATCAACTCCCCTCCCGAAGAACGCCTGCCGATCATCACGCATGTTGGTCCGTACGACCAGAAACTGGTGCGTGAAGCAATCGTGCGCGAACTGGATCGGGGGGGGCAGGTCTTCTTCGTCCACAACCGCATCAACTCCATTCCCGCGGTCTATAACCACCTCTCCACCCTTGTTCCAGAAGCCCGGATCGGCATCGGGCACGGCAGGCTGCCTGAGGAGCAACTGGCTGAGGTGATGCAGCAGTTCACCGCCGGGCAGATAGATGTGCTCCTCTGCACCTCGATCATCGAATCCGGGCTTGATATCCCCAATGCCAACACCCTGATCGTTGACAGGGCAGACACGTTTGGCTTGGCGCAGCTTTATCAATTACGCGGTCGGGTCGGACGCGGCGCGCAGCGGGCGTTTGCCTATCTCTTCCGCGACAAGCGGCGTGCACCCACCCCGGAAGGCGAGGAACGCCTTGAAGTCCTGGCAGACAACTCTCAACTCGGCGCGGGTTACGCCATTGCCATGCGCGACCTGGAAATGCGCGGCGCTGGAGATCTGCTTGGCACCCGCCAGTCCGGCTACATCGCCGCGGTTGGCTTCCACCTTTACACAAAGCTGCTCGGGCAAGCTGTAAAGGCTATGCGCAGCGATTCGGGACTGCCAGTTGAGAATGTGGTTGAAGCTCCGAGCCTGAATATCAACGTCGAGTTGCCGCTCTCCAGCGAGATATCTGCCAGTTATATCCCCGACCAGGAGCTGCGGCTCAAGCTCTACCGCCGGATCGCCTCTCTGCGCAGTGAATCAGAGATCGCTCAAACCGAGATTGAGTTTGCCGATCGTTTCGGTCCAATCCCCCAGGGCGTGCTGGACCTCTTGTACCAGATGAAGGTTAAATTGCGCGGAGAAGCTGCCGGCATCGAGTCCATCACGATCAACAACAACCAGGTTTTGCTTTCCTATCCTGCCCTGCCCAACGGCGTCAAAGATCGCGGATTACCCGAAATTGACCCCAATGTCCGGGCTGGGAAAAATGCCTATTGGGTGAATATCGCCGACTTAAGCAAGGATGAATGGAAAGCCCGACTGTTAAACGTGCTGCAGAAAATTCAGCAGTTGGGACTGAACCAGTAACAGGTCCACCCCGGGTTCGACGTTTTTTAGCCTGTGATACATTTAAGCTCTGATGAATAAGCAACGAAAAGGTCTGATCTGGCTGAGTATCTCGCTCGTCCTTGGCGGGCTGAGCTTGATCTTTATGCACCTCTGGCACCCCTACCAGCTGATGGTCGACGGGCAAACCATGCACGTGCAGACCATCGCCCTGAGCCTGCGCGGCTTGCTGCGCCAGCTCAATTACGAACTTCAGCCTGGGGATAGAACCTCAATCGATCCTGACTCCTTCACGCTCTTGTTGCCCGATCACCTGAGCGTCGAACGTGCCAGGTTGGTGGAAGTTGAACACAACGGCGAGAGAATTGCACTGCAAAGCACTGAACTTTTACCTGCCAACCTGTTGCAGCAAGCCGGGATCCGGCTCTTCCCTGAAGACTTGGTGATGCAGAGCGGTGACAGAATCGATCCGAATGAGCCGTTACCAATCGGCGTGGAAGCAAGGCTGCAATTCCTGCCTGCAAAACAGATCTCACTCGTAATGGATGGGGAAACCCGTTTCATCTTTACGCAAGCTGCCACCCTGGCTGAAGCCCTCCAGGAAGCGGGCATCCAATTACAGCCTGAAGATCGCCTCTCTGCCTCGATTGACACCTTGCTCGGAGAGCAAAACAACTTCGCCCTTGCCAAAGCAAAAAGTATCGCAGTCGCCATTGGCAACCAAACACTAAACGGCAAATCGGCTGCCCCCACGGTTGGTGAAGCACTGGCAGAGTTGGGCTTGGCTCCTCAAAACCTCGATCGCACCATCCCGCCGGAAGACGAACCTCTCCCCGAAAACGGACAGATCACGCTCATTCAGAGCAGCGAAAGCATTTCACTGGTCAAAGATGAGACCGCATTTGGCTACTCTTACGAATTGGACCCCGAATCCGAGTTGGACACGACCTCTATCATCACTCCTGGTCAGCTTGGGTTGGTCATTTCACGCCAGCGCAACCGCGTTGAAAACGGAGCGGTCGTCCAAACCTATGAGGAAGGTCCCTGGAAAGCTTCGGACCCTGCCGACGCGGTCCTCGGTTGGGGAACCAGCGTGGTCATCAAAACCGAAGTAGTGGACGGTCAGACGCTCGAGTACTGGCGCAAGGTCAGTGTCTATGCCACCTCCTACCATCCCTCCGAGTTTAGCTACGGAGCCCAAACACGCTCCGGCTTACCCCTCTCCAAAGGCATCGTAGCGGTCGCATCCTCCTGGTATAACGGGCTTGAGATGCAGCCGGTTTATGTACCGGGCTACGGGCACGGCATCATCGCTGACTCCGGTTACGGCATTCCCGGGAAGTATTGGATCGATCTTGGGTATGATGATGAAAACTACGTCTCCTGGCACGACTGGACCGTGATTTACTTCCTCACCCCCGTGCCAGCTTATGTCGCTGCGATATTGCCATGAGCCCTGAATTTCTGAACATCCAACCCCTGTTGAAACGCTACGGCATCCAGCCCAAGAAATCCCTGGGACAAAATTTCCTGGTGGAACCGGCTGGACTGATGAAAGTCATCCATGCTGCAGAATTAAATGGCGAAGAGGAAGTGCTCGAGATCGGCGCAGGCTTGGGCAGTCTCACCTACCTGCTTGCTCAAACTTGCGCGCACGTCACCACCGTTGAGATTGACTCCCACATGCTTGCGCCGCTCGGAGAAGCATTACAGCCCTTTTCCAATGTTCAAATCGTACCCGGTGACATCCTAGAGCTCGACCCTTCAAACCTGGTAACACAGGAAAACTACGTGGTGGTGGCAAACATCCCCTACTACATCACCTCCGCCATCATCCGCCATTTACTCGAAGCCGCTCTCAAGCCTTCGCGTATGATCCTGACCATCCAAAAAGAAGTTGCGCAGCGCATCGTGGCGCGCGACGGTAAGATGAGCCTGCTTTCGCTTTCGGTATTTGTTTTCGGTGAGCCTGAGATCGCAAGCACCATCTCTGCCGGAAGTTTTTTTCCCGCTCCGGATGTAGACTCGGCGGTCCTGCGCATTCGCCTGTATCCCGAGCCGCTTATCCCTGCCAAGCAGTTGGACCAGTTTTTCAAATTGGCCCACGCGGGTTTCGGACAAAAACGTAAAACCTTACGCAACTCTCTCTCGTCTGGGCTAAACCTGCCTGCCAGTGAAGTCGAGAACAGGTTGTTCAAAGCAGGCGTTGAACCCTCACGCCGTGCCGAAACCCTCAGCATAGCTGAGTGGGCAAGCCTGGTGGACAGTTTTATCTAATTCAAGAACTTCTTATTGTTTCCCATGATTGTGCCGGGCTCCGCCCGAGCACATGCTTTCGCCGAAGGCGTCCGCAGTTCTGGAGCCCGACGGTCAGTTCCAGTTCTCGGCGAGGACGCCGGCACCATCCAGCTTTCCATAAAAAAAACAAAAGGGTGTTTCGAAGAAGTTTATTGGGAAGAAGTTCCAGCTTTATGAGGATATTGTAAACACTATTTTTTTGACTTACCGTGAGATTTGATCATCAGCAGGGTGCCAATCACCCCCGTTATTCCTGCCATTAGCACCAACGGTCGTTCCAGGATCCAAAGCAATCCGCGCAAACTGCTCCTGCCGGCAGAAACCAGCGCTGTCGTGGGCAGATCGACCTCAGCCTGCCAGTCAAACGTCACCAGGCGCGGTAAAAATCCCTGTTTCACGCAGCCTTCAAGGCTGAAGACATAGATCGGTTTACCGCTCCTTCGAGCCAGCCGTAAATCTGTCGCGAACTCCTCCCAGGTCAGGTAAGGCACGTTCTCAAGCGCACCCGCCTGGATGCCTCCACCGGTATTGCCAATCCCGATTGCTTGGGCTTTTTGGGCATAGCTCCATAAAATCGAATGTCCATGCGGTCTGAAGAAGCTGGAATAAAGCATCAACACTTCCCTGTCCACCGCCACATCCACCAAACCCGCGGCTCGCTGCAGAACGGTCGATCCTGCATCCCGGTCGTCCACGATCAGCGGGAAGTGATAGCTTTCAACCAGGTAACCATCCGAGTGGATCTGAGCGACCAGAGCTTCGTAAGCCTTCTTCGCGTCGCGGTAGGCTCTGGTGTCTTTCAGTCGCTTGAAGGCTTTTTCGATGATCGCGCCGCGTTCATCGAAGAAACCCTTCATTTCATTGATATCCGCTTCGATGTCCAGCCCGACCGCAGCCCACTCAAGTTTGTTTTCCTCGCTCCAAACCTTGAACGCCTGGTAGCGCGCTGTGGCTTCAGCGGAATTCCCAAGGTTAAACCAGTAACCCTGCTCTTCCGGAAGCAGCAGCCAGGCAGTTACCGGGATACACAGCCGGTTGAGATTTTGCACCACCTTCGCGCGTTCAGGCGAAAAATCCAGTATGCCCAAGGAGATTCCGGCATTAAGCGTCTTCAGATCGTCAAAAACAAAGCGATCCTCAAAGAGCTTCTTGAGTGCGTCCGCGCGCAATTCGCAAAAGAAAGTTAATTCCGTTTTCATATGAGCTATCTACTCGTTTTAACCCTTTTACTGGAAATTCGTTACTGCTTGTTGTCAAATGTCAGGATTGGTTTTTTGGCAGGGATACCTACCGCACGCGGGAATTCCCTGGGAGTATGCCGCAATTTGTTGATGATCACCAGGTTGCCTTCACCTTCGATTCCATCAAAGTCCAAGTGACGAAGGTCGCTGATTTCCCCTCCGCAAAGGTCAACGATCCTCCCGGCATTCAGGATTTCGGCTGGGACACTCGTGCCTTTTTGCATCAAAGCCATCCCGCCCACCTTCACAAGAGGCAGCAGGTACTCAGCAAGCGTTGGCGCCGGCGCGACTGCCCTGGCGATGGCAACGTCGTACTTCTCGCGGTGTTCGGGCATACGTCCGACCTCTTCAATGCGATTTGAGAGGACGGTCACGTTCGTCAGACCCAGCATATCCACGATGTGGCGCGAAAAATTCGCTTTTTTATCAACGGATTCCACCAATGTCAACCGCAGGTCGGGGATTACAATTTTGATCGGCAATCCCGGGAACCCTGCCCCGCTGCCCACATCGATCAGGCTCTCAGGCCAGTCATCGAAGCCCAGGAAACAGGTCAGGGAATCGAAAAAGTGTTTCTCCTGTACACCCTGAACATCCCGAATGGCTGTCAGGTTGACCTTTTCATTCCACTCCAGCAACTCATCCTGCAGCACCTGGAACTGATCTTGTTGCAGGTCAGACAGGGTGATCCCGATGTGCTTTGCGACTAATTTGATCCAATTATCCATATCTCGATTATACCCAGTCAATAGTTTTTTTATGTTAAACAGTGACCCGAGCGAGGTTCGCTTTATCTCTAATCAAATACACTGAAGATGCCTGCCCCAAGATAGGCAAAAACCAGCATCTTGGCAATTTTTCCCAGCAGGCAGAATAACATAAATTTCCACAAAGGCATCCTGGAGGCACCCGCAATAAAGCCAGCCATATCAAACAGCGGATTGGGAATAAGCGCCAACAGGAAGATCGTCCAGGACTGATTGCGCTGCATCCAGGCTGTCAGTTTTTTGACCTTTTCGGACTTTTCGAGCATCGGTTGCCCGCTGAACCCCGCCAAATATCCCGAAAGTTCGCCCAGTGCCGCGCCAGCCCCCGATGCGATCGCCACCCAAAATGGGTTGAAGACCATCGCCATTGCTGAGGTGATCATCACCCCGGGCAGTGGAACCAGGATGGTCGCGTTTGAAAGCAGCGAAACCAAAAAGATGCCCGGATACCCGTAGACTCCCAGGTGTTGGATTTTGTCGCGATTGAGGATCAGTAGAACCGTGACCGCCATTAACAAAACCAGTAGCAGGATACGGAAAAAGAGCTGCGGTTTTGAAAACTTGGGTCTTTCTTCCACGGTTAGCTTGGCAGTAAAGCCTTAAGGCGTGAGATGACCATGTCTGCTGCGACTGTGTTTTGACCGCCTTCCGGGATGATCACATCCGCGAACCGTTTCGTAGGTTCTACAAACTCGATGAAACTAGGACGCACAGTTTTCATGTATTGGTTGATCACTGAATCAACGGTGCGACCACGTTCGGTCACGTCCCTTTGGAGACGGCGGATAAAACAGATGTCCTGGTCGGTATCCACGAAAAGTTTCATCGAGCATAGGTTGCGCAGCTTCGGCTCCACGAAAATCAGGATCCCCTCCACCAGAATGATCGGTTTGGGCAGGATGTGGATGGTGGCTGCCGCGCGGGTATGCTGTTTGAAGTCATATACCGGCAGGTCGACCGATTCGCCCCGTTTGAGCGCCTGGATATGCTTGATCAATAATTCTGTTTCAAGCGAATCCGGGTGGTCGTAATTGACCAGCAATCGCTCTTCAAAGGTCTTATAGCTCTGGTCACGATAATAGGCATCATGCGGCAGAAACGCAATCCGATCCTTGCCGATTGCCTCGAGGATGCTTTGAGCCATGGTTGTTTTTCCGGAGCCGGAACCACCTGCAATACCGATTATCAGTGGAGTGGAAGATGTGGGCATGCATAAATTATACCTTTCTTTCGGGTATAATTTGCCTCGGAGGCTGATATGAGCGCAAATATCATCGATGGTAAACAAATAGGGCAGGAAATCCGTGACGAAGTTAAAGTGGCGGTTGAAGCTCGCTTGGAAAAGGGTCTTCCAGCCCCTGGTCTTGCGACCGTGCTGGTGGGTGAAAACCCAGCCTCGCAAGTTTACGTCCGCAACAAACAAAAAGCCTGTGCTGAAGTTGGCATCAACTCTTTCGGCTTTAAACTGCCTGAAGACGCCACCCAGGAAGAGGTCGAAGCCTTAGTACGGCAGCTCAACGCTGACCCAACTGTCAATGGCATCCTGGTGCAATTGCCCCTTCCCCGCCATTTGGATGAAGAAAAAGTGCTCTCCGCCATCGACCTCAACAAGGATGTCGATGGATTCCACCCAGTCAACATCGGACGCCTCGCGCAAAAAGGTCGCGAGCCCGTCTTTATCCCCTGCACGCCTGCCGGCTGCATGGTCCTTTTGGAACGCGCAGGTGCCAAACTGAGTGGTGCTAATGCTGTCGTGCTCGGGCGCTCCAACATCGTTGGCATGCCGGTAGCCCTGCTCCTGGTCAAAGCTAACGCGACGGTCACCATCTGCCATTCCCGCACCCGTGATCTCCCTTCAGTAGTCAGGCAGGCGGATGTGCTGGTTGCAGCCATCGGTCAGCCCGAGTTCGTCAAGCAGGATTGGGTGAAGCCGGGCGCGATCGTGATCGATGTGGGCATCAATCAAAAAGAAGACGCCAGCGCCAGGCGTGGTTATCGCCTTGTGGGCGATGTGGCATATGATGAAGTCTCAGAAGTTGCCGGTGCTATCACCCCAGTGCCAGGCGGCGTCGGACCGATGACCATTGCCATGCTGCTCAAAAATACACTCCACGCAGCTGAATTAGCTGACCATTCATAATCCCTGGAGGTTTCCATGCCGACCCTACTCGTCAAAAACGCTGACCTGGTTGTCACCATGGACGGGCAAGACCGTGAACTTAAAGATGCCGCGATCTTCTGTCGGGATGGTTTCATCGAACAGATCGGCAGCCAGGCAGATCTGCCCCAGACCGCCGATGAAGTGCTGGACCTGCGCCACCATATCGTTCTGCCTGGTCTGGTCAACACCCACCACCATTTTTATCAGACCCTGACGCGCGCTTTACCTGCCGCGCAGGATGCCAACCTCTTCAACTGGCTGACCACGCTTTACCCGATTTGGGCGCGTATGAACCCGGAAGATATCTTCACCAGCACGCAAACCGCCCTGGCAGAGCTGGCGCTCTCCGGCTGCACCACCGCATCCGACCACCTTTACCTGTTCCCAAATGGCAGCAAACTGGATGACGAGATCGCTGCCGCGGCTGAAATTGGAGTGCGCTTGCACGCCTCGCGCGGCTCAATGAGCCTCGGGCAATCCCAGGGTGGACTCCCGCCTGATTCCGTTGTTGATACAGAGGAAAACATCCTCAAAGACAGCGAACGCTTGATCCAGCGCTATCATAACCCCCACCCAGGGTCCAAACTGCAGATCGTCCTCGCCCCGTGTTCACCCTTCAGCGTAACCGGTGAACTGATGCGTGAATCTGCAGCCCTTGCTCGCAAATACGGCGTCCACCTGCACACCCACCTCGCTGAAACTGAGGACGAAGATGACTTCTGCCTGGCTAAATTCGGGCATAAACCCGTAGCCTATATGCAGACGGTCGATTGGATCGGAAATGATGTCTGGTTTGCCCACTCCGTGTGGGTAAATGAGGCCGAGATGGACCTTTTTGCCAACCATGGCTGCGGCGTGGCACACTGCCCCTCCTCCAACATGCGCCTGGCATCCGGCATTGCGCCAGTTATGAACATGTTGGCACGCGGCGTAAAGTTGGGCATCGGCGTGGATGGATCCGCCAGCAACGACGGCTCGCATATGCTGAACGAGGTTCGCCAGGCGTTGCTCCTCGCGCGGCTCAACAGTGGCATCAAAGGAGCTTCTCGTTCCGCCCCAGACGCCCCACCCCTCATGACCGCCCGCCAGGCTCTCTCGATCGCCACTCGCGGCGGCGCTTCAGTACTTGGACGCAGGGACATCGGTTCGCTCGAGGTCGGTAAATGCGCGGATTTCTTTGCGATTGACCTGAACCAGCTGGATTACGCTGGTGCAATCGCCGATCCCCTCGCCACCATCCTCTTCTGCCAGCCAGTCAAGGCAAACTGGACAGTCGTTGGAGGAGAGATCATCGTGCGGGAAGGTCAGCTGACCACGCTCGACGTTCACAAACAAGTTGAGAAACACAACCAGGCAACCAAACGCCTGTTGCAGATTTAATTACACACCCGATTCTCAAGGAGACTCTTTTTATGCAAAGTAAAGGTTTGGCAGTAGTTGCAGTAGGTGGCAACGCATTAATCAAAGATAAGAACCATCAGACCGTTCCGGATCAGTACCAGGCTGCGGTCGAGACAATGAAGCACATCGCCAGCATGATCATTGATGGTTGGGATGTGGTCGTCACGCACGGCAACGGTCCACAGGTTGGTTTCATCCTCCGCCGTTCCGAGCTCGCTTCCCACGAGCTGCATGAGGTTCCGTTGGATTATTGCGGCGCCGACACCCAGGGTGCTATTGGCTACATGTTCCAACAAGCCCTGCACAATGAATTCCATTTACGCGGCATCAACAAACAAGCTGCCACGGTCGTCACCCAAACCATCGTCGATCGCAATGATCCTGCATTCCAGCACCCGACCAAACCTATTGGTTCCTTCATGGATGAAGCAGCCGCAAAAGAAAAAATGGAAAAAGAAGGTTGGACCATGGTGGAAGATGCCGGTCGCGGTTGGCGCCGTGTAGTTCCATCCCCCATCCCTCAAACTATCGTCGAAGCTGACGCAATTCGCAGCCTGATCGACAACGGCTTTGTGGTGGTAGCTGTCGGCGGCGGCGGCATCCCGGTGATGCAGAAAGAAAATGGCGATTTGGTCGGCGTCGAAGCTGTAATCGATAAAGATTTCGGCTCAGCCATTCTCGCCAGCATGATCAATGCCGACCTCTTCCTGATCAGCACTGCAGTAGAAAAAGTGGCGATCAACTTCAACAAGCCCGATCAAAAATGGCTCGACCAAATGACCGCGGCGGAAGCCCGCCAGTACCTGGCTGAAGGTCAGTTCGCCAAGGGCTCCATGCTGCCGAAGATCGAAGCTATCCTGAAATTTATGGACCAGGGCGGCAAAAAAGCTTTGATCACGGATCCAGAACACATCAAAGACGCCCTCGAAGGCAAAACCGGCACATGGATCGTGCCTTAAGTAGAGTAAGGTAGAATTGACGACAAGGTAAAAAAACAAGATAAGCGGGTGGGTCAGGCGCGGACAGCGGAAGGCTCACCCCTTGTCTCATTGCAACTTAATGGGAACCGTCATGCCGCTTAGCTACTTTCAATGTTCTGAATGCGGGCAGTGTTTTGAGCCCGACGAGGTCACATACAACTGTCTGACCTGTGGCGGCAATCTGGATACCCACTTCACTTTTGAAGAAAATCCAGATGAAATTAACCAAACCGACATCCTGGAGAGTCGTGAACCCTCCATCTGGCGCTATGCCCCGCTTCTCGCTGCCCCTGACCCTGGATTCTTTCATACCCCCCTTCACCAGGTGGGCTGGACGCCCGTCTACCAGCCCGAATCCTTGCGAAAATCCCTTGGCTTGCGTGAGTTGTGGATCAAGGACGAAAGCCGCAATCCAAGCGCTTCCTTCAAGGACCGCGCCAGCGCGTTAGTCATTGCCCGCGCAATCGAAGCGGATATCCAGGCCATCATTGCAGCCTCAACCGGTAATGCCGGCGCCGCCATGGCATGCATGGCTGCCAGCGTGGGGAAGCAGGCAGTCATCATTGCCCCGCGTAGTGCCCCACCTGCCAAAGTAGCACAACTTCTGACCTTTGGCGCCAGAGTAGTGCTGGTGGATGGCACCTACGACCAGGCATTTGACCTGAGTATCGAAGCCTCGCGTGAACTCGGCTGGTATAACCGCAACACAGGCTACAACCCCTACACCGTGGAAGGCAAAAAGTCAGCTGGACTGGAAATCTGGGAGCAGGTGTTGCATCCCCGCGCAAAAGGCTCGCAAAACCTGACGATTTTTATCCCGGTTGGTGACGGTAATATCCTCAGCGGCGTGGCTAAAGGCTTCGTGGACTTGCTTGCCCTCGGTTGGATTGAAAAATTGCCAAAAATCGTTGGCGTGCAAGCTGAAGGCTCTGCTGCCATCTACAATGCCTTCACGGCTGGCAAAAATGAAATTAATCCCGTAAGAGCAAAAACCGTTGCGGATAGCATCAGCGTGGATCTGCCTCGCGATGGACTGCGTGCGCTCATGCGTGTCCGGCAGAGTGGCGGTTACTTTGTGACCGTTTCAGACCAGGAGATCCTGCAAGCCATCCCAACGCTTGGAAAAGCAGGGCTTTTCGTTGAGCCGGCCGCAGCCGCGGCATTCGCGGGGCTCCAAAGTGCCCTAAAATTGGGTCTGCATCAGCCTGATGAACCTGCCCTGGTGCTCTGCACTGGCAGCGGCTTGAAAGATGTTAACGCCGCCATGCGAGCCGTCGAGCCCGCCCCCATCATTGAACCAACGCTTAGAAAACTCAAGGAGGCGCTTCATGTCTGAACCTGTCTTTACCATCATTGCCCCGATCTACAACGAACTCGAGAACATGCCCCTGTTTTACGCCCGGGTCAGCGAAGTCATGAATCAAACCGGCGAGGAATGGGAGCTGATCCTGGTGGATGACGGCAGTTCCGATGGGTCCACGGACCTGATGCGTCAGCTCGCCTTGCAGGATGAACGCGTGCGTCCGGTCATTTTCGCCCGAAACTTCGGTCACCAGATTGCCGTGACTGCAGGGATGGATTACAGCCGTGGAAAAGCCGTGGTGATCATTGACGCCGACTTGCAGGATCCCCCGGAAGTGATCCCTGAATTGATCGAGAAATGGCGCGAAGGCTACCAGGTGGTCTATGCGGTGCGCACCGAGCGTGAGGGGGAAAGCTGGTTCAAGTTGACCACCGCTTCTCTCTTTTATAAGCTCATCTACAAGATCACCGATGTCAAAATGCCGCTCGATACCGGCGACTTCCGCCTGATCGACCGCCAGGCATTGAATATCATTAACCAGATGCGCGAACGCAACCGCATCCTGCGCGGGATGGGTGCCTGGGTGGGCTTCAGGCAAATTGGCGTGGAATACAAACGCGCCGCCCGTCACGCCGGACAGACCCACTACCCGCTCAAAAAGATGATCCGCCTGGCGATGAACGCCGTCACAGGCTTTTCAACCTTTCCACTTCAAATACTGACCACCGGCGGGATAGTGCTGATAGCACTCAGCCTTGTACTGTTGCTGCTCTACCTTTGCCTTGCCCTCTTCAATGGTTTCGACCTGACATACGTGCTGGCAACATGGCTGACCATGATCTTCCTGGCTGGCATCCTGTTGATCGGCATGGGCGTGCTCGGTGAGTACATCGGTCGCATCTACGACGAAGCCAAAGGTCGTCCACTATACATCGTCGCCGAGGGTCCCGATAAGGCTCTCGACCCCACCCGCCTGGATCGGGAAAAAGAAAAATAAAACACAGACCAGAGGAACCCAAACATGACAAAAATCGATTTGACCATCATGCAAGACCGGCTTGAACGCACCCTGCAGCGTGTTCGCGAACGCAAGATCATCATCCCCACTCTCGCGCAACAGCGGGACCCCTCGCTGGTGCCCGCCGATATCCAAAATCGGCTGAAGGAAATTGGGCTTTGGGATCTGCACCCGTTGAATCTCTTCCGCATCACCTGGCATAACGAGCCCAAGCCATTTGGAGGTCTGTATGGAGACGTCAATTACCTCGAGTTCCCCTCCAGCTTCACTGGCACCAAGGCGAGAATTGTTGCCCTGGTGGGGAAGTGGTTCCCCTGCGGCGTCCATAAGGTTGGCGCGGCTTTCGGCTGCCTTGTTCCTCGTCTCGTGACCGGTCAGTTTGATCCGACCACCCAAAAAGCCGTCTGGCCTTCCACCGGAAACTATTGCCGTGGCGGTGCCTATGACTCTCACCTGCTGGCATGTAAATCGGTTGCCATTCTGCCCGAGGGCATGAGCAAGGAGCGCTTTGAGTGGCTGCGCAATGTGGCCGACGAAGTCATCGCCACGCCAGGTACGGAATCGAACGTCAAAGAAATTTTTGACAAGTGTTGGGAACTCCGCCGCAGCGGTGAAGACCTAATGATCTTCAACCAGTTCGAGGAATTCGGCAATTACCTCTGGCATTACCTGATCACCGGCAACGCCATGGAGCAAGTGGCACGCAAGCTATTAAGTGAAAAAGGGCACGTGGCAGGTTTTGCATCCGCGACGGGTTCCGCTGGTACGATTGCCGCGGGCGATTACCTGAAGCAGCAGTTCCCTGGCATGAAGATCATCGCCAGCGAGGCGCTGCAGTGCCCCACTCTGCTCAACAATGGCTTTGGTGCTCACCGCATCGAAGGCATTGGTGACAAACACGTTCCCTGGGTCCATAACGTCAAAAATACCGACTTTATCACGGCGATTGATGATAATGCTGTGGTCAATTTGGCGCGGCTGTTCAACGAACCCGAAGGAAAGCAGCATTTGATCGAAGCCGGTTACGATGTCGAATTCGTCAACCAGCTCGATTTGCTTGGCTTCTCGGGCATTTCAAACCTGCTTTCTGCTATCAAATTCGCCAAATACAACGAATTAACCGAGAAGGATATTGTCCTCACAGTTCTGACCGATTCGATGGAGCTCTATCAGAGTCGCCTGACCGAGATGCACGAAGAATTCGGAGAGTATCGTAAAGCGAATGCCATCGCCGATGAAGCCCGTTACCTGCAAGGCGTGACCATCGATTACATGGAGGAACTTGGCTATCGCGAACGCCAGCGCATTCATAACCTGAAGTATTACACCTGGGTTGAACAGCAAGGCCGCACCTACAGCGAGATCATGGACCAGTGGTACGATCCGGATTACTGGCTTGAGGTTCAGGCTCAGCAGCCTGAAATCGACGCCCTGATCGAAGAATTCAACCATAAGGCGCACGTTCAGCTCTAAAGGAGCCATTTGAGTACGTTTGAAGCCATCGACGATACCAGCCTGGTGCTGGTGGCGATCATCCCTAACCAACGGGATCTGGACATTGCCCGCCTCTTGGGCTGGTATCGCATCCCGCTGAAAAACGCTCCCAAGGTCATTGCTGTCGATTACCTTGCGCTTTACCAGACCGGTAGTTTTGGCAAACAGGATCGCTGGCAAATCAAATGGCTTGCGCCCATCATTGGGCACGAGTTGACCACCCGTCAACAACTTTTTCGTGATCAACCCGACCACCCAAGGGCAAATGAGGAGTATTTCAAACTCCAGTTAGGCAGCCTGATTGAGCTGCCCAAACCAATTCCCGCCGGAGCCTGGAAACGTGTGACCTTTTTCTACACGACCATGCGGCATGTCCGGGATGCCGGCGAAATCGGCGACTTGCCAGTGCATGACCAGGAGCGTCCGGTCCTTTGGGCTGCCCTGCGCGAGCGAGCCTCGCGCGGCGAAGCTTACCAGGCGGCTTTACTACCGGAAATTCCCTTGGATCCGGCATTATTGGCTTTGCTCAGCGGCATTACAACGGGGATGAATTGAGGGCGTAATGAAAACACTCATAAAAAATGGGACAGTGATCACTGCAGAAGCAACACGCAAAGCAGATATCCTCGTGGAAGATGAAATCATCCGCCGTATTGATGACAATATCGAAGATCCTGAAGCAGAAATTGTTGATGCGGAGGGTTTGCTGGTCCTGCCTGGCGGCGTCGACCCCCATGTGCACCTCGATCTACCCATGATAGACACTATTTCTTCCGATGACCATTACACTGGTGGAAAAGCTGCCGCCTTCGGCGGTACGACCACTATGATCGATTTCGTTTCTCAGGAACCAGTCAGCCTGGCAGATAATATCGCCAGGCATCGTGCCATGGCGGACCCCAAAGCCAGTATCGATTACAGTTTTCACATGAATATCACCCACTTCGACGACCAGGTTGCTGAAGAACTTCCTGACCTGCCCCACCTTGGTGTCACCAGCATGAAAGTTTTCACCGCTTACAACGGTCGGCTCAGGCTGGATGATGGCAGTATCTTCAAAGTGATGCGCATCGGCGGAAAGAACAACCTGCTCACGATGGTGCATGCCGAGAATGGCGATGTGATCGACATTCTCGTAGCTGAAGCCCTTGCCATCGGAAAAACCAAGCCCATCCATCATGCCCTCACCCGCCCTGCCTGGGGCGAGGTGGAAGCCAGCTTGCGTGCCGCCGCCCTGGCAGCCCAGGCGGACTCCCCCCTCTACCTCGTTCACATGAATGTATCGGGCGAGGTGGATCAACTCGCTTACGCCCGCAAACACGGCATCTCAGCCATGGGGGAAACCTGCCCCCAATACTTGTTCTTCACTGAAGAAGACCTCAAGCGTCCTGATGGCGCCAAGTGGATCTGTTCGCCGCCTATGCGCAAGGCTGATGACCAGCAAGGTCTTTGGAACGGTTTGGAAAACGGCACCATCCAGGTGCTTGCCACGGACCACTGTCCCTTCTTCTTCAACGGCAAAAAGCCGATTATGTACGAGGGTAAAGAAGTCGCCATCCCGGGCAAGGAATTGGGTGCGAATAACTTCACGCTTATCCCTAATGGTCTGCCTGGACTGGCAGATCGCTTGCCAGTTTTCTGGACGCATGCGGTCAACACCGGACGCATCAGCCCGAATCGCTTTGTTGAACTCACCGCCACCAATCCTGCCCGCATCTTTGGTCTTTATCCTAAAAAAGGCACGCTTGCAGTCGGTTCAGATGGCGATATTGCATTGTGGGATCCAAAAATGGAATTGGATTATGGGCTGGCGTGGGCGCACCACCGTACGGACTACAACCTGTACGAAGGTTGGAAGTTGCGCGGGTATCCCGTCAAAGTTTTCCTGCGCGGGAAGATGATCGTCGACAAGCAAAGTTGGTATGGTAGGGCTGGCGGGGGACGTTTTGTTCATCGTCAGGCAGGTGAAATTCTTTGAACCTTCCAGGTGAATTGACCTGATGATACTCATTAGCATATTTGGCTTGTTATGGCTTCCTGCCATCGCCCTGACCATCAGCCAGGCGATCAAGCCAAACTTTGCCCGCTCCTGGATTATTGCGATTGCCGGTGCTGCTTTAGCCTGGCTTGGAACTTTCATCTTGCGTCTTTACTTACCGATGGAAGTCGAACTCATCCGCTGGCTGCCGGAGTCACTTTACCATTCCGTGATCGCGTTCCGCATTGATTACATCAACTGGCATTACGTGGTTGCCATCCTGGCTCTGTGCATTGCGGTGATCCTGACTGATTCAAGCCGCACCTCCACCAATACCACTCCTGCCAATTGGGCTGCGGCGCTGGCACTGACTGGCTTGAACCTGGTTTCCGTGATGGCAAGGGGTCCCCTGACGATGTCCATCGCCTGGGCGATAACGGACCTGGTGGAATTGATCTACGTCCTCACTTTTCTCCGTGATTCAGGCTCAGACGGCAAAGTCACCACGGTCTATGGCGTACGCCTCATCAGCACCTTCGTCCTGGTAGCAGCGACCGCTGTTGGCTGGCAGGTGACAGCCGGGCTGGACTTTACCCAAATTCCGCCAACCGCCAGTTTGCTCTTTTTGCTTGCTGCCGGATTGCGCCTGGGAGTGCTCCCGCTGAATCCCCCCAGCCAAAACATTCCAGAGCTCCGGCGTGGAACCGATCTATTGCTGCGTTTTGCTCCAGTTGTGACCGCCCTCGTGTTGATTGCGCATCTGCCCTCTGAGATCTTGGTGTTGAATCAAAGCCTCGTGTCGGTCATCAGCATTTTGACTATCCTGGCAGCGCTTTACGCTTCAGCCATGTGGCTCACCCGTGCCAATGCAATTGAAGGTAGACCTTACTGGATTGTGGCTCTATCTGCTTTTGCACTCCAATCCGCCCTTAATGGGCAGGCTGATCACAGCCGCGTATGGGGACTGGCACTCCTGCTGACTGGTGGAGTCTTGTTTTTGTTCGACCCTCCCATCCGAAGAGTTCGTTTTATCCCTTTACTGGGATTGATCGGGCTTCTTGGTCTGCCGTATACCCTGGCTGCTTCTGGTTGGAGCGCCCTGCTGGGAGACCACCTGACTGCAGCCAGCATCGCGATGATCCTCTGCCATGCCATGCTGGTTGGCGGTTACCTCCGTTATATTTTCGAATCCAACAGCACAGTCACGGGTCTGGAAAAGTATGCCCGCATCACCTTCCCGCTGGGTCTGATCCTCATTATTCAGACCATTCTGGTCCTCAACCTGGTCGGCTGGCCTGATGTGCTTACAGTTGGTGTCTGGTGGGGCAGCGCGGCCAGCATCGGGCTGGTTTTGGTCGGCGCGTTGGTCGCAAGGAAGCTCGGGCTCCAGTTAACCAGCGACGGCTTTAAGGCAAAAGTTCCTTTTTATCGTTTGGGGCATCAAGTCCTGAACACCTTGAGAGTGGTCTTTAGCCTGGATTGGCTCTATGCGACAGCCCGCTGGTTTTTTGCCCGGCTAAGCGATGTTGCGGGATTCTTCCGCCTGGTCCTCGAGGGCGAAGCAGGTGTGCTTTGGTCGCTTGTCTTCCTGTTGGTCATGGCAATCCTCATCTACACCCAGGTAGGTCAGCCATGAACGAGACCATCCGTATCATCGCGGTTGTTATCTTGCTGCTGTCTGCAGCCATCAACCTTGTAAGACGTCAATGGGCATTAAATGTCATCGCTTTGGCGATTCAGTATGTGTGCATCTTCCTGCTCATTCTCGAAGTCCGAACCCCTCTGCTGGCGGCAATTAAGGTGATTGTCGGTCTTATGGTCACAACGATGCTCTACATGACCCTGATCTCTTCCGGGTTGATTGAGTCGCTCCTCATCCGCCGGCGTTTTTCCTCTGGCGAAGTCTTTCGCAGCACAGTCGCCTTGCTGCTTGGTTTGATCAGTTACCTGGCGGCACCAAGTCTTCAGCAATCTGCTTTCCCGCAAAGCAGTCAGCTTCTGCTCACTGCCAGCCTGGGTCTGATCCTCTTTGGACTCTTCCAGATGGGCACCATAACCGAGCCCCTCTACCTCGTTATCGGTCTGCTCACTTTCTTATCCGGGTTCGAACTGCTTTATGCCAGCCTGGAGTTTTCCCGGGCACTCGAAGCGCTATTCACGGTTGTCAATCTCAGCCTGGCGCTTGTCGGCAGCTATTTCATCGTTAAAGATGTAGAGAGCAGGTCCAAATGAACCTGATGAGCACTCCCACTATTTGGATTTTTGTTCCTGTCCTGCTCAGCCTGGTACTGATCGCCGTCCACCGCTTGCACAAACTCTCGGTGTGGATTGCCTGTTCGGGCAGCCTGCTTCTGGCTGTCGCTGCCTTTATCTTCCCGGAAACTCTCGATTTCAACCTGCTTGGTCGCAGTTTCCTGTTTGACGACACATTCCTGATCTTCAATCGAGCGTTGATCCTGACTGGCAGCCAACTTAAAACAGTGGCATTGCTTTTCCTCTTCAGTTTTATATGGAATATTGCTGGATTACGTTTTTCAGTCAGCCGCTGGTTTCCGACCATTTCTCTGACCATCACAGCCTTATGGGTCAGCACAATGGCAGTAGAACCTTTCCTTTACGCTGCCGTCATCGTGGAACTGATCGCCCTGGTAAGTGTCCTCCTCCTGACCCCGCGCGGCGAACAGACAGATCGCGGTATCATGCGCTACTTGGTCTCCCAAACCATCGCCATGCCTTTTATTCTCCTGAGTGGTTGGATGGTTACAGGCATCGAATCTGCCCCCAGTGCGAGCACCCTGATCCTGCGCGGTACAATCATGATCCTCATCGGGTTTTCACTGTGGCTGGCGATTTTCCCCTTGCATACCTGGCTGCCGATGCTTGCTGAAAAAGCCCATCCCTGGGTGTTCAGTTTTGTTTTCTTGATGCAGCAGTGTGTCCTGGCATTTTTCCTGATAAAAGTCCTGGACCAGTATGCCTGGCTGAGGAATCTATCCGGGATTTTTCCAGCAATGCAATGGGCAGGTGTTCTCACGATACTGGCTGGAGGAGTGCTGGCATCCCTTCAGAGCAAGGTCAAGCGCATCCTGGCTTACATCCTCCTGATCGAGACTGGCTATTCCGTTCTTGCAATCGGTCTGATCGGTCAGGGGGGAGGTGAAGCCCTGGCGCTTGGTGTTCTGCCTCGTGCCCTTGCCTATTGGCAATGGTCCTACACCTTGAGCTCCATCCAGCAAATAGCTCCGGAGATGGATGACAGTTTTTCCTCTCTGCGCGGCTTGTTTTCCAGGCTGCCTTTTCATAGCATGTCCTTGATCATCAGTTTGCTGAGTTTGCTCGGTCTGCCTGCTTTTGGTCTCTTTCCTGCCAAGCGCATCCTCTGGAACAGCGGTGCGGGTCTCACTTTCCGCTACACCCCTTTGCTTGGTTTGGGAGTGGCAGGAATGGCACTTTTCATCCTCCGCCTCATGCACACCTTGGTCACCTCAGATACTGACTCCCCATCGCCCGCAGGTTCCATCACCGCCAAAGAATCTCTCTGGCAGATCTTTGTCCTCTGCTTTATGACCCTCCTGTCGCTGCTCATGGGGTTACTTCCCCATGTGTTTCTCAATCCGTTTTTAGGCTTACTTGAACCTTTCATTCACGTGCTACCGCCCAATTGAGATGACAGCACGGCTAAACATTGTATAATCACATCAGCTAGCACTGAAAGGTGAACTATGGACGATTATTCTGGAATTGAACAACTTGAGAAGCGCGTCGAGTGGCTCGACAACGAACGCCGCAACGATAAAACCAACCTGGCTTCTCTGCAAAATCGCTTGACTATGCTGGAGGGTGAAAACCTCAGCCTGCGAAAACAAATAAAAGAGCTCGAAATGGCGATCACACGAAACACGAACCAGATCACATCTTTGGATAAATATGACAATCGCATCGACCGACTGAATATCGACCTGACAAAGCAGATCCGGGATGTTAACGAGCGGGCAGAACTTAACCTGAATGAAGCCATCAAGCGCACAAAACTTGAGATTGATGCCACGCGTAAATCGGTTGCGGATATTTTCCCCTTCACTGAGGCGCTCGAAACCCTCCGCACGGAAATGCGAACCTACAAGGTCGAGGATGCCCGCCTTGCGCGTCTGATCGAAGAACTGAAAGTGAAGGTCCAGGAAGTCGATCGCTTCGATGAAGATTACCGTCGTTCCTTGCACCTGCTCGAGGAAAGCCGCCGCCAGGAAGCCAAACGCCTCACCGATCTCCAAGGCGAAGTCGCTTCTGTGCGCAAACGCCTGGAGGAGACCCGCAGCCGCTTCGATAGCTTCAGCGACAGCTTCCGCACCCTGGATACCCGCATTGCCGAATTGCAGACCTTCGAAAAAGACCGCAAGCAAGCCCAATCCGTCTTCATCGAAAAAGTAAACAACTCTCTCGTTGAAAAGGATAAAACCTTTGCCGCCTGGGAAAAACGTTTCGTCGAGATCGACAAGGTAAATCTCAACCTTAACAAACAGATGGATGACCTCGAAGCCTCCCGCCAGGCAGTCAGCAAGGCTGTCAGCGGCGTGGATGAAGTCACCCAGCGTTTCGAACGCCGCATCAATGAGATCACTGAATTCCAGAGGCTGAACGATGAACGCTTCCGCCAGGAATGGACCGGTTTCAAGTCAGACGACGTCAAACGCTGGACGAACTACATGCTTTCCCAGGAAGAACAGAGCCGCGAGAACGCGCAGCAGTTCAAGGACTTGGCAGCGCAGTTGCAGGAAGTCGATGACCTGACTTCATCCATCCGGGACCAACTCGACACGCTCAGCCGCAGCACCTTGCGCCATGTGCAGTCCATCCTGATGGCTTACCAAAACTCCATCCAGGAAATCGCGCCATCACTCGATAAAAAAGCCGGCTGATCATGCACATCGTCGGCACAGCAGGGCATGTAGATCACGGAAAATCAACCCTGATCTCTGCCTTGACGGGTATCAATCCAGATCGCCTCAAGGAAGAGATCGCCCGTGAAATGACGATTGATCTTGGTTTTGCCTCCATGGTCCTCCCGGGAGGGGAAACCATCGGCATCATCGACGTGCCGGGGCACCGCGACTTTGTCGGGAACATGCTCTCAGGCATCGGCGGCATCGATGCGGTGCTACTCGTCATCGCAGCCAACGAGGGCGTCAGTGCCCAGACGCGCGAACATCTTGCCATCCTTGACCTGCTTGAGATCTCACGCGGGCTTATTGTCCTCACCAAATGCGATCTCGTCACCGATCGCGGATGGCTGGAGCTCGTGGAGCTCGAAGCCCAGGAATTGGTGGAGGGCACCAGCCTGGAAAATGCGCCTGTTTTACGCGTCTCAGCCCAATCGGGCGAGGGTTTGGAGCAGCTCAAGCTCCAACTTGCCGAATTGTTAGCCCAAACTCCCCCAAAGCGCGATCTCAATCGCCCTCGCCTGCCTGTGGACCGTGTCTTCACACTTTCCGGCTTTGGCACGATCGTCACCGGCACCTTGCTGGATGGCAGCCTTACGCTTGGCGATGAGGTTGTCTGCCTGCCAGCAGGCAAGCCGGGCCGCATCCGCGGTCTGCAAAACCACAATCGCAAGCTGCAAAAAGTCACCCCCGGTTACCGCACTGCCATCAACCTCAACAACCTCGCAACCGAGGATATCAACCGCGGCGATGTCATCGCCCACCCAGGCGACTACACCCCAACCACACGTTTGGATGCCTCCATCCGCTTGCTTCGTGATGCCATCGTGGAGGTCAGGCACAACATGAGCCTGAAAGTCTTCGCCGGCGCCAGCGAAACGCTGGCACGCGTGCGCCTCCTGGGCGTGGAAACCCTCTCCCCAGGCGGGGAAGGTTTTGTGCAGCTCGAGCTCGAAGCCCACCTCGTCGCGGTCCGCGGTGATCATTACGTCTTGCGTCTGCCCTCCCCTGCCGCCACCATCGGCGGCGGCGTCATCCTCGACACCCAACCCACTCGCCGCTATCGCCGCTTCGATGAAGTCACCCTCACGCGCCTGGAGCAGCTGCGCCTGGGTAAACGCGCCGACCTCGTCATGCAAGCGCTCAACCAGGCAACTGTCGCTACTTTTGCTGCTCTCACCGCGCAAACTTCACTGCCTGCCGCGGAGCTCGAAACTCAGCTAAGTGAGCTTGAAAACGCATCTGAGGTGATTTTCCTCAACAAACATCCCAATCCCACCAAAACTTTCCTGGTCTCCAGCCAGAACTGGCAGTCGCTGACCAGCCACATTCTGGGTTGCCTTAGCGACTTCCACCGCGCCAACCCCCTCAAAGCCGGCATCAGCCGCGAGCAGCTCCGTTCTGGCACAAAACTCACCCAGGAGCAGTTTGACTTCGTCCTGACGAAGCTAAACCAGCAGGGCGATCTGAAAGAACACGGCACGCTCGTATGGGCTGCCAGCCACTCCATCCTGCTCACTCCCCAGCAGGAAGCCATGTCCGCCAAGCTGCTCGAGAAGTTCCAGGCCTCCCCCTACGTGCCGCCGGATGTCGCCGAAGTGGAAGCAGAGCTTGGTCCTGACCTCCTCGAGGGCTTGGTCGCCACAGACAGGCTCGTCCGCGTTTCAGATGCCGTTCTGTTCCTGCCCGACACCATCAACGAGATGAAATCCTGGGTGCGCGACGCAATCCAGGCTAACAGCAGTCTCTCTCTGGCGCAATTCCGGGATCATTTTCAAACAAGTCGCAAATATGCCGCTGCTTTTCTGGAATATCTTGATTCGATTGGGTATACTCTAAGGAAAGGGGACGTTCGCGTCCTGAGATCAACAAACACATAAAAAAGGAGAAAATATGGGTTTTAAAGTATTGATCACTGACGGTTTGGAGAAAGAAGGCATCGATATCATCAATGCCGCTGGCGAAGCGGTAAACAAAAAGGGCATCGAAGCTGACGAATTGCTGCAAATCATTGGGGAATACGACGGTCTGATCGTTCGTGGACGAACCAAGGTCACCAAAGAAGTATTTGATGCCGCCAAGAATCTCAAAGTAGTCGGTCGCGCGGGTGTCGGTGTGGATAACATCGATCTCGAAGCCGCCAAAGCACACGGCGTCACGGTCGTGAACGCCCCTGTCTCCACCACCATCGCTGTCGCCGAACTCGGACTTGGCATGATGTTCGCCCTCGTGCGCGATATCCCCCACACCGACTCCGAGATGAAGCACGATAAATGGACCAAGAAAGATTACATGGGTCACGAGCTGAATGGCAAGACCCTCGGTGTTGTCGGCTACGGCAACATCGGCTCCACCATCGGCAAGTACGCCCAGGCACTGGGCATGAAAGTCCTCTGCTACGATCCCATCCGCAACCCCGATGACATGCGCGCCACCGGCGCCGAGCCAGTCCAGCTCGATGACATCTATGCCAAATCCGACATCATCACCTTCCACGTGCCCCTGATTCCTTCAACGAAGCACATGGTCAATGACGAAGCTCTCGCCAAGATGAAAGATGGTGTCCTCCTCGTGAATGTTGCCCGCGGCGGCATCATCGAAGAAGCTGCCCTCCTGCGTGCGCTGGAAAGCGGCAAGGTCGCTGGAGCTGCCCTCGACGTCTATGAGCAGGAACCCCCTGTGGAATGGACCCTCGCCGAGCATCCAAAAGTGATCGCTGTCCCCCATGTTGGCGGTCAGACTGCCGAAGCGCAGGTGCGCGTTGGTTATGACATCGCCGAAGAAGTAATCCATGTCCTCCAGGGCGACAAGATCCGCTGGAAGATCTGCTGATCTACATCTGCTCAACCCGATATCGGTAAAACTTCTATGAAACAGGTCCCGCTTGGGACCTGTTTTCGTCAGAAGTAATGTAGTACCAGCATTAAAACTCATTTCGACTCGAGATAGTCCCTAACCCCCTCCTGGGTCAAAGATCCGTGAAGCGCAGCGGAAGGGAAGTGGGGATAAAGGGGGTGGGTCTCTCATTTCCATTATTTTTAACTTTATAAAGATTCAAGGCACCCGTAGGGCGAGGTTGGAAGCACCGAACACATCAATCACTCGCAGGCTTTACGTGCTTCCAATCCGCCAAAACAATCACCCTCATCCTGCGGAACAAAAAATTCACCCTGTATAACCCTTTCTACCCACTACGCTTGACATCCTTATTTAGAATGATTATAAATAACGTATGCTAAACAACCCCGACACCCAGGACGACAAACTCCAAACCCTCTTTGAAGAGAACGGGCTTCGCAACACCTCCCAGCGTCGGGATGTTTACAACTACATCATCAACACCTCTACCCACCCCACAGCCAGGCAGATTTTCGATCAGCTCAAGCCTGATCACCCATCCCTTTCCCTCGCTACCGTCTACAACACCCTCGACCTGCTCGTTGGAGCCGGGCTCATCACTGCTCTCGGCGAGATCGGCGATAACCAGGTCCACTTCGACGGCGACACAACCGCCCACATCAATCTCGCCTGCACCGAATGCTTCAAAATCGTGGATATCCCCAACCGAAACGCCGCACCCCTGACCTCCCAAATCGAGGACACCGGCTTTGCCATCCACGGTTCACGCGTCGTCTTTTACGGGATTTGTCCCGAATGTCAACTAAAACACAATCATCAACAAAAAGGAGCTATACACTAAAATGGAAAACAACGAAACTTTCTCAATGCCCCGCATCGGCGATCTCGCCCCAGAATTCAAAGCCGTCACCACCCAGGGTCCCATCAACTTCCCTTCAGATTACGCCGGCAGCTGGGTCATCCTCTTCAGCCATCCCGCAGACTTTACCCCTGTCTGCACCTCCGAATTCGTCACCTTTGCCTCCATGCAGGACCAATTCCTGAAAGTCAACACCAAATTGGTTGGTCTCTCGGTTGATGGTCTCTACAGCCACATCGCCTGGTTGCGCACCATCAAAGAGAAGATCGAATTCAACGGTCACAAGGACATGGAAGTCACCTTCCCCCTGATCGAAGACATCAAAATGGACGTTGCCCACAAATACGGCATGATCCACCCCAACGATGCCACCACCAAAGCCGTCCGTGCTGTTTTCGTGATCGACCCCAAGGGCATCGTCCGCGCCATGATCTACTACCCACTTTCCACCGGTCGTAACTTCGACGAGCTCTATCGCCTGATCCTCGCCCTCCAGACTGCCGACGAATTCGGCGTCGCCACTCCCGCCGACTGGCGCCCCGGGCACGACGTCATCGTCCCCACCGCTGGTTCCTGCGGCGTTGCCAAGGAACGCATGGCAACCGACAAATCTGAAATGAATTGCCAGGATTGGTTCTTCTGCCTCAAGAAACTCGACAAAGAAACCGTTTTTAGCAAAATCGTCAAAGAGTAGTTTTTGCCGGGAGAAATCCAAAAAAACAGGTCCCGTCTGGGACCTGTTCACATTAATTCTGTGCTGTCGGCGTCGGATAAATGATCTCCTGCGCCGGAGTGCCCATCGGGGTGGGCGTCGGCATCGGCGTCTGGCCGGAGGGGTCGTGCACGTACACCCAGTCGCCCAGTTTTGCCCAGTTGAACAGCCAGTGCGCGTCGCCCGGGAACATGTTCACGCAGCCGTGGGACTGCGTAAAGCCGAGCAGCGCCGGCCAATAGATGCCGTGAATCGCCTGCGCGTGGTTGTAATACATTGTCCAGGGCACGCCCTCCAGCGAATAAAAATCCGACCGGTCGCTGGTGTACGATCCCTGCATCTGCTCCAATTCACGTTTTTCGTAGATGTAGTACAGCCCGGGGTCAGAATAAAGCTCTCCCGAGCCGGTCGCCACTAAAGCCGCGAACACCAGCCGTCCGTCCTCATACGCAGCCAGGGTCTGGTTGTAGAGGTCGATCGCAATCCAGCGGTTGTTGTCCACCCCCTCTGGCGCGGTCGTATCCACCACCAGCCGGCGCGACTTAAGCTGGGGGATCCATTCGCCGGGTCCCGCCTCGTACCATTCGTAGCCTTCGGCTTCCACCACCTGGTAGATCTGGAACGCGACGTATTTCTCGTATTCCTTGCCGGTCTGGGGCGCGGCGAAGCTTGGCTGGGTGTAGCTGGGGGTCGGGTTGATCGTCCAGCCGAAGTCATTCTGCGGTGTGGCGTAAAATTCGAGCCCCTGCCACTTTGGCCAGGAGTAGAAAGGCGTCGCCTCCACCCATCCGCCGTCCATCGTCCGCACGAAGTTCCGCCCGCCCGATGTCGCCAAGTCGATCATGGTCACATAGCGGCTTGCGCCGTCCGGGATGGTTCGCAAGACGGTTCCACCGCTGATGGCGTCATCCAGGCTGGCATAGATGGGTGTTTCCGCGCCGGTGATCCTGGCAACGCGCACCGGCAGATCCGACAGCGCTGGGTCCGGTTTGGCGGCTGCCAGCGCTTTGATCGGGTACGGGAAGCCCGATTCGTGCAATTGCGCGATCGTTTGCGAAGGTCCCAGCGGCAGGCAGTCGCCTGGATCGGTGGGATAGTAGCCGGGCAGGCAGAGCGGCAGGTCGTAGTATGGCTTTGGCGGCGCGGAGGGCACAGCGGCTTGCGTTGCCGCGGGGGATGCAGTTAGCAGCAGCACCACGACCAGCAGGAGCAGGAATTGCTTGGTTTTCATACCCTGCATTATACCCGTGGGGCACGGATGCGCAAATTGGCGTGTAGAGTGAGAAAGTGCAAAAGTGCAACGTTTTTTGCTGTGTCTTTTTTGCACTTTCTCGCAAGCAACCGTTGGGCGATACATAGCCCTCCCTTGGGGGAGGCGAAGTCCCGCATTTCAGGGTGTCCGTGAAACGGGGGTGAGGGTCTTTTCAGTTCTAATATAGGTCGGGTTGCGCTTTTCACCCCAACATTACCCTTCGTAGGAAACGGTCGCCTGTGCCCGCCGCAATGACCTCTGTCAACATCCATCGCAACTTCACAAATCAAATCCCACCCCCCTCCAACGCCCAACCGCGGCGGAAAAACAACCACACAGGGTATAATCAACACAGCCTGCCTTCAGGCCCCGAGGTTGAGAAAAAACGAGAGGGAACCCACATGCTGTCCTGGACCGAAATCGAAACCCGTGCGTCCGCCTTCCAAAAAAACTGGCGCGACAATGCCGGCAACGAAAAGCAAGATGATCTCAAATTCATCGAGCAATTCCTCACTATCTTTGGTGTCGACTGGCAGACCGGCTATCCCCAACACCAGATCTTCATGCCCAACGGCACCCCCAACTACATCGATTACTTCCTTCCCGGTCAGATCCTGATCGAAATGAAATCCAAAGGCAAGTCGCTCGACTCTGCCCATACCCAGGCGATGAACTACGTGCAGGCACTCAAACCTGAAGAGACCCCTCAACTCGTCATGGTCTGCGACTTCGACCAGGTGCGCGTTTTCAACTACCAAAAGAAGCATCCTTACAAGCCTTTCAAGGTCTCCGAGCTGCGCAAGTACGTGCGCATCTTCCGCCTGCTTGCCGGTTATGGCGGCGCGGATGAACCAAAAACGGAAATCGAGCTCAATACCGATGCTTCCTACAAGCTCGCCCGTCTCCATGACGCCCTCAAAGAAAAGAATTACACCGGTCACCCCCTCGAAGTCTACCTGGTGCGGCTGCTTTTCTGCCTGTTTGCCGATGACACCGGCATCTTCGAGAAAAGCACTTTCCGCAAATACATCGAGGATTCCAACCCGGACGGCTCGGACCTCTCGATGCGGATGATGATGCTCTTTTCCATCCTGGATACCCCTCCAGAAAACCGCATGACCAACCTCTCCGAAGAGCTCAAACGCTTCCGCTATATCGACGGCAGCCTCTTCCGTGAACCGCTTCCGCCTGCCATCTTCGATGCCAAAATGCGCTCCATCCTGTTGGATTGCTGCGATTTCGACTGGACCCAGATCAGCCCTGCCATCTTTGGCGCCATGTTCCAGGGCGTCATGAATCCGCAGGAACGCCGTGAGCTCGGCGCTCACTACACCTCCGAGGAGAACATCCTCAAGGTCATCAAGCCGCTATTCCTGGATGAACTCGAAGAAGAGTTCGACCGCTCCATCAGCACCAGTGCAGAACTGCGAGCCTTCCAGGACAAGCTGGCTTCCCTCACCTTCCTCGATCCCGCCTGCGGCAGCGGCAACTTCCTGATCATTACCTATCAGCGCCTGCGCGAGCTGGAATTCAAGGTGCTCAAGCTGCTCCACAGCAACCTGCAGTATGACTTCATCACTGATCATACCCGCGTCAGCCTGAACCAGTTTTATGGGATCGAGATTGAGGACTTCCCCTGTGAGATCGCCAAGGTTTCGATGCTGCTCATGAAGCACCTGATGGACCAGGAGGTCAGCGCTTACTTTGGCACCAACTTTATTGACTTCCCCATCAAAGACAACGCCAACATCGTCAGGGGCAACGCCCTGCGCCTGGATTGGAACGACGTTGTTCCAGCCTATAAGCTCGATTACATTATGGGAAATCCGCCGTTTGTTGGTTATTCGAATCAAACCAGTGATCAAAAAGAGGATATCCGAAAAACATATCTGAAGGCTAATGGAAAGCCTTTCGAGTCTGCTGGCAAGATAGATTATGTTGCTGGATGGTACTTCAAAGCATCGCAGTACATGGTCGGCACCAAGATACAAGCTGCATTTGTTTCCACTAATAGTATCTGCCAGGGCGAGCAAGTAGCCGATGTTTGGAAGCCTTTGTTTGACCGCTTTAATATCACGATCAACTTCGCATACCGAACCTTCAAGTGGTCAAATGAGGCTAAGGGAAAAGCAGCAGTTCATTGTGTCATTGTTGGCTTTTCTCAAGCAATCAAATCGGAAAAGACCATATTTGAATCTTCTGGTCAAGCAATAGGGGTAAAAACTATAAACCCATATTTAGTTGAAGGCCCGGATATTTTCATAACTAGCCGGTCTAAACCCATAGCCAAAGTGACAACCATGGTATATGGTAGTAAACCAACAGATGGTGGTCATCTTCTCCTCACTTTACAGGAAAGAGAGGAAATTATTCAGAAATGCCCTGAAGCACAATCCCTCATTCGACCATTTCTGGGCGCAAAAGAATACATACAGAGAATTCCAAGATATTGCATTTGGCTACATAACGTCTCTCCTGCCCGATATTCTGGTTTTTCACCTATTATGGAAAGAATAAGGAAGGTACGCGAATTTCGGTTAACGAGCGATAAGGCAAAAACTCGCGAGGATGCTTCAACGCCCATGCTTTTTCAGGAAATTCGGCAACCCGATACTGAGTACATTCTTGTTCCAAGGGTTTCGTCTGAAAACCGTCTTTATGTTCCATTGGGTTTTATAAGCCCTGATGTGATTTGCGGCGACCAAAATTTAATGATCCCAAATGCTACATTATTTGAGTTCGGTGTGATTACTTCCTCTACCCACATGGCTTGGATGCGCACAGTTGCTGGTCGATTGGAAATGCGCTATCGCTACTCAGCACAGATCGTTTACAACAACTTCCCCTGGCCCAATCCGACACCAGCCCAAAAAGAGAAGATCGAGCGGACCGCCCAGGCGATCCTCAACGCCCGCGAACGCTACCCCGATGCCAGCCTTGCCGATCTTTACGACGAACTCACCATGCCCTCTGACCTGCGCAAAGCCCACCAGGCGAACGACAAAGCCGTCTGGGAAGCCTACGGCAAACCCTGGCCCCTCGACGACGAACCCGCCTGCGTCGCCTATTTGATGGAACTTTACAAACAATTGATTATGTAAACAGGAAAATTGATAACCAGAAGCAATTTAATGGATAAGGGATTCCTTGATGTCTCGTATTCATAGTTGTTCAAAAAAGAATGCACAACAATACTAACGCAGCATACTAAGGCAGATGATAATTTCAGCAAGAAAGAGGCAGACCCGAGATAATTAGCGCGAATCAGATAATGTTCTTTAAGCTTTTGAGTATTGGAATTCAGATTCAGACAAGCACATTGATATGGACTGGATAATTGACCAATTTGGCCGGATATACGGATTGTATGTAGTATATCCACAAGTCTGGTCGTGATGAAAGATAAATAAAGAAGTGCAATTACATTTGCCCAATTTTAATACCGAGAATACAAATGAAAAAAATCATTGACCTTTCAAATGAAGATGCAAAAGCCCATTTTCTTAAGGGAAGTGGTTACTTTAATCACGACCTGCCCCCTTACCTAAGTTTTGAACCAATATTGAAAGATGTTGCCACAGAATTGGGTGAAAAAGTATATAAAGAATTTCAATCTTTTAGACCAAGTTATTTACCAAAAGTAAATTACAATCTGTTAACTAACAAGGATGGTAAATTTGCCTGGCGTCCTCTTGAACTCATTCATCCAGCGATATATGTCTCTTTAGTAAATGTTGTATGCCAGCCTGAAAATTGGGCGATTATTCAAGAGATATTATCAAATAGAAGTGGTGCAGTTGATTGCTGTAGTATCCCTGTCTTGTCAGATTTTTGTCAGGAAAAAGATGTGGCATCTCAAATAAAAAGTTGGTGGATAAATGTTGAACAACGGTCATTGTCCTATTCACTAGAATTTAGTCATCTCCTTTGTACTGACGTAGTGGATTGCTACGGCTCTCTATATACTCATAGTATTCCTTGGGCAATACATGGTATTGAAGAGTCGAAAAGAAAAAGAGATGACGAATCTTTACTTGGGAATCAAATTGATTTTCATGTCCAAGCAGGCAGGTATGGGCAAACCAACGGTATAGCCCAAGGATCAGTTTTGATGGATTTAATAGCAGAAATTGTTCTGAGCTTTGTTGATAAGGAGATAAGTAATAAACTAAGCCAACATTCAGAATTTCGTATACTCCGGTATCGTGATGATTATAGAATATTTACTAACAATGATGTTGATGCGGAAGAAATCTTGAAAGTTATTAGCGAAGAGTTGTTGCCAGTGGGAATGAAGCTAGGGGTATCAAAAACCTTTCTAAGCAGAAATGTTGTAGAAGGATCTATCAAGCAAGATAAGTTAGCAGGGATTGATTTGCAAGACCTAGGAGACACTAACGCAAAGACAATACAAAAACAACTTCTACGACTACACTCATTTGGACAAAAATTTCCTAATAGTGGTGCTCTTAGGCGTTTGGTCAGCGACTTTCAAAAAAGAATATATGGGCAAACAGAAAAACCAGATGACCTTGAAGTCCTAGTGGCTATTGCAGCAGATATTGCCTTTGTATCTCCATCAACTTTCCCTGCAATAGCTGATATCTTAAGCCGCTTGATTGGGTTGGCTCCGGACGCACATAAACCAATTTTATGTACAAAAGTTCGTGAAAAAATGAAACGTGTGCCACACAATGGGTATCTAGAAATGTGGCTTCAACGGTTAATATATCCCATAGATGCATCTTTTGATAGCGAAGAACCGATTTGCAGGATAGTAAAAGGCGAGTCAATAGATTTATGGGAAAACAGCTGGATAGCAAAGAAAGGTCTCAGGGAAGCATTATGTACATCTAGGATTGTTGATGTTGACTCCTTGAAAGCCCTTTCACCAGTGATGGATCCCGATGAAACTATCTTATTTAGAGAGAAGGCATGGTCGTACTAATAACAATTTGAAACTAATATGTACAACTGACAACTTTGATGGGACTGGTCTCTTGACACCCGTCCATTCTGTTGCACTCACAGACTATGTACACAACATTAACCGAAGACGTCCAAATCTTTTTAGCTCATTCCTAATACTTAGTTGAGCGGATCAGTTTTATTCAATTCGAAAGGAACTTGCTTATGGCTTTGCTTGCAGAAGAACTTGTTGAAGAATGGTTGAATAGAAACGGATTCTTTACTATTCGTGGAATCAAAGTCGGTGTTCATGAAATTGATCTTCTGGCAGTTGGTTTCAAAGATGGCAAGACTATCTGTCGTCATATTGAAGTACAGGCTTCTGTAAGACCTATAAGTTATATCTGTGCTCTCCCTAAAGAATATCGATTAGCGACAGGTCGGGGTCCAAATAATGCAAAGGAACGAAGTTCAGATGAAATCACAAAAGGCGTGGAAGAGTGGGTCTATAAAAAATATCTTCTACCCGAAAAGGAACAACTTCGAAAAAAGCTTTATGACGGTACCTGGGGTTTTGAATTAGTTGTTTATCGAGTGAAGTATGAGGAAGAATTAACATCAATCGAAAACCATGGCATTTTGATTCACCGCCTGGATAACATTATTTCAGAATTATCATCCTCGAAAACCATTGTTACAGGCGCTTCGGGTTCTGATTTCCTTGATTTGGTTTCATTCGGAAAAACTGAGGAGTAAATAGACAAGCGCTGGCAAGTGAGAAAAATGCCTAGGGCCGATGGAGGCGGGCGCAGGCACCCGCCCTACGAGAAGATCCTTCCATCGTCAGGATGACAGAAGCCATATTCGTAGGTCAGGTCATCGTGCTCGAAGAGTATGCACATTTAAACCTGACATGACAGGTGCTTGCTTACGATATGGGCACCAAGTAGGGTCGATGGCCTGCCTCGACCTTCCAGGTGATGATTCGACTGAGGCGACTGCGGCGGGAGCCTGCTCCCGCCCTACGGGGATTTCCTTCCATCGTCAGGATGACAGAACTATAGTCGGGTAGACCATGGTGCTAGAAGAGTATCCGTTCCTGCCTTTGCAGCGAAGCTGCAAGGGATCAACCTGATATGACAGGTGCTTGCTTACGATATGGGCACCAAGTAGGGTCGATGGCCTGCCTCGACCTTCCAGGTGATGATTCGACTGAGGCGACTGCGGCGGGCGCAGGCACCCGCCCTACGAGAAGATCCTTCCTCCGTCAGGATGACTATAGTCGGGTCAGACCTTGGTGCTAGAAGAGTATCCGTTCCTGCCTTTGCAGCGAAGCTGCAAGGGATCAACCTGATATGACAGGTGCTTGCTTACGATATGGGCACCAAGTAGGGTCGATGGCCTGCCTCGACCTTCCAGGTGATGATTCGACTGAGGCGACTGCGGCGGG
>Ga0228536_1000406_pt1 | contig 86404 bp, 52 predicted proteins | sample SJ1Smetagenome_FD_168611 | JGI IMG/M metagenome (GOLD analysis project Ga0228536, IMG submission 168611) | Enriched culture of PCE-dechlorinating microbial communities from Ithaca, New York, USA - SJ1.S | ecosystem: Engineered > Modeled > Simulated communities (microbial... > Unclassified...
TTTCGTGTACGATTTACGCATCTTGCGGTCTCCTAATAAAGGTAACTTATTTTTAGTTGATGCTATTACGTTACCTTGACCGCAAGATTTTTCAACTCACTTTCAACGACAATCGGGACATGTTCGAGATAATGTCAATACTATCATATACAGTTATGCCACTGGCTCTGTTTATGCTTCTAATGATTATATTGGCGGTTTGGTGGCGATGAATTCAGGGTTAATCACTGCTTGTTTTGCTTCTGGATCAGTTTGTGCTTATGGCGATACATCATCTCGTACTGGTGGTTTGGTAGGTGTGAATTTTCATGGTACGATTATTAATAGTTCTGCCACTGGGGCAGCCAAGGCATACTTTTCTGTTGGCGGCCTGGTTGGGCAGAATATTGATGGTAGAATCTGTTATAGTTACGCCACAGGCCACGTTAAGGGATCTGTAGCTGTTGGGGGGCTACTCGGAAGTAACAACGTCGAAATGGTGACAGAATGTTTTTGGGATATCCAAACCAGTCAACAGGCCAATGGTGTTGGCTCCGGCACAACCTTGGGATGCCATGGTGAAATTACGGCAAAAATGAAGGATCGATCTACTTTTACTGATGTTGGATGGGATTTTCTGGATGAGACAGTTAATGGAGTAAATGACTATTGGCGGATGTGTGCGGATGGAATGGATTACCCTCGATTGAGTTGGCAATTTGCCAATCTTGGAGATTTTGTGTGCCCCGATGGTGTCAATACAGAAGACCTTGTGTACTATGTCGGCCAGTGGCAAAAGACTGATTGTACGTCAGATAATTCTTATTGTGGTGGAACAGATTTAGATTATTCCGGCGTAGTGAATTTGGCGGACTGGGTGATTTTTGCGGGGCATTGGCTGGGAGATGGTTTTGTTGTGCCTGAGGAGTCCTCGCCAATCGCCTGGTGGAAGATGGATGCGACAGAAGGGACGGTTGTTGCCGACAGTATTGGCGGGCATGAGGGGCAGACTGTCAACATCGCCGGCAATCCGTGGCAGGCGGGGTATCATGGTTACGCCCTGAAACTGGACGGGATCAATGATTATGTCCAAGTCACAGGCTTTAAGGGGATTACCGGCCCTGCGTCCCGGACCTGTTCGGCATGGATTAAGGCAACAGCCAACAGTAAGGAGCAGATGATTTTGTCGTGGGGCTATGGCGCTAATGGCCAAAAGTGGATGTTCCGCGTGCAGGCGGATGGCAAACTGGCGGCGGGGGTGTGGGGTGGTTACATCTCCGGCAGCGTCTCGGTTGCCGACGGCCAGTGGCATCATGTGGCGGCGGTGCTTGCCGACGACGGCTCGCCGAGCGTCAACGAAATCAAACTGTATGTGGATGGTGTACCGCAGAGTACAACGTACAGTTCAACTCAGCCTATCGACACCCTTGCTGGCCAGGATGTTCAGCTCGGAGCGGTTTACAATGGCACAGCACAGGCCAGTTTCTTCAACGGCCTGCTGGACGAGGTGCGGATCTATAATCTGGGCCTGGATGGAAACCAGATTTATCGTTTATCCATGGAATAAACCTATTTGACCTTCCTGGCGATGTCCGACATCAGGGTGGACAGCAGGTCGCCGAGGTTGTCGTTAAAGCTCAGGATGATATCCTGTCCGGTCCGGCCGGGCATGGACTTGATGGATTCATAGGTATTCTCAAACACGATGGTGCTGCAGTGACAGCTTTTGTCGGTCTTGAGAAGCACAAAGTGCATCTTGAGCACAGTTTTTGGATTATCGGCATCGGAAAAATCGCAATAGATTGCCAGCAGATGCGGCTCAAGCGTATAATCCGGCGGCATGGCACTTGAGGCGGGCAGGACATTGGTGAACAGGCCGCTGGCCGACAATCCCTCGCGCAGTTGCTCGACAATCTGCTCATTGGGCGGCGTCAGAAACAGCTTGTAGTAATCCTGCTGAAACTGGGCGGTTTTGGTGCGATACAGGAAATACTGGCCGTCAAACGGTGCCACAGCCCGGCAATGCCGAATCTTGAGCACGCCCGGCAGCGTCTGAACCGCCGCGGGGATTCGTGCTGTGGCTTCCAGCAGATACGATTCCTGCTGCTGGCTGAAGTTCTCCCGGCTTGCACAGCCGCTGAGAAAGACAAGTCCTGTCAGGATTGCAGATAAAATTAATTTAGAACTCATTTTGTGTTCTCCATCTTCCTGGGGGGGGATGATAACAGCAGTTGAGCGGGGTCCGCCTTGATCTGCTCGGAAAGCTGTTTTAAGTTTCGTGTCAGGCTTTTCATATCAGTCAGGATGGTATCAATGTCATCCTGATGGGTGGACACAAGCTGTTCGATCTGTTTGAGATTGCGATCCAGTTGGGCCATGGTGGAGGCGATATCGGATACCGGCGAGTTGGGATCGCCTGTATCCATCATTGCATGAGCCTGCTTTAGTGTGGATTCAAACTGATTGAGCATTTCGACTGCGGAAACGCGCAGTTCGCCGAGTTTGGCTTCTTCAACGGCGTTCTGGACAGATTTTAGCGTGTTTTCAAACTGGGTAAACAGAGCGGGGAAATCCACTTTATCCAGTCGCTGGAAGACCGTATCCACCGCCTGGGTGAAGCTGGTAATCAGGCTGGGTGCCGAAGGGATATAGATGTTATGGGGTTTCCATGGGACTTCCAGACGCGGGTAACGGGCCGGGTCGAGGTAGTCGGCTTCAATCAGGGCGATGCCGGTGATGCCCTGATAGGATAATTTCAGGCGAAGGCCGTTATTGATCTGATTGCGGATGGTGGCTTCCACGTCCTGAATGACCGTATCCGGACGCTTGAAATGTTTGGCATCCACCGACATCACAATCATGACATACCGGCTGAATTTGTCGTAGTCGGGGGTATCGAATTCCAGCGGGTACTCCTGGGTGACAAAGGTGATTTTTTCAATTCTGCCGATGGCGACACCGCGGTGCAGCAGGGCGGTGCCCTGGCTGAGTCCTTGAACGGACTCATTGAGGTAGGTCTCGATATAAAACCGCTCTCCGCCGAACATATCTTCGCTGATTAAGATCAATCCTCCAATCAGCAGGACCAGCATCAGGATGAAGAACAGGCCTATCCGAAAATAATGTGCATTTGATTTCATTGTTTGAAATCCTTGTCTATTTTAAGTTTTTTCGGGTGTCTGGACGGAACGATTGAAGAATTGCCAGACCACCGGAATATCCGTTCGATGTTTGAGTTCTTCGGGTTTACCCATAGCGACGATGCCTTCGGCGGCTTTATCCAGCATGATGGCACTGTCGGCCAGTGCATAGATGCTTTGCAGCTCATGGGTTACAATAACAAACGTCAGGTGCAGGGTGCGGGCCAACTGAAGAATCAAGTCATCCAGTTGGGCGGCGGTAATCGGGTCGAGACCTGCACTGGGTTCATCGAGAAACAGAATCTGAGGATCCAGGGCCATTGCCCGGGCCAGGGCGGCGCGTTTCTGCATACCGCCGGAAAGCTGGCTGGGGCTGTGGTGTTCAAATCCGGACAGGCCCACCATCTGCAATTTCATGGCAGCGATCATTTCGCAGGCTTGCCGGGGCAGGCGAGTCAGTTCCTCCAGCGGCAGCATCACATTCTCCAGCACCGACATTGAACCGAACAGGGCACCATTCTGGAAGGATACCCCGATTTGCGACAGGAGATGTTCCCGCTGCCGGCGTGGGGCCTGGAAATAATCCTGTCCATATAAGAGCACCTGCCCGCTGATGGGTTCGGCCAGTCCGATGAGGCTTCGCAACAGCGTACTTTTGCCGCAGCCGGACCCGCCGAGAATGACCAGAATTTTGCCGGCCTGGACAGTAAAGCTGATATTGCGCAGGATTGCCTTGCCCTGGTAGCCGACGGCCAGGTCGCGTGTTTCGATGACGGACTGAGCTTGGGTATCCATTGCTTATATATCCAGAACGTATAACAGGACTGAAAAGATTCCTTCGGCCAGTACAATCAGGACGATGCCGCTGACGACGGCGCGGGTGGTTGAGATTCCCACCGCACCGGCCCCGGATTCGGTCTGCAGACCGCGAAGGCAGCCCACGCCGCCGACCAGTGCACCGAACACAAGGGCTTTAAAAAGACCGACAAACACATCCGTCATGGTCAGAATATATTGAACATGGTCATAATAGGTTCCGACGGCATACCCCAGCGAGATAATCACCAGGCCTGAGCCAATCAGTCCGGCCACATTGGTCAACACCGCCAGCAGGGGGGCCATCAGAATGGTGCTGACGACTCTGGGCACAACCAGAAATCGCATGGGTTCCAGGCCCATGACGTTGAGGGCATCCAGTTCGTTGTTGATTTTCATGGTGCCCAGTTCGGCGGCGAAGGCGGAACCGGTACGCCCTGCGATGATAATTGCGGTGATGAAGGGGCCCAGCACGCGCACCAGCGCGATGGCAACCAGGTCAGAGACATAGACTTCGACTCCGAACTGCCGCAGGGGCATGGCGGCGCTGAAGGCCATAATCAAGCCGAAGAGAAAGCCCAGCAGGACGGTAATTCCAACGGCGTTGACGCCGACCAGCTCAATCAATTTAAAGGAATCCGCCCAGCGAATCCGGTGCAGGTGAAGGGCGGTCCACTGAAACGAGCTGAGCAGGTGGCCGAGGAAGACAAACAGATCCCTGAAGTCCTCGCATAAATGACAGACGGTTTTGCCGATTTCGGTAATGGCGTTGGTCTGGGGTATCGGCGTGGCCAGGACACTCTTGACCCTGGCTTTATCCACCCGCTGGAACAGTTCCTGCAATTCCGGGTTGGAATGGGAAATTTGAATGTCCTGGGTATATTTGCGGGCTTCGAGTTCCAGTTCAAATAGAAATGCGGCTCCGGCCCCGTCACAAAAAGGAACCTGTTTGATATCAATAATCAGGGGTTTTGGCGACAATGCCGCACACAGCGATGGGACTTTGCCCCATAGCTTAGGTATCGTCACTGCATCCAGTCTTCCGGTCACAGTAATCCGATGCTGTGTCGGGTCGGTCTGTAAATCGATCCCGGCCGGGTTATTATTATTGTTTATGGTCTCTGCCAAACAGGCCTCCGCTGCCTGAGTCTTTTTTATTTTTCGACAATTGTAGTCCTTTACAGGGAACTGTCAAGAAAAACCGACCTTAAACGACAGGTTTGGGCGATGTCTTGTATTTCTTTAAAAATAGTGTAAAATTGTGTTGAAATACCGCGATTTCTCGGTAATATTTTCGTTTTTCCCAGTTCGGGCGATTAGCTCAGTTGGTAGAGCAGCTGACTCTTAATCAGCGGGTCTCAGGTTCGAGTCCTGAATCGCCCAGTGGATGTCTTTTGTCCGGTTTTCGCAAGGCTCTGAAATGCTTTGCAAACCCTCGCAATCACAAGGGGTTATAGACGATTCGTTAGAATTGGGTTTCACTTCATTTCGGCCCGTTTCGGTCGTAGAGTGTCCCTGATTATGTCCCTCTTTTTTCCCTTCTGTCCCATCTTGTTCCTGAATCGTCTGTTCTGCTGTATTCAGTAGCGTCATTGTCGCAGCGTCTTTTAAATCAGCCTCTGTCGTCTGTGCGTAGTGCTGCAAGGCGACGGCGGGGGAGTTGCCCAGCCAGGAACAAACCGCCTTGACGTTACCCCTGGTCAGCTTGAATAGTTCTGTTTCCCGCGTGGACCGGCAATTCTGAAAAAGTTTCGGCCAGTCCTCAATCCCAGCCTGTGCCAGAATCCGTTTGAACTGGGTTCTCAGGTTTGTTTCTGTGCCCCGATAGGATTCAATGCAGTAAACGGCCCCATCTTTGGCTGAAGCATAGGCATCCAGAAACAACGGTTTCAGTTCCGGGAACATTGGCACAACCCTTATGCCACTATCGGCGTGGTGTTCTGTTTTGCTGGCGTGGACTGTGAACCGACTCTTTTCAAAGTCAATATCTTGCCATTTTAGCCGTAAAATCTCGCTGGGGCAGCGCAGGCCTCCAAACCGGGCCAATCCAAAGATAAGCCGCCATTCCGCATCAGGACAGGCCGCCAAGACCGCCTGGGCGATCTCTGGGCTGACATAGAAGAACCGTGAGGCATTCGTCCGGACGGAAACCGGCTGGCCCCTGAACGGGTTTTTGGTGATAATCTCGGCCTCAATCGCTGCATTGAAGAATTGCCGGGCAATACCGATGTGCCGGCGGATGGTATTTTCGGATAGTTCAACTGTCGTTTGCAGGTAGATTCGGAAGTTTTTGGCGTGTTTCTGGGTCACGTCTCCGATAGGATCATCCTTGAAAAAGACGTTCAGCTTTTCTTGGACATCCTTCCATTTCCGACGTGTTGCCTCTTTAACGTCGGGCCGCTGATCGATATAGCTGGCAACCCAGGCCGAAACGGTCCAGCGGTTTTTTGCTGAACGCTCCACAAGCCCCAGGATTTCAAGCCGGGACCGCAGGCTGTCAGGAATACCCTTCAGCCATTCTTGCGTAGAGAGGGGCATTGAGGCTCCCTTTTTCGAGGCAATCAGCGACTCGATAAAACCTTTTGCCATTGCAGCTTGCTTGCGATTGACAAGCCCCAGGTGTATCTTGGGCCGCTGGGCATTTTCGCCCGGACTGAGTTTGACATAATACCGAACCCCGGTAATTGTTTTTTCTCTGCCAAGTGCAGCCATTATTTGCCCCCCTTTCTGACCTTGCGGACTTCATATCCGAAATATGCCAGTAAAATGTCTGCGGTTTCAGCGCGAACGCTGGTTTTGCCTTTTAAAATGCGGCACAAAACAGCCGGGTCGATGCCGGTGTCATGGCTTATGACATAACGGCTTTTCCCGCTGGATTTAATCTCATGTAGGATAATGTCCATAATCTTCATATTCATACTATACTCCATTAATTGAGTATTGTCAATCATTATTTTTTATTTTCGTCATAATGGGCTGTGGGCACATCATAGTGAGGACATAAAATATTATCATTATTGTCCGGAGCCTTGCCATAATACAAGCTGCATTTGAGGCTGTTATCTTTACTCGGAAATTCCCGAAAAACGCAGTCGTCAAGTTCGCTCCGTAAGCTGTCTATCACAGATACCGCGCGTGTGGCAAGGGCATACGCCCTATGGGTTTTCCCATACCGAGAGCAGATAAGAGTTGCGAACAGCATTGCACAATCCCTGGCCTTCCGCAGTTGCCTGCCGGCTTCCCTGTGTTCATCGAATGTAAAGCCTTCTTTTCGCTTCATAAAAAATCCCTTTTGATTAACGAGTTTGTTCAGAGGATTCAGATAACGTTTTAGTTCTTATGTACGAAAACAATAGTCCAATGGAGACAGCAATTGTCTTCAACCTTACCATTACCATTCCTTACCGCATTTTCCGGTTAGTTTTTGAAAACGTTTTCTTATGGGATTAACCTGATTTTGTGGTAAGGTTTGGTAAGGTTTTACGGTAATATACATAAGTCATTAAATATACGGCAGTTAAAACCTTACTGAATCGCATATATGTTTCACGTCCTTACCGAAATCATATTGGATGGGAAGCGTTTTTCTGTCGCTTCACCTCCAGTCCGACCCATACTTTCTGAGATTTACCGTCAAACCATTGTGTTTCGTAACGGCAGCCTCGCTGGCGCAGGGAGTGGTTGAACGCTCTATTGCTGACAGGTTCGCCTTCCCTTCCAGTCCACTCTGTCCAAGCCTCGAACAGTTCATTCAGCGAAGAAACTGGCGTAATTGCACCCGGCTTGATTTCACAGAACTGATCCAAAAAGTCCTTTAGTGGGTCCTGGCTTTGCCGGTATTCGCCGGTTGCGTTTTCTATTTCTTCCGGCTCTTGCAGTCCGTTTTTCTGCCAATTCAGGCAACCTTGAATCAATAGATTCAATATTCCAGGCCATTCCGTTTCGAGCTTGAGACGCAGGGCATCGTCCCGATTTTGACTGGTGAAAGTTGCCAAAAAAGGCACCAGTTTTAACCGCCGCCAAACTGCCATTGTATCTTCTTTCACAATCGGCTTATTGTTGGTAACTAAAATCGTTTTAAATGTCCGAATAAATGAAAAAAAATCTTGCCGCATAAACCGGCCCTTCAAGGTGGCATCGCCCGTAATTCGTTTGATAAATTGAATTTTCAGCGAAGCGCCCTGTTCTGATTCGCTGGCAGTTACCATACGCTTGCCGAACAGGTCCGCAACTTCGCATGGATGTTCGTTATTGTGTTTGACAATCAACAGGTCTGGGGCGGCCTCTGTCGCATAATCACCCATTAATGCACGAATCGTGTCCAATAAAACGGATTTACCATTGCTGCCCTCTCCATAGAAAATAGGGAGAATTTGCTCACGGATATCTCCTGTCAAACAATAACCGAATAAACGCAGAACATATCTGGCAAGGACTTCATTGCCACACATGATTTCGTTCAAGAATTGGCTGAACCGCGGACAGTTGGCGTCCGGGACAAACTCCGTCTTCGCAATCTGTGTCAACATATCTTTAGGATCATGCGGCAAGAGGGCACCAGAACGTAAATCGATTGTTCCATTTTGGGCATTGAGTAGCCAGGGATTGCGGTCAAAATCATCAATAGTACAGGATACGGGCAAAACACATCTTGCCTCGCGCAACGCCGCGTCAATTTTTCCAGATGATTCCAACTGGCGTGCAAATTTTTCAACAGTGGCTCTCTGGCCATCTGCCAGGGACAAGGCTGCTTCCCGTATCATTCTGGCCATGCGTACTACAGCCCGGCGGGCTTCGGGTTCTCCGCGAGTGTTATCCCATTTTTTGCCATTATTGACAAACCACTTTCCCCGTGAATGGCAATACCTAAAAATGTTGCCAAAAAGATCAGCGAACGCCTCGCCCATACCGGCATCTGTCAATGGATGGCGCAATAATGAACCCGATGCAATGGCGTGATCTGTTTCAATATGAGAGTGGGTTGATGGTTGATAGTCTCCAGCCTTTTCGACAAGCTGCAATAATTCCTCTTTGTTGTGTCCGGCTGCCAGCCAATCCGATATATCTCCCTTGAGAGGCAATCCATCCAGCGTCAAAATCTTGATTTCTTTGGCCTTGCCGAACAGGGATCGGGCAACCTGTTCGGCGTGTTTTTGTCCCGGCCCATCATTATCTGGCAGGATTACAACGTGACGGCCTGATAAGACATCGGAATAAGAAGCCCTCCACTTGCCGGCACCGCCCAGATTGCAGGTTGCGACAAGTCCGTGAGATACCAGATTATCGACATCTTTTTCACCTTCTGGGATAAACACTACCGACGATGGATCGGCGGCCAGCAGTTCAGGCAGGCGATACAGAACCGGCTCTACACCCTGTAAATTCCAAATCCATCCGCTATTGCCGTCCGGTCGCCGGGTACGGAAGGTTTTGGGCTTATACCGGATTTTCTGGTAAAGCAAGGCTCCATTTGCATCCCGATAGTCATAAATCCGTTCAATAGTCCCTTCCGGTTTTGATGCTTTTGTGGACTTGGATGGCGACAGATCGGACAATTTTAAACCAAGTGCATCGCATACACTTTGCGCGGTGCATCCCGCGAAGCAGTGGACATAAATATGCTCATTCTTTTGGCGTATGGACAGACTCGGGTTCTTATCATCATGCGCAGGGCATTGAGCCATCCAGCCGCTGCCGTTCCGCCGGACTCCGTTCAATCGATCAAGAAAGTCTTTTATGGTGATCATTGACTTTCCCCTTTCGCTGCTTGGATGAAGGCTTCAATATCTCTGACATCATAGCGAACACAGGCCTTACTGATGCGGACTGACTTGATTCGCCCGGTCTGAGTCAGGGTAAACAGGGTGCGGTCTGATATACAGAGGGCTTTGGCCGCTTCCTTGACCGTGAGCAGTTGGGGAGCGTTACTGTCCATCGTTGCCTCCCGTGTTATCAAGAATGCGACGGAGTTCCGACTCTTTAACCCGAACCGATCCGTCCGGCAATCTCACGGCAGTAATTTTTCCCTGTCTGATCAGCCTGGACGTTCGCCCTGTCGGGTACTTCAGTGCGATATCAACTTCTGTTGTTGTAAGTAAATTTTCCATGCCCCCACAATATAAAAAGGCTGGTATCTATTAAAGATACCAGCCTTTGAATGTGCCTGAAAACCCGCCAATACCGTCCAATGTGGCTGAATCGACTACGCTTTTTCTAATTTTTCCCTGTCTTTTGGATCCATTGTATCGAGTCGGATTCGATAAAGTTTTCGGTTTATAGACTGAATTCCCTGTCTTTTAGCGAATGAATTGAAAGAATCCAGGGAGTGTATTTTAAGTGCCGCCATCATACTGCTCTTAGACATTGGCTTTGACCACTCACCCGGATAAGAATGTTCTGTTCCGCCTGTTTTTATCGTACCGTTCTTGGACGGTTTTATTGACGGTTCGTAGCAATTCAACTCATGGTATAGCCTCTCCTTGCTTTTCCCGTCATCCATATCGAAGATCAAGTGCCGAATACATTCTTGCCAGGTCTCGTCCGTGGCATCGTCATCTTGTTCGGTATCATCCGCCAGTGGTGCAAGTAGAGCAGCAGCGAGCAAGTCATTTACCGCCGGCAAACCTCTGCCGATTGTGGTATCGGATAGCATCCAGGCGATTAGGATGACTTCTTTACCTTGCATATTCGGCCAGAGTTTGTTGATCTGTTTTAGTATTTGGGGATCGTCTGTATTGTTCAATATTCGGGCCGTCAGATTGTCCAGGGTGGATTGGAAGTCATGCGGATTTTGCCTTACAAGGCTTTGAGCCTGCCGAAAAGTGTCCATAATGTTGTCCATAAAAAACCCGCCCCCGGCGGTCAGCTTCGCATGGCTATAACCGGAGACGGTTTTTAATACTTGAATCGTTTGCGAATCGACCGAGCAGGAATATATAAAACGCAGCAAATCCGGTCAAGTGTTTTGAGTGTGAAATTTGGTATTTTCTTGATGGCATCAGATGGTTGCACTGTTGATGGCACATAGTTGCCACAATGTGACAAATAGCCATCCGGCTTCTTTAAAGGCTTTAGGTTTGCAAAGTAACAGGCTGGTGGGTAAATATGGCACATAAGATGTGCCGGATATTTTTATCAGGTGAATGTACCTACCTCAGCTATTGCTCTGCAATCAATAACATTGTACCATGACCACGGCCTTGCTTGTTTTTTCGACAACCTGCGTCCGGGTTAATTCGGATTTCTTTGGCTGTAACAGTTTGTCATTTATTGCCGGCACAGACTCCAGAAAACTCAGGATAAATGAACTTTTCAGTGCATAGTTGACATTCTGCGGCAATGAACCCGTCTCGATAGCTGTGGCGATGTCGTCCAATTTCGCAACTACCAGCCCGACAACCATGCCATCGGCGTCCAGCAGCGGACCGCCGGAATTGCCAGGCTGGACCGCAGCGCTGATCTGAAACAGACGCGGGTCATCAGCAATCCCGCTTAAACTGCTGATATTTCCCTGCGTATATTTGGCCTCTGTCCCCTGAAACTGGATATTCGGAAATCCCAGCGTAAAAATCTCTTGTCCCGCCTTGACTGCTCGACTGGTTTGCACGGCCAGGGCTTCAAATCCCTGCCCATCCACTTTCAATAGAGCCATATCGTTGGCTGAATCCAGGCGAACCACCTTTGCCGGATAAAGTCCCGTACCCGTCAGGACTTGAATTTTAGAGGCCTCACTGACCACGTGACAGGCTGTCAACAGGTATCCATCCGAAGTAATGAAAAAGCCTGTCCCGATACGCTTAATCTCTGATTTTTCCGATATCTGTGAACTCTTTGTGTCAGACTCTTGTGCTTTCGGCCTAAAATTTTTAGCCCTTCGCTGTGCCTCTGCTATTTGTCCAGATTCCATCTTCTCTTGAAGGTAGTCTTTTTGAACCAAAACATCTATCCCATTCATTCCGGCCAAGAGGAGCCATTTATACGCTTCAATATAATCTTCTATTACGCCTTTGCCACTGATATACATCAGACCCAGATTGTATTGTGCCTGTGCGTCCCCTTGCTCTGCGGCTTTGGTGAACCAATGTGCCGCCTCCTTAAAGTCTTCTGGCACTCCTTCTCCTTTAATATACTTCACGCCTAAGTTGCACTGTGCGAGAGCAAATCCTTGCTCTGCGGCCTTGGTGTACCATTTGATCGATTCTCTTATATTTAATGGCAAGCCTTCCCAGCCGTTTTCATACATTATACCCAAGCGACATTGTGCAGGCGCAAAGCCCTGTTCGGCGGCTTTGGTATACCAATAAGCTGCTTTTCGATAATCCACAACTCCCCCTTTGCCAAAATCATAAATTATCGCCAGACTAAATTGAGCTGCTATTTCTCCCTGTTCGGCGGCTTTGGTGTACCATTTAACAGCTTCCCTATAGTCTTGATGAATCCCTTGACCCTTGGCATACATTACACCCAATACACCTTGGGCATTAGCAAGTCCCTGTTCAGCCGCTTTGGAAAACAATATAAATGCTTCCTTGTAGTCCTGCGGCAGACCTTGTCCATTGTAATACATCAGACCCAGATTGTATTGTGCTTCTGCAAAACCTTGCACAGCCGCTTTGGTGTACCATTCAATTGCTTTCTTGTGATCCTCTTGGGTACTGTGAGGTTTATCATACAATAAGCCGACTCTATACTGTGCCTCAGCATCCCCGATATGCGCCTTTGCAAATAAACTCCATAGGTCATTCGGGTCCGAGACCATCGTCTTATTTGTGATCGCTGCATGACTATTCGGATCTTGTGCCAAATCCTGCGATGCCATGAAAGTCATAATTGCCGCAGCGGCGATAGACATCAACATTGTCTCCATTGATGCCTCCTTCCCATATCTACAGATTTAATGGATATATACGGCACAGCTGTTTACAGGGCTATAAAAGTCCCATTCCTTACCATGTTTTCATACTCGGGCCCGGGGATGTAGCTGTGCAATAGTACTTCATAGGTATTCAGAAGACTTTTGACCGTTTGTTCTCCAATGGGTGTTGATCCATGTGCAAGAAATGAGTTATTTCTGGATTCCAGCCAGTTCTTCAATGGACCGCTGTCTTTATTAGCTGACGGAGGCTTATTCGGATCGAATGGGCAATTCCAATAAAGCGAGACTAATTTTAATCCAAGATTGTCCTTTAATTCCGCTAACAGCTCAATGGCTTCTCTGAGCCCCAGCTTGACCGTTCCGTCCGCGGATTGGGGTTTTCGGGCAAGCCGCTCAATCGTTGTGGCCGATACATTATACCTGCTCAGGTTGGATGGTGTGATTTTAGAGGTGTCCAGTTCATGCTGTCTCAAGCATACTTGAGCCAGGTATTCATACGCTCGGTACATCCTCGACAAGGCGTCATCCAATCTGCCCTGGACCAAACGTCTGCGGGCATTGAGCAGCAATTCGACTAATCGCCGGGCGCCCCATTCTTCCTTGATAACGCCCCGAATGAATTCGGCCTGGTTCATCAATTGTGTTAAATCTATGCCGGATAGGTTTTCGCCCGGGCTGGCGGCTTTTTTGAGGATATTTGCAGCTTCTTTCCAGCAGAACCGTTCCCAGTAATCATAAGCCGTACTGAGCATCCAGATGGTTTTGGCCCGTTGTTTGAGCGGTCCTTCCGGCAGGATTCGGCGCAAGGTGTCGGTCAACTCCATCGCGGCGACAAAGTCCAGCTTATTAAATAAAAGCCTGGCCCGTTCAATCTGCCGCTCGGCATAAACCTGAACGGGACAAATGGTCTCCACCGCGGTCGATTCAATGACTCGCCCGGTTTCGTCTCTGGGACCAGTGATATAGCTGACCTGTCCAGCTTCCAACGCAACCGCCGCCGCAAACATCGCCGCTGTCATCGCCTTGGTTCCGCTGGTAAAATCTACAATCATTTCCTCCGGATTGCCTTTTTGCTTAAGATAATCAAGATATTGACCATAAAGATATTGCACATCATCTTCATTGGGCAGTTCAACAACCTCATATTTTAATGTTTTCGTGCGCAGGGAATCTTCCAGCAACGGTATCGTTTCAGAGACTGTTTTAGTAGAACAGAAAAAAACAATGTTGCCCGGTTGATGTTTTTCAATAGAAAAAAGTAACGCCTTGGCAATATCCTGCCGATTGCGGCCCGTGCCGACGGTCATAATTAAGATACTCATAAAAACTCCTTTCTCAGATGGTCAATAAAATCTCTTATTACTCAGGGGCTTTAAATTGCCGATGGTCGATTTTTGATTTTCGATTGAATCACAGATAACAGAAACCCCTTGCGTTCTTACCCAATCAGCAATCGTCAATCCTTCCATCGTCAATTCCATAAATCCCTTATTACTCAGGGGGGGGTTTCAACTTAATATAGTTCTTATCAAGCACCAAACCCTGCTCAGCGTTTCAATCCCTTATTACTCAGGGGGAGGTTTCAACAGGGTCTAAACCCTACTGCACAGACTACGTCGTAGATGGGTTTCAATCCCTTATTACTCAGGGGGAGGTTTCAACAGAGTATGGCAAGTCTCAAGGATGGATACTCTACAATGTTTCAATCCCTTATTACTCAGGGGGAGGTTTCAACCCGTACATTCTGTCAGGCTATTAACACCAATAGCTAAAGTTTCAATCCCTTATTACTCAGGGGGAGGTTTCAACGGGTGGATACACCTGCTGACCGAACATAACGGGGATGTTGTTTCAATCCCTTATTACTCAGGGGGAGGTTTCAACTGTAGATGGCCGCATGTCAGCAGAAGCCTGCCGCATGTTTCAATCCCTTATTACTCAGGGGGAGGTTTCAACGGGTGGATACACCTGCTGACCGAACATAACGGGGATGTTGTTTCAATCCCTTATTACTCAGGGGGAGGTTTCAACTGTAGATGGCCGCATGTCAGCAGAAGCCTGCCGCAGGTTTCAATCCCTTATTACTCAGGGGGAGGTTTCAACGCAGCCCCTTTTCAGGTCATAATAACCGCCCTTATCAAAGTTTCAATCCCTTATTACTCAGGGGGAGGTTTCAACTTGAAGGCGGTTGGATGTCGGGCAAGACGTACATTGGGGTTTCAATCCCTTATTACTCAGGGGGAGGTTTCAACCTACTACAACGAGGTAGGCGGGCGGTCGTGCATGACTGGCGTTTCAATCCCTTATTACTCAGGGGGAGGTTTCAACCCATCAGGAGCTGGTGAGTATTCGCCGGGAGCTGGAGCCTTTCAATCCCTTATTACTCAGGGGGAGGTTTCAACATAAAGTTTTACGCCGACCCCAAATCGGAGACCTTTGGTACTTTCAATCCCTTATTACTCAGGGGGAGGTTTCAACATGAATAACATCATCATTGTTTCTCGCCACCGCAATGCGGTGTTTCAATCCCTTATTACTCAGGGGGAGGTTTCAACAAAAATAAAACAGATTGAAAAAGAGCGGCTTGAATTTGGTTTCAATCCCTTATTACTCAGGGGGAGGTTTCAACCTGCAAGATTGGAGGGATATTGGATATACAACTACGTCCACGTTTCAATCCCTTATTACTCAGGGGGAGGTTTCAACTGTTACAATCCTCACAGACGATACAGGTCTCTGAGCCGTTTCAATCCCTTATTACTCAGGGGGAGGTTTCAACATACTTAGTGCCATTGCGGGCGTGGTGGCGATTGGCGGGGGTTTCAATCCCTTATTACTCAGGGGGAGGTTTCAACTTTTCCAGCTTGGCCCGCTGATGCGCCATCTCCTCCAGTTCCGTTTCAATCCCTTATTACTCAGGGGGAGGTTTCAACCTGCCTACCTACACCCCCTACCCCCTCTCCTTCCTTTAGTGTTTCAATCCCTTATTACTCAGGGGGAGGTTTCAACACTTCCACACCCTTGATATTCTGTTTGAGTCCACGCCCGTTTCAATCCCTTATTACTCAGGGGGAGGTTTCAACGGATACCAAAGGGCCGTGGTGCTGCAACTGTTGCCTCTTGTTTCAATCCCTTATTACTCAGGGGGAGGTTTCAACGTCTTGTTGGACTGCGTGATTGCAGAACCTTCACCCAGTTTCAATCCCTTATTACTCAGGGGGAGGTTTCAACCGCACCTCATATAAATACTTTAACGGGAACAGGTTAGAAAGTCAATTGTCATAGAGGCCAAATGATGTGGAGGCTTCTGTGTTTTTTAATCCGGAAAATCTCGATCAGCGATTCTCTATCTATTGGTCCGCACATAAGTTACAACATTTTCGTTGGGCGGCCCGAGAAACCGGCTCAAACAATAAAGAATTTTTCCTGATTAGTCAGCTCTGCATCCCCAAATAGTTGAGTCTGATCCAGGCATCGCTGGCATATATGGTAGATTCGGATAGAATCTTCATCCGGATTGATGGTTTTCCGGAGTCTATCGACCATTTCTGTCAACAACTCATTGTCCAAATCCGCCTCGAAGACACTGTATTGAACGCGATATCCATAGTCCAAAAGAATTTTGGAAATTTTTAATCTCCGCCGGTCATCTGTACAGTCATATCCGATAACTATGAACATTGCATCACCTGACTGATAATCGATAATGGACATAGGGCGTCTTATTCATCACGGCGGTTTCGAGTTTCTCGGCCTGCTGAAAGATCAATTCCCGAGCGTTCGTGAATGTCTGCCTGTCAGCCAGCCTCTGAGGAGCATCAAGAAATTGTTCCCACTCTGCCAATAGTCGCTTTTTGGGGTCTTCTTTTAACAAAACAGCATACTGCGGCCCATTCCCGAAATCCTCGGCCTTGAGGATTTTCTTGTTGAATATCAGCATGGCAAATCGGTCAGCCAGGGGCTGACGAAACTGTTCGACAAAATCCAGGGCCAACGCCGGCGCATTATGATTGGGAGCGTGCATCAGTCCGCAGAAGACGTCCAGGCGAGTGATTTGCAGAATGGATGAGCACAGGTCTGTCAGCAAAACATAGACAAACGACAAAACGGCATTCACCGGGTCTGTGGGAGGACGCCGGATACGTCCGGAAAAATTCATGTTCAGTGAGCTGAAAATCCGCACCAGGGCAGCGACATAATCCCGCGAGCAAATACCTTCGATACCCCGAACGGATTCGATGGTTTGACAGGTATTCAGTTGGCTGCGATACGTCTGTATTTGAGCGGCCAGACGATCCAGCTGTGCATCCGGGTGATTGTAGGCATAGCGCTTGATAATACTGGTACAGCAGACCGCACGGGCGTCCACCAGGTCTTTGCAAAAATCCAGACAATAGGCCGGATCCCGGGCCAGGGCATACTGATTCTGTCGGAGTTTGACATGAGGTGTATCGGGAGGACATAATACGCCGCGCAGTCGCCCTTTGGTTGAGGTCAAGACCAGCGGAATGCGTCGATCCAGCAGCAATGCCAGGGCGCTTTCGGTAATCTGAATCCGTCCGAGAAAAACCAGCCGGGTCAGCCGATGAAGCGGGATAGACACGATCTCCTGTTCGTCTTTTGACACAATCAGACGACGCCCCTGACGACTGACCTTAGCGCCTTGTTCCCTGAGATACAAAGTGCCCATAATGAGCCTCCAATTCCCAGTGTGCAATCCTTTGATATAACGGCAAAACAGGGAGGAAAGATAACCAACCCCACCTGTCCCGAATACCCTATGAACTTGTCAAAGAACCGAAAACTGAAACTTATTTCACTTCGTCCAGCCTGACCTTGGCCCAGCCCAAAGGTCCAAACAGAGATAATTCTTTATCATTTTCTCCTTGGTTTTTTAAAAGACTGCGAGTCTTTCCCCATGGCAAAGGTCTTCCATTTTTCCCCTTTTTTGTTTTAGGATTGCGAAGTGGTTTTCCATTATTTAGCATCACATCCACAGTCACTGATTCACAATGGCCAAATCGACCCAGACGAATCGGGAACTCTAAGTGACCATATTTTTCCTGCTGCAGTCTCTCTGAGGCCCTTTCCATATCCTCATAGTAGGAAACCATATCCGGCCTGTATTTATAAAAGTCGTTATGTTCATCAGCCATTCGCTTCAGATAGAATTTCTTACAGGCTTGAGCTATGATTTCTGCAGAAAGCGGTATAGAAACAGCTTTTTTGCCCTGCAGTCCCAAATAAATCGTAAAATCGCCTTCTGCTTTTATGTCGGCACCATCCAAGGCTGAATAGCTCATCTCATAAAACTGCTGAATGCTTTCTGTACCTTTGTGGGGATTATAGATGAGTATTTCTTCGATGACCGTGTAATCCTCGGACATAGTAACATCTGAAATGGAAATCGCACGGAATGGATCATTCTTGGCGTCGCTGTTTTGCAGAACCTCATTTTCCCAATTACGTTTAGACGTATCAGGCAATCGGCCATCCCTCTCGTAAGTAGTTTTGACGGCCGCTGATACAATCGCCGTACGGATCGATCCCTTGATGGACGAACCGGGAATAACAGGCCGACATCTCCCGGCAGCACGATAAAAGAGATTAATAATCATCTGATTTTCCTGGCTGTCCAGCTTCTTTTGATAAGTGTCATATAATCCTTGACACACCGGCACAGTGTGCAGACTGTAACGCTTTAAATCTGTGTTATCCCGCACAAATTTGCGAAAATATCGCACGGAATCCTGCCCTTTATTGACAGCCTCATAGAACTGGGCTTTCTGCTGCAAATTTAATCCGGCAATCATTTTCGGCAGATCAATAAGATGCAGCAATGGCTCGCCATCTGTATTTTTGGCAATCACATACTTAAATGGGGAGATTTCATCGCCAGTGCCGATGTGAATGGGCGAGAGAGCCTGAACGGTCATTTTGTATTTTTTACAGTAGTTCATGCGGCCTCCATTATATCGTGCTGCAAGCGTACTCTCAGTACCATGGCAAGTCCATAATGCACCACCTTCGGAAGTTCCGGGTGGACATTGTGTACTATGCGTCCATAGAATGGGTTGGGCTTGTCAGTCTGCAAAATTGAACCGGCCTGAAGCATCATAATGGTCTTTTTAAATGGAAATTCTGAAATTGCCCAGTGTCCGCCTAATCTGCCGGTTTTGGCTTTAATAGACCAAAATCCCTTAGTGGGGTCTGTCTGTGCTGGTACACAAGGCCCCAACAACATCACGGCATTATGATTTTCCGCATCAGGCAGTTTCGCCTGTTCTACAACTCCAACCTCAATAACGCCGCGACCTATACTTTTGTCTCTGCCATATCCTCCGGCCAATGCATCGGTAAGGATCATCTTTAACTGGCTGGCATCATATTCATCCGAATTTATATAGATATCGTACAGAGAATTGCCCGAGTCGGGGTAGATATCTTCTGTGAAAAAGACGCCGCCTTCGACCGTTCCGCCGCCAAGCCGATTAACGTGGTTGTGGGGAGACAGGAATAGTTTTTCGTTCTGTTTACCATCTATTTGTTGAGATAGATGCTCCAATATGGCAGTCGAATTCAGCGCCTTGCAGCATTCAGCCAGACGAGAAATAGAGATATAACGGATTTTTTTTAGGTCCTTGTATCGATCTCGATCTTTCTCATCATTGGCGTTGTGCTGTAAAGGCAGCACAGGTACCGGCAGATTTCCAGCCGGAAACGGATCGGATAAAAGTAAAGGCGGAGCGTCCGAATCCATCCGGCGAAGAAATTTCGCTAATTTCTCATCGCCTTCACGATACGCCATCGACCAGCAGATATGCCCAAAGAGAGTGTCTGCTGCCAGTGGTGTCCCGAGAGGGGATAAGAGTCTGAGTTGGGCCTTGTAAAGTTTCATTTTGCAGCCGCCTCCAACACCGAAGGAAGTAAAACGGGGGCGTCATTTTCATCTTTAAGGTCAATAAATTCGACACGTCCACTGCCGCGTGAGCCGCCACCGCCGAGAAAATCTTCCTGTACGAGAGCAAGCCCTAAAAGTAGTACTTTTTTAAAGTTTTCTTCATCCGCTTTGCCATTATCGCCCATGTCAAGGATTTTGAAGCTGACATCAAAGTCGAATGTTACACCGGGAACCACCCGCTCGACCGGACGCGGTTTTGCTTCTGCCGTAATACGGTGTATCCAATTTTCATTCTTATCTTCAATAATCGAATCGCCATTTTTGAACTTCTTAGAGAATTCTTCCGACAGCGGGCAGTCTCTTATAACCAGTCGTGTTGGACCGAGATTAAATTTTTCACTGGCTGAGATTCCAAAAACTCTACATATTGGACATTGGAGTGCCTCATTTTCATCTCGACATTGATGCACTTCTCCATGTAAATTCAAGCGGCCCAATTCCCATTCCAGTAGAGATCGCATTTTACCCTTCAGTGACGAGCCAGGAATATAAGGTTCGTTATTGAAGGGATTTTTAATGATGGGATTATCCATTCCGCCTATTTCCATTGCCGCATCACCGCCGCCGATGTGAAGCCCTGTTTTGACTAAGATTTTGCCGGATATCTTTTTGATTTTTATAAGTCTCATTTGCTCACCAAACCCTTTCCATACATAAAACCAACAACTGCTTCGAAGTGCAATGCTACCGCTTTAAATGTTTTTGGATCTTCTGTTATCTGATTTATTCGCCCTACAAGAAAATTAGCAAATTTTAAAGGGATTTTACCTCGGTCATAAGCATAGTAGGCCATGCTTTTGAGCATTTTAATCATTGGATATAATTTTTTATAATCGGCGTCGTTTTTTAGTTGATTGCTATATCCTTTGATTTCCCCATAAAACCTTCGTAATTGTGCAGAAGTGATATCTCTTTCTTTTGAATTTTCTTTTTGGGTAAAATATTGAACTATATCCTCTGCAAGTTTCCCAACAAGGTCTGGATTAATATTATCGCCTTCCACAAAAAGAATCTCTGGTTTTACCGGGACAATTTCTGGCTTTGAACCCTTTCTGTTTCCTGTGTTCTGTGGGCGATAACCACTTCCGCTGCTCCCATAATTTTGGTTACTCGATGTGTTGAAAGCCATATTTTTCTCCTAAATATCATTGGTTACGGATTGCGTACAGTGTACAGGTTGAGGATATCTTTAAACGTTTCATTTTGTCGTGGTCGGTAATTCTCTCGACTTCCCGGCGGACTTCGGGGCATTTATCGAGATTTCGTCCCATATCATATCGAAGCTGAGATTTCCAGAGAATATCCTGAATGGGGATTTTGTTATTCTTTTTCTCCTCCACCCGTTGGTACATCTGATAATATTTCAGCAAACGATAAATAAAGCCGCGTGAAAGATTATTATTGATTACATTTTTCAGCAGAAAAACACTATCTTTCAGAGCTTCTTTGTATTCACTCCATGTAAACGTGGTATCCAATATGCCGATGCGGTCACGTCCCTCTTCTTTTGCCTTATCCAGCAATTTGCCGGCCTGTCGGATAGCGCCGGAGATGGGCTTGCCTGGTTGGGTTAGCACAACTGCTGCCGACAGATGAATGTCTGGATTTCGACAGGTGTAGTCCTTGAACCGTTCGTAAAGAGTCATCGCCAGTTCCGTGATGGTATCCCATGGTCCGATCAGCAGCAAATCATCGCCACCGGCATATTCGATATAAACCTGTGGGTATTGACTGGAAATCAGTTGTTCCAAATAGCCACTGAAGAAATTATCTATCATTCTGGACAGGGCGGAAAGACGACTGATGGAATATTTTCTGTATTTTCCTTCTGATTTCTGCCCTGCCAAGTCAATCAGGCCTTTGGAAAATATTTTACCTAAATGATCCACGTCGGCTTTGAGCACACCCAGAAGTTTTGCTCCCGATGCCGATTCGGCAATCAACTCAAATGGTTTGACTTGACCAAAACGCCAGTCGCCTTCCGGCTCTTTGTTATTAAGCCGGTGGGCCTCTTCTTCCGTAAGCCGGGGAACATAGTGAGCCAGATGTTTTCCTGTAAAGCCTGATTGCTCCTGCCGGGGATTAATGGATAAAGCAGCCAGCGTTGTGTCCGTCAACACCGGGACGTCTGTTTTGATCACTAAATTGAGTTGGCCAAATAGAGTCAATGGGTCATTGTCTCTGTTGATCTGGTCAAATAGAATATAGTTGGTTGAAGTTAATTTTCCGCCAAGGTCTTTCATTGTTTGAAGCAGTGGATTCTTTTCGGGATCGATTATGGGTTGTACAGCAGCAGAGGTATCCCATCCATTCTGATTTTGCAGACAGCAGGAAAAACGCCGTTTTTTAATCCTGTCATTTTGTAGTGCAATATCTTCAAGGCAACGATGATAATTTCCGTTCATAAAATCTATGCCACTAATGGGTACCGGTTCAGAGAGATTCATGGCCAGTTTGCCGCAGAACGTACACAACATCCAGTCTTCAAACTGTTTACGGACTTCGCCGAGTATTTTTTTGGCTTTGCCGGTGTTCTGAATTAACAAGGTAAACTGTCCCCCAGCATCCTTGATGCAATTGCACGACGGCAATCCCAGACGACCCAGTAGGATAATTACTGCCGCCCGGGTCAGCATCGAAACATAAAACGAACGTGCTCGCAGCATTTTGGCAGTCCCGGCCTGGGCCTCATTGGGCAGATCCAGGATGAAATCCTGAATGCCGCTCAAATCGCCGCAGACCATAAGAAATGTTTCTTCGTCTTGATATTTCTCTTTATTTTTCAACTTCTCCAGTGCATTGTTTTCTTTGCACCATGCGTACATGGCGCAGGCAATGGCGGCAGTGGTATAGCTGTGATCAAACAACGGAATGTCGGGCAAATCATCTCGACTGGCTGTTGATGTACTCAGTGACATGTAAGTCTTGCACAGGCTAATAATATGATCGACCAATAGGTGCTCTGGGCAACGGGTAGATCCGGAGACATCTGTTTTGAAATTATCATAAAGCTGTTTATATTGCTGTGAATTGACCGGATTGTCTCCTTGCCTGTATTGCTGCGGGAATATCGCACAACTAAACGTCTCCCACCGATCAACAGGATATGCCCAAACCGTATTTCCAGGATTGTGAATATCAAGCCGAATGTCATTAAAGATACTGATTAAGGGTCGCGAAGATTTGCCTGTTTTGATATACTGCTCACCTTTATCTTGTCGCTCAGATGCAGCAGCATAAATGTCGGCCTGCTGGATAAGGATTTCATCAGGGGTCGATGGATTATGATGTTTACTTGCCAGATTGGCGATGCGGGAATTATTTAAATTCTTCCAGAGATTCCCGATTTCATTAAAAAACTGACTGGTGTAAGCTGCATGCGAATATCTGAATAAGTGAGTATTTTCTTGGGATAGTTGAATACATGTTCGTTCATAGATTTTCCCGATGTCATGGAACAATACCCCAATTGCCATTTCAATCATATCTTTTTCTATCGCCATAGCCTCTCCTATTCTTGAATGGTAAGTCTTATCCTTCCAAATCCAAAACTGGTTGCCTTGCCAACATGACATATCTCCACCAGTCTCAAAACGGGTAAGTACTGACTGAAATTACCTTCAAAGATGATCTTTCCCACCAGCCCCTTGAGCGTCATTTTTTGCTGCTGACGTCCGGAAAACCGGTTGATCTCATAAAGTCGGGTTTGATCTGAAATCACGGTGACCGATTCAGCACCCGTCAAATAATCTGAAAGTACATCCGATGGCTCAAATGGGATGCCATAGAAGTAGGCTAAAATTGAAAGCCTGCGGTTGACTGCTTTTATCAGATCTGAGAAGCTTATTTTTCGAGCTTCAGCGCCCCCGACCTGCAATTTAGTAGGGGTAAGAAATTCCACGCTGAGTTGGGAATCCGAATTGTGAGGAATCGGGTTAACCGATTCTTTCTGCAGCTTCCCCAGACACTGGCTGCCGTCCTTGTAGACAACCGTGGAAAATGCTGGCTGGGTAATACTATCGATTCGGTAGGGAATACGATCTTTACCAAGCCCTTCTTTTCCAATTTCCAAAAGACTATATACAATATAGGGAAACAGCTCAATTGCCCGTCCGAAGAGCCTCATTCCAAACTGAAATTCCATTCCTGCTGAAATTTGGGAAGGGGCATCCATGCGCGTAAGGATCACGAAGGGTTGGGGAATATTGGGATACAGCCGCATGAACTCTCGGTTGTCTGGGGCCACCCCTTCAAAAATATAGCTATAGGCGCAGGATTTTTGGACAATACAATTTTGGCAGTCACTCCGTTTGACATGGCAGACGGTCTTTTTTAGGTGATACCCAAGCCCCCCGCGTAAAGTCGGCCCCCAAAAAGGAGGCAAACTGCCTTGGGACAAGAAAGTTCCATTGACTTGAAATTCTGCAAAGGATGGAAAATGCCGCTGTGAAGCGGAATAAAAAATTATTCCGTCCAAACATTCAGCCCCATCCTGTAGAAGTTGCCTGGACAACAGAAGCTCATCATCATTGGTCATGGTTGCATATATCTCCTTCATTGCTTTGTAAGCAAATCAAACAAATAAAAGGTATTTTTCTACTGAACATGAAAATTGTCAAGCCTTTTATTTGGAATTCGATTGGGAGAATTAATCGAAAATACGATCCTGTTGTGTACAAATACAGATGTGTTATGTCTATTAAAAAATAAATGATATCCATTGAATAAGGTAAGTATTGGTTGGGAACTATTGAGGGGTGGGGGTGTGGTAAAGATTCCGGACTTTCTCAGAAAATAACAATCCTTTTTTGACCAGGATCACTTTGGGCCACCTTTCCCTATGAGGTTTCCTGTCGATGTTTTTCTTGCTCCTGTCGCTATTCCGCCACTACCCGACTGATTGTCGCCTTGGCTTGGCCGACGAAATCGGGTTCTGGGCTGGCCGTGTCCTGTGTCTTCTGAGTTTTAGCGTTATTGTTCTTCGGAATCATATATTGTTACGATGTGTTATCGAGGTCTGTTAAAAGCTGTTCCAGGTATGAATGATGTTCTACGATGAAAGCGACCACTTGTTGCCGCAAGCGGCCGCCATTAGCTTGATTCAGGCCAGCACAAACTACTGCGTTCCCCCCTGAATCAAAACCTCAAAGCGTTCTCCGATTCCTGTAACGTAACGTTTGCCGATCTCTTTTCCGTGCTTTAATAAACTTATTGGTGTCAATCGCGCAACATTTTTCTTACTAAATTTGCTAATTTCCCTGTCTGGACAATCCGGCCAGTTTAATGATTTGTTTTCGGATATGTTCAGGTAAGGTATTCCAGACCTTGACCAATGTTGCCAATTCGTGCGAAATTGCTGGAAAGTGTCCCTGATTGTGTCCCTGTGAGGTTTTACTATTTTTGCTAAGTGATTTACTTGTAATGCTTTGTGGACTTTTGTTCGAGTCCTGAATCGCCCATTATGCAACTAAAGCAAAGGCAAGGATTTATGGTCCTTGCCTTTTTTATTGTCATGTGTTAAAAAAGTAGTTTGTGTCCGTTGCACAAGATTTGCTTTCATCCCGCGTGGTCGGTCCTCATTGTGGTTGTCGTGAGCAAAGCCCTGATTGCATGAAAAGCCGGATCGTTTCCGGTTGTTTTTATATCCGCTTTTATCGAAATTATCGGTCGAACGCAAAAAAATATATTTTTTTCATCCAAACGGCGACAATAACATCTCTATATAGTTGTGAATGATATGGATTGTTATGCGGATACTTTGGAGCAAGCAGAAAATTGGTGTTATGGCCCTGACTGACAAGACACTTTTTATAGAATTATATTCAAGAGAACAAAAAAAGATATTTTTGTATGTTCTCAACATGGTGCATCATTGGTCTGATGCTGAAGACATTATGCAGCAAACGGCGGCCGAGATGTGGAGGATGTTTGATCACTTTGAAGCAGGAACCAATTTTGCCTCCTGGGGCATTGCAATCGCCAGATATCGGATACTTGACTATCGCAAAAGACAACAGAACAAAGGGCTTTTTCTGAGTCATGACGTGTACGAAAAAATTACGCAAATCATGTCTGAAAATGAACGCCATTATGAACAGCGGAAGAATGCCCTGCAGGGATGTCTTAACAAATTAAAAGAGGCCGACCGCAGAAAACTGTCGATGCATTATGATGCCGGTTTGCATTACAATCAAATCGCCGAACAATTGAATATCTCTAAAACCGGCATCTATAAAATCATGGCACGAATTCATGCGAATCTTCAGAAATGCATCAGGCAGACGCTCTTAGTGTGGGAAACCAATGCTTGAAAAAAACGATCATTTGGATTTTACGGAATTGTTTTTGCTGGCTTTGCAGGGAGAGATTACTCCCGAGCAGATGAAGCAGTTTGACCTGATGCTGAAGACGGATCCGGCAAAGATTCGGGATTATACTGAACTGATGGAAATTTATACCGAACTGTCTTCCGCGGGCAGCATTGAAGTATTCAATAAAACCAGCGATACCCGTGAGAAGCATAATACCTTACTGCAACTGCTTGCAAATGAAGAAAACCGATCTCCGGCCATAGAGGTTCCTGTTCCTGAAAAACCCAAAGAGGTGATTCACAAGGTACAAAAGGAAAATATCCGGTACCGCGTAAACCGGAATTCGCTGATAACCCTGTGCGCAACGGCGGCGGCAGCCCTGTTATTGTTTGTGTTTGTCTATTTTGTTCCGACGACAGAGTATGAAGTCGCTGTATTGTCGGACAGCATCAATGCCCGATGGGGCAACGTGGACGGGGGGATGGAAAGGGGGGGCTCCATTTTTACCGGTCGAAAAGATATTGAGCTGCTGGAAGGCTGTGCTAAATTTCAATTTGATAATAATACCCTGGTCACGATTGAGGGGCCGGCGTCGTTTCACATTCCCGGCAGAGACCAGGTTACACTTCGATACGGCAAGCTCTATGCCATTGTACCCCATCAGGCAATCGGGTTTTCTGTGTACACGGACAATGCGAAAATTATCGATTTGGGCACTGAATTTGGAGTGCAGGCTGATATTCATGGAGGGACCTCTCTGTATGTGATGCAAGGCAAAACAAAACTGGTTGCCGGCGTGAAATCCATGCAGGACGGCGTGGAAGTCGGCCGGGGGGGCGCCAAAAAGATTTCGGGCCGCACATCGGAGATTTCCGACATCGCATTTAATGACACCATATTCATTCGGAACATCAATTCCGAAAATCAAATCATCTGGAATGGACGCTCTACTCTTGACCTGGCGGATATCGTCAGAAAAGGCAATGGCCTGGGAACCGGCAGTTCCGAAGAGCGTTTGAATTATGAGAAGGGCTTTACCACGGAGATACGCTGGGGGCATACCTCTATTTTTGAGACCTATATGCCCATTGAGGACGCCCCATTTATTGACGGCATTTTTATACCGAACGGCAGCACCGTCGTCAGCAGCCGCGGTGATGTATTTGAGGGATTCCCGTTCACCAACGGGGTTTATTGTGCGGATTTGATTGCCAATCCGAAGCCGGGAGCATTCGTTATCGACGGACAGCCCCGTACGATTCAGTTTGGCGGACAGGAATACAGCGATCTTGGTAAATCCTGTATTGTCATGCAGAATTCAAATCATGGGATAACCTTTGATCTGGATGCCATTCGCAGCGGCTATCACCTGAAGATTCATCGATTTGAATCCGAAGTCGGGCTGGTCGATTTTGACGGGAAACGGTCCAATGCGAACTTTTACGTCCTGGTGGACGGGCAACTGCGTTATTCGCTCATTGGGTATACCCAGAAGGGAATTTTGAACCGTGTTTCGGTCAACCTCAAAGATACGGACCGTTTTCTGACATTAGCGACATCGGAAAATGTTGATCAGGTAGATTATATGGCCAACAGTACGCTTCATGAGAACTGGTGTGTTTTTGCCGAACCCGTTCTGGTGCTGGAATCGGGCGGTCAGGGGTTTTGATGAGACAAAACCAGGGTACGTTGTTCAACGGCGGGGCTGTTGCATGCACTGCGGTGGTAAAGCGGCTGCCGGAAGCCGAGATTTTTTAAGCCGCGCCAACACGGACTAATGTGAACAGACCGGCATCGCCTTCTGGAAGGTATTTACACCGGTCATGGATAGGATTGCCGTGCGTATAAAAGAGTGTTTCGTTGAAATAATGTTTTTTTGGGAGAATTTACAATGAGTAAGTCAATGTTTGCTGCAGTCGTTGTGTTTGTGGTGGGAGTGTTGTCGCCCCTGGCCCTGGGCGAGGTTAAGGTGGACGATCACTTTGACGATGGTGCAATCGGAACCAACACCACGGGCGTGGGTACCGGGTTTAATTCCTGGGACGGTCAATGGAGCGCCACCGTCACCGAAGCGAACTCCAAAGTCACGCTGAACAATCCGGTTCACGGCGGGTCCCGATGTTCGATTGCCTCCAAGGATGGAGCGGCTCTGGGCAATGGCCTTTCGCGTTTCGAGTTTCGAGGCGTCAGCTTTGCCGTGGCCAATAACACCACCAGCGGATCGACGGCTCGGAATATTATCGGTGTCGAGGGAAGTTCTCTGGCCTTCGACTACGACAATGGATTGCCGACCGGGTTCTGGATTCAGTTTGAAAACAATTCGCTCACGGCAGCGGGCGGCGGCGGCGGATGGAACGGGACCTCGGTGTTGTTTTATGAGGCCAATAACGATACCAAAAAAGTGCTGGCGACCTGGACCTTTGACACGCTGAACTGGAACACGGGAACACGCAACTTTACCCCGGTACTGGATATTACTCTGGATATCAGCCCGGATGGTTATAAACTGACGATTGAGGGCGACACGATCACCGTGCTGTCGGGTTCGCTGGCCGGGTCATTTGCGGCTGCCGGCATCACGAATGAATTGACGATGGGTTATGCTGCCTCGTTTGTCCAATCGGAAAACCCCAATGTCAATATTTCAATCGATCGCATACTTATTACCGAAAATGTCCCGACCAAGATTGCGATTAATGAACCGGCCAATGGCGAGCCTTATGCACCGATCAACCAGGATTTGAGCTGGATCGTAATGGACCCGGCAGTGACATATATCGATCTGTATTTCGGGCCTGAAAATGATCCGAATCTGAGCATGAAGCCGGCGTATAAGAAACTGTCCAAGGCGCCGGCGGCGACGACGACATGGGATACGGGCACCCTGGCGTACAGCACGACGTACTACTGGAGAGTGGATGCGTATGAACCCAATACCCTCGGCGGACCGGATATCAAGACCGTCGGGTCGGTCTGGAAATTCACAACCGTCGCCCAGTCGGCCACGGTCAGCGCGGTAAGTCCCGCCAAGAGTGTCGTCGATGCGGGAACGGCCAGTCTGACCCTGTCGGTGACGGCTGTCAATGCGACCTCGTATCAGTGGTACAAGGTGGGTACGCCGGATGCGGCATTGTCCGACGGGGCGGATTATTCGGGGACCAAAACCAACACCCTGACTATCTATGATGTCCAACTGGCCGATGAAGGGCAGTACTATTGCCAGGTTGACAACGATATGTCCGGAACCGATCCGGTCAACAGTGCGGCAGGCCTGGTGATGACCAAGCGTCTGATAATTCATTACCCGCTGGATGAGGTGATAGGCGGAGTGTCTCCGGATGTGGTTGGCGGATTTGGTATGACGCTGATGACCACGGGTGCGGATTATCCCAGTCTGGTTGAGGGTGTGCCTCAACTGGGTGAGGGGTCAGCTCTGTCTTTTAATAACATCAATCCGGCCGACCCGAACGTATGGGGGCAATATGCCAGCGCCGGCGACGTGGATATGGAAGCCATGGGCAACGGCCTGACGGTTGCTTTCTGGGTCCAGTGGACTGAGAATAATACCAACTGGCAGGGTATTATCAACCGCCGAGGTTCCTGGAGTGCCGCTAATATGATGTGGCGCATCGATAAGAACCCGGGTACGGGCGAAATCAGCTTTGAACGCGAAGGCGGGGCCGGCAGAGTGGCGACCAGCCTGTCGCAGAACAAGTGGCACTATATTGTGGCCACCTATGATATCGCCTCCGGGGCAACCAAGATGTATAACAATGGCGTACAGATCTCGACGGCGACCGGATTTACCTACGGTACCGGCGCCAATTCGGGATTCAAGCTGGGCTGCAATAATGACAACGCCAGCGAATTTTTCTGCGGCAAGATTGACGATGTCAGGATTTATAACTATGCCCGCAGCGCCGCCCAGATTGCACAGGACTATGCGAATGTCATGAACGTGTCGGTATGCAACAGAGAAGGTACCGAAAACATGCGGTTTGATACCAATGGTGACTGCAGGGTGGATATTACTGACTTTGCAGAACTGGCCAAAGATTGGCTTAATGACAACCGGATTTACCCGCGGCAGTAACGTTTGATTGACCCTGGTTTGAGGGCGTTCTCGCAATGCCCTCAAACCTTTTTTTTGGGACTCCGGCACCAGAATTATGTCGGCGCAGCCCCAAAGGATTGCAATTGCATATACCCAGCGGGGATGATTATTCCACGAGCAAAAGAAGCACGTGGTTGAAGCTGTTATACTTAGCCGCGACGAACCGAAAAATTTCATGCAGGATCCGTATCGATATCCTCAGCGAAAAGAAGCGACATTATGATTAAAAAGAATCCACATCAAGCGTATTGGGTTTACAGTCTGGTTGTGCTGATGGTTTCGGCATGGACCGGCAGCGTGTATGGCTATCAGGGTATGGCAACGCCTAAATTGCACGTTTCGGGACGATTTCTCCAGGACCCCAGCGGCAAGAACGTGCTTCTGCATGGATGGATGCAGCCGACCGAGACCTGGTTTAACGGTGGAGGACGGTGGTACAGCAACCCGTCCGACTGGACTAATCCAAGCAACGTTGCCGGCTTTTTGAACTATATGAAGGCCGCAGCGACCGTGATGAGCGACACCACCCCCAAATATGGCCGGGATTATGGATGGTATTGCAGTTTTGTGCGTGTCAATACCGATGCGATCGGCGGCTGGACGCAACAGGACGGCCTGGTTAATCCCACCCAGTTCAACGGCTGGATCCAGAACTTTATTGTTCCCTATGCCGACCATCTCAGGCTTCGCGGATTATATCTGGTGTTGAGCGCCACGGGGCCGATTAATACCCCCAATAACGGCTCCCGCAACGCGGGTGTTGTGGAACAGCAGCGATTGATTACCTTCTGGCAGACGGTTGCCGGCGCTCCGGGCGTCAAGAGCGCCGACAACATTATGTTTGAGCTTATGAACGAGCCGGTTGACATCGAATCGTCGCCGGGCAACGGCGACTGGGGCAATCATCAGGCCAAGTACTTTGAGGCTTTCAGAAACTGGATACAGCCTGTCATTAATGTGATTCGGGATACGGGGGCCGACAACGTGATATGGGTTCCGACCCTGGAATGGCAGGGGTCGCCTTATCAGCATGCCTTATATCCCTTTACCGGCTCGAATTGCGGCATCGCGTGCCATTTTTATCCGGCGTATGGCGGCGTGTTCGACAATCCCACGAAAGTGCAGAACCTGTGGAACTCGCAATACAAGCCTGCTGCGGATTTGTGGCCGATGTTGATTACGGAATGTTTCTGGTTTCCAATGCCGGATGACCCCTGGAACCTGTGCAATGGGACCACGGCGGGTTTCGGCAATGCGATCAAAAAAGCCATGGATAACCAGGGCAATGTCTCATACCTTGTTGGCTTTCTTGGAGATCTTCTCGACAATCTGAATAATAATCTACCGGCGGATTGCAGCCTGAGTACAAGAGAGGGGGCACAGGCCTATTTCGACTGGCTTCCGACATATACCTGGGCCGCACCGACGAATCGTCCGATGGGATTGAGTGCGACGATGATTCTGGATACCCAGGTCAACCTGGCCTGGACGGCTGTGCCCAATGCGATAAGCTATAACATTAAACGCTCAGCCGCCGGCGGCGGTCCCTATACGACCTTGTCGTCGGGTATCACTGCGACGGGCTTCATCGATACCCGTGTGACTGCGGGGCAGACATACTATTATGTCGTCAGCGCCAACATGGCCGGCGGTGAAAGTCCCAACAGCAATGAAGCGATTCCGGCCATGGTTCGCAGCTATCTGAAATTTAACGAATCCAGCGGCACAACCGCCTTCGATGCCACCGGATACAACTGGAACGGCACGCTGGTCAACGGTCCGCTCTGGGCGGCAGGAAAATACAGCAATGCCGTCGATCTGGACGGAACCAATGACTATGTGTCTTTGCCGACCGGTGCGGTTAACGGTCTGACGGCTTGTACTATCGCGGCCTGGGTTTATCTGGATGCGGCCGGCAGTTGGTCCCGCTTATTTGACTTTGGAAACAATACCTCGGTGAATATGTTCCTGACGCCGCGCAGCGGTACATCGGGTCCGGTATGTTTTGCCATCACCACGGGGGGGGCCGGCGCAGAGCAGCGAATCAATGGCCTTTCGGCTCTGCCTGCAGGTGCCTGGACGCATGTGGCTGTTACGCTGAACGGCAGTCTGGGGATTCTGTACGTCAACGGGATGGAAGTCGGACGCAATACTGCGATGACGCTGACGCCATCCTCCCTGGGCGTTACGACGCAAAATTATATCGGCAGGTCGCAGTACTCCCCGGATCCGTATCTGAATGGACGGGTCGATGAGTTCCGCATCTACGCCAATGCATTGAGTGCACCTGAGGTGGCGATGTTGTATGCCCAACAGGTTCCCGCTTCAATTCCTTCGACGCCGACAGACCTGAGTGCGGCGGCGGTCTCTCCCGGCCGGGTCGATCTGATTTGGAATGAAGCTGCTGCCGCAGTGACCTATAACGTCAAGCGTTCCCCTGTTGCCGGCGGCCCCTATACCCTGATTGCCGGTGTATCAGGGACTGGTTATAGTGATATGGATCTGTCCGAATCGACGACCTATTATTATGTGGTCAGCGCTGCCAACAGCGTCGGCCAAAGCGGCGACTCGGCCCAGGCTGCTGTTACAACCCTGGCTGCTCCTCCTGCGACTCCGTCCGGGCTTGCCGCCGCAGCCGGTGATGGTTCTGTGACCCTGACCTGGAATGCCAATTCCGAAAGTGACCTGGCCGGGTATAATGTTTACCGATCCACAATACCGGGAAGCGGTTATACACGCCAGAACAACGTGCTGCTCAATAGTCCGACATTTACGGATAACTATGTCGGTTACTACACGACCTATTATTATGTGGTGACTGCTGTGGATATGGACGCTCTGGAAAGTCCTGTTTCCGACCAGGTCTCGGCCGTGCCGATGGATACCCGCGCGGTGGTGCTCAGTGCAGCGGATTTTGAAAGCGGATTTGGAGACTGGGTCAACATTTCCGGCGAGGATTCTCACAACTGGACTCGTAATTCGGGTGGCACCCTGACGCCCAATACCGGCCCGTCGGGCGGGGCCAACGGAAGTAGCTGGTATGTTTATCTGGAGACGTCTCCGGGCGGCGCCAACACCGCCGGAAATACAGCCATCCTGCAAGGCCCGATGATCGACGGCTATAACCGCGTGCTGACGTTCTATTATCACCTGTACGGCGCGAGTACCGGCACACTGAATGTGGATGTCTTTCATAACGGTACGTGGCATAACAGCATCTGGAGCCGCAGCGGTCAGCAGCACATCTCTGTGTCGCAGGCCTATACACCGTGCATTGTGAACCTGACGAATTACACCGGCCCGATTCGGATTCGTTTCCGGGCGGTGGCGGCGGGGGGGCCGACGGGTGATATGGCCATCGACAGTATTGCGGTTACAGGCAGACCCCTTTACGGAGACCTGAACGACGATTATCAGGTGAATATGGATGATCTGGTGGAGTTTGTTCCGTACTGGCTGCAGACTCAGTGCAGTCTGGATTTAGACGGCAACTGCCTGATCGATCTGTATGAATTCGCGGAATTGGCCGGGAACTGGATGGGGGATTAATCCCCCAATTAAACTGATTCCGGATGATATTGTCAGCATGAGGCGAGGCCATGGTCTGTTTCAATGCGTTCTGTAGCTATCCTCGCAGCAGAATATACGTATTAAGTATAGCCGGCATAGAAGGTCCATAAAACAGATGAATCCCGGCTGTGAGAGTTTATTTATGAATGTGAGGCGGCATCGGGGCAGGTTCATTGTTGGCGATATCGGGTGTTGGTCTTGAAAAAGAGCACGACGGGATATGGCTGTTCAAAAAGAGGTATTGGCGAAAAATAAACTTGTTCTTATTCCATTTCCGGTTACCCTTTATATAGATGCTTTTTTGCAAAAATCAGCCATAGTTTGCGGGAAAATAAGCACTAATTACGGGATATTCGAAAGCAGGGATATAAATACAGCACCTGAGCATGTCTCGGGTGTGATGTAAATAACGATGCAACAATCTGTAATTGTAATTATGGAGAGTATCAATGAACATTCATTTTCTTCATGTTTTGATGATTTTCTTTACCGGTGTGATACTGCAGGCGGGAGTTTCCGGTCTGGATAAGTCCGGGCATTTGCAGGCGATAGAACGTTCGAAAGAGAACGGTTTTTTCTGTGCCGCACTGGAAAACGGTGTTCAACTGCACGTCAACGGGATTGTCAAAAACGTGATTTTCTACGGGCCGTCCACCGTTCGCGTCAATGAAAATCTCGGCCGCAATTACTGGGAACATCCCAGTATCGCCGTTGTGGGCAAACCGGTCGCGGTTCCGTTCAAGGTGCAGGATGCAGCAGACCATGTTGCGATCGTCTCCGAGAAACTTCAGATAAAGGCTGACAAAAAAACCGGGGCGCTGCTGTTTATGGATGCCGGCGGCAGGCTGCTGACCCGGGAGCGTGCCGAAAACCACGCAACGATTAAGCAGGTTGACATTTCCGGCGCGCCGACCTACGAAGTGTCGAACACGTTTACCTTGAAACCCGATGAGGGCTGGTACGGCTTTGGTTACATCGATTCGGCTCCGACCCAAATCAACCGCCGCGGGCAGGAATTGCTGCTGATCCAAACGAATATGGGGATTGTGATTCCCATGATTGTATCTTCCGAACGTTACGGAATCATGTGGGACATCTATTCCATCATGCGGTTCAAGGACGATGCCGGCGGCGCCACCTTGTGGGCCGAGAGCGCCCCGGGCGGGGTGGATTACTATTTCTTTGCCGGCGAGACGATGGACGATGTCATTTCCGGCTACCGCAATTTGACAGGCAGCGCTCCGATGTACCCCAAGCAGGCTCTGGGGCTGTTTATGAGCAAGGAACGCTATCCGACCCAGGACCGCATTGTCGAAGTCGCCAGGACTTTCCGCAAAGAGCAATTCCCGCTGGACTACATCGTGCAGGACTGGCAGTACTGGGGAAGCGATAAAGACGGCACCTGGAGCGGCATGATCTGGAATCCGCAGCGATATCCCGATCCGGAGGGCATGATAAAGGCCATACATGACCTGAATATGAAACTGATGATCTCAATCTGGCCGTCCGTGGGCAATGATACCCCGCTGGGCCGTGAACTGGACGAGCATCAACTGCGATTTGAGCCGCTGCACTGGATATCCCGAAAGGCCCGCATCTATGACGCGTTCAGTGAAAAAGGGCGGGAAATCTACTTTAAGCACATCCACAACGGCCTCCTGAGCAAGGGGGTGGATGCGCTCTGGATGGACGGTACTGAAGTCGAGGTCGGTACGGCCTGCTGGAATCCCAACGAAGTTGCCCGTGATATTAAACGGCTGGGGATCAACGCCATGGGTGATTTCTCGCGTTACCTGAATCCCTATACGCTGATGACCACGAAGGGGACCTACGAAGGTCAGCGCGCCATCAACAACCAGCGAGTGTTTACGCTGACGCGTTCCGCCTGGGCAGGGGCCCAGCGTTATGCCGCCGCATCCTGGTCGGGAGATTCCTCGGCCAGTTGGAATACGCTGAAGTCTCAAATGGCCAGCGGACTTCATGTAACGATGGCCGGCAATCCCTGGTGGACCCAGGATATCGGCGGTTTCTTTGTCAACAACTTCCCCGGCGGCGAACAAAATCCGGCCTATCGCGAACTCTTTTTGCGATGGTATCAGTTTGGCGCCTTCAACCCGATCTTTCGTATTCACGGGACCAACATTGAACGGGAGCCTTATATTTTCAAAGAAATGGACCCGGAGGTGTATCAGGCCCTGCTGGATATTACCCATCTGCGCTACCGCCTGATGCCGTATCTTTACAGCCAGAGCTGGAGGGTCACGAGCGAAGGCTACACGCTGATGCGTGCACTGCCGATGGATTTCCCGGACGATGCCGAGGTACGCAACCTCAGTGATGCCTTTATGTTCGGGCCGGCCTTCCTGGTGCATCCGGTTACGCGAGCGATGTATCGCAAGGGAAATACTCCTGCTCCGACTATTCCGACGGAGTTTATGCGGACCCCGGACGGACAGGCCGGTCTGGCTGTGCAGTATTTTGCCGGGGTCAACTTCGACACCCCCATGGGAAAAGGAGTGGATAAGGTTGTGGATCATGACTGGCCCGGACCGCCGCTGGCAGATCCCCCCGGCGGCCTGGACGGTTTCAACAACTTCTCGGCACGGTGGGAAGGATTTCTGCTGGCGCCCCAGGATGGGGAATATGAAATCGGGGTCGAAGGGGATGATGGATTCCGTCTTTATCTGGATGGCAGGAAAGTCATCGAGGATTGGCGGGAGAATGCTGCGCGCTATCGCAGCACAAAAGTTACATTCAGCAAGGGACAGCAGGTGCCGCTGAAACTGGAATTTTATCAGGGCGGCGGCGAACGTGTTATCCGTCTTGGCTGGCGTACTCCCAGTGATATTCGCAATCAAAATGAGGGTGCGGCGGCATTGGATAACATTGTGAAAACATATCTGCCCGCCGGTGCGGATTGGTATGATTTCTGGACGAATGAGAAGCTTGCCGGCGGGAAAACGGCCGAAAAAGCGTGTCCGCTCAATATCCTGCCGTTGTATATCCGCGCCGGATCGATTCTGCCCATGGGGCCTGTGATGCAGTATGCGACCGAAAAACCGGACGCCCCGTATGAAATTCGCATCTATCCGGGCGCCGATGCGAAATTCACCCTCTACGAAGACGATAACGAGACCTATAACTACGAAAAAGGACAATATGCCGTGTATGATATGGTCTGGGATGATGCGGCCCGGACGCTGACTATCGGTCCTCGCAAGGGGGCATTTCCCGGCATGACTGCCCAACGCATACTTCATGTTGTGATTGCCGCCCCCGGCAAGAATGCCGGAATAGGAACGGGAACTGCTGACATCAGGACGGTCAATTACGCCGGCAAGTCAGTGACGGTAAAATTCTAACGATAAAAAACGCACCTGGAATACCTGGCCGCACCGAAATTGCAGAGAATGCCGATTCTATTGCGGATAGAATCTATGGCAGACCTCTGGACGCGATAGTAAGGGGCCGTATGGCCTCCTACTATCGCCGCGGTTTGTCTGAGGATGTCCTGAAATCTTTAGTCTGAGCAGTCCGGCATCCCGCATTCAAGCCAGTGCTGAGCGAAAATCGCAAAGTCCTGCAGGTCCACCCTCGAATTCCGTGTAAAATCGCCGATGGGAAAATAGCCAATCGTCATATCATACAGTGTGGGCGTCCTGCCGTTGGCGGGCATCTGCATGGTAACCGTCACTTCCAGATATTGCCCGTCGGGAGTATTTTCAAGGGGCAGGCCATTCTGGACAAGTTCAGTGGGTGACCAGGTGATTCGGTTCTGGGAACTTCGGCACTCGACAATCATGCCGCTGCCCTGAGGAACATCCGCCGTCCAGAGTATCCGGCCCCAGTCAGTCTGCGGCGAATGGGAGTTATGAATCAGCCGCCATGTGCCGACTCGGGTGGTTACCGTTTGCGAGATGATCCCGGTCATATCGCTGTATCCATAGTGTTTTGTCCCGATGAGACGTTTGGATATCTCAACGGAATTGGATACAGGATTGATCCGGTGAATATATTCGTCTCCATTATCGACGGCCCAGATTTTCCCCTGCTGGTCGATGGCAACGCCTGTCGGGCTGGCTCCAACGGGAACGATTGTTTTTTGAATTCCATTTGGATCAAATCGAACCACCAGATTCGACGGTTCGCTGGCAAACCAGACATCGCCATCCGCAGAAACCGCACCGCCTTTCATGGAATAGGTGGTATCCCGGGTCCACAGCAGGGTTTTGGTCTGTGTATCGATCAGCGTTATCTTGTTGGATTGCCAGCCTGAAATATACAGTTTCCCCTCCTGATTCAGGGCCAGGCCGTAACAATGATGTCCTAGGGGTATGATTCCGAAGCTGTCATCGGTCGAGTCAAGCCACAGAACATGGTTTTTGTCGTTGCCGGAAGACCATAAAATCCCCTGTGAATCCAGCACGGCTCCATAGGAGGTGTGATTGACGCCGGACACGTCGATGGTTCTGGAAATGGTTCCATTGGACAGGACATAATAGAATTTTTTCGTATTGTAAGTGCCCAGCCAGACATTGTTGTTTTCATCCACGGCAACGCCGCGAAGCCCGGGAGTCCAGTAATCATTGGCATAAGCCCCGGCGTAGGTTCCGGGCACATAGGTTCCTTCCTTGCCTGCGACAAGAATGACCTCGCAGAGGACGCATTCATCCTGTCCCCACGGCAGCATCTCGGCACCGGTAATGTCGCCGTCGTTATTCAGGTCGCGGCTGGTATCGGCGACGCCGTTGCCGTTGCGGTCGATGTAATACCCCCGCTCCAGCAGACCGATTTTGACGGCACTGCTGGTCTGGCGATTGGCAACCCAGCAGTTGCCCTGCAGATCCACGGTTGTTCGGGAACAATTGCCGCTGCTGTCGGGGCCGGTATGATAGCGTCCCAGTTCCCGGCCCGTAATCGTATCCACTTTGGAAACGGTTGCCTCATTGCTGTTGGGAACCCAGATATAAGGCAGTATGCTTCCCTGTTCGGCAATCACAAGCTGTCCGGACTGGGGGACGTATGTCAGGCCGATCAAGTCACCCTGATCGAAATCCGCATCTTCGGTATAAAAACCGGGTGTTGGAATCTGCATATTGGCTGCAACCTGCGTAACCATTCGCACGTCATCTGAAATGTCCGGTTTGGAAAACGACACCGCGGTAAGATCGACAGATACACTTTGCCCGGCAGGGATTCCCGCAAGCGAGGTGACGATAACGCGCAGGTCATAGTAGCCTCCGCTGTAAAGAACCGGAGTTTTATACCCGCCAGAAGTCACTTCCGAGGTAATATCCATACCGCCCGGAGTCTGATATTGAATCGTCCAGTAGCCTGAGCCTGCCGGACCGGTCAGGATTAATTTATCGGGCAGTGTATTATCATTTTCAATCCGGACATCAAATATCTGCGTCGATTCTTTGGGAGTCTTGACTGAAACGGTCTGGCCGGTCAGGGTCGAGTAAATATTGTCCCCTTTGTAGGTAAACATTGTATCTGTTTTGACCTGGGCATCCGGGCGGGCCCCGGCAAATTTATCGATCTGAACCCATTGCGGATTATTGACCAGCGTTCCCTGATGCGCATGACCGCTGTTGTCCGTCGTGGTGGTCCCGCTGCCCTCGTCCAGATTCCATGCCGCAGAAAGCCCGATTTCGGTGCCGTTTAAGGGTGTAACCATGGTTTCCTGAATCTCGGCCTGTGTCAGGGCGCGATTCCAGATGCGTACTTCGTCAATCAGCCCCTTAAAGAAGCGATTTAAGTCATATTGCCTGCCGATGCACCAGGGATCTACATAATTGATGCCGCCGGACCAGCTATTGCCGGTACCTGCGACAGGCAATCCATTGTAATAGAATTTGGGGTCCTCGCCGGCCTTGCGGGTTACGGCAATATGAATCCATTGACTGACGGGGATATACGCATTGGAATTGGCGGAATGCCAGCCGTTATAGCCAATCTGAAAATGAATATGCCTGCGAAGGGCGGTCTGGCCGTCCGGATTGACGCGATTATCAAATTGTATTCCGGTCCCGGTCCCGTCGCTGTCGCTTTGACAGGTAATAATACCGCCCAGTTCGTTAGAAAACTCCGGACACTGTATCCAGGCTTCCAGAGTGATCTCATTTTGCGGCTGCAGGGCCGTCTGGAGCAGGCCGCAGTTGACATATTGATCAGAGCCGTTGAACAACAGTGCATAATCCGCCCCGAATGTACACGTCCAGGGCAACAGCAACGACAGGGCCAGGCCAAAGACTTTACAGGTTGACATAACCATTCTCCTCGAAGATATCCTGCGTAATTCAATCCATTGGAATTCCGGCTGTCTCCTTACAGCCTCTATTTTAAAATCGGATGCTGAAATAACTTACTTTAACACTATTGTCTTATTATATACCTATCCAATCCATTAATTCAATAAATTTTGTATAATTCTTTCGTATGACAAGTAATGACAAGAGATTACATTTATAATTGTCTTTGTGATATCTCACCAATCAGGCCGCTTGAACTATGCATATCACCATCGTTGAGTCCCTGTCCGGAAAAGGACGGCACCCTGGTTTACCCCTTCGGATATTGCGAAGGGAGAATTCAGACAGGATTTGGTGCAGAATAGTTTCTCGGATTTTTATAAAATATCCTTGTAAGGGGTATGTTAGGTATGTATAATAGGTTGCCATGTGGGGTGACAGGTTTGGCTTGCTGAACCTGAAAACCGACAGAGAAGGGCTTTTTTACAAGTTCATAACATAGCGTTATGACCCGTAAGGTCACCGTGTGGACAATGTGTTTTTACTAAACGAACCCAATTTCACACTCTTGTATGCATGTATCCTTGCATTCGTGTATTCTTATTTTTCACCAAACGAACCCAATTTCTTTTGCGGGATTGGTTTCATGTCATTGTGCACTTATATAAGTTCTTTTTGCCAAACTACTTAAAACAGTTGAATGTTTGATGAAGGAGTAATCAATAATGCCACTGATGCATCAAGTTCAGCAGGCCCTGACAAAGCACTGGGGGTATGAATCTTTTTTGCCCCTGCAAAAGGAGGCAATGGACCATTTATGCAGAAAACAGGACTGCATTGTGGTCCTGCCGACAGGCGGAGGCAAGTCGCTTTGTTATCAGGCCCCGGCCGCAGCCATGGACGGTATGGCCGTGGTCGTTTCGCCCTTGATTTCGCTGATGAAAGATCAGGTTGATGCCCTGACGGAATGCGGTGTTTCCGCGATGCGGCTGGATAGTTCTTTATCGATGGATGAACAGAATCATGTGCTGGGCCGGATTCAGAAGGGGACACTGAAACTCCTGTATGTGTCACCGGAACGATTGCTGTCCAAAGGCTTTGCCCAACTGCTTGAGAAAACACGTTTGTCTTATATTGCCGTGGATGAAGCCCATTGCGTCAGCATGTGGGGGCATGATTTCCGCCCGGAATATAGGCAATTAGGGCGACTTAAAAAAGTTTTCCCCGGTATCACCATCGCTGCCTATACCGCCACGGCAACCGAGCAGGTGCGGAGCGATATCGCCGATCAACTGCATCTTGAAAATCCCGGTGTGCTGGTCGGTTCATTTGATCGTCCGAACCTGATCTATAAAGTGCGTCCGCGAAACGATATTGTTAAACAGGTTTGCAGTGTTTTGGATCGACACAAGGGAGAATCCGGTATTATCTATTGTATCCGGCGGAAGGATGTGGATGCGATGTGTGCCCAGCTCGAAGAAAAAGGCTATCGTGTTGCTCCTTATCATGCCGGTCTGACCGACCAGATGCGTAAAACGAATCAGGATCGATTTATCAAAGAACAGATTGACACCATTGTTGCAACAATAGCCTTTGGTATGGGAATTGATAAATCCAATGTGCGTTATGTGGTTCACGCCGGGATGCCCAAATCCCTGGAGCATTATCAGCAGGAAAGCGGGCGGGCCGGGCGGGATGGGCTTGAGGCGGAGTGCTGCCTGTTTTATTCCGGCGGCGATTATGGTGTCTGGAAAAGCCTGATGCGGGATATGCCTGAAGAGGCGAAAAAAGTCGCCACGGATAAACTGGATAGTATGTATCGGTATTGTGCCGGTGCATTGTGCAGGCATAAGGTTATTCTTGACTATTTCGGGCAAACGACCGACACGACAAATTGTCAGGCCTGTGATGTCTGTCTGGGGGAGCTTGACAGCGTGGACGATGCCTTGGTCATTGCCCAAAAAATCCTGTCGTGTGTGCTTCGCCTTGGGCAGCGGTTTGGGGGGGCTTATACTGCATTAGTGCTGACCGGTTCGGCTGAGCAGCGCATTATCGAGAACGGCCACGATAAACTGAGCACCTATAATCTCCTGAATTCGTATCCGCGGACTCTGATTCAGGATTGGATTGAACAGCTTGTTGGTCAGGGGGTTCTTGCCAAAACCGGCGAATATCATGTATTAAACGTGACAGAAAAAGGGCGTGCGGTATTAAAGGGAGAAGCCCAACCCCATTTATTCAAGCCTGCTCAGAAGCCGGCCAAAGTGTCCAAAACGGCCTCGGAGTCCTGGGAGGGGGTTGACAAGGGATTGTTTGAGACGCTCAAGATATTGAGGTCATCCATCGCCGTCCAAAAGCAACTGCCTGCCTATGTTATCTTTGGTGATGCAGGACTGCGGGATATGGCTCGCAGGCGTCCATCCACTCTGGAGCAATTTCTGCGGGTGCAGGGTGTTGGTCAGAAAAAATGTGACCAGTACGGTAAACGGTTTATTGAAACCATCAGGGATTATTGTCGTACTCATTCGCTGGACATGGATATCGATTCCGGGCCGACGGCGGAGTCGGACATGTCTTATGGTCAGACAAAATCTGCAGGTCTCAGCCAGGCCCGCTTGCTTGCGTTTGAACTGTTCAAAAAAAAGCAGTCCGTCAAACAAGTTGCCGCCGCCACGAAAAGGGCCGAATCCACCACGATTCAATATCTGGTTGAGTTTATCCAGAAAGAAAAAATCCAGACACCTCGGCCCTGGGTGGATGATGCGACTCATCGACAGATTGTGGATGCTGCGGTACGGACGCAAGCAGAGCGGATGAAGGATATTTATGATTATTTGGAGGGGCAGGTGAATTATGATCAAATCCGAATCAGTACAGCCTGCCTGCGAAACATCGAATAATTCAATAATCAGGTATTGGCTGCGCGGCCCTGATTATATCATTATAAATTGATCCAGCAGCCGGTTCAGATAGCCCTGAACTGTCGGCACCGCAGACAGGTTTTGCTGAATTTGCTCTGCGGATTGGACGTAAGGGGATGGGATTAGTTCGTTTTGGCAATCTGTGAGCATGGCTCGAATGCTGTCTTCGGAATATTCCAGATGGAATTGCAGGCCCAGGACGGTGGAGCCATAGAGGAAGGCCTGATTCGGGCAGGCCTTGCTGGAGGCCAGATGGATGGCAGTGTGGGGAATGGCAAACGTATCGCCGTGCCAGTGGAAGACGGTGAGTTCTTCGGGGAATCCTGCAAGCAGGGGTAATTGTCTGGCTTCTGGGGTTAGCTGGATTGGATGCCAGCCGATTTCCGGGGATTGATTTTTGGTGACTTTGCCGCCGAGGACATCGGCAATCAGTTGGCCGCCAAGGCAGACGCCGAGGACTTTCTTGCCAGCCTCGACAGCCCGGCCGATGAACTGTTTTTCCATCTCCAGCCAGGGGTAGGCATCGTGCTCATAGATATTCATCGGCCCGCCCATGATGGCCAGGAAGTCAAAATCTGTTATGTCCGGCAGGGACTCGTGATTGTAAAGATGGGTATAGTGCAGCGTGTGCCCGCGGTTGTCGGCCCAGGTCTGGATGTTGGCTGCGTCTTCAAACGGCACGTGTGTCAGGCAGTGAATCTTCATCATTTCTTTCGCAATAGATCATACAGTTCGTATCGTGCTGCGATAGGTTTCCAGTCGCAGCGAGTGATTCTTTATTAACCCATTATTGATTTTTTGCAAGTCCTTTGAATGCTGTTTATGGGAAAATATCAAATATCTTGGACGATCGATAATATTTCCATTTGTGTAAATTTTGCAGGCATCGTCAGGGTAATACTCCTTTATGGGGATATTCGTCGGAGTCGATTGCCTGGTTTTTCATTGAAGGGCGGCACAGTGGATATTGCAAGGGCTGTACCATTTTGCAAAAGCTAACTAAAAATACTTGAAACCGGAATAAAAGATGGGTTTGAGGTGTACATTCAATCATTAAAAAATCCAGATGAGCGGATCTTAATCTTAAATTTTATTCAAACGTAAACCATTTTATATAAAGGAGATATGCTTTACTTTAAAGATACTCCATGGAAATCTTTAGAAATTTCAGAGGTTTTTGCATTACATAATAGGTAATACAGAAATTCAGATGTGAAAATAGGTTGTTTATTAATCAATGATCGTGGACAGCAAAAGCTCAAAATTCTTTGGTTTGTATAATGGCATTCATGGCAGCCTGATGTCATACATTATGATGATGGTGCATAATCTGGCGGCCGCGGAGGATTTGCTTCAGGAGACAGCCACGATCATGTGGGAGAATTTTGACCAGTTTCAGGAAGGGACCAATTTTACCGCCTGGGCGATGACCATTGCCAGGAATAAAACGCTTGAGTATTTAAGGGATAACCGAAAAACCAGAAAACTCCTTCATCATGAATTTTATAACCGACTTTCGCACATTGCTGAAGATTCGGCCCGGGATTATGGACGCCGTGTCAGTGCATTGAATGATTGTTTAAAGAAGCTGGATGCAAAAGACAAGAAATTAATCACTCTTCGATATCGGGATAATGTTTCTGTGAAAGATATTGCTCTGAAGGTTGGCCGGCCTGCAAGCACCTTGTATTTTCGTATTTCTCATATCATCAATGTGCTGAATTTGTGTATTTCACGATCATTATCTAATCAGGACTTGTGATGGATCATCAAAATCCCAAAGAAATAGGCACACTGATTTTCAAGCTGCTGGAGAACTGTATTTCAGACAAAGAAATTCAGCAACTGGACGATTATCTTGCGCATCATCCCGAAGCCATCCACGATTACTGCAATTATGTCAAAAACTATACCGCTTTGCGGACGAAACTGAATGAACAGGGCCGTATAAGCGGGGAAGTGCCGCTGGAAGAGTGCCTTGATCATACGATATGGCAGAAACTGGCTGAGGACGAAAAAACCTCTCCGACGGTTGAGGTTGCCCTGGATCCCGAGCCCAAACCCAGAATCTTTGTCAATAAGGTTGAATATCCCAAAATTGCCCGCCGGGTCAGCGCCGGGGCTGTTGTTGTGACTGCGGTTTCGGCTGCGGCGATTGTCCTGATTTTCCTGTTTGCGTATCTGGCGCCGCCGGCCACGGGTTTTAAGGTGGCTGTCCTGGCGGACAGTATCCATGCCAAATGGGCAACGACGAACGTCGCGATGGACAAAGGGGATCCTGTGCTGACCAGCCGCAGCGATGTTGTGCTGCAGGAAGGCTGTGTTACATTTCTGTTTGATAACGGTGCTCAGGTGACCCTGGAAGGGCCTTGTGCCTTTCAGGTTCGCACCGAAGACCAGATCAAGATGCGGTACGGCAGGCTGTATGCGATTGTTCCACGGGAGGCGGTTGGATTTTCAGTGTACACAGACAACGCCAAGATCATAGACCTGGGTACGGAGTTCGGCGTTCAGGCCGATATTGGCGGGGATACGTCCCTGTACGTGATGCAGGGCAAAACGACCCTGATTGCCGGCGTCGAAGCGTCGAAGGAAATTGTCGAAGTCGAGGCCGGAATGAGCAAGAGGGTTGCTGCTGACACGCTGGTTATCTCGGACATTCCGTTTCTGCAGACATATTTTGTGCGGACTATCCGTTCCGACAGCAACACGATATGGAAGGGACAAAAAACACTGAGTCTTGCCGATATTGTCGGCGGCGGCAACGGACTGGGCAGCGGAGTAATTGATATGGGTATCGATCTGCCCAGTGGGAATTTTGTAAAACCGATGGGGATGCCCGAACTTCATACAACGGCCAACCTCTATCGTCCCGTGCCGTCCAGCCGTTTTATTGACGGTGTTTTTATTCCCAATGGCCAGTCTCAACAGATAGTCAGTTCTCTGGGTCATGTGTTTCAGGAATGTCCGCCGTCCAGCGGGGCCTGTTACGGGACCGTCACCAACGCCATCAGGATTCTCAATGCCCAGGCGATTGAGAACGCCGCCGTATCGGGCCAATGGAATGCCCATTGCATATTGATGCATGCCAATATGGGAATTACGTATGATCTCCAGGCGATACGCAGCCTGTTGCCGGCGACCAGAATTGCTCGTTTCCAGACCCGGTTCGGGATCGAAATGGGGGCGATACGCCCCGAGGCCAGTAATGCGGATTTCTGGATTCTGGTGGACGGAAAAATACGGCATCAAAAAACGCAGGTTAAGGAAAAAACGCTGTTTTCAGCGGATATCGAGATTTCAGACAAGGACCGGTTTTTGACCCTGATTACCACCGACGGGCAGGATCCCGAAGGACGCATCTGGGACAATATGCCTTTAACGGCCATTGACAGTGACTGGTGTATGTATGCCGATCCGGTTTTGATTTTGGAGTAGTGAATCGGCTGCGGTACATCCGGCGGGTGTAGTAATTCCGCGAGCAGAAGAAGCAGGTGGTTGAGTCTGCTGTACTCAGCCGCGATAAAATGGAAATTTACAAGCACGATCGGTATAAGAAGTTTTCGTACGATGCAAACATAAACACTATATAACTATTTTGTGGAGGAACAAAAAATGAAAAGAATGTGTTTGATGTTGATGGGACTGTGTGTCGCAACGAGTTTCGGGGTGGTCATCTATGACAATCCCAGCGGAGGCACGACTGCTGCCTGGAACTGGGGTACGGATATATGCACCCATTCCGTCGCCGAAGTCGATATCGGTGATGGAAACAAGGTCATTCGGCATACCGGCGTGGTCAGTAATGCCACCGGTGCGGATGCAAATGCCCGATTCGGCTCCAAGTGGGACTTCACGGTGTCTGGAAACACCAGCGCCAACCCGGCCGATTACACGGTTTCATTCGATGTCCGCAACGTCTCGGGCAACTGGAACCCCATCGTATTAGGGGTTGCCATCGTCACCCCCAACCCTGCCGTCGGCGGGGATCAGTACGGCCATGGATTTGCCAACTTGAGCATATCTCAGGCCGACGGGTGGGTCCATGTGAAATTCAACATGGCCGACTTCGTCAATAACTGGTGGCAGGGAGCCGATTGGGATTTAAAACAGTCCACGTGGTCGATGGAGATTGGCCAGCCCTGGCCGGGTGACGTGATGCCCAACGGGACATCCTTTACCCAGGTGTGGGAAATGGATAATCTCAAAATCACCATGGGCTCGGACGCAGAAGCTCATGAGCCTGTGGTTTTGCCGGCCAACGACGACGGTTCGTTCGGGACGTTGATCTCCCAGACCCAGGCCCAGGTCACATTCGGCTGGAATGCGGGCGGTGATCCGGCTTATCTGACGGCATATCGGGTCAATCCTGCAATCAAGGGGCATTATCTCTATTTGACAAACGGCAATCCGAGCGATCCCAATCTTTATCTGCTGGATTATGTCCAGCAGGTTCACAATGCCGATCCCAACCTGACCAATCCGTATAATGAGTACGGACCCGTTACACTCAAGCAGGCAACCGAGTATTCCTGGAAGGTGGAAGAAGCGATTGCTGATCCCAATGGCAATCCTTACCCGGCCGGTCATCAAAACAATATTATGGGGCCGGTCTGGACATTTAATACGATAGCCGCCACCCCCGTTATTCTGGTTGGACCTGCGAATACCCTGGCTGATTTTAACGGCAATGCATTATTCAAAGTTACAGGCGGCCCCGCGGCCACCGATTTTCGATGGTTTAAAGTCGGCAGCCCGGATATCCAATTGAGTGACGGCGGTATTTATTCGGGCACCCATACGACAACCCTGGTTATCACCGGTGCAACCGCCGCGGACGAAGGGCAGTTTTACTGCATTGCGTACAACGGCTCTCCGGATACCGGGGGAATTCCTTCGGTTCCTTCGAATTCGGCACGGTTATGGTATCCTCGCCTGGTCAGTCACTATCCGTTTGAGACGATTGCGGATGGTGTCTCCCCCGATGTCATCAGTGGTTTTAATGCGGTCATGAAGCAGGCCGGAGCCGGTTCGCTTCCGGGTTTAAACGGTACGAATGCCAAAGTAGGAACATCCAGCCTGCTGCTGGACAATGCAGATGCGCAAAGCGCCGATGGTCAGTATGCACAGATTCCTGCCGGTGCAGTCGATTATCAGGACATGACCATTAGTCTATGGATTCGTCCCAGTACTATTCATGGGTGGAGCCGTGCTTTGGATTTTGGTAACGGGACATCGAGTTACCTGTTCATCACACCCGATGCCGGCTGGGGCGTGATGCGTTTTGCAATCAGAACCTCCACGGTGAACGAGCAATTGCTTGAGACCAGTGCCATTCCTGCCGGTCAGTGGCATCATGTTGCGGTCACTCTTGCTGGAAATACAGGACGCCTGTACCGCGATGGCGAACTGGTTGCGACCAATACGAGCATGACGGTCAATCCGATTGATGTCGGTGCCGTATTGAACTATCTCGGCAAAAGCCAGTGGCCGGATCCTGAATTTAACGGCATGATTGATGACCTCAAGATTTGGAACTATGCTCTGACAACCGTGGATATCGCCAAGGAATACCTGGCGATTGAGGGCGGGTCGGTGTGCAACCGGGAAATCTACGATCAGCAGGCCTATGACACCAACGGCAACTGCATCATTGATTTGCCGGACTTTGTCAGTTTTGCCGCACGATGGCTGGAAAATGACCGCATCTATGCGGACTAAGCCATCTTGAATTTACATAAACGATGATTTCCGGGCGTCTATTCAGACGCCCGGAAATCTGTTTTGGCTGCGTATGATTCCTTTTGCGAGAACTGATGAATCACTACATGCGTGTAATCGTATTATATCGGCTGGTTATTGAAGTGCTGTCAAAGCGATGTTTTGGTCAGCACTCCGTATTTATTCGGGGGGAATGATGATGAAACACATGATTGTGAAAAGTGCCGAAATCCGTGCCATTATAAAAGCATTTATTGTAATAATTCTCTGTCTTGCAGCCGGCCGGGCCTGGGCGGATTATCCTGTGATGCCGCAGCATTATGCCGCGGATCCGACGGCGATTGAATGGGACGGGCGGCTGTATGTCTATTGTTCCAACGATGAAGAAAACAACGACACCGATTATCTGATGGATTCCATCGTCTGTTTTTCGACGGACGACCTCAAAAACTGGACGGATCATGGGGTGGTTTTTGATTCCGACAGTGTTTCCTGGATCGGTACGGCCTGGGCGCCGTGCATGGTCCGGAATAATAATAAATTTTATCTTTATTTCGGCGATCCCTACTGGGGGATTGGTGTGGTCACCAGTGACTCCCCGACCGGGCCGTTTACGGCTCCAAAGAATGGGCTGGTGGTGAAACGTGAAGGGCTTTCAGGGGGGACACCGGGAGCCAACAGCACGTGGATATTCGACCCCAGTGTGTTTGTGGATGATGACGGCCAGCCGTATCTTTATTTTGGCGGCGGCGGCCCCAATCAGGCCCGTGTTATCAAACTGAATACAAACATGATCGATCCGATTGGATCGGCTGAGACGATAGACATGCCGGATTTTTTTGAAGCATCCCACATGCATAAACGGGACGGCATTTATTATTTTTCTTATGCGGACAATTATGAGGATACAACCCCTGGCTCACAGATTGCCTACATGACCAGTTCCAGTCCGATGAGCGGATTTGTTCGCCGGGGAGTGGCCCTTGGCACCCCGCCCAACAATTACGGCAACAACAATCATCACACGTTTTTTACCTATCAGGGGCAATGGTATTGTGTGTACCATAACCGCCATCAGGCGACGGTGGAAGGGATTGTGCCGACGGTGCATCGGAATATCTGCCTGGACCGGCTTTACCACAATTCGGATGGAACGATTCAGCAGGTTGTCATTACCCAGGATGGTCTTAGCCAGTTAAAGGTTCTCAATCCTTTTGCCCGGGTGGAAGGGGAGACGATTGCCCGGCAAAGCGGTGTCAAAACGGAAGTCTGTACCGAAGGCGGCATGCATGTCACCGCTATTGCCAATGGGGACTGGATTGGGGTACGCGGGGTGGATTTTGGGGCCGGGGCTTCGAGTTTTCTGGCCCGCGTGGCCAGCGCCGCTGCCGGCGGCAGCATAGAATTGCGGCTGGACAGTCTCGACGGAACGGTTGTTGGAACCTGTTCGGTCCCGAACACCGGCAGCAGGCAAACCTGGACGACGATAACCTGCAATGTGTCCGGTGTTTCGGGAGTGCACGATTTGTACTTGAGGTTTATGGGGGGGCAGGGTGATGATTTATTCACCCTGAATTGGTGGCAGTTCCAGCAGGTTGAAACGGCTGCGGTTTCTGTCTCGCTTGATTCCGCGACCCTCTATCAGACAATCGAGGGACTGGGCGGTGCGATTTGTTTTTATAACGGCTGGTTTACGGCGCATCCTTACAAAAAAGAGATATTTGACTATGCGTTTTCGGGGCTGAACCTGTCCATGCTGCGGATTGGCAACTGGTGGCGCGGAGTCAATGGACAGGATACCGCCACTTATGAAATCGTCGCAGCGGCTAACCAGCGGCTGGGGCGTCCTGTGCCCATCCTGATGACCTCCTGGTCGCCTCCAGCCTATCTCAAAAGCAATGGTGAGGTTGCCAATGGCGGAACGCTGATTCAGGTCAACGGTGCCTATGATTATGACGGATTTGCGAACTACTGGCGCGACTCGCTTCAGGACTACATCGCTCGTGGTGTTAATCCCACCTGGATCGGGATTCAGAACGAGCCGGACTGGACGGCCGATTATGATTCCTGCCGGTTCAATCCGTCCGAGGCGCCTGTCAATGGCGAATACTTTGCGAGTTTTGCCCTGGCCCAGAATGCCGTTTACCAGAAGCTTCAGGCTACAATGGCGGCCCCGCCCAAATTGCTGGGGCCGGAGTGCGTGGGTCTGTATGGGAATGCGGCGGGCCTTCGCAATTATATGGCGCAAATGAATCCTCAGACATTTTACGGGATTGCGCATCACCTCTACGGCGGCAGCACCGACGGGACGCCGGATGGGTATAATTCCGCTTTTACGACGGTATTGAACAGCTCCAATACGCTGTTCCCCGGCAAGCCGCGATTTATGACCGAGTTCGGCGACATAAAAGGGCTGGTTCCCTGTGCGAATCTGATTCATAACTCCCTGGTCGTTGAACAGGTCAGCGGGTACAACCATTGGAGCCTGATCTGGCCCGGCGACATCGGACTGGTAGAAATCGAATTTCCGTGGGGATCGGGTGACTGGACTTCTCCGAAAGGATACTGGCTCAATCCGTCGTATTGGTCGATGAAGCATTATTCCTACTACATACAGCCCGGATTCAGGCGGGTTAAGGCCGGGTCCAATAATTCCGATGTTCTGGTGTCGGCCTATCTTTCGCCTGATGACAAGCGGCTTGTCTCAGTATTGATCAATCGCAGCACGACCAAGCCGGCTTCGGTGACTCTGAATCCCGGTTCATTTCAATACGATGTTTCGAGCGTCTATCAAACGGATGGAACACGTCACTTTGAATCTCTCGGACAAGTCATTGGATCGCAAATAATATTGCCGACAGCGTCGGTGACTACCGTGGTGTGGGATCATTACGGCCCCGTGGCGCCGTCGGGTCTTTGGGCGACAAGGCTGACCGACAGGCAGGTGAACCTGGGCTGGAATGCATCTGCCGGTGCACTCAGCTATAATCTCAAACGCTCGACAACGAGCGGAGGACCTTATGTCACCATCGCCTCCGGCCTGACCGTCACCCGTTTTAGCGACACCACGGTGATGCCGGGAATCAAATACTATTATGCGGTCAGTGCCAATACCGCAAGCGGCGAAAGCAGCAATAGTGTCGAAGTGACCCCTGCGATACTGCGTTCGTATCTGAAATGCGATGAAACCAGCGGCCTGATTGCTGCGGATGCCACCGGCAACGGCTGGACGGGCACCCTGGTGAATGGTCCGGTATGGACGACTGGAAAATTCAGTAATGGCCTGGACCTGGACGGCACCAATGACCATCTCAGCCTGCGGACAGGCGTCGTTGATAATCTGACTGATTTTACCATTGCAGTATGGGTTAATCTGGATACGATCAGTAACTGGTCACGCGTATTTGACTTTGGAACGGGGACATCGGTTAATATGTTCCTGACGCCGCGCAGCGGTTCGGGGGCGGTTCGTTTTGCGATTACCACCTCCGGGGCCGGCGGCGAAAAGCAAATCAATGGTACCGCAGCGCTGCCGACGGGCACATGGACGCATGTTGCAGTGACCCTGGCCGGCAGCACGGGTATTCTCTATGTCAACGGGTCTGAAGTGGGACGCAACAGCTCGATGAGTCTGACGCCGGATTCTCTGGGAGCGACAACGCAGAACTATATCGGCAGGTCTCAATACTCGGCCGATGCTTACCTGGATGGGCGAATCGATGAATTTCGCATTTATGCTGCGGCTTTGAGTGCCGCCGACGTGTCGGCATTGTATGCGGAGCAGGTTCCCGCGATGCCCTCTTCGCCGTCCGGGCTTAGCGCTGCGGCGATATCAGGCAGCCGGATTAACCTGAGCTGGAATGCCTCTTTTGGTGCCACGAACTATAACGTCAAACGTTCAACCGTCAACGGTGGACCTTATACCCATGTTGCCAGCTTGTCAGGGACCAGCTTTAGTGACTCGGGATTGTCCGAAATGACGACGTATTATTATGTTGTCAGCGCCGTCAACAGTGCCGGAGAAAGTGCGGATTCCATACAGGCCGGTGCGACTACACCAAGTACGCCTCCAGAAGCGCCGACGGGTCTTATGGCAACAACAAAGGAAGAGTCGATTCTCCTGAGTTGGGATGCCAATACGGAAAGCGATCTGGCAGGATATCATATTTATCGGTCGAAAATGCCGGGAAGCGGGTATGTCCGGCTGAATGAATCGTTGCTGGAGGAACCGGAATTTATCGATAGCAATATCGACTATTACACACCCTATTATTATACGGTAACTGCTGTTGACTGCTATGGATATGAGAGTTTTTATGCAAATGAAGCATCCATGACGCTGACGGACAGCCAGGCGGTTCAACTCTATACAATCGATTTTGAAAATGGAATGGGAGACTGGGTCAACATCTCGGGCGAAGATTCGCATAATTGGACTCGTTATTCAGGGGGCACCATCACACCCAATACCGGTCCGTCCGGCGGGGCAGACGGCAGCACCTGGTATGTTTATCTGGAAACCTCGCCTGGAGGGGCCAACGCTGCCGGACAGAGTGCCATTCTGCAAAGCCCTGTGATTGCAGGCTTTAGGCGAATTTTAACCTTTTATTATCACATGTATGGTGTTGAAACGGGAACCCTGAATATTGATGTTTATGATGGGATATGGCATAATTCGGTATGGAGTCTGAGCGGTCAGCAGCACAACTCCAACAGCGAAGCCTATACCCGGGCGATGGTGAATTTGTCGGACTATACCGGCCTGATTCAGATACGTTTTCGGGCGGTGGCCGCCGGCGGACCCCGTGGCGATATAGCCATTGATAATATTGCAGTTTTTGGTAGAATTCTTTATGGCGATGCCAACCTGGACAATATTGTGGATACGGGCGACCTTCTTACGTTTGCAGAACACTGGCTCCAGGATCGATGTGAACTGGATTTGGATGGTGACTGTTTGGTTAACCTTTATGAATTTGCAGAGTTCACGAATTATTGGCTCGATCAGTCATATCAATAAAAACGGAGATAGAAAGGATTCTTAGTCAATGCAGTTTAATACAAAAGCGGTGGTCCTGCTGCTGAGCTGCCTGCTTGCATGTCAGGGCTATGGAACGGAATCGTTTCCCCTCAATCAGGTTCAGCTTCTGGACGGACCATTCAAGCGTGCCCAGGATGTGAATTTAGAACATTTGCTGCGGTATCATGTGGATCGTCTGCTGGCACCATACCTCAAGGACGCGGGGCTGGAACCCAAAGCACAAAGCTATCCCAACTGGATCGGGCTGGATGGGCATATCGGCGGGCATTACCTGTCGGCTATGGCAATCTATACGGCAGTAACAGGCAATGAAGATTGTCGCCGTCGGATGGAGTATATTGTCGATGAACTGGCCCGATGCCAGAAGGCCAACGGAGATGGTTACGTGGGCGGGGTGCCGGACGGACGGGCGATCTGGCGGCAGGTGGCCGCAGGGAATCCGCGGGCGCCGCATCGAGCCTGGGTGCCCTGGTACAATCTGCATAAAACGTTTGCGGGATTACGGGATGCCTGGATCTATGGAGGCAGCGAGAAGGCCAAAACCATACTAATAGGGCTTGGGGACTGGTGTGATACGCTGCTGGCCGACTATACGCCCCAGCAGATGGAGGCCATGATGGATCAAGAGCATGGCGGGATGAATGAGGTACTGGCGGATCTGAGCCGGATCACAGGGGATGACAAGTACCTCCGGCTGGCCAAGCGGTTCTCACACCGACAACTGCTGGAACCCATGTCGCAGGGGAAAGACACCTTAGACAATAAACATGCCAACACGCAAGTGCCCAAGGCTGTTGGCTTTGCGCGGATTGCGGAATTGAGTCCGGACAAACAGTTTGCGGATGCTGCCAGGTTTTTCTGGGACACCGTGGTACACAACCGTACCCTGGCCTTTGGCGGCAACAGCCGGCGGGAACACTTCCCCAGCGCCGAAGCCTGTATTGAATTTGTGGAAGAGCGAGAAGGGCCGGAGTCCTGCAACACGTATAATATGCTTCGGCTGACCGAGATTCTGCATCGGATGGAATCGAAGGCGGAATATGCGGATTACTATGAGCGGGCTTTGTTTAACCATATCCTGTCCACCCAGCACCCCGACCACGGCGGATATGTTTACTTCACCCCGGTCCGGCCGCGTCACTATCGGGTCTATTCAGCGCCCAATGAAGGCATGTGGTGCTGCGTCGGTACGGGGATGGAAAATCACGGGCAGTACGGGCGGTTCATCTATAGTCACGAGGCCCAGGCACTGCTGGTCAATCTGTTTATTGCATCGGAACTGAACTGGCCGGAGAAGGGCATCCGTGTACGTCAGGAGACCCGGTTTCCGCAGGAACCTCAGACTGTGCTGAAAGTGCGGGCCGATAAGCCGGTTCGTCTGACGCTGAAGATTCGTCACCCCAGATGGGTTCCGGAAGGCAAGCTGCAAATGGAGCTTAATGGAGAAGTGCTGGCGGTTGATTCCAAACCATCCACATATGCGTCGATCGACCGAGTCTGGAAAGACGGGGACATACTGAAGGTTGCTCTGCCGATGCATGCCGAGCTGGAACCGATGCCCAATGTGCCGGATTATGCGGCAATCCTTTACGGTCCGATTGTCCTGGCGGCCAAAACCGGCACGGAGGACCTTCAGGGACTGATTGCTGACGACGATCGCTGGGGACACATTGCCCATGGCCAACTGCTGCCGCTGGACGAGGCGCCCATGCTGGTCGGAGATACGGCCTCCATCGCGGAGAAAATTACCCCGGTGAACAGGCCTCAGCTTCAGTTTAAGGTGGACGAAGTTGTCCGTCCGGAGTCGTTCCGGTCGCTGGTGCTGGAACCGTTTTATCAGGTCCATGATGCCCGGTACATGATGTACTGGCGAGTGGTGCGGCCTGACGCATACGCACAAATCCAGGCCGAAATGAAGGCCAGAGAACAGCAGCGGCTGATGCTGGATCGACAGACTGTGGACCGTGTGATTCCCGGCGAACAGCAGCCCGAGGCCGACCATAATCTCCAGCACAAAAACTCCGAAAGCGGTGTCCACCGCAATCTCCATTTTCGTCATGTCCAGGCGCCGGGCTGGTTCAGCTATGACCTGAAGGTTGTTCCGGATGTCCCGCTTGAGCTTTATGTACTTTACTGGGGCCGTGAAAGTGGCAGACGGACGTTTGATATCAGGGTGGACGGAGAAAAGCTGGTCACTGAAAATCTGACGGGCAAATGGAACCGGGATGAATTTCAAGCCGTGCGATATTCTCTGCCGGCGGGCCTGGTCAAAGATAAAAAGAAAATAACCGTGACTTTTGAGCCGCATCCAGGCAATTATGCCGGCGGACTATTTGACTTACGAATCGTTCAGGGTATCATTGCCGGTGACACGGAAAGCTCCGGCAAACTCAAGACTTCTGATTAAGGAAGACACACATGCACAATGAATCACAGCGACTTTCGGTCCGGGAAAAGATCGGTTTTGGCCTGGGAGATACCGCATCCAATCTTTTCTTTCAGACCACCATCTATTTCCTGCTGTATTTTTACACCGATGTCTTCGGCATCTCCGCGGCGGCCATCGGCACGATGTTTCTGGTGACCCGTATCTGGGACGCCGTCAATGACCCGATTATGGGAGCGATTGCCGACCGCACCAGCACCCGCTGGGGGAAATTCAGACCGTATCTGCTGTGGTTTGCCGTGCCGTTCGGGGTGATCGGCATGCTGATGTTTACGACGCCCGATCTGGGGGCCGGCGGCAAATTAATCTGGGCGTATGTCACGTATACCCTGATGATGATGGTTTATACGGTGGTCAATGTGCCGTATTGCGCCCTGATGGGTGTTATTTCCCCCAATTCCATGGAACGCACCGTTGTTTCGTCCTACCGGTTCGTGCTGGCATTTGTCGGCATGTTTATCGTCCAGTACTCGCTGGTCAGGATGGTCGAGTTCTTTGGCGGCTCAAAAGCTTCCCCCAAAGGCTGGCAATATGCAATGATTGTGCTGTTTTCACTGGCGGTTATTCTTTTTCTGATTACTTTTTTCTCGACCCGCGAACGTGTCAAGCCGCTTCATGAACAAAGAAATCCATTCAAACAGGATATGTTCGATTTATTTAGAAATGGGCCGTGGATGCTGATTGGCTTTGCAACGGTATTTCAGCTTGTTTATGTTCTGATTCGCGGCGGCAGCATCGTGTATTATTTCGATTATTATATCCAGAGCCAGGAGATTTCTTTATTCGGAAAGGTACTGACTTTCTCCTCGACCCAGCTTTCTTCGGCTTTCATGCTCAGCGGAACCATCGTTACCATTCTGGCGGCAATGACCACCAAGTGGTTCTGCAAATTTATAGATAAGTCCAAAATATATGCCGGCTTTTTCCTTCTGTCGGCGATTTCCACGGGACTGGTCTACTGGGTCAGTCCGCAGAGTCTGGTGCTCTTGTTTGCTTTGCAGCTTGTGACCTCATTTTGCATGGGGCCGGTGTCGGTTCTGCAATGGGCGATTTATACCGATACCGCCGATTACTCGGAATGGAAAACAGGTCGCAGGGCGACGGCCTTGATTATGGCGGCGTCCCTGTTTGCATTGAAGATGGGCGTTGCGCTGGGCGGAGCGATTCTGGCCTGGATTCTGGCGTGGTACGGTTATAAGGCCAATCAGCCGCAGACGGAATTGTCGTTACGCGGGATTTGCCTGGCCATGAGTATCTATGCGGCCATTCCGGCGGTTATTGGCGCACTGCTGATGTTCTTCTATCCCTTGAGCAATCGACGGATGATGGCGATTGAGGCAGATCTGGCCCAGCAGCGAAAACAATCCTCGATGGACTCCGCGGTACATGGAGCATAAGGGGAAATCCTGCTTGTGAGGCGATAATAAAAACGCACAATCAAAGATTAAGTCAAAGAAATGAAAAAGCAAAATACGATTCAATCCGATTACCTGAATCCGGCCTTGCCTGTCGCGAGGCGGGTCAGAGATCTGCTGAATCGTATGACTCTGGAAGAAAAAGCCGCTCAGATGCAGTGTATATGGCTGGATAAAGCCAAAACCCTGGTCGATGAGAAGGGCAATTTCGACCTCGAAAAGGCCAGGGCTGCCTTTGGTCAGGGGCATGGTCTGGGCCAGGTTGGCCGTCCCAGTGACGCCGGCGGCGGTTTGTCCCCGCGAAACCATGCGGAGTTGACCAACGCCATCCAGAAATTCTTTCTGGAAAACAGCCGGCTGGGTATTCCTGTGATGTTTCATGAAGAATGTCTGCATGGCCTTGCAGCCGTTGGTTCAACCAGTTTTCCGCAGCCAATCGGCCTTGGGGCAACATTTGACACGGATCTGGTACAGCGGATATTTGAAGCAACCGCCTGCGAGGCCCGCATTCGGGGGACTCATCAGGCGTTAACGCCAGTGGTGGATGTGGCCCGTGAACCCCGCTGGGGCCGGGTCGAAGAAACCTATGGGGAAGACCCGTATCTGGTCAGCCGGATGGGTATTGCCGCCGTAAGGGGATTCCAAGGGGACGCCTCGTTTGCCGACAAACAACACGTGATCGCCACCCTCAAACACTTTGCTGCCCACGGCCAGCCTGAATCGGGAACCAACTGTGCTCCAGTGAATGTTTCATCCCGGGTGCTTCGTGAAACATTCTTATTTACTTTCAAAGAAGCGATAACCAAAGCCGGTGCCATCAGTGTCATGGCCTCGTACAATGAAATCGACGGCGTTCCTTCTCATGCCAACCAATGGCTCCTGCGGGATGTCTTGCGTCAGGAATGGGGCTTTAAGGGATATGTTGTATCCGATTATTATGCGATTCGCGAACTGAACGAGCGGCCGGATTTGTATGGTCATCATCTGGCAGAGGATGGCAAGCAGGCAGCGGCGCTGGCTGTGAAAGCCGGCGTTAATATCGAGATGCCTGATCCGGATTGTTATAAACACCTGGCCGAACTTGTGCGGGAAGGCAGTGTGCCTGAGTCGGCGCTGGATGAATTGATTGCCCCGATGCTGGAGTGGAAATTCAAGCTCGGCTTGTTCGAGGATCCCTTCGTCGATCCCGATGCGGCCGAAAAAATCGTTGGCTGTGAAGCGCACAATAAACTTGCTCTGGAAGCAGCACGCAAAACAATTACGCTGCTGAAAAATGACGGCTCAGTAGCGCCGCTGAATAAGGCGAATATCAAAACCATCGCCGTCATCGGTCCCAATGCCGACCGCGTTATGCTGGGAGGCTACAGCGGCGTCCCCAGTCATTTTGTCAGTGTTTTGCAGGGCATCAAAGACCGTGTCGGGGATTCCGTGAAAGTCCTTTATCATGAAGGATGTAAAATCACCATCGGCGGCTCCTGGCAGCAGGATGATGTCACCCCCAGTAATCCTGTCGAAGATCGCAAGTCCATTGCCCAGGCCGTGGAAGTCGCCCGGCAGGCGGATGTCATTGTTCTGGCCATTGGCGGCAATGAGCAGACATCCAGAGAAGCCTGGGCCAGAAATCACATGGGCGACCGAACTACGCTGGATATGGCAGGCGTGCAGGATGAACTGGTTGAGGCCATGACCGCCACTGGAAAACCCGTGATTGCGGTATTGTTTAACGGACGGCCATTGTCGATCTCGCATCTCAGTGAAAAAGTCCCTGTAATTCTGGAATGCTGGTATCTGGGGCAGGAATCCGGAACGGCCATTGCGGAAGTGATTTTTGGTGATGTCAATCCCGGCGGCAAGCTGCCGATTTCGATTCCCCGCTCAGTGGGGCATATTCCCTGCTATTACAACTATAAACCCTCGGCCCGACGAGGCTATCTCTTTGACGATGTCAGTCCGTTATATGCGTTCGGATACGGGCTGAGTTATACCCGGTTTGAGTTCGGAAATCCCCGGCTCAAAAAGCAGGTTATTCGACCGGATGAATCCACGACCGTATCGATTGAAATAACCAATACCGGCCCATGGGCCGGAGATGAAGTGGTGCAGATGTACATCCGCGACTGTGTCAGCTCGGTAACACGTCCTGTCAAAGAACTCAAGGGCTTCCGAAGGATTACGTTAAAACCGGGTCAGACCGAAACGGTTGATCTGGATATTACGCCGGAGCATCTGGCTTTTTATAACATCGACATGGATTATATTGTAGAGCCGGGTGAATTTGAAATTATGATTGGCAGCTCATCACGTGATTGTGACCTGCAGAGAGTTAAGCTTACCGTACGAAAAATCTAGCAAAAAAGGAGTCTTGTTATGCAGCAATGTCGATCTTTTTCATCTCGATGCACAGGGACATGGATAGCCCGCAGGCTGTGGGCAGTCCTGCTGTTGTCTGCTGCGGCTGCTTATGCTGAACCTGTCGAACTGACAGTGCAGGCCGGCAAGCCGGGAAAACCGATCAGCCCGGACCTGGTCGGGGTGTTCTTTGAAGACCTGAATTACGCGGCCGACGGCGGACTTTATGCGGAGCTGATTCAGAACCGCTCGTTTGAATACAGCCCGACAGAAAAGACGGACTGGCATCCGCTTAAATTCTGGGAACTCAAGAAATACGGCGGGGGGGATGGCTCCATTGCAGTGGCCAATATGCGTCCCGTCCACCGGAACAATCCGCATTATGTACTGCTGACAATCGGCTCACCGGGCGAAGGTGTGGGTATTGCCAATGACGGATTTGACGGCATCGTCCTTAAAGAAGGTGAAACATACGAAGCGTCTTTTTGGGCTTATCAGGCGTTTATGGGACAGATGTGGGGCCGCGGCGACAACAGTAAATCCATGCCGGTGACGTTGCGACTTGAAACGAAAGAGGGTGACATACTGGCCCAAGCCAAACTGGAGATTAAAGGCCGCGCGTGGACGCGATACAGCACAAAGCTGGTTCCCACTCGCACGGTCAGCGACGCACGCCTGGTTCTGCTGGCTCATGACATGGGCGGACTGTGTCTGGATATGATTTCGCTGTTTCCGGAAAAAACGTTTCGCAGCCGCCCAAACGGCCTGCGGGCGGACCTGGCCCAGGCAATCGCCGACATCAAACCGAAATTCATGCGTTTTCCCGGCGGCTGTCTGGTTCACGGCACGGGTACCCATCAGTATTATGACTGGAAAGCCAGCATTGGCCCGGTCGAACAGCGGCGCGCCGGACGCAATTTATGGGGCTATCACCAGACCATGGGCCTGGGATATTTTGAATATTTCCAATTCTGCGAGGATATTGGTGCCAAGCCGCTTCCCGTGGTCACCGCCGGCGTGTGCTGTCAGCATGCGGGCAATTCCCCCGGCCGCGGACAGGAAGGCCTGCCCCTCGATGAAATGCCGGCGTATATTCAGGATGTGCTTGACCTGATCGAGTGGGCCAACGGGCCGGCGACATCCCCATGGGGTGCCAAACGGGCCGCCGCAGGGCATCCCGAACCGTTCGGCCTTAAATATATCGGTGTCGGCAACGAAGACGCCATCACCCCGATCTTCAGAGAGCGTTTCAAGATGATCTATGAGGCATTAAAGCAAAAGCATCCCGAGATTACTGTGGTGGGTACGGTCGGCCCTTTTGCCAGCGGCGAAGACTACGACAATGGCTGGGCGTTTGCTCGAGAGCTTAAACTCCCGATGGTGGATGAGCACTACTATGTCAGTCCCCAGTGGTTCTGGGATAACCTCAATCGCTACAATGCGTATAATCGTGCCGATTCAAAGGTGTACGTCGGCGAATACGCAGCGCATGACCAGGGCAGACGCAATACTCTGCGGTCGGCCCTGGCTGAAGCCGCCGGGCTGACAAGCTATGAGCGCAATGGCGATGTGGTCCTGTTTGCCTCTTATGCACCGCTGCTGGGGCGTCGCGGTCACACGCAATGGACGCCGGATATGATCTATTTCGACAGCACCAGCGTTTACCTTTCAGCTAACTACTATGTGCAGCAGATTTTCGGGCAAAACAGCGGAGATCAGTGTCTTGAGACAATAATTGCCCCTGAGCAGCCAAAAATGCTCACGGCGTCTTCGGTCATTGATTCGAAAACCGGGGATTTGATTGTCAAAATCGTCAATGGCGCCGATCAACCGGCTGATATCAGCGTGCGTCTGGCCGGACTTTCGCAGGAAGCCTTGATGAAGGCCGTCAAGACAGTGCTGACTGGCCCGGATGCCAATGCCGTCAATGAAGATGGAAAGTCCCCGGCTGTCAAACCGGCCGTTTCAACCGAGACCGTCAAGCCGGTTTTTGCCTATACGGCACCGGCCCATTCGTTAACCGTACTTCGTATTATTCAGTAAACTCATGGAGGATTCACTTATGAACAAAAAGTATGTATGGGTATTTATCCTGGCATTGGTTTTGTTTCCAGTGTCCGTCCGGGCGGAATCTGCACAGAATCCTGTCATCTGGGCCGATGTGCCGGATGTCGCGGTCATTCGTGTGGGGGATACCTACTATATGAGCAGCACCACGATGCACATGAGCCCGGGTGTACCGATTATGAAGTCAAAAGACCTGGTCAACTGGCAGTTGATTGGATATGCCTATGACACCCTGGCGGACAACGAGGCACTCCGGCTGGAAAACGGCAAAAATGCCTATGGTCAGGGATCCTGGGCCAGCAGCCTGCGGTACCATGACGGCACGTATTACGTGTCCACATTCTCCAGCACCAGCGGCAGAACGCATATTTACACCACCAAAGACATTGAAAAGGGCGATTGGAAGGAAATCTCATTTGCCCCCTCGCTGCATGACCACTCCCTGTTCTTCGATGATGACGGGCGGGTCTATATGATCTATGGCGGCGGCAATCTTCGCCTGGTGGAGCTGAAACCGGATTTGACGGGCATCAAGGACGGCGGATTCAATGATGTCGTAATCCAAAATGCCAGCGCCGTTGCAGGCCCCAACATCGGTCTGAACGCCGAAGGGTCGCAGATGCTCAAAGTCAACGGAAAATATTATGTGATGAACATCACCTGGCCGCGGGGCGGGATGCGCACGCAGATTATTCACCGGGCCGACAAGATTACCGGTCCCTATGAGGGCAAGGTGATTCTGCAGGACCAGGGGGTTGCACAGGGCTGCCTGATCGATACGCCGGACGGCAAATGGTATGCGATGCTGTTTCAGGATAACGGTTCGGTTGGCCGCAGCCCCTGGCTGGTGCCGGTTAAATGGGAAGATGGCTGGCCGGTGCTGGGTGTCGATGGAAAAGCGCCCAGGACGCTCGATATTGCCGACAACGAGCCGGGGATAGGCAATCTTGTGGCTTCGGATGAATTTAATCGCAAGTCCAACGAGCCGTTGCCTCTGGCCTGGCAGTGGAATCATAATCCAGACGACCGTTACTGGTCGATTGGCCAGCGGAGCGGTTATTTACGGCTGACTACGGGGCGAGTGGATGGTGATGTATTAAAGGCCCGGAATACTCTGACTCAGCGCACCTTTGGCCCGGTCTGTTCGGCAGTGACGAAAATTGAGGTGGACAATATGAAAGACGGCGATTGTGCCGGCCTGATTGCCCTGCAGAAAAAATACGGCTTTGTCGGCGTAAAAATGGATGGGCAGAGCAAGTCGATTGTGATGGTCAGTGCCCAATCCGACAAGCCCGAAACCGTCGAGACGGTCTCTCTTAATCAGCAGACCGTGCATCTGAGAATTGACTGCGATTTCCGGGAGCGTACCGATAAGGCTAATTTTTACTACAGCCTTGACGGCCAGACGTGGACGAAGATAGGTTCGGTATTGCAGATGTCCTATACCTTGCCGCACTTTATGGGATATCGGTTTGGACTATTCAACTTCGCTGCCAAAGAAACCGGCGGTTTTGTGGATTTTGATTATTATCATGTGAGTCCCCAGATACCCCAGGCTGCTCAGGCCGAACAGCCGGCGGTGGTGGACGATTTCAAGCCGGCATCGACCAATCAGCCGGGTCGGCAATACCCCCAGGTCAACTCCGAAGGCCGGGTTCGTGCACGCATTGCTGCGCCGGAAGCTCAGCAGGTTCTGCTGGATATCGGTGGTGTAAAATATCCCATGACCAAAGGACAGGACGGTGTCTGGACTGGCGATTCGGCGCCCCAGGACGAAGGGTTCCACTACTACCAGCTTGTGATTGACAGTGCTCAGGTTCCGGACCCGGGAAGCATGTATTTCTATGGTGCCAGCCGGTGGGGCAGCGGGGTTGAAGTACCCGCCAAAGATCAGGACTTTTATGCTCTTAAGGATGTGCCCCACGGCCAGATACGCCAGCATCTTTATTTTTCGAAGGTCACCAACGCCTGGCGTCGCTGCTTTGTGTATACGCCGCCTTTCTATGACAAGGATACCTCAATACGCTATCCGGTATTGTATCTGCAGCACGGCGGCGGCGAGGATGAAACCGGCTGGCCCGGCCAGGGAAAGACCAATCTGATTATGGACAACCTGATCGCCGAAGGGAAGGCCCGGCCCTTTATTATTGTCATGGACAATGGTACCTGGAGTATGCCCGGCCGGGAACGCCCCCGTCGTGCTGAAGGTGCCCCCTGGCCGCCGACAGGCTGGGCTGATACCTTTAAGAAGGTTCTTCTGGAAGAAATTATCCCTATGATTGACGCCGGCTATCGCACCCTTGCCGATCAGCCGCATCGGGCCATGGCAGGGCTGTCCATGGGGGGGATGCAGACCAATGCCATCGCCATGGAGAATCTGGATGTGTTCTCGCATATCGGCATCTTCAGCGGCGGCACGGTGGGCGATCCTGCAACGGCGCACAATGGTGTGATGGCCAATGCACAGGAATTTAACAAAAAGGTCAAGCTGATTTTTGAGAGCTGCGGCTCCAAAGAAAGACCGGATAGTGTCCGTGCCCATGTGGAGCAGCTTAAAGCGGCTGGGATTAATGCCGTATTTTATGTATCACCCGATACGGCACATGAATGGCAAACCTGGCGGCGCAGTCTGTATCAGTTTGCACCGCTGCTGTTCAGGGATTAACTGACAGGCCCTGTAAAACCGAGTACATATAACAAGAAATAGTAATCATTAGCAAATTAAGGAGGTCATCAAATGAAAATCAGAGTGATTATGCTGCTGGCAGGGGTCATGACTGCAAACCTGTGCTTTGCTCAGGCCGAGCAGCCGGCCATCAAAGACGATTTCAAACCCTCGACGTTGAATCAGCCCGGCCAGGAATATCCGCAGGTCAACTCGCAGGGCTACGCCCGGTTTCGCATCGTAGCCCCGCAGGCCCAGAGTGTCAGCGTCAGTCTGGGCCTGGGCGGCCGCGGCGGCACCACCCTTGCCAAAGCCGACGATGGCGTCTGGACGGGCACCACGGCAGGACCCCTGGATGAAGGCTTCCACTACTATCATCTGACGGTGGACGGGGGAACCTTTAACGATCCCGGCGCCCTGAACTTCTACGGTTCCACGCGGTGGGAAAGCGGCATCGAAATTCCTGCTCGTGACCAGGATTTCTATGCCTTGAAAGACGTCCCCCATGGTCATGTACACCAGATTCTGTTCCCCTCCAAAAGCACCAACACCTCACGCCGGGCGTTTGTTTATACCCCGCCGGACTACGAGAAGGATTTAACCAGGCGATATCCGGTGCTGTACCTGCAGCACGGCTGGGGCGAAGATGAAACCGCATGGAGCAATCAGGGCCGTGTGAATCTGATTATGGACAACCTGATCGCCGATGGCAAGACCAAGCCTTTTCTGATCGTGATGACCTACGGCATGACCAACGATGTCCGCATCGGCGGCCTGCGAAATTTCGATATCGGGCCATTTCAGACGGTTCTTGTCAATGAATTGATTCCTTATATTGATGCCAATTTCCGTACGCTTTCCGACCAGCCCAACCGTGCCATGGCCGGCCTGTCGATGGGCGGTATGGAAACCAAGACCATTACCCTGAAGAATCTGGACAAGTTCTCCCATATCGGTCTGTTCAGCGGCGGTATCATCAACCCAAACGATGTCAACTCCACACCCGGCTTCAGGGAAAAAGTCAAACTTGTGTTCTGCAGTTGCGGCAGCCGTGAAAATCCAGGTAATATCCAGGCCAATCACGAAGCCCTCAATCAGATCGGCATCGCAAACGTTGCGTATGTGTCGCCGGATACGGCTCATGAGTTTCTGACCTGGAGACGCAGCTTCTATCAGTTTGCACCGCTGCTGTTCCGGGACCAGCCTCTTCCGGCTGAAACTGCCGCAAAACCGACCGAATCAGGCACAGCAGCTCCCATGCCTGCCGGTCAGATCATTCGCATCAAGGCCGGCCAGTCCACCCCCTTCACGGATTCCAGCGGCAATGTCTGGCAGCCGGACCAGGGATTTGAGGGCGGTGCCACCATCGATCGCGATCCGGAGACAGTGATTGCCGGAACGAAGGATTCGGGCCTGTTTTTAAGCGAACATTACGCCATGGATGCCTTTTCCTGCAAGGTTCCCAATGGCAAATACATCGCGAAGCTCTATTTTGCCGAGACATTCGAGGGCATCAGCGGTCCCGGCCAGCGCGTGTTCTCCTATAAGGTTCAGGGAAAGGAGTTTAAGGATTTTGATATCTGGGCCAAGGCCGGCGGTGCCAATCGTGCCTATATCGAAACGATTCCGGTGGAAGTAACCAACGGGCAGTTCCGGATAGACTTTACCACCCAGATCGAAAATCCGATGATTAATGCTATTGAACTGATTCCGCAGGCAGGAGATCAGGCAGGTGCAGCCGCACCCGCACCCGCGCCCTCCAGCCAGACCATTCGCATCAAGGCCGGCCAGTCCACCCCCTTCACGGATTCCAGCGGCAATGTCTGGCAGCCGGACCAGGGGTTTGAGGGCGGTGCCACCATCGATCGCGATCCGGAGACAGTGATTGCCGGAACGAAGGATTCGGGCCTGTTTTTAAGCGAACATTACGCCATGGATGCCTTTTCCTGCAAGGTTCCCAACGGCAAATACATCGCGAAGCTCTATTTTGCCGAGACATTCGAGGGCATCAGCGGTCCCGGCCAGCGCGTGTTCTCCTATAAGGTTCAGGGAAAGGAGTTTAAGGATTTTGATATCTGGGCCAAGGCCGGCGGTGCCAATCGTGCCTATATCGAAACGATTCCGGTGGAAGTAACCAACGGGCAGTTCCGGATAGACTTTACCACCCAGATCGAAAATCCGATGATTAATGCCATTGAACTGATTCCGCAGGCAGGAGGCCAGGCAGGTGCAGCCGCACCCGCACCCGCGCCGGAGGCCCGCAGAGATGCAGGACGCCGATTTGGTGGCCCCATCCAGTTGGGACCGGATGATAAACCGGCATTCCCCGATCCCGCCCCGGATATTACTCAGAAACGCGAAGGGATTGCCCGCGGTAAAATGGAAATGGTCGAATACGATTCCAAAACCGTCGGCACCCGGCGCAAGATGCTTGTCTATACCCCCGCAGGCTACTCAACCGACCGAAAATATCCGGTTCTTTACCTGCTGCACGGTATCGGCGGCGATGAAACCGAATGGCAGCGATTTGCTTCGGTGGATATTCTGTTCGACAATCTGCTGGCCGACAAAAAAGCCGAGCCGATGATTGTGGTGATGCCCAACGGTCGTGCCCAGCCCAACGACCGGGCGGAAGGGAATGTTTACAGCACCGCTCCGGCCTTCGAGAAGTTCGAGCAGGATTTGCTCAATGATGTCATTCCCGCCATCGAAAGCCGGTATTCTGTATTAGCAGACCGTGAACACCGGGCTTTGGCAGGACTTTCCATGGGCGGGGGGCAGTCCCTGAATTTCGGTCTGGGAAATCTGGGTACATTTGCCTGGGTGGGCGGATTTTCTTCTGCACCGAACACCAAACCGGCTCAGCAGCTTGTTCCCGACCCGGCCAAAGCCCGTCGGGAATTGAAGCTGCTATGGCTGGCCTGCGGCAACAAAGACGGACTGATCTCTATCAGTCAGGATGTGCACGCCTATTTGAAGGAAAACAATGTACCGCATGTCTGGCATGTGGATTCCAATGCCCACGACGCCACTGAATGGCGGAATAACCTGTATTATTTTGCCCAGCATCTTTTCCGCCCGGATGCAGCCCGGGCTGCAGTCGCATCAAGTCAGCCTGCCGCAGCACCGGCAGAAGCCCCCAAGTCGCCTTTTGCCATGCCCCTCAAATGGAAATCCTCCGGCGTGCTGATTAAACCGGTCTCTGATGACACCCACACCATTGTATCCATCAAAGATCCGACCATTGTCCGCTACAATGACCTGTGGCACATCTATGCAACGGTTTACTCAACATCGGCCAGAACCTGGAGCATGGCCTATCTGAACTTCAAGGACTGGTCCGAAGCCCCCAATGCCAAGCTCACTTTTGTCGATGTCAATCCGGGTTTAAAAGGGTATCATTGTGCACCGCATCTGTTCTATTTTACCCCGCACAAAAAGTGGTACCTTGTGTTCCAGTCGCAGCAGCCGCAGTACTGCACTACCGATGACATTAGTAAACCCGAAACCTGGACGGCACCGAAGAATTTCTTCGAGAAGCTGCCCTCCAGCGCCCCGAGGCTCCCGATTGACTATCATATCATCTGTGATCAGACCCACGCCTATCTGTTCTTTACCGGTGATGACGGACGTTTCTATCGCAGCCGGACCCGCATTGAAGATTTCCCCAACGGATTTGGCGATATTGAGATTGCCATTCAGGACAATCGCAACAACCTGTTCGAAGGCAGCATGACCTACAAGATCAAGGGAACCAATACCTATCTGACGATTATCGAAGCCCTGAGTCCGGCCCGATACTATCGTGCCTGGATTTCCAACGATCTCAATGGGGAATGGAAACCCATGCCGGGTGCAGACTCATGGGAGACGCCCTTTGCCGGGATCAACAACGTCACTTTTGAAGACGGTGTGGAACCCTGGACAAGAGACATCAGCCATGGCGAGCTGCTTCGTGACAATTATGACGAAACCCCGACCATTGACCCCGCAAACCTGCGATTCCTTTTCCAGGGACGTGACCCGAAGAGCAACGACCGCTATGAGCTATTGCCGTATCAACTGGGCCTGTTGACTCTGGAACGTCCCGATAACAAACCAGCCGCAGTGGCAGTTTCCGACCTGCCGGCATTAAAGGACGTGTACAAAGATTATTTCCTGATTGGGGGCGCATACAATCGAAATCTTGTAATGGGCCAGGATCCCCAGGCGGCGGCAATCGCCATCCAGCAGTTCAACTCGGCCACATCCGAAAATGACATGAAATGGCAGCTTATCCATCCGCAGCCGGGTCAGTACAATTGGGCCCCGGCAGACAGTTTCATGGAATTCTGCGAGAAAAATAATATGGTTCCGATTGGCCATACGCTTGTTTGGCATGCCCAGGTTCCCGGCTGGGTATTTACGGATGATTCCGGACAACCTGTGACTCGTGATGTATTGCTGGCCAGAATGAAAGACCATATTTCCACCGTCGTGGGTCGGTATAAAGGCCGTATTAAAGGGTGGGATGTGGTCAATGAGGCCCTGAATGAAGACGGCACCATGAGAAATACGCAATGGTTCAGAATTATCGGCGAAGGCAAGCCCGAGCAGAAATTCGATCATATTGCCAAAGCATTTGAATATGCCCATCAGGCCGACCCGGATATGGAATTGTACTACAATGATTACAATCTGGATACGAGCAGGGCAAAATGTGATGGGGCCGTCGCGATTGTCAAGCATCTCCAGTCCAAAGGTCTCCGGATAGATGGTGTCGGGATTCAGCTTCATGGCGGTCTGGAATATCCAAGCAAAGAGTCTCTGGAGTATGCCATCAACAGCCTGGCCGCAACCGGCGTTAAAGTCATGGTTACCGAACTGGACATCAAGACTCAGACCCGGGGTTACAGGGGTGCGGATGTGAACCAGATCAACAGACAAAGCACCTCCGATTCGACTGCCCAGAGCGAAGAAACCCAGCAAAAGCTGGCACAAAAATACGCCGAACTTTTCGGCATATTTATCAAACACAGAGACAAAATTTCCCGCGTCACATTCTGGGGTGTTTATGATGCAACATCCTGGATCGGCGGTTCTCCTCTGCTGTTTGACAGAAACTATCAGCCCAAAAAGGCATTTGAGGCCGTCGTTAAAGCAAAATCTACTGACCAGTAATCGACCCCTGGACTGATCAGGCACAGACTGCTGGGTGTTTCAGCAGGCAGGATTCGGTCTTTCATAGTCGATTTGAAGTGACAATCACATATAAGCATATCAAGACAGGGCATGTCGGATAGATTCCGGCATGCCCTTTGATATGTACTCACTTCAGAGAAGACAGAATTCTCTGAGATGTATGAGATATGACAGGTAAAAAACAAAATTTATTACTAATCAGGAGATTTGATTACATATAATAGATAAGACCATAAAGGATGTTTTCGAGGATTAGAGGCAATTCTATGTCCAGAAAAGATGAATATATTGGGTACTTTATCAAATACAACAATCAGTTGTTTAATTTCATCCTGACGTTGGTGCCTAATTACTCCGATGCCGAAGATATCCTCCAGAAATCAGCCAGCATCATGTGGGAAAAATTCGATACTTATCAGCGCGACACTTTCTTTTTGGCCTGGGCCCGAAAAATCATCCGGCTGACCATATCCAACTATTATCGCACGAAACGACAGGAATTCCAATTCGATGACCAGATGCTGGATGCCCTTGCCTCGGCACACGAGAATGAATCCAAACGCTCTGAAGAGCAATTGGCTGCGTTAACGGTATGCCTGAGCAAACTGGAACCGTCCGATCTGGATTTGATTCGTTTGCGATTTTATGAACGGTTTTCCGTGCCGGAAATAGCATCGAAAACAAATCGAAACATGCATACCCTCTATAAGCGAATTCCGACAATCTTCATCCTGCTGCACAACTGCATTAAAAGGACGCTCATGTCGGAGGATCTGGCCTGATGAATCCTCTGGATCTCAAACGCCTGTATGAGTTGATTTATGCTGCGATTGAAGGGCACAGTACGCCCGAGCAGTTCTGTGCCTTAAAACAAATGCTTCGCGATCATCCGCAGGCGGTGGGGTATTATATCGATTTTATGTCCATTCTGTGCAAGATACGCTCCTCGGAATACTTTAAAAACAAACCGGGCCAGGAGCTATTCGATCAGCAGTTCTGGGGGATGATGTCGCAGCATGAAAAATCAGCCCCGGCGATTGAAGCCGCCAAAGAAGGTCCGGATCAATCGCCTGCTCAGCCAATCGATTTAGAATATAATAAAATCCCCCGAAAAATCAGCTTCAGTACGGTCGTTTCATTTGCTGCGATTGCCGCGGCTATCCTCTTTGTGGTCAGTTTCATGTACTTTGTGCCGGACCCATCACGTCTTGAAGTTGCCACATTGACCGATAGCATCTCGGCTCAATGGGCAAACCAGAACGGCCCGTCACAAACCGGGGATCGATTGCTGGCTGACGGCAAGTCGATGATTCTGCGTGAAGGGCTGGTCGAACTCCAGTTTGACACCAACGCCCGGGTCGTCATTGAAGCCCCGGCGGAATTTCAGATTCTCGCCGAAGACCGAATCGGACTTCAGTATGGCAAGGTATATGCCATTGTTCCCAGAGAGGCGACTGGTTTTTCCGTCTATACTCAAAACGGGAAAGTCATCGATTTCGGAACCGAATTTGGTGTTCATGCCAGCTCAACCCATGAGACCTTTCTGCATGTCATCCGGGGTAAAACCATGCTGATTGCCGGCGGGCAGTCGGACAAAAAAAACAGTGTTGAGGTGGGGGCGGGGGCGGCCAAGAGGGTCTCGGGCATCTCCGGCGCCATCTCCGATATTCACTGCAATGAATCCCTGTTTGTTCGTGCCATCGATTCGGCCTCCAAATTTATCTGGCGGGGACAGGCTGCAATCAATCTGGCGGATTTGGTCGGCGGTGGAAATGGGCTGGGTACCGGACGTCAGGATTACGGCATCGGAATCGAGACGGGCACTCTTTCCGAGAGCACCTTGTATGTGAATGGCTATGGGATCAGAAATCAGAAACCCTGGACTTCCTTTTGCCCGGTGTCTAAAATACCCGGTATCGATGGTATTTTTATCCCCGACGGCAGCCCGGAGCCGGCCGTTGTCAGTTCGCAGGGGCATGTGTTTGACAAATGTCCGGATACCAATGCGTACTGGTGCTCTCCGATTATCAATGGCAGTAAAACAATTAATGACGATTTCGATCTGATGATCAATAATATACGGTATGGCACACCTGAAAATCCGGCCATATTCATGCATGCCAATATCGGGATCACCTTTGATCTGCAGGCAATTCGCAGCCTGTTGCCGGATGGCGTGCAGCCGGGACGGTTTACGGCGATTGCTGCAGCCCCGGTCCCGTATAAGGATATTACGAATTATTTCGATGTCTGGATTTTAGTGGACGGACAGGTCCGTTTTTCAAAGACCGGCATCACTGCACCCCGGAATTTCCCCATCGACGTGGCTTTGACTGAACAGGACCGCTTTCTGTCACTGGTGGTGACGGAAGGGAAGGCGGGCAGGGAGAACCAGGGAAATGCCTACGACTGGTGTTTCTTCTGCCGTCCCGAACTGATCCTGGATATGGACTGACGCGTAATGTAATTGTGACACTGTGACTGTGGTGTGGCAATGACAGTAAAAAATATAAAATCAAAAACCGGATCAATCAGTGAAAGGAGGTTGGTGACGAAAAGAACTGCGATGTGAGGAGTGTATGTGATGGCGAGTGTATTAGGGACGCCAGAGCGTGAAATGGAATTGTAAAAAGTCGTAATATCCAAATCTATTTAGGAGAACAGTAATGAGAAGAGTAATTTTATTCACAGCGTTATGCGCTGCAGTATTCGTCGGTACGAGTCAAGGCCTGAATATTGCAGTGTCCGGGACAAGTCAGACAGGCAATCAGGCCATCATTGACTTTCTGGTGCAAAACTTCGGCGCAAAGGTTACTTTTGGGGATTACAGCACTCCGTCGAATATCCCTGCTGGTACGGATATTTTCATTGTCGGTCGTGTGCTGACCAGCGGCGCCTATGGCAATGCGACCAACACAGCGACGTTCAACGCGCTGACCATTCCTGTGGTGTGCTTTACCAGCTATGTCGCACGTCCGGACGGCAGCCGCTGGGGCTGGCACTCCGGACCAATTGGCGCGTTTCACACGTTGTCCGGAAACGAAACAGTCGTGACCCAGGCCGGAGCCTCGGTATTCGGTGGTGCCGGTGCGGTTGACTGGTGGAATGACGCCACCTGGGGCTTTTCTGCACCGGGTACCGGTACAGTCGGGGATGGACGGATTCTGGCCACTTCGCCGGCGGGTGAAATTATTGTTGCATACTGGAAGGCCGGCGAAAAATCCGGCTCGGGAGCGGTTTTTGGTTCCAAACGGCTGCTGTTCAATGTTCCGGATCAAGGCAGCGGAAACCCCGTCGATTTGCCCAACACGGCAGCAGGCAAAAAGGCTCTATTAGCCGCACTGAAACTCATTATCACACAAGAAAATCTTCCTCACAATCCGACCGTTACACCGCTCAATCCGGATGGTTCCGTGGGAACACCGACCTCTCTGACGAAGGCGGAAGTAACGCTCGGCTGGGACGCGGCCAAGAATTCGGATTCCCAGGTCCTTCCGAACATTCTTCGCCATAACATCTACCTGTCTCGCAGTAATGATCCCAATGTGTATTTGTATGATTCCGTGAATCAGGTCCACAATGCCGATCCCAGTCTGACCAATCCTCGCAATGAATACGGACCGCTCAGTCTGAATCGCGGTATTAAGTACTACTGGAAAATCGAAGAAGTACTGGATAACGGTGCCGGCGGTTATCCGGCCGGGGATCCAAACAATATTATGGGTGAACTGTGGTCCTTTGTAATGGTTCCGGCAACCGTAAGCGTTTCGGCTTCCTCACCGGCTTATAATGTGGTCGATGCCGGCAGCAATCTTGTTGTGTCCGTGGTGGGAGCGGCGGCAGATACCTATCAATGGTACAAGATCGGTAATCCCGACGTGGCCCTGACTAACGGCGCTGATTACGCCGGGGTGAATACGGATAAACTGACCATTTATGATGTTCAAGTAGCCGATGAAGGGTACTACTATTGTGTCGTTACCAACACCCTGCCCAGCACGGCCTCCAATCGTGACACCGGTCCGGCTCGCGTGATGACCAAACGTCTGATGAATCATTATCCGATGGAGTCGATGGCCTATAATGTGAATCCAAATGGTATTACACCGGATATTGTTAACGGATTTAATCTGCGGATGGCCAGCAATGACTCCGGGACGGATGTGCCGGTACTGGCAGCCAATACGGTTCCCGGGCTTGCAGGCTCTTCATCGCTGAAGTTTAACAATCCTCGCGCTAACCCGGCGGATCCGAACAACGTCGATGCCCAGTATGCCCAAATTGACGAAGGCATGGTGGCCGCTTATCAGGACATCACGATTTCGGCCTGGGTCTATTCCAGCGGCGGTTCCAACTGGAATCGAATCCTCGATTTCGGCAACAACACGGACAACTACATTTTCCTGTGTCTGAATCCCGGAAGCGTCAACAACGCGGTGCGATTTGCGGTGAAGGTTGCCGGCACCGAACAATCGGTGACCTCGGCCGCAGAGGCGGTTCCGGTGGGGCAATGGACGTTCGTTAGCGCCACACTGACCGGCAATACCGCCCGGTTGTATGTCAACGGCGAACGGGTTGCTGTCAATACGAGTATGACCAACGATCCGATCAGTTTTGCACCAACGACACAGAACTGGCTTGCCAGAAGCATGTGGGGCGCAGGTGACGGGTACTTCAATGGCATGATCGATGACCTGAAGATATGGAACTATGGTCTCAGCGCTCAGGAAGTCGCCCATGAGTATCTCAAAACTGTGACGACTCAGCCGTGGGTCTGCGATCGGGAAGCCTGGGCAGCAGACGCCCTGATGGTGGCTCTGGATGTTAATGACGATTGCAGGATTGATATGACCGATTTTTCTGCATTCGCAGGAAAATGGCTGGAAGATGCCTATCAGATCAGCCTTCCGTAACTAAGATTTGCTCTATCGCTAACAACGGTTTCCGGGCGTCGATTCAGACGTCCGGAAACCTGTTTTTTTAAGACCATTCCTTGAAACGGTGTGAAGACTTGAGACTAACTCTATATAAACGTTCATCTTATATCTGTTATGGAGATATAATTTAGTTTCATCCATCACAAAGACAGCAATGTCGTTCAGAGAAGGCTGAACAATCCGTTTTGTGATTATTTCTTAAGGCATTTTCATGTATAAAGTTATGGCTTTTCATAAAAAAATTGATACCCACATCTTGAATCCTTGCCAGCAGCATGTTATAGTAATACTTAAGTGCTTGTGATTCTGCTGGTTTATCCAGCAAAACAGGCAATTGCTCCAATTCGTTGTTTATCAGGTGGAAATGGCTTTTGGTTTGAGAGACTGAAAAACCGAAATGTAATCCAAGCCTGAGCAGAAGAGAATATTCTATAGGCAGAATATTAACGAGTTTTGGCAAATGGCATCAGGAGTTTATCCCCTTCACCGGTGAAAAGCTCCGCGAAGACAACAAGACCAAAATTTACATCAAGTAGTGTGCCTGACGGTTGTACTCAACCGCAGTTGAACTTCTTTCTCAGGTCGATTCGATGTAGATAGCTATGAGCCGAAAGAAGCGATTGCAAAAACATAGCTCTCCCAAAGCCATTCCTGTTGCACCGCCGCCCGGCAGGACAAAGCTGTGGTTGTTTCGCCTGGCCGGCATTGTATTAATTCCCGCTCTTTTTTTCGGCATACTGGAATTGGCCTTGCACTGCATGGGGTACGGGTATTCCCCCCGAGCCATCATCAAACGCCGGCTCGAAGATAAGTCAGTCTATTGCCATAATTATCAATTCGCCTGGCGATTTTTTCCGCCTTCCATGGCACGTCATTTTGACGGGTTTGTTTTCGATACCCGGAAATCCCCTCAGACCCGCCGCATTTTCATTCTCGGGGAATCCGCCGCCGCAGGCGTCCCTGCCCCGGCCTATAATTTCGGTCATATTCTCGAAGTCATGCTCGATGCCATGTACCCGGAGGTCAACTTCGAGGTGCTGACCGTCGCGATGCCCGCGATCAATTCTCACGCCATTCTCGAAATCGCCAGAGACTGTGCCCGGTACCAGCCGGATATAGTCATTGTCTATATGGGCAATAATGAAATTGTCGGCCCCTACGGCCCCGGCACCGTGTTTGCCCCGTTATCGCCGAACCTGCCGGTGATCCGGGCCAATATTGCTCTCAAATCCACCCGCACCGGCCAGCTTCTCGAACAGCTCATGCAATGGGCTGCCCCCGATCCCCACAAGCAAAAGCAGTGGGGCGGATTGGAGATGTTTCTGGATAAGCAGATTCGATACGATGACCCGACTCTGGACATCAGTTACCGGCATTTTCAGCAGAATCTGGCCGATATCTGCCGGGCAGGACTCGAGGCCGGGGCTGCCGTGATTGTCTCCAATGTGCCCACGAATCTGAAAGACTGCCCGCCCTTCGCATCCCTTCACGCATTGCAATTGACGGACGCCGACCGGCAAACATGGCAGGAAATCTATCAGCAGGGCGTTGCCCTCCAGACCCAGGGGCAGTTTGCCCGGGCGATTGAAAAGTACCTCGAGGCCGAAAAAATCGATGCCGTTTACGCTGAGCTTCAATTTCGTCTGGGTGATTGTTACTGGAATACCGCGGACTATCAAAACGCCAGAGAACGATATATCCTCGCCCGTCAGTACGATACGCTGCGTTTCCGGGCCGATGACCGCATCAATGAAATCCTTCGTGCCGCCGCAGCCGACGCCGGACAGGACAAGCTCTATTTTGCCGACAGCATCGCTGCCATGGACGCCGCCAGCCCGCATCAGATTCCCGGCCGGGAGCTGTTCTACGAACATGTCCACCTGACCTTCAAAGGCAACTATATCCTGGCCTGTTCGATGCTGCCCTATATCCAGAAAACGCTGCCGCCGGAACTGCATCCGGCCGTAACCGACCCCTTCAGTGAAGAACAAGTCGCTCAAATGATCGCCTACACGGACTATGAGCGTGCGGTCTGTTTAAGCCTCGTGTATCAGACGTTTCTCCAAAAGCCGCCGTTTACCAGCCAACTGGACCATGCCCGCCGTCTGGCGGACACAAAACAGGACATCGACAGCCGTCTTCTGGCTCTGTCCAAAAGCGGGCTGGAGGCCTGTACACGGGTGCACCAGCAGGCCCTTCAAAACCGACCCGACGACTGGCAGATGCTCTTTCAGTACGCGGCCTTCAACAACAGCGGCCTGCACAATCTCAACGCCGAAGAAGAACAGCTCAGAAAAGTGCTCCGGCTGTGCCCCTATCATCTGGCCTATCTGAACCTCGCCCGAAACCTGCACAGCCAGGCCAGAATCGCCGAGGCCCAGTCGATTTTAAAAAATCTCCTGAAATTGAATCCCAGCACCGTCGAGGCATATCTGGAACTGGCCTCGATCCACAGCCAGTCCGGCCAGTACGACCAGGCCATCGCTCATCTGTTAAAGGCGCTGTCGCTGGAGCCTGCAAGCATGATCGGGCCGCATCTGAGCCTCGCGGATGCCTATGACAAATCGGGACATCCCGACAAGGCCATGGAGACGCTCAACAGGGCCATCACCCTGTTTCCCGAACCACAGACCGCACCCGCACATGCCATGCTGGCCTATCTATTCTATACCCGCAATGACTTCCCGAACGCCCGGAAAGAAATGCAGACCGCGCTGAAAATCGATCCGGCCATCCGAAAGATGCCATCCTATGACTGGCTCATAAAACTCCTGGGCAACTGACCCGACACGAAATCCCCCAAATTTGTTCCATCAGACCCGACCTGTCCCCATTTCCAGACAAAATCCCCACATTCCGCCTTTCCCATCATGCCATATTGATGTATAATCCTGTCCGGTTTACTGTGTAAAATACTCTATGGTGAAGGATTGAGGCTGCTTAGCTGATAAACCAGAGGAAAATAAAATGATAAATAATGATATTTCACATTTTAAAGGTTATGAATCAAAAGATCGTGAATTGAACGAAATAGAAGGGACTAATACAGCACTACTCTGATAAGCAAGATTTCTATATTGCATTGTCACCGGCGTTCTCTGTTCATTGTTATGACTATGGGGATAGTAATTATCAGCACTTTGTCGCAAATAAATTAACTCCACTGAGTGAAATACATAAAAAATATTTCCAGAAAACGTAGCTGCCGATGAAGGAAAGATAACCGATTTTCTATTTGATATGAACAGGATGATACTTACTCTAAAAGAAATCAAGAATTTGGATTCATCCAGTGTGGCTGTCCTGAATGAAACTTTGGTAATCATAAAGAAATATTCGTCAGATGTACGATTTGTTAAAAATTGTAATAAAGACTATTTAGAAATCAAAAAAGAATTGTCTCTGAAAGACCCAGATAAAGAGAAGCATTAAATCGGAGAAACCTGGAACAATTAAAAGGATAATGCATGATGCCCGTCCCTGATTTTAAATATCCGCGTTATAGCCAAACCCCGACAGAAAACCGGAAAAAAACCGGGACAGTTATCTATAAGGAGGAAACCGGGGACAGATATCGATTGTACGTATAAGACGCAATAAATTTTTACTGTCCATATTGCCTCCTGTTAATCTGGACAACAGATAAGTCGAGGGGCATCACGTTATTTCGCGGATTTACTTTTTTGGTGTTGCCGAAGGGTCCTTGCGGATGTAGTGTTTGCGGCTGACGGGGCTTATGGGCTGGCCGTCTCGGGCAATTTTCAGACAGGACACGGTGGCGCTGTTGCGCAGGGTGAAGGGTTCTTCGTAGTAAAGGCTGGCACTATTGGGATCGGAACCGTCGAGGGTGTAATGGATACGATAGGGCCCATCGACCACGAAATCACTGAAAGACACATCAATCGGCGAGGTGAATTCGGTTTCTTCCGGATAAATTTCCGGCCCGTAAATAATCTCAGGAGCGCTGTCAAACGTCAATTCAATGACAGTCACAACGGGATCCAGGGCTTTTTCCGGGACGGCCAATACAACATTGATTGGTTCGCAGGTAATCCCAATCGGACAATTCGGGTCTTGAAGAAACTGTGCCGATACGGGATTGCTGACCAGGCCGGGCAGGATAATCCTGCCGTCGGCGGGCCAGTCGAAAATGTGGATGTACAGGCGATTGCCTTTGGTTGTGCTGCGGCCGAATGGCAGCTCTTTAAACCGGCTTGCCGTCGTGCCGTAAATACTGTCGCCGTTGGCGTTCATCCATTGACCGATTTGCTTGAGCCGCTGGATAGACTCCGGCGGGAAAAGGCCTTCTGCGGTGGGGCCGACGTTCAACAGAAAATTGCCGCCTTTGGACACAATATCCACGAGCTTGCGAATCAGATCGGGGGCGCTTTTATAATTTTTGTCGGCTTTGTTGTATCCCCAGTGGTCATTCATTGTCATGCAGGTTTCCCAGTCGTAATGGAGTCCTGTTGCAGGGATTTCCTGTTCGGGGGTGCCGAAGTCGCCGACCGCTTCGTTGGGATCATACGTCCCGGCCATCCCCTGGCGGCCTTTGCCGACACGATTGTTGATAATAATATCCGGCTTCAAACTGCGGACGTACTGATATAAATCGCGTCCGCGTTCCTCTGTCCACGTTTTTTCCCATTCTCCATCAAACCAGAGTACCGCCGGTTCATAATTGGAGATAATTTCTTTAAGCTGGCCTTTCATGTATTGGACATACCGGTCAAAATCCGCTCCCTCGGCGGGACGCTTTTCCCAATTGCGGCGAGGCAGGTAATCGGGATGGTGCCAGTCCATGATGGAATGATAGGTGCAGAATTTCAGCCCCTGTTTGCGGCATTCCTCGGATAACTCTTTGAGGATATCACGTTTGAAAGGCGTATGCATCACGGTATAGTCGGTCAGGGCGCTGTCAAACAGACAGAATCCGTCGTGATGCTTGCTGGTGATGACAATATATTTTGCGCCGCTGGATTTTGCGATATTGACCCAGTCTGCGGCGTTAAATTGCGTGGGATTAAACCGTGAAATAATTTGCGTGTAATCGTCAAGCGAAATTTGTGCTTCATGCTGGATCCATTCCCCGTAATGGGTCTTGCCGTTCCATTGTCCGGCCGGGGCGGCATAGAGGCCCCAGTGAATAAACATCCCGAAGCGCGCCTGCCGCCACCAGGCCATTCGCATGTCCCTGTATTCGGTGGGTTCATTCAGAAAATGGGAAGGGGCAGCCGCTTCATCCTTCAGGACGACGGATTCCGCACCATACACCACACTGGTGATGATGGCTGCCAGCAGAAGGCTGCGCAGGGTAATTACATGCATCATGCCGATTCCTTTCCGAGTAGTAAACGAATACCTGCTCGATGGAAGGTAAAAAATTCCTCCCATGCAAAGATATCCGAATGCGGATGAATTATTATATCAAACCATAAGTGGATTTACTGTTTCTTTTCTTCCCGGCTTTTTCGGGCACGATCCTGGAGAATATCCAGTTTGGATCGGATTTCGACGGCCATCCGGCTGTTGGGGAAATTCAGTACGATTTCTTTGCCCGTATCCAGTGCGGAGACCCAGTTGCGTTCCGTCACCGCCATCGTAAACTGAACGCCGAGATTGTGGAGCTTGGTTTTAAACACACTGCTGGCTGATTCCTGCAAAGCCAGCGCCTCGGTAGGCGTCAGATATTGATCCAGTTCTTTCAGAATTGCCAGGCTTGCATCCGTATCCTTGGCCTGGACGGCTCTGTCCCATTCGCAAAGCAGCTCGCCTTTTCGCATATCTTTGCGCTCACGCAGACGCGAGGGCATGGATTTGGCTTTGTCCGAATAGGGGAAAACCTTGATCAGAGTTTCAATTTGAGCGGCTGCCTGTGCCCAGCGGGCCTGATCCATCAATTCTTCAATATGGCTGATAATCTGCTGGACTCGTCCTTCCTCGGTGGAAGTGCGGTATTTCTCGGTCATGTTTTGAAGCTTTACCCCTAATTGCTGATAGCGGGGGGATTCTTCCATCGCTTCAATCATGGACATGGCAGCATCGAAATCGTGCTGATGCAGTTTGGTCAAAGCGGCCTCGCCTAATTCAAGCTGTTCTATGTCTTGAAAAGCGATCTCCTTAGCTGTATCGCTCAAGTGAGATGCCTTGTTAATTTGGGTAAGAATATTGTTGTTGCGGGCCGTAGCTTCCGTCAAATTATCCAGCTTGATTCCATTTTCCCTGGATGATTGCACACATTCCCACAGTAACAGCAGCATGGCAAAAGACAGAATAATGGTCGCAAAACCAATGAAAACAAAAAACAACCACTCGAAAAATCGGGCTGTCCCCGGCTGTTCAAAGTATCTGAAAAGGAAGTCAAGAATGAAGAGGACAAAAGCGACTGCCAAGGCTGCCGCAAACACCAGATGCCATTTGATACGCCATAATTGTGAGTCTTTGGGGGCCTTCAGGAAGTTCATATTTCTCTCCTTAGTCAGAACAATCAAGGCCATCTTTCTATATTGAATTATACCTCCGGGCGGGGGAGCTTGTCAAATGATTATGGTATATTGTAGCATTAATGTAAAGAATCAAAAGTGATACTTTCGCTTCAGGAGGTCGGGCATTTGCACAAAACGACAAAAAACGAGGCCTGGGCTATAAATCTCTAAACAATTTCTTAAAAATCAGTCTTTAGCCAGTTATCTGTCAAAGGGATAAAGTCGTTGGGTTCGACCACGTAATTCCTGTTGAAATCGGCATAAATGCATAAACTGTTTGGATCGGGCAGGATGTTGGGATCTGAATTATTTGAGGCATAGATGACCGAAAAATCGGGCGGCAGGAAATCCTGAACAGAGATAATCGTGTTTGGATCATTGGGATCCTTCGGGTCCCAGGGGTGCGTGTCACAAATACAGAGCCATTCTCTTGAAAAAAGGGACAAATCGTCCAGATTTACTGTGCAATCTTTATTGAGGTCGCCAACCAGAACGCCTGGCCCGCAAATGAGCAGGTTATCGACGGCCAGATAACTTTCATAAATGGTGTCTGATCCCCCATCTTTAACAGTCAATAAAAGAGTATACAGACCTTCTTCTTCTGGGGAAATTGTGTACGAAAAGTCCTTCCATGTTCCGGTGCTTCCATAATCTCCCACAATCTCTACAGAGCATGAGGCGATAGGAATGTTTTGGAGGGGATACAGGGGTGGATTGTTCGGATCAACAATCGGGAGTAATTCAATAGTGCCAGTATCCGTAAAGGGCCGATAATCACAGGTTCCAAAGAAGAAAGAGCCGGTAATAGTGGTTCCGGCCGGGAGGAAAATATCCTGATAGGCCTGGGAAAGAGCAATCCTTCCGTCGCTGCCCGGTCCCATATCACCGGTGGAAAGAACCAGGAATTTTTCTCCATCAACAGGATTTGGAATCCACCATTTTACCGACGTTTGGTTATAGTTAATGCTGGGATAAAATACAGAGTGTACCCCTGCATAGTTGATAAATTCCCAATGCAAAGGAGGCGTAAATGGCAACGTATTCGGTTCACTCGGTACAGCCAATTCAAAACTTCTATTCTGGACCTGTCCGAAAACCGAAAACGAAATAATCAATAATATAAATAATTGCAACCCCAATGGTCTCATTGTTCTGGTTCTCGAAATTTCCCTGTATTATATCAATTTGGAAACATCAATACAACTCCTTTGAAATGGTAAATTTACACTTCTACCTATAAGACGACCAAATAAGGAAGTTGTTTCATTCAAAATTGGTAATATTTGCAAAATTGAGAGGATGTTGATAATTATAAACAATATATATAAGTCATTTTTTTATCGTTAGATAGACCTATTGCTTCAGGTCATGATTCAGGCAAATGTTGATAAATATCAACGCTATGGCAAGGCCGTTATAAACCATGCCTCAAAAAACTCGGTCAGGGGGATTCTTTTTGATTCAAATAAACAGGATTTTGATGTATTTGGCCTATAAAAGAGCTTTAGACAGCACTGTCGGAATAGGAATTGCTAATAATAACAGACGACGGTAAACCGCGTAGTGAGAGCGATTATTGATAGCCGGGGGCTAAGATGAATAACGAAGCGATGTTTGAAAAGCAGTTACAGGAGCTGTTGAGGGAAATAGGCCCGATGCCGGAGCCTTCCTATCAGAAATTGGTTGATTTGGCCCGGCAAACCCAGCACAGCAGACAGCAGTTAAAAGATAGTATTGGTAAACTTCAGGATTCGCTGGACTATCTGCGTGTGAGTGTCAAGTACCTCCTCTTTGATCTGGAGGCAACACGTCGGGAAAATGCCTACCTTAAGAGTCTGCTGCAGAAGATGGAATAAAAAAAAGACACATTCGACGCGGTTTATTAGGAATCGAATGTGTCTTTTTATTGACTTAGGCGACCTGCATCGTCGCTTATATAACGATATTCACTAACCTGCCTTTAATCACAATCACTTTTTTGGGCTGCTTGCCTGCCATCGCGGCCTGGACTTTTTCACTGGCTAAGGCGACTTTTTCCAGTTCCGCCTCGGACGCATCGGCGGCCACGACGATTTTATCTTTAATCTTGCCCAAGACCTGCACGGCGATTTCGACCTGCTGTTCTTTGGCCAGTTCGGGGTCGAATGTCGGCCAGGGTTCATAGGCCAGCGTTTTGCTGTGGCCCAGCTTTTCCCACAGTTCCTCGCAGATATGCGGGGCAAACGGCGCCAGCGTCAGGACGAATTGCTCAAGGACGGATTTGGGACGCACATCGTAGCGGCCCAGATGATTGACGAAAATCATCATCTGGCTGATGGCGGTATTGAACGCAAAGCCTTCGATATCCTGCGTCACTTTCTGGATGGTCTGATGCAGAATCCGCAGGGTATCGGCATCCGGGGCGGCATCCTGTACGGCCTTGTGCAGGTCGCCGGTTTCCTGATCGATCATCAATCGCCAGACCTTGCCGAGGAAGCGGTGCACACCTTCGACACCCTGCATACTCCAGGGTTTGGTTGCCTCCAGCGGCCCCATGAACATTTCATACAGACGCATGGAGTCAGCGCCATAGTCGGCGATGACCTTGTCGGGGTTGATGACGTTGCCGCGGGACTTGCTCATTTTCTGGTTATCTTCGCCGAGGATCATCCCCTGATTGACTAATTTCTTGAACGGTTCCGGCGAGGAGGTATAGCCCAGGTCAAACAGCAGCTTGTGCCAGAAACGCGAATACAGCAGGTGCAATACCGCATGTTCGGCGCCGCCGATGTACAAATCCACCGGCAGCCAGTATTGTTCCTTTTCCGGGTCGAAGGCCGCGTTGGGATTTTTCGCATCCGTATAGCGGAGGTAATACCAGCAGCTTCCCGCCCACTGGGGCATGGTGTTGGTTTCGCGTTTGGCGGTTGTGCCGTCGGGCAGGGTGACATTGACCCAGTCGGTCGCCTTGGCCAGCGGCGGTTCGCCGGTGCCGGTCGGTCTGAAGTCTTCGACTTCCGGCAGGCCCAGCGGCAGGTCGGTTTCTTTCAGGGCAATCGTGCGGTCGCCCTCGGCGTGCAGAATCGGGAACGGCTCGCCCCAATACCGCTGCCGGCTGAACAGCCAGTCGCGCAGCTTGAAATTGACGGTCTTTTTGCCAAGGCCTTGTTCTTCCAGCCAGTTTGTTATTTTTTCCTTGAATTCCGGGGTCTTAAGCCCATTGAACTGGCCGGAGTTGATGGCAATGCCGTTATCGCTGAAGCAGATTTCAAACTTTTCCGCTTTGGCGGCCAGCTCCGCATTCTCCGGCTTGACCACCTGAATAATCGGCAAATTGAATTTTTTTGCAAATTCAAAGTCGCGGTCGTCGTGGGCGGGTACGGCCATAATCGCGCCGGTGCCGTAGCTGATGAGCACATAATCGCTGATCCAGACGGGGATTTTTTGCCCATTGACCGGATTGATCGCATAGGCGCCGGTGAACTGGCCGGTCTTGTCTTTGGCCAGGTCGGTGCGGTCGAGGTCGCTTTTGCGGGCGGCCTGCTCTTTATAATCTGCAACGGCCTGCCTGTATTGGGCCGTAGTAATCACATCGACCAGCGGGTGTTCGGGGGCCATGACCATATACGTCGCACCGAACAGGGTATCGGGCCGTGTGGTAAAGACCCGCAGTTTGGCATCGTGGCCGTCCAACTGGAAATCCACCTCGGCGCCGACGCTTTTGCCGATCCAGTCCTGCTGGAGTTTTCGAATCGACTCGGACCAGTCCAATCCCTCCAGCCCGTCCAGCAGCCGCTGGGCGTATTTGGTGATGCGGAGCATCCATTGCCGCATGGGTTTGCGGATGACGGGGTGTCCGCCGCGTTCGCTGACACCGCCGACGACTTCTTCGTTGGCCAATACCGTCCCCAGCGCCGGGCACCAGTTGACGGGGGCATAGGATTCATACGCGAGGCGGTTGTCGTTGATGTATTTCTGGACCGCGTCCTGGCCCTGGGCCTGGATGTCGGCTGGGATGGGCAATTCCTCAATCGGCCGGGCCTTCTGCAGGGTCTCGTCGAACCAGCTATTATAGAACTTCAGGAATATCCACTGGGTCCATTTGTAATAGTTGATATCAGTCGTATCGACCTGCCGGTCCCAGTCGTAGGAAAAACCCAGCGACTGAATCTGGCGGCGCATATTGTCGATGTTTTTCTGGGTGGTGACGGCCGGGTGGGTGCCGGTCTGGACGGCGTACTGCTCGGCGGGCAGACCGAAGGCGTCCCAGCCGATGGGGTGCAGGACATTGAAGCCCTTCATGCGTTTATACCGGGCAACGATATCGCTGGCGGTGTAGCCTTCCGGGTGGCCGACATGCAGGCCCGCGCCGGACGGATACGGGAACATATCCAGCACGTAATACTTGGGCCGCTGCGCCAGCGGCAGGGCGGGGTCGGGCCGGGCGGTTTTGGTCTTCGTCGAGCCGTCCGGCGCGGCGAAGGTCTTGTTCGAGACCCAGTAAGCCTGCCATTTTTTCTCTATTTGCGTAAAGTCGTATCCGCCTTTTTCCATGGTCATATACCTTCACTCTATCTATCATTAGTCGAATTATTCGAAAGAATAAACCGGGAATTATACCACTTTTTCGGGGAAAGAAAAGCCTGTAGTTGGAACTATTCGGGCCGGGGGAGGCCAACAGACCCAGCCGTGTTATGATTCCCGTTCAGGCGGATATCCGGCTTTAACACTGCTCCTGGAAGAAATTGCCCGCCCGAGGCGCGGCCGCTATTTTCAAAATTGGCAAAATTGAAAATAAGCTTAAGGCCTATTTTCAATCGTCCGGGACAAAATTCCATTATTTGAGTCGTTTTTAGGGGTATAGCACGCATCCGGCATGGGTGTGGATAAAGGGAAAACTTGACTGTTTAAGTAGATATTTGTAAAGTTAAGCAAAAAGTCAGATAAAATTTATTCTTGGGAGAATAGCCTAATGTCTCAGTTAAATAGTCTCTTTTTTTTAAAACCTTTGCGTTTCAAACTGATGGAGGTAACTTTGATGATATCGTTCTGGATATTGTCCCTATTTCCGTTGAAATTCCTTTTTTGCAGTCAAGGTAAGCCTTACTTTACGCCACATCTGTTTTCTTGTCAATCTCCTGATTTAATGCTTTTTGAAGCAAGGGTATTTGGCGATA
>Ga0228536_1000410_pt1 | contig 85256 bp, 65 predicted proteins | sample SJ1Smetagenome_FD_168611 | JGI IMG/M metagenome (GOLD analysis project Ga0228536, IMG submission 168611) | Enriched culture of PCE-dechlorinating microbial communities from Ithaca, New York, USA - SJ1.S | ecosystem: Engineered > Modeled > Simulated communities (microbial... > Unclassified...
GCCACCCGTAGGTGTATGGACCGTGTTTCAGTTCCATTGTGGGGGGCCACCCTCTCAGGTCCCCTACCCGTCATAGCCTTGGTAGGCCGTTACCCTACCAACCAGCTGATGGGACGCAGGCTCCTCTTGAAGCGAATAAATCCTTTACTCTCAACTTTCTGAAAATCGAGAGCACATGCGGTATTAGCGTTCCTTTCGAAACGTTATTCCACACTTCAAGGCAGATCACCAACGCGTTACTCACCCGTTCGCCACTAAGCCAATATTGCTATTAACTCCGTTCGACTTGCATGTATTAGGCACACCGCCAACGTTCATCCTGAGCCAGGATCAAACTCTCCGCTAAAATTTATCACCTTACGGTGTTTTCATTTTACGGAAAAGATCATTAACGAGGCTTGTAGTAATTTCTTACCTATTTCTTATTTGTCTTGCATTTTTCCTATCACTTTTCAGTTGTTAAGGTTCTGACTTTCAAGAAACCGGATTCTAACGGATTCATTCTCCGCTGTCAAGCCTTTCTTTCAGACGAAAGCGCCGGCCCCAAATTTCTGCCGGCAATTGGCTTACCCGATCCTATCCAGACCCAAGCTATTCTGTTTTCAAGCATCACGCCTCACGCGCGATATCCTAATGTAGCACCTTGGAACATTTAGTATAGACTACCAGAATTGTTTTGTCAAGGGCGAATTCCAACTAATTTGAGTTTTGCTCATCTTCGCTGGACTTCAGAAAGCTTATTTTTTCAAAGTTCATGCGCCCGTTCTGACGCGCAAAAGCCAATTATAGGCAAACCAAAGATTAAGTCAAGGGGTTTTTGGACCAATTTCCGACCAATTTCAAAACTAGTTTTTCCTATAGGTGACGTCAAGCTTCAAGGACATAAATATCGCTAAGTCACTGCCGTAATGGTTGGGCTAACCGGTAAGACCAGTGGTAGTTACCGGGGGCTAATTCAAAACTATCCACTAATTTCCCATGTTCATCAACCACCAGAACTCTGGTTTCTGTTCCAATTAACCAACCGTTCTCAAAGGGCACGAACCGGATATAGTTGCCGTCCCTCGAATTGAGGAGTGCTTGATAGGGAACGGCTGGTTCGGCATCAGCCCACGTGAAAATGCCCGAACCAGTACAGTATTCGCTAACACAATTTTGGTAAATGTAATCCCGGAAAAAAAAGAACTCGGTATTCATACAACAGTCTTCTTTTCTCCATAGCATTTCGCTTTGTTCCGAATCCCAAACCCCAAGATATGAACGTTCGGTGCCATTCGCCTGACCTTCGTAATAGCAAACCAGAGCCTGCTTTTCAGCGTGGTTGATCCCATAGACTACCAGTAAAGCCTTCTCTCCTTCAGCGATCTGACCGGGTATTGCTTCAATGGTTGAACTTGGCAGGGGAAATCTATAATCGGAATAACTACCTTGCTCCAGATCGATCAATTGATACATGGCATAATCGGATCCCTTATCTCTGTAGGGACGGCTGAGCAGCCTGATCAGCCCGCCTTCTCCATCGAGGTCGGGCTCATAATTAAACGGAACATACTCGTACCCTTCCGGGACTGGAAATTCAATCGGTAGTTTCTGGAAACCATTTTGCGGTTGAAAGGTAAAGTATTCCGCACCACTCGGTTGAGAGAACTCGAGGAAGAGGCGATCCTCCAACCATAAGGCCTTGTAATCACTGGGACTTCCTAGCGTCAGGATTTCACTGCCACCTGAAGGGGTCAACTGTGCCAACTTGAGGTCATCGTCTTTGAATATGTAGTAAAGTGTGCCCTCTTCATCAACGGCAGGCAATTCGCTCAAAAAACCGAAACCCTGCACGTCGATTTCTGCATAGACCATGCTCCTTGAAAGGTTTCTGGTAATATAACGGGAATTCTCTCCATCGATCTCCGTATATTCCATTACGATCTCCGGGCTTGCAGATAAGGTACCGGTTTCTTGAGTAGTAGGAGGTTCCCGAGTGCAACTCGTAATCAGAAATAAGAAAATGAATGAAACAGTGGCCGATAACTTGGACACGGTTCTCTTATTTGATCTTTATCATGCGTGTAAACGTATAGATCGGCCAACCCGCCATACGTTTATCACTTGTATGGGCACTATAAAGCACTGGATTTACTTGGGCTACCATCACGACATGGGTATTCGGTATCAGACCCAGATCCCCTTTCGCCAAGAGTGTATAACTTGACACTAATGTACCCCTTCCATTGTTCCTTAGGTACGAATCCAGTTCACCTACTCTTATCCATGCTCCATAACCCGGTCTCCAAATAGAATCCTATGGAAGTCCTCCAGCATAGAGCGCTTGTGAGACATAATTTGCACAATCTGCACAAATCCACCAACCATAAGCGGGATTATAATCTCCAATATTTTGAGTAACTATCACAGGAGCAGTTTGGCATCTGCTTGTTGTGTTGGTTACCCATCGATTAATATAGGTTGCCGCTGTGGTTCTGTTATATGTGTAATTAATACTGTTTCCTTCTTGCTCTCCAAAGTAATTTAACCATTCATCAGCCATCAATTCTATTGGTGTGTGGTTTAATATGTAGTCAGGCATTTGAGACAAATCAATTTTTTTTCGTCTAAAACCTGTATCACCCCAAACTATTACATCATTACCATCATCTCCCCTTGCATAACTACTATAGTCATCTTTGATCATTTGTCCAGTTATGGGATCAAAGGTAATTTTGTGATTGTTTATCCATGAAATTGAAAAGCTTTCAGCATCGATAGAACTTTGCACACTTTCCAAAAAACCATTCAACTCCGCCTCTATCATAGGGGCTAAAGTCTGATCTTGATTTTTCGTCAGCGCCAATCGCAGAGATTTTATAGAAGGATGATCTTCTACGATCTGGATCAGTGGTTTACCAGTCAGGGTAACGAGTTCTTGTACGATAATGGTGTTTTTCCCTTGCCTCTGGATTCCATCATGGATGAACTCCGAATTGACCTTGATCAATTCGGAGTTTAGCCCTTTTCGAAAGTATTCGTTGTACCATTGGATTCGATCGTTTATCAGGGATTGTATTCCAATATCAAAATTGGTGATCGCTTTGTCTCCTGATACGGCTAGGGAGTAGTCCTTTAATGCGCTCGGAAAATCGATATACTGCGCATTTGCAATGGACCCTTGACCAAGTAGAAGAAACAATATCATCAGAACCAATACGGTTTCTTTGCGTTTCATTTCTCTCTTTTCAGTTAATCCGCCACTACAAAATTATACTCCATTCCAATTATTCATAATACCTGGATGAATTGACAACCTGGATGAATTGCCCCATCTCTCGAAAGTTTATCGTATCACTCATGAAACCGGCTTCATAGAGGTATCTTCATGCCTCTTCAAGCATGAAGGTTTAAAAATCAACATTGAAGAAGAAGCCACGGCAGAGAATGTAAACGAAGTAGATCGCAATCAGATACATTGCGGATTTTTTGCCAAGCTTTCCATTATTGAACCAAAGGATCACCCACAACAAAATACCGGTCAAGGTCTCCCAGGGAAGATCCCACGTGATCAGAGGCCGCGGAACGGCATAGGTCGAGATCAGCGCCCCGCCGCCGATTGCCAGCAGGGGATTGGTAATATTGCTGCCCACCAGTGTGCCCAAGGAAATGCCAGCCTCTTTGTGGCGGATGCCAGCCAAAGCAGTCGTGAGCTCAGGTAAGGCTGAAGCCAACCCCAGCGTGATCACCCCGATCAGCGACCCACCCACCCCAGTCCGGTCAACGATAATTTCGGTCGCGGAGAGCACAAAAGTAGCACAGCCAATGATGACCACCAACAGCGCCAAGGTGATCAAGGCATCACGCAAGACCTCACGTCCATTCGCCGGGACTTCATCTTCCAGCTCTTCAGAGTTGATCTGGTTATCTTCTTCCTTGTAGTGCTTGCGTTCATCTGTATATAAATAGTAGGAATACGCAATAAAGGTGCCGAAAAGGATTGCCCCATCGATGCGGCTGTAATTGCCATCGAAGCCGAGAATCAGGCACATAACTGTGGTGCCTATCATCGGTATCATGCTCTTCCAGAGGAAATAACGGCGGAAATACAGCGTGCCCGCCAGCAAAATCACGATACCCATGATCAGGGTCTGTTGAACCACGTCTGAACCGATGTTGGCACCCAACACAATGGCAGAACCGGTTTGAAAATCAAGCTTTCCGCGCAGGATGTTGACCGATGCCGTAAAGTGAGAGGTGATCTCCGGCAGCGAGGTAGCCACGGAGAGGACTGTCATGCCCATGAAGGTGCTGGATAGCTTAAAGTAATTGGCAATCCCAATCAATTTCTTTACAGCGTAATTCGCGCCAAGTACGAGTAATACAAGCGCGCCTAATCCAACCGCGATAACTCCAAGAATATTCCAATCCTGCATCATAATCTGTCCTTTTCTAAAAAACGATTAATTATAAGTCACTTCTTTTCCGTCATAATGGTTTGCCTTGACAGGTTGCCTTGACAGGGCTGCAGAGACAGGCAAAATGACACGAATTTGATCAATTTCTTATATTTCTCTGCCATTCTTTTAAATTCATAGAAATTCAAATGTTTAAAAATCCAGAAATTATCAAATTTTCATAACAAATTCAATAGATTTAAATAGCCTGCCGACTGCTTCTCAACAGTCGGCAGGTTTTCCTTAAATACTTCTACCTTATATTCACCTATTTAATAATCGCTGGCAGGTAGATGCCATAGAGGTTTTTCAATATAAATATTGAGGGCTCGAGAGCGCCAGCGGTATCAACCATTACGCTATACCCACCACCTTCTTCATTGGCTGCCAGGCTCTGGGAAGCCGTACCTGATGAGATCGTCACTGTGCTCGTTTGGGGAATGGCACTGGGACCCGACAGCGGTGCAGTGAAGGTTACTACCCCTCCATCCACCGGTTCGTCATACGCACTGCTTACACCCACCACCAATGGTTCAGCAAAAGGAGTATTCACAAGTGCACCCTGCCCATCCCCGCTAACCTGGGTCAGGGTAAAGCCACGGGATTCGTATGCGCCCATGTCGCAACCAGCCCCTTGCGGGCGCACCACGCCGCGCTGGTCAGATTCAGGACAGATGGTGTCATCGCCAGAATCGATAGCCGCTGAGCCAGGCAGCAAAGGTAGGGTTTGCGTAAAGCCGCCGTAATCGCCCAACCCACCCAAGAGTGGATCAGCATCAATATTGCCCCCGCCATCTGTGCCACAAGCAGGGTTCCATACTCCACCCGGCATACAACCTTGAATATCACTGCTAGAAATGGTCGGAGTACTGGCACTATTGTAAATCTCCGTACCGTTAAGCGCACTGTCACCCCATAGGATCGTATTATTGATCACCGGGCTGCTCTGTTTGTTGTACACCCCGCCGCCATAGTAGGATGCATCGTTGCCGCTGAAGACAACATTCGTCAATGTTGGGTTGCTCGAGTCTATGTTGTACATTCCTGCGCCATCAACCGCATTATTGCCGCTAAAGGAAACATTCGTCAGCACTGGGATACTCGCTGCGGCGTTGTAGATTCCGCCACCAAAGTAGGCATGGTTGCCGCTGAAAGCAATGTTCTTCAGTGTTGGGTGGTTCGCGCTGTTAAACATTCCACCACCCGAGATTGCCTCGTTTTGAATGAAGGAGACATCTGTCAGCGTTGAGCTGCACTGTTCGCTGTACACCCCACCCCCCATATTATATGCCCGGTTGTTGCTAAAGGAAACATTCGTCAGTGTTGGGCTGCTTTCTGCGAAACAATACATCCCACCGCCACTATTTTCTGCCGTATTGTTGCTAAAGGTGATGTCCGTCAGAGTGGGGTTAGCATTATTCCTAATGTAAATTCCACCGCCACCCTCGATCGCTGTGTTACCGCTGAAGGTGATGTCTTCCAGCGTCGGTTTGGTATAGGTATTGATGGCCATCCCGCCGCCATATTTTGCCGAATTGTCGGTAAAGCTCATGTTCGTTAGCGTCAATGTTTTATTTATGCCACCAGTAATGGCTATTCCTCCACCCTCATCAGCTGTTGAATTGCCGCTGAAGGTAATATCTTCCAGGACCCCCTGGCAAGAGGAGCAAAACATCCCACCACCATCATCGCCTGCCGAGTTGCCGCTAAAGGTGACATCCGTCATGGTCCCGTAAAACCCTTCATTATTTAACCCGCCTGCTTGAGCGCCTGCCGAGTTGCCGCTGAAGGTGACATCCGAAAAGGTTGAGGCGGTAATTATAGTAGCGCCAAAGAAATTATTATACATCCCACCTCCGATTCCAATTGAACATATGTTGTCGCTGAAGGTGACATGACTCAGTGTAAAATTACCACGCATAGTGTTAATCCCGCCGCCCAAACCTTGTGCCGTATTGTGGTAAATGGTAGCATTCTCCAGCTTTAAGTTGCTATCGAAATTGTACATCCCGCCGCCGCTGTATGCCGAGTTGTCGCTGAAGATGATGTTCGTTAGCGTTGGGCTGCTCTGTCTGTTGTACATCCCGCCGCCGTAGCTGGATGCCGTGTTGCCGCTGAAGGTGACGTTGGTCAGCGTCGGGCTACTATTGTTCAAGTTGTACATCCCGCCGCCACCGCTGGATGCCGAGTTGCCACTGAAGGTGACGTTGGTTAGCGTCGGGTTGGCATTATCGTTGTACATCCCGCCGCCGTTATTCTGTGGATCGCTGCCATTGGCAATGCCGGCGGTGATGGTAAAGCCGTCCAGGGTGGCACCAGTTACGCCGGTCACCACGTGGTAGGAATTGTCGCTGCTGTCACCTACCGTTCCAATATCCCCGCTGAGAATAGTGATATTTTCTTCCCAATCGCGCTCATCTCGGCTTGTTTCTGTACCGGCAAAGCCGCCATACAGCGCCACGCCGTCCTTGAGCACGAAACTGACCGTCCGGTCGGTCTCGGTCGTGGGTTTATATGTGCCTGCTTTTATCCATAGCTCATCACCCGGCAAAGATTTAGTCGCTAAAGCGTACTGCAGGTCGCAAGCATTTGCCCATGTATCTCCGCAATCCTCTGTGATTAGACCATCTGGAACCACACGGTATATCGGTCCAGCGGCATTTACTTCGATGATAGGTCTTATGCTAACAATTGTGAATACGAAGACAAGAACCAAAAGGATGACCATTATTTTTGACATCAAGATTTTTTTCATTTTGCTCTCCTTTATACTTGGGTCGAAACAATTAAATCGACAAACAAATGACTTTGCATCAGTACCAAACTAATTCTCTCGGCACATTATTTCTCATCTTCTCAGTTAATATCAATCTGCAAAGTTTTGAATGATGCGGGGTACCATCATTAGTGAGATATGGTTATGCCTTTATCATCCTTTTTAGATGCTTCTACCTCTATCTCTTTTCTTATGAGCAATTCCTTTTGTTTATACTTGCGAATGCTAAGTGCGGAACCGTTTGAATCATTATATTTTCTGGGAACGAACTAGTTAATATTATACATCGGTAAGTTTAAAACATTTATATATTCAAGCAGTTTCATGCAAGGGGTGCCAGCCAAAAACATGAAACGTCGCACTCGTATGCATATTTCTAACGAATCTATAACTTTTTGCATACACTTTTTTCCTAAAATATACATGAATTAATAACTTTTACCTATTGGCTGTGCCTTGGGAAAAGGAGGATTTATGGATTTAAACAAATTTACACAAAAAGCACAGGAAGCCGTGGTAAGCGCCCAAAGTTTAGCTCGTGACTATGGTCATCAAACCATCGAGCCAGCCCATCTCTTGTTGGCATTACTCAATCAAACCGAGAGCACAGTCCCGGCTGTAATTAACCAAATTGCTGGCAGCACAGAGGTGCTGCGTCATGAGGTTCAAAAGGAATTAGCTGGGCGCGCCAAGGTTTACGGCGCTGATACCGGCGAACCTGGACTTTCTCGTCCAGCCGCGGATGCTCTGGACGCAGCTGAACGCTATGCCAAAGGCATGGGCGATGAATACACATCCACCGAGCACATTCTGCTCGGTCTGACCGACAGCCCTGAAGGAAAAAGGCTCTCAGCCTTTGGCGTGACCAAAGACGCTGTGCTTAAAGCTCTGCGCGAGATCCGTGGCAGCCAGTCGGTCACCAGCCAAAATCCTGAAGATACCTACCAGGCACTCGAAAAATACGGGCGCGACCTAACCGCGCTTGCCCGCCAAGGCAAGATGGACCCGGTCATCGGGCGTGACGAAGAGATTCGCCGCACCATCGAGATCCTCAGCCGCCGTACCAAGAACAACCCTGCCCTGATCGGTGAGCCTGGCGTGGGCAAAACCGCCATCGTCGAAGGGCTGGCGCAGCGCATTGTCAACCGCGATGTGCCGGAGGGTTTGAAAAACAAACGCATCGTTCAGCTCGATATGGCAGCCATGGTTGCCGGAGCAAAGTATCGCGGTGAATTCGAGGAACGCCTTAAAGCTGCCCTCAAGGAAGTCACAGAATCCGACGGGCAGATCATTCTCTTCATCGATGAGATGCACACCGTCATCGGCGCTGGCGCAGCCGAAGGCGCGATGGACGCCGGCAACATCCTGAAACCGATGTTGGCGCGTGGTGAACTGCACCTGATCGGTGCCACTACCACGAACGAGTACCGCAAGTATGTCGAGAAGGATGCTGCCCTGGAGCGCCGTTTCCAGCCGGTATACGTGGTTGAGCCCAGCGTGGAGGATACTATCAGCATTCTGCGCGGTTTAAAATCAAAATACGAGGTGCACCACGGCGTACGCATCACCGATTCTGCGGTCATCGCTGCTGCCACGCTGAGCAACCGCTACATCACAGACCGCCAGTTACCGGATAAAGCCATCGACCTGATCGACGAAGCTGCCGCTCACCTGCGCACCGAGATCGACTCGAAGCCCCAGGCTCTGGACGAAGTTGACCGTGATATCATGCAGTTGGAAATTGAAAAGCAAGCATTGCAAATGGAAAAGGATCAGGCTTCGCGCGAACGGCTCGAAAAGCTTGAAGCGGAGCTGACAGATCTGGGTGAAAAATCCAAAGCCCTGACAGCCCAATGGCAGGCGGAGAAGGAAGCCATCCAGGGCTTCAAGAATCTCAAAGAAAAGCTCGACCAGGCTCAGCAAGAGATGGAACAAGCCGAAAGGAACGCGGACCTGGAAAAAGCTTCGCGCCTGCGCTACGGCACCATCCGTGAGCTTGAAAACAAGATCCACGAGGCTGAACTGAAACTTCAGAGCCAGCAACAGCAAGGTGCACTGCTCAAGGAAGAGGTGGATGCAGAAGAGATCGCCGCTGTTGTCGCAAAGTGGACCGGCATCCCGGTCAACCGTCTGCTCGAGGGCGAGATGGAGAAGCTCCTCCACATGGAAGAGCGCTTGCATCAGCGCGTCGTCGGGCAGGATGAAGCCATCAACGCCGTTTCCAAGGCGGTACGCCGTTCGCGCTCGGGCATGCAGGACCCCAATCGCCCGATTGGCTCGTTCATTTTCCTCGGTCCAACCGGTGTCGGCAAAACCGAACTGGCACGAGCCCTGGCTGAGTTCCTCTTTGATGACCAGAATGCTATGGTACGCATCGATATGAGCGAATACCAGGAACGCCACACCATCAGCCGGCTCTTTGGCGCTCCTCCGGGCTATGTGGGCTACGAGGAAGGAGGTCAGCTGACCGAGGCTGTGCGCCGTCGCCCTTACAGCGTGGTTCTGTTTGACGAGATCGAAAAAGCCCATTCAGAGATCTTTAACGCGCTTCTGCAGGTCCTGGATGATGGACGTATGACCGACGGACAGGGACGTACGGTCGACTTCCGCAACACACTGATCATCATGACCAGCAACCTCGGCAGCCAGCTCTGGATGAATGACCAAAGCGGTCAGCCCAGGCAGGTGGGACGCGACGAGATCGTGGACCTGCTGAAGAACTTCTTCCGACCGGAGTTCCTGAACCGGGTGGACGAGATCGTGGTCTTCAAACCCCTGACTCGTGAAGATTTAAGCGAAATCGTTGGCATCCAACTGCGGCACGTTTCTGACCTGCTGGCAGACCGTGGACTCAAGCTTGAGATCAGCCCGGCAGCGCGTGAATGGCTGGCAGATGTGGGCTACGACCCCGAATTTGGCGCCCGCCCCCTGAAGCGTGCCATCCAGAGGGAGGTCCAGGACCCGCTGGCACTCAAGATCCTCAGCGGCGACTTCAACGAAGGCGATACCATCAAGATCGACCTAACGGAAACAGGGTTAAGCTTTATTAAGTCATAAGGACTGCTTACACATAAGAATATCTGCATATTAACTGGCATATAATATGCAGATATTCTGTTATAATCTGCATATAAATCTACTCTTTTAATGCAGATAACAGGTGAAATATGCATACTTTTGACTACTCATTCCTCCAATCAGGCTTGGTGCCGGTGAAGTTTCTAACCCTGACCGCAAAAATCAGCGAAATCAGGGCTTTACAAGCGGATCGTCTATCTCGCTTTCCCGACATTTTCCCCGGTCTCGAGCTTCAGGCAAAAGTTGCGTCAGTTCGTGATTCCAATGCAATCGAAGGGGTGAAGACCACCGAGGCAAGACTGACAGTAATAGTCACCCAGGGTGCAGAACCGCGGAACCGCAATGAAGCCGAGATAGCCGGTTATCGTGATGCATTAAATCTCATCCACACTCAGTTCCGAGTTCTAACATTCTCCGAGGAAACCATTCTTGCTCTGCATAAGATCCTGTTTTCATATACAGGATATCCGGGAGGCAGCTACAAGCAGGATGACAATGTTATTATTCAGGTTAATCCCCAGGGACAGCGAAGTATCCGCTTCAAACCCATTAGCGCAGCAGAAACTCCCCAGGCAATGCAGGATCTGGTTCTTGCCTACACACAAGCTCGCGATGACGCGACCACGAATCAGTTGTTATTAATATCAAATTTCATATTGGACTTCTTATGTATCCATCCATTTAGCGACGGGAATGGGAGGATATCCCGCCTGCTTACTCTGCTATTGCTTTACAAGTCAGGATTCGATGCCGGGAAATATGTTTCGATGGAACAAAAGATTGAACAGACAAAGAATTCATATTACTCCTCACTTAAAACCTCTTCAGAAGGCTGGGAGGTAAATCAGAATGATGCCCTGCCTTTTGCCGAATACTTCATCACAACACTATTCCTTTGCTACAAAGACCTGGATGCATTCTTTGTTTCTTTCAGGGATCAGAAGGTAAACAAAACCCAGCGGATAGAAACTGCGGTCTTGAACAGCCTCTTGCCAATTTCAAAGAGTGAACTTGCCCGCCTTCTTCCCGACGTTAGCGTAACCACGATCGAAACTGTTTTGGGTAAGTTGGTCAGAGAAGACAAGATCACAAAAATTGGACAGGGTCCATTAACTCAATATCTTCGAAAATCTGAGTAGAATAGGCATCAATTCTGCTTAGAAAGATCAACTTGTGGACATAACAAAGAATATCCTTTTCAAACTTATTGTCGCCTGCTGCACCCTTTCACTCACTGCGTGCACCGTCGCAACTTCTCTGTCGCAAACAACTGAACTTATTCCGCAAACAAAGACTGCTCAGCCAACCTTGGCAATAGCAACACAAGAAACAGGTCCCGTTTCCACTGCCACGAGCGAGCCTGCAACTTACGTCTATCAGCCCAATAACAGCTTCCCTGCTGAGCTCCAGCAACAAATAGAGACCAAAAACCTAAGCCAAACACAAAGCGCAGCCAACGAGATCGCCTACACCTTTGGATTTGGCAGCGCCAACCCGATCGGCAGCTGGGTTTACGCGCTTGTTGCACCGTTCCCGACCGTTACGGATGAGGTCAGCCCCATTTGGCTGCAGCACCTCTGGCAAGGTCAGCCCGAAGATGCCATCACGACCTTGCTGGTGGCAGCAGAAGATCTACCAGCCCTCACCAGTATTCTGGGTGACCCAGGTGAGAATATTCAAATTAAACCAAAAGAGCAATTGCTCGAAACCGCCTGGACAACCCAAAACACCTGGGCGATCATCCCTTTTGAAGCAATCCAACCACGTTGGAAGGTATTGGTAATCGATGGTCAATCCCCCTTACATAAGGATTTCTCCTCTGATCAATATGTGCTGAACGTGCCCATCTCGGTCAGTCCGGTTCAATCATCCGAAAGCTTCTCACTACCGCCTGAACTTGCCGATGTGCACCTCTCCAACCTCGACTCATCAAAGATCACAACTGTTATGCTCACCGGTGTGACCGCCCTGGTGCGCGCCACCGCCGTCGGGATGGATCAGCGCGGCATCCTCGTGCCAGGCGAAAACATCGCCTCCGTGATGCAAGCAGCCGACCTCCTGCACATCAGCAACGAAGTGCCCTTCGCCGAGAAGTGCCCTCCTCATTCCCTGGGCAGTTACCTGGTCTTTTGCACACCAGAGAGCTACATCGAATTGCTTCGTTCTGTTGGCACAGACGTTGTGGAACTGACCGGCGATCATTTCCAAGATTATGGCAGAGAGGGCATGCTCTACACGCTCGCGCTCTATGCCAAGGAAGGCTGGCCGGTCTATGGCGGCGGTAAAGACATCTTCGACGCCCGCAAACCCGTTAAATTGGATATCAACGGCAATAAGCTGGCTTTCATCGGCTGCAACGCGAAATCGCCCAATTTTGCCCGGGCAAGCGAAACCTCGAGCGGCGCTTACCACTGCGACATGGACTACATGGCACAAGCTGTTCGCGAACTGAAAGCCGAAGGGTATCTGCCGATTGTCACCTTCCAGCATGAAGAACGCTACTCGTGGGCACCAAATGCCTCGATGGTGGAAGATTTCGACATTGTCGCCGAAGCCGGCGCGGTGATCGTCAGCGGCAGTCAGTCGCATGTGCCGCATTATGCCGAGTTTTACGGCGAAAGCTTTTTACATTATGGGCTTGGAAATCTGTTTTTCGACCAATACGGCATCGCCCCCAATACGGACATCGGTTTTCTCGACCGGCATGTTTTCTATGAGGGACGCTATCTCGGCGTGGAATTGCTGCCCATCAAGTTCATCGACAAGGTCCAGCCGCGATTGATGACTGCTGAAGAGAAGGCTGAGACCCTCAGCGTAATGTTCGACACGATGCGGATGTGGTGGAAAGATGAAAACAATCAGCCCGTGATGCCCGCCTGGAAAACAGTTCGATAGCAAAATTCGCCAGCCAAAAAGATTCCACAACCACAGAGTTATTGAATCCCCCACTGATCCGGACCTATCCGATCCGAATAATCACGAACCTATACTCATAGGACAAAATATTACGAGTAATTAGTTTTTTCTCGATTTTTTCTCGATTGCCTTGACGAACACCCCAGTACAGGTATAATAGTTTACGAATAGGGCATTCCCCTTTCAGTTATTTACCAACAACCTTTCAAATACACACGTAAGACAGGTCAAACAGGACCAAGCAACCACCACTTCTCATTCTTTTTTCTCGTCGACGCTTTGAGCGTGTCCTTTCAAACCAATAATTGAAAAGCAGAATATTACGGAGGTGAACATCAATAATGTCGTCTGAGTCGTATATGTTGTTTTTGCTTTCTTCGAATTAGAGTGAAATAAGGAACTGACATGAAGAAAAAATTGTTAAGTCTTTTTATCGTCTTAGTTTTCGTTTTGACTTCCTTCTCCAGCTTCACAACTTCCAGCGGCATCGCGAAAGCGAGTGATCCAGACCCGATCGTGACGGTTGACCAAGCTGTGTTGGATGAGATGGAGACCAAAGGCTCGGCAAGCTATTGGGTCCAGTTCAGGAATACTGCGGACCTAACCTCAGCCTACTCAATGAGTTGGAGTGACAGGGGCTGGTTTGTTTATAAGACCCTCCTGGCTCAAGCTGAGTCAACGCAAGCTCAAGTGCAAAAATACCTTTTGAGCAGCAAAGTTGATTACAAGAGTTACTGGATCAACAACTCCATCCTGGTAACAAGCTCTTCGAAAACCGTCTTGAATGACATCATGAAATTCGACGGCGTAGAGAGCATCGGAGCTCGTAAGACCTACATTCTCTACGAACCCGACACAACCGCTGCGGTGCTCGATAATGGCATCAACGCGGTTGAACCCAACCTGACGCACGTCAACGCGGACGACGTCTGGGCACTGGGGATCGACGGCGCCGGCTTGGTCGTCGCCAACGTCGACACTGGCGTGCGCTATACGCACCAGGCGTTGGTTGGTCAGTACCGCGGCAACCTCGGTGGCGGCACCTTTGACCACAACTACAACTGGTTCAATCCTGATAATCTCAGCGATAGCGTTCCACGTGATGGTAACGGACACGGCACCCACACCATGGGCACTATGGTTGGTGATGACGGCGGTGCAAACCAGATCGGTATTGCTCCCGGAGCCGAATGGATGGCTTGCGCGGGCTGCCCCGATGGCGGTTGTACCGACAGCGCTCTGCTCGGCTGCGGTCAGTTTATCGCCGCACCCACCGACCTTACCGGCAACAATGCCAACCCCGATTTGCGCCCCAATGCGGTTAACAACTCCTGGGGTGACTGCGGTCAAACCTACGACAACTGGTTTGCGGGCGTTATCAATGCCTGGCACGCCGTGGGTACCTATCCAATTTTCTCCAATGGCAACGCCTCCAACTGCGGTTATCCTGCTCCTCCAGGACTCAACACCGTTGGCAATCCTGCCCGCTCTGGCAATGTGACCGGCGTTGGTTCTTCCGGTGAGCAGAACGGTCAGTATGCCACCCACTCCAACTGGGGCCCCACGGATAACCCGGACACGGTCAATCCTGTCGCGCCGTTTGATGACCTGAAACCCCAGGTTCTCGCTCCGGGCGTCAGCATTCGCTCATCTGTACCTGGGAGCGACACATCCTATGAAGATGGCTGGTCTGGCACGTCCATGTCTGCTCCGCATGTGACCGGCTTGGTCGCCCTGATCTGGCAGGCTGCACCCTGTCTTGTTGGCGATTATGCCGCCACAGAAACGCTCATTGAGAGCACCGCGGTGGATATGGTCTACGACGATGGCTCGCCAAACACCCCGACGAACTTCCCGAACTATGCCACTGGCTGGGGCGAAATTGACGCTCTGGCAGCAGTCAACATGGCTTCGGGTATGTGCGCGATGGGTACCCTGGAAGGTACCGTCACAACCGATGGAACCACACCGCTTGAAGGCGTCAAGATTTTTGCCGACAGCGGCGCAGGCTACACCAAGAACATCTACACAGGCGCTGATGGCACCTATAGTAGCGGTCTGCCGGATGGCACGTACACCCTGACGGCTACCAAGTATGGTTACGAGGAACAGACGGTTTCAGGTGTGGTTGTCACTGAAGAGCTGACAACAGTTCAGGACTTTGTCATGCCGCAGCTGGACATGTCACTCATTTCGGGTCATATCTATGACGGCGGCGTGGAAGGATTGGGCGCGCACGGCTATCCACTCTACTCTTCCATCCGCATCACAACGCCCGGCTTTGATCAAACAATTTATGCTGATCCCTTCACTGGTTATTACGAGATCGAAGTCGTATCCGATACCGAACTCACCTTCACCACAACCCCGATCCCTGGTGGCTACGATCCTTTGGTTGAATCAGTTACCGCAACAGGACCCGCATTCACCCACGACATTTACGTCCCGTTGGATGGCGAAGTCTGTGCGGCCCCTGGATATCAGCCGGATTACGACCTCTTCTACTCCTTTGAAGGTGGAGATGAAGGCTTTACTCCTGGCGGCACCACCAGCTTCGCCTGGGGCGACTTTACCAGTGGTCCCATGGCTGGACACAGCGGCACCAAAGGTATTGCCACCAACCCGGGTGGTAATTACAATCCCAGCGAACTTGGTTGGATGGCATCCCCTGTGATTGACCTTTCAGGTAATGGCACCAATACCACGGCTATTCAATGGTGGGATTGGAAACATATCGAAAGCGTGAGCTGGGACTGGGCGCGCCTGGACGTCACCAAAGACGGCGGCACCACCTGGATTACGGTCTGGGGACCTATTGGCGGCGTGACAGATACTGCCTACAGCCAGCAAACAGTTCTCCTGGACGCCTCCTACAATGTCTCCAACTTCCAGTTCCGTTTCTACTTCAAGAGCGACACCTCCGTGCAGTATGAAGGCTGGTATGTGGATGATATTGGTCTGGTAAGTCTTCCTGTTCCGCCACCCACAACTGTCTTCTCAACCAACTTTGACAGTAATAATGGCGGTTTTACAGTGAGCGGTACCACCAGCTTTGCTTGGGGTGCCCCGACCAGTGGTCCTGGTGCACCATATTCAGCTCCAAACGTCTGGGCAACCAACCTTTCTGGTGACTACAACTCAAATGAATCGGGTTGGATCACCTCTCCAGTGATCAACCTTAGTGGGTACTCCACTTTGGCACCCACCATTTCCTTCTGGCACTGGAATGACATCGAAAGCACTAGCTATGATTGGGGTGCTGTCGAAGTTACCAAGGATGGCGGAACAACCTGGACTGACGTCTCCGGAAAGATTGGCGACGTTTCGTCCTGGTCACCGAAGAGTATCCAGCTGGATCCTTCTTATTCTGTCAGCAACTTCCAATTCCGCTTCTACTTTAGAAGTGACAGTTCAGTCAACTATGCTGGCTGGTACATTGACGATGTGGCTGTAACCGTGGCCGAACCCGTGGAGATCGCTGCACCCTGTGTGGTTATCCCCGGCGGCGTGGTAGCTGGTTACGTCTATGATGACCAGACTGACCTGCCTTTGGTCGGCGCGGACGTCTATAGCGATGTGGTCGAAACGCAGACCTTCTTCATTCCTGAAGATCCGGTCAGCGAAGGTCTCTTCTGGGTCTTTCAACCCACCTCAGTAAATCCAGAGGATGTGGAATTTACAGCTGAAAAAGCCCTTTATGGCAGCGCCATTGAGACTGTCACTGTTGAACAAGACGTCATAAATCAGCAGGACTTCTACCTCGGCACCGGTCAATTAACCTTTGATCCTGATTCCTTCGAAGTCACCATGCTCATGGGCGATCCAGCTCTGACGGAAACCCTGACGATTGGTAATATCGGCACATCGGATGCCACGTTTGAACTGGTCGAAAAAGACGAGGGCTTCGTGCTTCCCAAGCTGATGATCCCTGCCTTCAAGGGTACATTGCCTGAGGATACACGTCCCGTTTCGATGGGGCGCGCGCCCGAAGCAGCCAATGTTAGTGGGTTACAGTCCTCCGAAGACAATCCCTTCGCTGGAATTCTGGCTGGCGAACCGGCTTTCGCTGTGGACGCATATCCCGGCGAGAACCTGGTTTACATTCCTGACACGACTGCTCCAGGCACCTGGAACGTTATTGGCGGAGTTCCGGGATCGGAATACTTCGCTGGTGATTTTGTCGGCGGCGATTTCACGAAACTATACGTGGTCAACTATACTGGCAACGCCATGTATTGGATCGACACCACCACGGCAGCCGCGACCCTGATCGGCACGACCACCCCGCCAGCCGGGCAGACATTCTCTGGTCTGACTGGCACACCGGATGGTACGATGTACGGCTTAACCACAACTTGTTCTGCATCTAACCTGGTCATTGTCGATATTGCTACTGCGGCAACCACAAATCTTGGTGCTCTGCCTGGCATCGGCTGCGGTATTGATCTGGCTTACAACACAAACGACGATATGATTTACATCGTTGATCTGATTACCGACAGTCTGTTCAGGGTTGATCCGGCAACAATGGCGGTCACTGAAGTGGGCTCGCTCGGCGTGGGTGCAAATTATGCTCAGGGCATGGACTACGAAGAAGATTCTGGCGTGCTTTACTGGGCTGCCTACACCACTGCTGGCGAATTGCGAATCATTGATACCACCACCGGCAACAGCACGTTGGTCGGCGCATTCCCTGGCGGCGCTGAAGTTGACTCGCTGGCATTTGCTACCGGCGGTCAGTCTGATGTACCCTGGCTCTCCGAAGACCCCGTCAGCGGCACAGTACCTGCTGCTGGTTCGATCGATGTGGACGTAACCTTCGATCCCACTGGTGCAGGGCTCAGCCAACCAGGCAACTACCTGGCGGAGATCAAGGTCAAACACGAAACTCCGTATGTCTATCCCAATATTCCGGTTGTACTGCACCTGATTGCTCCGGAAGACTACGGCACATTCAACGGTCATGTCTATGGTCTGGAAGCCTGCGACGTCAATCCAGCTGGTCTGGAAGGCGCCACAATCAACTTCTGGCAGGACGGCATGATCAAGTACACAACCACCACCAACGCTGAAGGCTACTATAGCTACGCTGTTCCAGCAGGCACCTACGACATCGAAGTGATGGCTGACGGTTACATTTCCCAGATCGTATTCGATCAGGAAGTGTTAGGTCAAGCGACTGTCACAGTCGACTTCGAATTGCGGTTGGAAGCCCCCTGCATCAGCGTGGACCCGACCAGCCTTGAGCAAACTCAAGTGACGGATACCATAACCACGCAAACCCTGACAATTATCAATACAGGTGCTGGAGATGGCGTTTTTGAGTTGATGGAAATTGATGGTGGTTATCAACCACCAGCTGAATCTCATGGAGGTAAGGTTCCAAGTTATCACTATTATCCCGAAAAAGATTTACCTGGAGCGGATAAATCCAAATCAACACCTTTGGGAAAATTGGCTCTTTCACATGAATCAATTCTTCCAACAGATATACTGATAAGCGAGGGCTTTGAAGGGGCATTTCCTCCAACTGATTGGACCCAAGTGATCAATAATGCTTCAAAAACATGGACAAAATCAGATTTATATTACTATGAAGGTCTATATGGAGCTTATGTACCCTGGGACTACAACCAGGATGAATGGCTGCTTACGCCTGAGCTAGCATTAGCAGAAGGAACGCTTTCACTATACTCCCAAGGTAGTATCTACTGGTGCCGCGATACATACGACAATTGCGACCTTAATGTCTGGTTGGTAGTTGGAGATGTTGGTGGAGGCGATGATGTTTTTGTCAAGAACCTCGAGGAAGATTGGTCTGGCAATTGGACATGGGCTCAAGCAACCATTGACCTAGCCTCATACCTCCCTGGCGTTCCAGTCCGCATTGGTTTCCAATTAATTGGTGATGATGATGCGGACGTTGCAATCGACTATGTGACGCTGGATGGGGTTGAAGGTTTGGATGTTCCCTGGCTGTCTGAAGATCCAGCGGCAGGTGTTGTGCCAGCTGATGGGTCCTTGGATGTCACTATTACCTACGACTCGACTGGCCTGGCTTTAGGTGACTACTTCGCTGCCATCCGGGTCAAGAACCCGCCGGCTGCGGCGATCAATGTTCCTGTGACATTACACGTTACCGAACTGAGAAACCTCTATTTGCCTCTGATCCTGAGATAATCAGGGTCTGAGAAGAACCTGGCAACAGGTTTAGCGTAAGTAACAGGGGCTGGCTGAAAAGTCAGCCCCTGTTGCATCCCTGTAGGGAACAGGCCTGCCTGTTCCTGATTGTCACAACATCTCTCACAATGGTTGACACATTCCGCAAGGGAAGCTTCGCACGATATCTACCTTACAAGCAACACACCACGGTTGACGCAGGCGTCAACCCTACATGTCCACTATTGTCAACTATTGTCAACTATTACAACCGAGGTTTCCGACCTGTTATAATATACTTTCAAGGCACGCCTGAACGAATAACGCTGCGTGTCGGAGGATTTTTATGGAAATAACCTGGTATGGTCATTCTTGCTTTCGCATCACAGAGCGCGGTTTTGCCACCGTCGTCACGGACCCGTTCGATTCAGCTGTTGTGGGCTACAACCCGCTCAAATTGAAAGCTGAGATCGTAACCGTCAGTTGTAATGATCTGGGGCACAATAACCTCGCCTCAGTCAAGGGAGATGCCTTCGAGATCACCGGACCAGGAGAGTATGAACGCGGTGGCGTCTTCATCACCGGCATTCAAACCACACCCCACAGCCTGGACAGCAAAGCCCTCCGCAACACGCTTTACGTGCTCGATTACGGCAAACTGACCATCTTGCATCTTGGTCAGGTGAACCATGTGCCATCACAGAGCATGATCGAGGAGCTTGGCAATATCAATATTGCCCTGGTGCCGGTTGGGGAAGGCGGCGCGCTCAACGCCTCCAAAGCTGCCGAGGTCATCAGCATGCTTGAGCCGAACATCGTCATCCCGATGCATTACGAAACCCCTTACTCCAAACTCGACCTCGATCCGCTGAGCAAATTCCTCAAGGAAATGGGCATTACCACGCTGGAGACGATGGAAACCTATAAACTTGCCAGCAATGCCACCTTCCCAGAGGAAGAAACACACGTGATCGCGCTCGATCCCAAGCTTGTGTCGCTCTGATATGCCTGTCAAAGTCCTGATCACCTGGAATGTAAGACCCGGTCGCGAGCAGGAGTATTTTGGCTATGTGGTTGGGGAGTATCTTCCCGAAGTTAATCGCCTGGGATTGGAGGTCACAGACGCCTGGGTCACCGTATATGGCAATCATCCCCAGGTGCTCATCGGCGCCCTGATGCCCGACCTGCGGAGCGCACAGCATTTGATCCACTCGTCGGATTGGCTCGACCTTTCCGATCGCCTGCAGGAATTCGTCCGGGATTTCAGGCTCAAGCTCGTCACGCAGCGAGGCGCTTTCCAGTTTTAATGCACCAGATCCCTGCCAAACTTTTACGTTGGTACGCCGCAAACGCCAGGTCCTTACCCTGGCGTTCTGATCCGACGCCTTATAAGGTTTGGGTCTCTGAGATCATGCTCCAACAGACGCAAGTGGACACGGTCATCCCGTATTTCCAGCGTTTCATCGCCCGTTTTCCTGACGTTTTCCACCTGGCACAGGCAGAAGAAAGCGCTGTTCTTCAACTTTGGGAAGGACTCGGCTATTACAGCCGCGCCCGCAACCTGCACAAAGCCGCCCGCATCATCGCAGATGAATACGCCGGCAAGATCCCTGATAATGTTGCTACCCTCAAGAGCCTGCCTGGGATTGGCGCGTACACCGCCGGCGCGATTGCTTCGATCGCCTTTGGCGCGCCCGAGCCAGCACTGGACGCGAATATTCGGCGGGTGACCATCCGCCTCATGGACCTGCACGATTTACCAGGTAAAGACACGGACGCAAAGCTTTGTGAATTCAGCCGACAGGTTTTACCTGTTGAGCGCGCTGGCGACTTCAACCAGGCTCTGATGGACCTCGGCAGTGCGATCTGCACACCCGCTAACCCCGCTTGCTCCCTGTGTCCCCTGAAGTCCGAATGCCTCGCCTCTCAGCGCGGCACCCAGTCCGAGCTTCCATGGCGCAAGCCGAAAGCAAAGGTACCCCACAGGTTGGTTGTGGCGGCGGTAATCAGGCACGGGACTGAGGTTTTGCTTGCTCAGCGACCCTCTGATGGCATGCTGGGGAATCTCTGGGAATTTCCGGGGGGGTCTGTTCCGGAGAACACGTCAGCCCTCCCCACGGCTCTGCAAGATCTGTTTGTTTCGCGTTTTGGATTAACGATTAGTGTGGAAAGTGCGATCGGAACCTTCAAGCATGCCTACACGCATTTCAGCCTCACCTTGCATGCATTTTCCTGCGAGCTGACGGATGCAAATATCCTACCCCTGCCGCCTGATTTTGCCTGGGTACCAATTACCGACCTTCCCGACTACCCCATGGGAAAAGTGGCACGCCAGATCTCTACAGAGTTGGTCGCAGCGCAAGATTGAATCGGAGCAAGGTCGGAATGAGGCCGCCAGCAAATGTTGGATTATTGTAAGCTCGGCGCGGACTCACTCCGACAAATAACCAAGACGCCCCACTCGGTCGGAATGTGCTTCAATCATCCTGAGCGAAGCGAAGGGTCTGACAGATTTGTTCTTAGCTATAACGTCTCAGACGCAGGTCAAATGTAGGTTGGGTGGAGCGACTCGTCGCGGAACCCAACACCAGCGACCCTCTGGATTATGTTGGGTTGCGCTCAATTAACCGAGTTGATGTCTATAACCCGTTATCGCTCCACCCAACCTACCACTGATCGATGCTATTTGATTATCATGCCTTTTTGAATCTTAATATACAAGGTCGGAATGAGACCGCCAGCTGATGGTAGATTGCCGTAAAATCGGAGCGGACTCACTCCGACAAACGTAAGACTTCGAATAACACCTTCCCTTTTGGCGGAGTGCACAACAGAAGTGCATTCCGCCCTACGTATTATTTAATGCTGGGGTTAAAACTACCCGCCCAATTCCTTGAAATTGATGCGCTTGACCAGGCCGGTTTCCTCGATCATCCCATCGATAAACTCGGCTGTCGGACCGCCCCGGAACTCGTCCCGGCTGGTGAGAAACTCCAGGAAGAAAGGCAGGCTCACGCCCGCCACGATGTCCGCGCCGTTATCACCTTCTGCCATCAACGAAGCGTTGAAAGGTGACGCACCCCACAGGTCCACCATGTATACATACGGGAGTCCCTGTTCTCGGTAGCCGGCGGCGGCTGTTCGCATTTTTTCCACCAGGTCATCCACGTTGTCGCCATCTACAAAGGGCAAAACCGTGATTTTCTCGGTCTCACCTGTGATCATTTCAGCCGCATCATACAAACCCTGGGCAAAACTTGCATGGGAACATAGAATTACACCAATCATTAAACCTTCTCCTTTTCGATAACTGAAATGTTTTTTGCTGTTGCTGCCAGATATATCGTTTCCTACGTGCCGAACTGCCTGTCGCCAGCGTCGCCAAGACCGGGCAGGATGTATCCATGCTCATTCAGGCATTCATCAATCGCCGCGAGGTGGATCGGGACGTCGGGGTGAGCTGCATGCAGCCGGGTAATTCCTTCAGGTGCTCCAATCAGCCCAACGAATTTGATCTTCGTCACACCCCACTGTTTGAGAATGTCCACCGCCGCCACTGCCGAGCCACCTGTTGCCAGCATCGGATCCAGTATCAGGCAGACTCCCACGGTTGGCGCGACTGGCAGGCGGTTGTAATAAGCCACGGGTTTGAGGGTTCGCTCGTCGCGGTACAACCCAATGTGCCAGACCTCGGCGCCGGGCATCAAACCCCACACCCCCTCAACCATGCCAAGCCCTGCCCGCAAAATTGGCACGAGCCCGATCCGCTCCAACAATTTCACGCCTTGGGTTTCCATCAAAGGCGTCTGCACGCTTACCGGCTTGATAGCCAGATCGGCGGTAGCTTCATAGGTCAGCATTGCCGCGAGCTCACGCACAAGTTCGCGGAATTTTTTGGGTTCGGTTGTGACGTCTCGCAAGAGGGTCAGTTTTGAAGCAATCAATGGATGGGAAGAAGGATAAACATTTTCCATGTGGAGTTCTCCATTTCTAATTTGCTCTGTGCAGCGTAATCGCCTGTAACGCTCAGAAACTTGAGTAATTGTACTCGAGCAAGCCTAAAAAGAAGGATCGGAATTTCACACTATGTCAACACTCGTTGCTTAAAAGACCAATCTGCGTGGCGCTTACATGCGTGACGCTTCACTTTTGTCACGCTTCACTTTCCTTTTCAGGGGCAGCATGGTTTACAATTGTGTAATGCAATACATCATCGACGGTCATAATCTCATTCCCCATGTCCGTGGACTCAGTTTGCGGGACCTGGAGGATGAGCAAGCTCTGATCGACGTGCTCACACCTTTCCTGCGCGCCACGTCCTCACGGGCACTGGTGTTCTTTGACAAGGCCGCCCAAGGGCACGAAGGCAAACGCAACTTTGGGCTGGTGCAAGCAGTTTTTGTGCCTGCCTCCCAAAGCGCTGACTCCGCGATTGAAAACCACATCCACAAGCTCGGGGCTTCAGCCCGCAACCAGACCTTGGTCAGTTCTGACCGCCGTGTCCAGGCTGCAGGTCGTGCTCGCCATATGGCTATCCTCAGCAGCGCGGAGCTGGCTCAAAAGATCCAGGCACAGGCTGACTCGCGAGGCGACTGTCAAGCAACCGTTGAAAAACAACTGACTCCCGATGAAATTGCCCGTTGGGAAGAGCTTTTCACCCAATACGGCAGCCAACCCCCCGATGGGCTCAATCCATAATCATTAAAATTCAGACCATTCTCTGAAATTTGCCCTTCCCGAGGTCGGGTTCATTGCGGGGGCAAACGGATGAGATTATAATTTCAACGTTATACAAAAGGTATCCAAATGACTGATAACAATAATGTGAAACGAATCCTCTCAGTGCTCGCCCATCCAGACGATGAAGCCTTCGGTATGGGCGGCACGCTTGCACTTTATGCCATGCAAGGTGTTGAAGTTTATTTAGCTTGTGCCACGCTCGGTGAAGCGGGCGATATCCCCGCTGATTTTCTGCAGAGTCACTCCAGTTCTGCGGCTTTGCGTGAAAGCGAACTGGATTGCTCAGCGGACGTTCTCGCCCTTAAGCAGGTCTTCAAATTGGGCTTCCGTGACTCCGGCATGGAAGGATCTCCAGATAACCATCATCCGGATGCTCTCGTTGCCCGCCCGATGGAGGAGGTCGTTGAACGCATTGCGGATGTAATGCGCCAGGTGCGCCCCCAGGTCGTCCTCACTTTCGACCCGGTTGGAGGTTACTTCCACCCTGATCATGTCCGCGTCCACAAGGCAACGGTGATCGCCTTTGAACGCGTTCGTCAGGAACTCAGCGCAACCGACCCGCAAGCTCTGGCTCGCCTTTATTACCATACGATGCCTAAATCGAGCACAAAAGCTGCAGTTTTCTGGTTGCGCCTGCAGGGCAAAGATCCACATAAGGTGGGTCGTAATGGGGATATCGACCTGGTACAAATTGCATCGCAGTCATTTCCAATGCACGTCAAGATCAACTACAAGCCGGTGATTGAGCAGCGCGAACAGGCAGCCGCCTGCCATGCCAGCCAGGGCGGCGGGAAAAAGCCCTTCGGCTTGAACGTCTTGCTTATGAAGCTCTTCAGCAGACCCGTTGACCGGTTTATGCAGGGCTTCCCGGAACCAAAACCGAATCAGCGGATGCAGAATGATCTCTTTTGGGGGATGAATGGATAAGTCTCCCAGCTATAAGTCTGTGCCAGTAGTCATGGTCAGCATTTTTGTGCTGATCAGTGTTTTACTGGGAGCCTGCCAACCGACAATGGCTTCCTCCCCCAGCATTGCACCGACCGCCACTTCGCTGCCAGCCACACCCTTACCTCCCACAGCGACTCCAACCACAGCGCCAAGCCCCACCCCCACTTCGATCCCCCTCACAATTTGGATCGACCCCATCCTGCCTGCTGATTTCCTGAAAAAGATCAGCCTGCCGGAGGGAATGCTCACCGCCAGATCAAAAACAGACGCAAACCTTTTCCTCATCGCCGGCGATCCTCCTGGAAACGCCGCCTCGTTGGGAGAAACATGGCAGACCTACGCCCTCGTCGCGCCGTTCTTTACCGTTCAGGATGATCTCAGCCTGGCTGATTTACGGTCTTTAGTCCGCGGCAATCAACCCGAAGAGCTCTCCGTGACGATCGACACCCTGCTGCTGCGCGACCAGGATATTGCCCTTGTGGCGCACCTGTTCAATATGTCTGCCAGCTCGATTCCCCCAAAAAGCAAGATTGACCATGTCATGGATGGGTTTTTCAGGCCCAAAGTGGAGACGCAGGAAGGCGCCTGGGCGATAGTGCCCTTTGAATTACTCGCGCCGCAGTGGAAGGTCATTTCAGTTGACGGCAAAAGCCCTCTCGATGATAATTTCACGCCGGAAGCCACCCCGCTGACGCAGCGGATCACGCTCAGCACGGAAATTAACGATCTCACTCTCTCCGAGGATCAGCTCGCCGGTCTTCTCCCCGCGCCAAACCGCGATCGGTCTCAACTTACCAGCCTGATCATGACCGGTGTTACCGCCATGACGCGCGATACTGCCTTTGTTATGTCCACTGAGGGTGCGCTCTTCCCAGGTACGGAAATTCGCGATTTTATGCGGGCTGCCGATCTGACTCACATCAGCAACGAAGTCTCCTTCTACGCAGGCTGCCCCTTCCCCAATCCTGATTACACCGGCTATATCTTCTGCAGTGATCCGGAGTACATTGAACTGCTTGCCGATCTCGGGGCGGACGTCATAGAGCTGACTGGCAACCACAACAATGACGTGCGCGCGCTCTACAAAGAAGACTCCGTGCCGTTCACGCTCAACCTTTACCGCAAATATGGCATGCAGTGGTATGCCGGTGGTGTGAACGTGGTTGATGCCAAAAAGCCCCTGCTGATCGAAAATAACGGTAACAAACTGGCATTTATTGGTTGTAACTCCTATGGACCATTAATGGCTTGGGCTACAGAAGACTCCAGTGGAGCTGCACCCTGTGAGGATTTTGGCTGGATCTCCGACGAAGTGACCCGCCTTCGCAGCCAGGGGTACCTGCCGATCGTGACCTTCCAATACCAGGAAGACTACCTCGTGACCGCACAGTCATCTGCGATTCGCGATTTTCGGCGGCTGGCAGATGCCGGCGCCGTGATCGTCAATGGCAGCCAAAGTCATGTTGCGAAAGCGATGGAGTTCTGGAACCATACCTTCATTCATTATGGGCTCGGAAATCTATTTTTTGACCAGCCCGAGTTTTACATCACCTATGATGGTTTCATTCAGAAGCATTTCTTCTACCAGGGGCGTCATATTTCCACCCAGCTTCTCACCATCACACTCGAAGAAACCGCCAAACCCCGGTTGATGACCCCGGAAGAACGTCAGAAGTTCCTCGACGACATATTTGAGGCATCCAGATTGCTGAAGGAGTAGCCCATGACTACCATTGACAATTTTCCGACCGAACCCACGTATACCATCAAGGCGGTACAAAACCGCACCGGTATCAAGCCGGTAACGCTGCGCGCATGGGAGCGACGCTACGATCTGCTTCAGCCAACCCGCATGCCCAACGGCTACCGCCTTTACACGGAACGCGATGTGCAGCTGCTCCTCTGGGTTCAACGCCGGTTGGATTCTGGCGTCAGCATCAGCCAGGTGGTGTACCAATTCAAACAGGAACGCGATAAAGGCAACTGGCCTGAAAGCATCCAAACCATCGTGGCGGAAACCCCTCATCGAAAGCCGCCGCGTCCCGCGCGGGACTTTGCCGAAATCCTCTTTGGCGCCATGATCGCGCACAATGAAGACCGTGCCAATGCTATTTTGGATGAATGCCAGACTTATTTCAGCCTGGTGACTATTTTTGAAGAAATCATCAGTCCAAGCCTTGAGCTGCTAAATGAAGCCTGGTACCGGGGTGAGATCCTGATCGCCACGGAGCATCTGTCCCTCGGCTACCTGACCAGCAAGCTCCAGGGAATCATGCACAATCTCCCGGTAGTCAAGGAAGGTGCGCTGATCCTGGTTGGCTGTGGACCTGAGGAAATGAGGGAGTTGAACGCCCTCATGCTGGCGGTTTTGTTGCGCCAGGCGGGTCTTTTTGTTGAGTATCTCGGACCCGATCTTCCGGTTGAAGACTTGTTGGATTACTCTACTTATGCAAAACCCAAGCTCATTTGCCTGACCATCAATCAGGAACCAACTGCCTATCTGCTGCGCGGATTCGCCGAAAAACTGGCAAATTTACGCGGAAAACCGAAACTGGCATACGGCGGACGATACATGGACGAGAACCCCGAAGCCCGCAAAGAGCTTGGCGGCATCTACCTGGGTCTGACGCTTGGTGAGGCAGTTACCAAGGTAAAACATATATTAACTTTCGGAGGATAACAACCAAGCCAGATCAGCTGTAGGGGGCAGGTTCAGAACCTGCCCGTACCGAATGTGCGTGTAATCCCCTAAAACCCTTCCAGCCTGGATAGATCCGCAAATGGTTTCAGCAATCCTGCGATAGCCTGCAGCATCCCCAGCCGGGTATTGCGCAAATCCACATCCTCAACCATCACCAGCACCTTGTCGAAAAATCCGTTGATCACCGGGACAAGTTTTTCGATTTGGCTCAATGCATTATCGAAACTCGGCTCATCCTTCAGGCTCTCCTGCGCTTTTTGAACGCATTCAAACAGAGCCTTTTCCTCCGGCTCCACCAGCAAGCTGCCATCTACCACATATTCCTGCGGCAGATCGCGGATCATACGCAGGCAGCGGGCATAAGCCGGCAGGATCGTCCCCCAATCATCCCGAGCCACCCATACATTCAGCACACCAGCCTGTTCATCTGCAACAGCCGGATTGTTGGCATTCACCTGCTCCACAGCGTCCACCACATCATAGCGGTATCTTTTGTCCAAAAGCAGACCGTGCAGCCTGCCCGCCACGAACTCAGCCGCAGCGCCGATCACTTCCGGCTTCACTTCCACCGGCTGCAAGCCAGCCGCGGCTTTGAGCCCTTCGCGGACGTCAAAGCGGATTTTCTTCGCGACCAAAAGCTGTGCCAACCCCAAAGCGCTGCGCCTTAGGGCAAATGGATCCTTATTCCCTGTTGGAGCCAACCCGACCGCAAACAATCCCGCGATTGAATCAAGCCTGTCAGCCAACCCCACGCAAACGCCAGCCCAGCCTTCAGGCAGGCGGTCTTCCATCGTACGTGGAAGATAGTGCTCAATAATACCTAGGGCGACTTCGGGCGTTTCGCCGGATTTCTCGGCGTAGAAGCGCCCCATAATGCCCTGCAAGCTGGTCATTTCAACCACCATCTGGCTGGCAAGATCTGCCTTGCAGAGTTCAGCCACGCGATTGGCGATAAGCTGATCCGCTTCGGTCAATCCCAGATCCGAACCGAGTTGGCGGGTTAGTTCCTGGACGCGATGGGTTTTCCCGAGCATTGAGCCAAGTTGCTTCTGGAAAGTCAATTGCTCCAGCTCAGGCACAAAATCGATTAGTTTCTTCTGCAGGTCCTCGCGAATAAAGAATTCTGCATCGGCAAAACGGGCATGCACCACCTGCAGATTGCCATCCACGACCGTCTCGGCATGTTCCAAATCGCCATTTCGTATGATGATGAAATGGTTGGTCAGGCTACCATCGGCATTGATCACAGGGAAGTAGCGCTGATGTTTCTTCATCACGCTGATCAACACTTCTGCCGGCAGGTTCTGAAGATAGCGCAAGTCAAAACTGCCCAGCAAAGATGCAGGTCTTTCCACCAGGTTACCAACTTCCACCAGCAGATCCGGGTCTTCAGCCAGGGTTCCGCCCACTTTTTCCGCCAGAGATAACGCCTGCTGCCAGATCACCTCACGCCGCTCTGCGGAATCAAGGATGATGCCCTGCGCCTGTAGATAAACAGGATAATCAGCAGTGGACTGCAGCACTTTTTCCGCATCCTGGGAGAAGCGCAGACCATGAGTAATGCGCCCGGATTTCAGCCCTGCATAGTTAAATGGCACAACCGTCTCACCCAACAGCGCCACCAACCAGCGAATCGGTCGCGAAAAACTCACGCCGCTTTCATTCCAGCGCATGGATTTGGTGAAACGCAAATTTATGATCACACCTGGTAAAGCCTGCGAAAGGATTTCGAGGGTCGGCTTGCCAGTTTCATGCATTTCCACGACCACGTAGCGACCATTATCAAAGTCCTGTACCTGCAACTGCTCAACATCTACTCCGCGGCTGCGGGCGAACCCCTCCGCGGTCTTGGTTGGCTTGCCTTCCGCGTCAAAAGCCTTATCTGCCGGCGGACCCTTTACCTCGAGTTTTCGCTCAGCCTGGCGGGTCTGCAGCGCTTCCACCTGGACTGCCAGGCGGCGAGGGGTACCCAGCACGCTCAATTTGTTGTACTCAAGCCGAGCGTCGAGTAGCAGCGTTTTCATGAGTTGCTCAAGATTGGTGATTGCGGCATCCAAATCTGCGGTTGGCAGTTCTTCGCAGCCAATTTCGAATAGAAAGTCTGCACGTTCCTCACTGATCTCAGGCAACGTTTGCTCCTCGAGCACCAGCCTTGGCTGTTCGCCCTTCATCCATGGGAAGCCCATTTCTTCGCGCTGGGCATAGAACGCCTCAGCCACCCTGCGAGAAAGTTCGCGCATTTTGCCAAACAATGCCTGACGCTCGGTGAAACCAACCGCTCCACGCGCATCCAGGATATTGAAGGTGTGAGAACATTTGATGACGTTGTCATACGCCGGCAGCACCAATCCTCTCTCGAGGGCGTTTTCGGCTTCTTTGGTGAAGAGCGAAAACATCTGCCGCAGGTTCGGGACATCGGCGACTTCATAATAGTACGTTGAGTGTTCGCGTTCCGCCACCTGGTAAACATCCCCATAGGTACGGCTTTCGTTCCAACGGATCATCTTGAAGTGGTTCACCTTTTGCAGCGTCATCGCGATCCGCTCAAGACCATACGTGATCTCAACCGCGGGCACGTCCAAAACAATCCCGCCTGCTTGCTGGAAGTAGGTGAACTGGGTGATTTCCTGACCATCCAGCCAGACTTCCCAGCCGAGACCCCAGGCGGAAAGCGCCGGCGACTCCCAATTGTCTTCCACGAAGCGGATATCATGCTGCGCTGGATCAATTCCAAGCGCAAGCAGCGAGTTCAGATAGAGTTCCTGTGGATTTCCCGGATCGGGTTTGAGGATTACCTGGAACTGGGTATGTTGCTGCAAACGGTTTGGGTTGATTCCATAGCGACCGTCATCCGGCCGAACCGAAGGTTCCACGTAAGCCACGCGCCAGGGCTCGGGGCCAAGTACCCGCAGGAAGGTGGCGGGATTCATGGTGCCGGCGCCGACCTGGGAATAGTAAGGTTGCCAGATAAGGCAGCCCTGCCCCGCCCAGTATGTCTGCAGTTTGAAGATGATAGATTGAAAATCTAATGCTGTGCTCATCGCGAAACCTCGTGGTTGATTTAACAGATTGATTATACATCAGCAAAACAGGCTCGTCAGAATTTTTTCTAACACCCCCAAATCAACGCCCGGATTACATCACAAACCTCCATCATCTTACATCCACAACAAAGACGGGAAATTACGAAACAGCCTTAAGGAACCCTGGCGTTCGAAGACTATACTCGAGCAGGTAAGTCAGATAACGCTCCAGCAAGCTGGCGAGCTCCGGCTCTATTTGGGGGGGAATCTCAAGATCTTGTAACTTGCTCCACGCACTGCGTTGCATATGGCGCATGTACTTCAACACCCCCAAACTCACATTCCAGGCGCCTGGGTCTGCCGAAAGCGATTTTGGGCAGAGTACGCCACCCAATTTGGCTGAGAAAAACTGATCTTCAGGCTGAATCTTTTCCCCACATGCCGCGCAATTCTGCAACTGCGGTCTGAACCCCAGCAAATCCATCAATTGGACTTCATAGTAATGCACCACGGTTTGAGCCGGAGCGCCCTCATCCAGGCGTGCCAGTGTATCGACCAGTAAGTTATAAAGCTGGCGATTCTCGCCTTCCTCATAGGTAAACCGGTCGAGCAATTCAACCACATACGCCCCATAGGCGATCAATTTAAGATCAGCGCGCAGGTTCTCATAGGTGCTTTGTGCTTCGGCTTGCGAGATCACATCCAGGCTGCGTCCCTTGGCGAGCATCAGTTCCACGCGGGAAAAAGGTTCAAGGTGTCCCGCCTTTCGGCTGCGTAATTTGCGGATCCCCTTGGCAATTGCCTGTACCTTGCCATATTCCAATGTATACAAAGTCAGGATGCGGTCCGCCTCACCGACCTCCACATGCCGCAGCACAACCCCCTGAGCGCGATAGCTGCGAGACTCTGGTCTTACCATTTTCCGTTAGTTCATCACCGGTTCAGGTCATCCGGACCAAACGAACGCGGCAGGAGATCCCCAAGCGTGAATTCCTCTTCAACGCCGTCGTCCATCGTGGTCAGGATTACCGGGATATCCAGGCTGGCAAATTCGCGCATCACCTGCCTGCAAGCCCCGCAAGGAGCCCCGGCATTACGGGTAACCACCGCCACAGCTAAAATCCTGCGATTTCCCTCGGAAATCGCCTTGTTGATAGCCACTCTTTCCGCGCACAACCCCGAAGGATGTGCTGAATTCTCGATATTCGTGCCGCCATACACCAAGCCATCTTCCGCCAGCACTGCCGCTCCAACCGGATAATTGGAATAGGGCGAATAGCTATTCTTCAGGTAATGCCGGGCTGTATCGATCAGGATCGAACGATACTCACTTGTCATTATTTCCATTTTCATTGTTCTCCTGGAGGGTTTCTTTGGTCAATTTCCGCACCTTTACCTTGATAATGCGTCTTGCAACCACCTGCTCCACCGTAAACTCAAAATTATCGTCAGTGACAACCTCACCTGGCTGTGGTACCCTGCCGAGCTGCCCATAAATAAAGCCGCCCAGGGTATCCGCGTACTCATCCGAAAGGGAGCCATCCGTGATCATGTTGAACTCGTCGATCGTTGCCCGACCCAGGATCAGGTAGGTGTTTTCATCCAGCTGCTCGTAGAGCTTTTCCTCGCCCTGGTCATATTCATCGCGGATCTCACCGACGATTTCCTCGACGATGTCTTCCAGCGTCACCACGCCAGCCACGCCGCCGTATTCATCCACCACCAGCACCATATGCACCCCGCGGGACTGCATCTCCGCCAGCAACTCGTCCACCTTCTTGGCTTCTGGTACGAAATATGCCTGCCTCAAGAGTTGGCGCTGAGCAGCGATGGTGTCATTCCCATCCACAACCGCCAGCAGGTCCTTGGCATACAGCAGACCCACAATGTTATCAACCGTATCCTCATACACCGGTACACGAGAGTGCCCGGCTTTAATGAACTCGTGGCGCGCGTCGCTGATGGTGGTGTCCACTTCCAACGCCAACACATCCATACGCGGCACCATGATGTCTTTCGCCATGGTCTCGCTGAAGCGGAAAATCGAGTAGATCATTTCCCGTTCACCCTTCTCAAGCGTGCTCTCAGGCTGCTCGTTCTCCACCCAGTCCCTCAGGGTATCGTCCGTTACGGTCACGGTCACTTTCTCAGCATGTTCTCCGAGCACGGAAGTCATCAAGTGAGTCACCGGCGACAAGATGAAGGAGATAAAAGCTGCCGTACCTGTCCAGGTGACTGCTGCCTGATCCGGTTCATCCAGGATTTTGCGCTCAATCCAAAATTCCAGTGTGCTCAGAATCAAAAAAGCCCCAAAGACGATCAGAGCAACCAGCCAATAATTTTGAAGCAACAAAATACGATCGCAGATCAAAACTATTACTGCCGCCACGGCGAAGTGACAGATGATCAGCCCCAGCCGCAGAGCAGTCCGCAGCCCCTCTTTGCTAAAAAGCTGAATGGTCTGGTCAACCTTCGCGTTATGTCCGCTCGCCATACCGATCAAGTAAGGTAGCCGGCCATGCGTGAAAGCAGATTTGGCGGCTGAAGCCAATAAACAGAAAAAGACCGCAACCGCGAGGGCTATCCAAAGCCCAATTTCTTCACTCACAATGATCCTTTCTTTCCCTGGGTCTGGCAGGCACACCAACCACCAGCGTGTCATCAGGTACGTCGTGCGTGACGACCGCACCTGCGGCTGTTTTTGCGCGCTTGCCAATCTTTAATGGAGCGACCAGCATGGTATCGCTTCCGATAAATGTCTCATCCCCGATTTCGGTTGGATGTTTGGTTTTTCCGTCGTAATTACAGGTGATCGTGCCAGCTCCGATGTTGACATCTTTCCCGATTGTGGCATTGCCAATATATGAGAAGTGACCCATCTTCGTGTGTTCACCGAGGGTCGAATCCTTTACTTCACCAAAGTTGCCCAAATGGACGTAGTCCTTCAGGATCGCGCCGCTCCTCAGATGGCAGAAAGGTCCCATGGAGACATGGCTGCCGATGGTAGCCTTTTCTGCGACCGAATATTGGATGACCGAGCAGTCACCTACGCTGGTATGCAGTAATGTGGTGTCAGGACCGATCGTGCAATTCTCGCCAATCGTAGTCCTGCCGCGCAGGTAGGTGTTCGGATACAGGACTGTGTCCTGTCCGATTGTCACACCCATCTCAACCGTGGTCGTATCCGGGTCAATAAAGCTCACGCCAGCCAGCATCCACTGCCGGTTCACGCGGGCGCGCATTGCCCGTTCGCAATCCGCCAGGTCTACCCGGTTATTGATCCCAAGTCCTTCGGCTGCGTCCTCGAGCACCATGGCTTCCACACCCCTGCCCTGCGCGATCGCCCTCTCAACCAGGTCTGTGATGTAAAACTCCCCTTTTGGGGAAGGTTTCAGTTCTGCCAGGCTCTGCCACATCCACTCCGCGTCAAAACAGTAAGCAGAGATGTTGTATTCCCGGATCTTGAGCTGCTCAGGCGTGGCGACGGCTTCTTCCACGATCGCCCTCACTTCACCATCCTCGGATCGGACCACGCGCCCGAATCCCCGCGGCAAATCGCCGATCACGCTTGTCATCGTGACGGTGCTGCCCATTTCTCGGTGAATCTGGATCAGGCGTTCGATCGTCTCGGGGCGCAGCATGGGCATATCCCCAAACGTGACCAGCAGGAGGTCTGCTTTACCTCGCAGTTGATCCTCTGCCGAACGAACCGCGTGCCCGGTGCCGAGCTGTTCCGCCTGGTAAGCAAAACTGACTCTATTACCATAAACGCGCGCTACTTCTTCGCGCACCAGTTCGCTGCCATAACCTGTCACCAAAACCGGCGGCAGATCCACCTGGGGCAAAACGGCATCCAAAGCATGAAAAACGATGGGTTTACCCAGTAGCGGATGAAGCGTTTTGGGTAAGCTGGAATGCATACGCTTGCCCAAGCCAGCGGCAAGAACGACAGAAGCGATTGTCATAAGAAACTCCGGGAATCAGAAAAACAGACAGCAGTCCAAACCGGACTGTCAGCCTCGCTATCATCTAAACTAAGATCATCAGCTTGTGTGTCCACAATAAATCAGGCCGGGGCACTTGGAGTCGAACCAAGATCCACGGATTCAAAGTCCGGTGTGCTGCCATTGCACCATGCCCCAACGTAGGCAATATTTTAGCACACAATTGAAACCCTGCCAAATTCCACAAGCCCGCGATCTTGCACATTTTTACCAAGAGATTGATCTGGCAATGACACTGGGGAAAGAAGGATCTCACATTATTATCTCCAGGATTTTTCGCTGCCGCTCCATTAGAATGACAGACCATCCCAGAGTAGTCTTTGTCATCCTCTGAGGTACGAAGGAACTTGCCTTTCATCTTCGGCGTGTCCATAAAAGGAGGCATATTCGTAAACAGAAAACCGCCCGAAAGTGGGCGGTTATTGAACAAAACACTTCTACCTGAAAACAACTTTGGTCAAAAACAGTATCAGCAAGGTCCAGGTCACGATAAACACCGAGGCAACCAGTAAGCCCGCTTTAAGCGCACCCCAAGTGTACATCCTTAGTTCCCGGTTTGTCATCCCCGTGCCATAAGGCGAAGGCTGACTGGGATCATGCTCCGGTTGCCTGGTAAATTCATGCCGCCGGTCGTACCAGGGCATACCGTCAACGTCCATGCTGATAATAGTATGCCCGTCGTCGTCAAATTGCTTTTTCTGAATTTTCCTCAACTAATGTTCCTTGTTCATTGTAAAGATGGCAGACCACCACATGTCCTGGTTCGATTTCGCGAGTGTCGGGAGCCTGAGTCTTGCAGATGGGCATCGCGAATCGGCAGCGGGTATGGAACTTACAACCTGAAGGCGGATTCGCGGGAGAGGGAATACTGCCTTCCAGGATTATCCGCTTCATCTTGTAGTTCGGATCCGGCACCGGTACAGCGCTAAGCAGAGCCTGGGTGTAGGGGTGCAATGGATTTTCAAAAATCAACTTCTTTTCGCCATATTCCACCAGGTCGCCCAGGTACATTACACCGACATGGTCGGAGATATGCTGGACAACAGAAAGATCGTGCGAAATGAACAGGTATGCCATTTCACGCTGCTGCTGGAGATCTTCCAGCAGGTTGATGATCTGCGCCTGGATGGAGACATCCAGCGCTGAAACTGGTTCATCACAAACCACAAAGTCAGGCTTCAGAGCCAGGGAGCGAGCCACACAGATCCGCTGACGCTGTCCGCCGGAGAATTCATGCGGGTAGCGATCTTTCTGATAGGGCTGCAAGCCGCAAGAGCGCATAACACCCTCAATATAATCATCGAATTCTGCTTCCGAGACGATGTTGTGCTCGCGTACTGCTTCTCCAATGATTTCACTGACAGGCATACGAGGGCTCAAACTGGAATAAGGATCCTGGAAGATCATTTGCATTTTTGGGCGCAAAGCACGCATTTCTTTGCTGTCCAGGGTCATGATATCGGTGCCGTCAAAAACCACATTACCGCCGGTTGGCTTCAACAATCGCAGCAGAGTCTTGCCAACGGTTGTCTTTCCGCAGCCGGATTCGCCCACCAAGCCCATAGTCTTGCCGCGTTCGATCTTGAAGCTGATATCATCCACAGCCCTCACATGCCCCACCACATGCTGCATCAACCCTGCTTTGATCGGGAAATATTGCTTGAGGTTCTTTACCTCAACAATATAGCGACCATTGCTTTTGGAGTTGTTACTTGTCTTAATATTTTCCATATCAGGCCTTTTCCTCTGCGTCTGCATATAGATAGCAAGCTGCCATGTGGGATTCTGTTAGATAGAATTCTCGGGGGTACGCACCGTTACAGATCGGCATGCGCTTCGCGCAGCGATCTCTGAAATAACAGTAGTTCGGCATATTGATTGGGTTAGGAACATTGCCGGGGATGTTATACAGACGGTCAACTTTCTTATTGATCACAGGTTTGGATGCCATCAGACCAACCGTGTAGGGATGGCTGGGGTGGTTGAAGACCTCATCTGCCGTACCCTTCTCAATGATCCTTCCTGCATACATAACCACAACATAATCAGCCATCTCAGCCACAACACCAAGGTCATGGGTGATCAGCATGATGCTCGAGTTGATCTGGTCCTTCAGCTTGCGCAGCAGATCCAGAATTTGAGCCTGGATAGTCACATCCAAAGCGGTGGTGGGTTCATCAGCGATGATCAGTTTAGGATTACACGCCAGCGCCATGGCGATCATGATACGTTGTCGCATACCGCCCGAGAGTTCATGGGGGTACATCATGTAAACGCCTTCCTGATTGGCGATGCCGACCATGTCGATCATCTTTAGTGAAAGCGCTTTGATCTCTTCCTTGCTCATTTCAGGATTATGCAGCGCGATGACCTCATCAACCTGATGCCCCGCCCTGAAGACAGGGTTCAGACTGGTCATAGGCTCCTGGAAGATCATCGAGATCTGCGCACCGCGGATCTTTTCCATCTGATCAGTCGGGGTCTTTACGATGTCATACACCATGTTTTCGCCATTGAAACGGATCTCGCCTTCAACGGTTTGCCCCTGGGGTCGCTGAACCAACTGCATCAGCGATAGTGCCGTGACGGACTTGCCGCAACCAGATTCGCCAACGACACCAACGGTCTTACCTTTAGGAATATCAAACGTCACGCCGTCGACTGCCTTAACAGTTCCAATATCGGTGTAAAAATAGGTATGAACGTTGTCAAATTCGACCACGTTGTCCGGGTCCCGCATTACCGCGGTATATTCGCTTGGGGATACATTCTTACGGTTGCGCATTTTCTCAATCGCGTTCGTAATCCGGCGATTATCGCGGGAAATCCTTGAGGATTCGCGCGCAGTCAGGTGAATGCTTTCCGTGACGCGAACTTCCTCAATCTCAGCGGTATCTACTTGTGATAAATCTTTTTCTTCCGTCATGACTGTTCCTATCGTTTCATCTTTGGATCGTAAGCATCTCGAAGTCCATCACCTACAAAGTTGAAGCCCAACACGGTCAGCAAAATGAGCATACCTGCCGGTAACCAGATAAACCAGTAGGTCGTCATCACGTAAGGATCCGAGGCAATGTTAATAATGCTGCCCCAGGAAGCGAGCGGGTACTTGATGCCCAGCCCCAGGAAGCCCAGGGTCGCCTCAAAGATTATGACACCACCCAGGCTGCCTGTGGCAATCACGATCAGCAGCGGCATTACATTCGGCACGAGGTGGCGGAAAATCTTGCGGCTGGTACGGATGCCAGTGGCTTCCGTCGCGACCATAAAGTCCTGCTCGCGCAGCGACAAAATCTGACCGCGAACCAGGCGGGCAATACCTGTCCAGCCCATCAATCCCAGAATAGCCATCAGGATAAACAGACGCACCATTGGCGATACTTCCAGGGTGTCCATTACCGAGCCAAATATGATGATCATTGGGAAGTAAGGAATACTGTTGAAAAGATCCACAAAACGCATCAGGGCAGTGTCTACGGCTCCACTGAAGTAACCGGAAATACCACCAATGATCACACCAAGCACTGTTTCGAGGATTACCACCACGAAACCGACCATCAAAGACACACGACCTCCGTACATCAATCGGGTCATTTGATCCATGCCATTGTTGTCAGTACCGACTGGATGTTGGGCTGATGGGAAATCAAACATCTTTATGACCATGCTGGTGGTTTCTCGTTTGATGTAGTAGTTGGTGTTTACTCGTACTACGGTGTAATCGATACCATCGTATGAAAATGTACTTTCCCGGTCAGTAATCACCTTGCGTGCCAATGTCTTGAATTCAACTGGCAGAAACTCTTTTTGGTCCAACGGATTCACAATGATAGTTGAAACCTCGGCAAAAGCCTTCCCATCAGCCGTTGATATCGTAGTAGATCCTTCGCCATACTCAACTTTATATATCTTACCGTTCACCTCGAAATCAGTTTTATTGTCTTTGATGGCAACAAGGCTTGCATATCGGAACGCGTAAGAGTCTACGATGGAGGAATCTTCCGCAACATAAGGATCGTAAATTGCCAGGGAGGCAAGAGCCACATTCAGTTCTGTAGAGATAAATACTTTTCTGCCTTCTTTTGTGATGTGATAGGTCACTCCATCCAGCTTAAAAGTGGACTCATTTGCCGTTTTGGCAGCAAGATAAGCTCTTTCAAGTCCTACTGGAATCGCCTTATCGCTCGCAGGGATCAATTGACCAAGTAAATCTTCTGCCACAGGCTGCAGCTTAAGGATCCGGTATGTGCCCGGTGTCTCTTCAATATAGGTGTATCCACTGCCATCGACAGAAAACGTTGGTTGCTGTTTGCCGAGTGCTAAAAGAAAATTTGCCCTGGGAAGCGCTCCAAATTCCTGACCGTCAGCGACGGTGTAACGTAATTCAGTATTGATGATTGCACCAGCGTAATCCTTGGCAATCTCGTTCTCGGTATAGAAAACCTGAGTCTGTGTATAAGGCGAGAGGATGGGTCCCAGGAACGAAAAAACAAACATGACTACCAGGATCACCAAACCAACAAGCGCCAACCTATTGCGGAAGAAACGCTTAGCAACCAACATTCCGGGTGACAAGACCTTGATTCGGCGCTGATCATCCAAGGCGAGTTGGGGTGCGTGAACTGGTTGAATTGGTTCTGGTGTCTCGGTGTTTTTATCTAAGTCACTCATAATCCAAATCTCCTAATTCACTCTGATGCGCGGGTCAACAACCGCGTACATAATGTCGGCAATCAGCAAGCTGACCTGAGTCAAGATCAGGATAAAGGTCAGGTAAAACATAGCGAACGGAATATCACCCCGGATCATTGCCTGGTAGGCGACATAACCAATACCCGGGATTTGATACATCGTTTCTGTAATTTGTGAGCCTGTAAACATGCTTGGCAAAATTCCGCTCAAGGTAGTTACCAGTGGGATCAAAGTGTTACGGAAGGCATGCTTGTTGATCACCACCTTCTCCGGTAAGCCCTTGGCACGTGCGGTGCGAATATAGTCTGAGTTGAGAACCTCAAGCATATTCGTACGGGTATAACGCATCAGACCGCCTACAGAGAGCATCATCAGCGTTAGAATTGGCAATACCATATGATAGCCTTTGTCCAGCAACTGCATGATGGGTGTCATCGTTGTATGGAACCGACCAGTCAGACCGTAAAGTGGAAACCAGCCCAACTTGATCGAAAATACATACTTAAGGATCGTAGCAAGGAAGAAAGTGGGTAAGGAAATACCCATCAAAGCAAAGATCGTGATGGCATAATCCGTCACAGAATATTGCTTTCTCGCTGCCAGAATACCTAAAGGAATGGCTATCACTATTTGTACTAAAAAGGTGATGGCATTGACCACGAGAGAGATGCCAATGACATCGGAAAACTTTTCAGTCACAGGCACCCCGTAATGCCAGGACTCACCAAAATCCCCCTTGATTGCATTACTTGCCCAACCAATAAAACCTGGAACAATTGGTTCGTTCAATCCATACACTTCGTTGAGCTGGTCCAACCATTCCCGGTAGGTTTTGGTGCTCAACGGGTTTGAAGCTCTTTGCCGGGCAATTGTCTCTACATACGAAGTCGGTAAACTACGAATGACCGTATAAACGGCCAACGCACCGAACACGATGATGAATATGCCCAGGAAAACTCTCCTTAGAATAAAATTTCGCATGCCTTTTCCTCACTCTACTGCATAGTTTGGCGTCTTAATTAGGTGAGTTTACAAAGTGAGCCCACCCAAATTGGTGGGCTCACTTCTACCATTATTGGGTCAAATCCTTGTTACTAGTTCATCTCGACGAGTTCGATATCGTGCATCCAGCCCCAGAAAGTAGTGATATCAGGGGTCAGGGATTCGATATTGATACGCTCGGTGCTGAAGATGATGACGTTCTTGCGCTGGTAGGTCGGGATTTCGACTGCCCAGTCAATGATCTTCTCAAGGGCTTCCTTGTAGATAGCCTTGCGGAAGTTCTGATCGTCGCTCTTGCGAGCTTCCAAAATCAGCTGATCGAGTTCAGGATCCTGAATGTGATAGTGGTTGGACTCGGAAGAGCCTTCCACACCAACGATGTTGGTGCTGTAGTACACCTGGTACATGTCGGGGTCGATAGTGGAGCCCCAGGCTGCAGTCCAGAGTTCCTGCTGACCGCTGTCAAGTGCGTCCCAGAGGATGTTGGCATCTGCGGGGTCATTGATCTTGAGTTCCATGCCGATATTGGCAAGGGAATCGCGGGCACCAGTGAGGATCGCGAACGAAGGATGGTCACCAGTACCGCCGCCGGGGACGATCAGCTCGTAGGAGAGCTTGGCGCCTTCGGGTGCGGTTACCAGTTTGCCGTCAGCCACGGTGAAGCCAGCAGCCTCAAAGAAACCTAAGGCAGCCTGTTCGGCGGCAGCGTATTTTTCTTCCTGGGTCATTTCGGCAGTATAGATGGGCTCGCCATTTACATCAGTCGAGAATGCAATCTTGTAGCCTTCATCGGTCGGCTGAGGAGCAGCCCAGGAGGTGTTGGAAATTGGGTAGTTGATGACAGCGGCAGCTTCGCCATAGTAGCTATCGATAGCCACATCGCGATAAACAGCCAGAATGGTCGCAAGACCACGGCGCAGGTTCTTGGAAGCATCGGAGGCGGGATCTTCACCGACTTTGACGGTGGCCGCGTTGATACCGATGTAACCATAACCCAGGTTATCGACCAGGCTGGAGGTGATCACGGGGCCGGTCATTTCGCCATTACCATTGTAGGTCATGACTTCTTCGTAACGGGTTTTGTTGTAGGACATTTCGCCTGCATCAGCAGCACCGGTTTTGATGGCGGTCACGACTTCGTTGGATTGGGTCTCGCGGAATTGGATTTCGCGGATCTTGGGGCAGCCACGATAGAAGTAGGGGTTGGCTTCGAAGTAGACAACGCGGTTGTCATACTTGACGAATTTGTAAGCGCCAGCTCCCATAGGGGTGGCAGTCAGGCTTTCCTGCTTGGAGAGATCGCCATAGTCAAATCCGAACTCGTTGTTCTCATAATCGTATTTAGCGGTATCACCATAATAGTGCAGCGGGGTGATGTAGAGTCCAAGGATCGTGTAAACAGCCGGGGCTTCGTAGCCATTGGTGGTTACTTCCACGGTGTAATCATCAATCTTCTTGATACCGGAAATATTCGGAACACCTTCGGTGCCCATGGATTCGTCTTTAGGACCCCATTCGCCGATGAAAGCGCCTTGGGCGACCTTGAAGACATCCACACCATTGGCGGATTCGTAGGGGAAGGCGGCTTTGATGTCATTTTCATAAGCAGCCATTACCTCAGTGTAGTAGTCATCGAGGGTTGGGAAGGTCTCAACCAGGTCGTAGACGGTTTCGGTGCCAGCGGTCTTGAAGGCTACAGGATCTGGACAATCAGCAACCTTGATAGCTTCAGCGCCTTCAGCAACTTCAGTTGTGCAGAAGAGGCTGCCGAAACCCCACATGCGCATGGCATAGGCAACTTTCGCGCCGTCGGTCATCTCATCCCAGACAGCGTCGTTGAAGTACTGTGCGGAGTAATCATTGTTACCGTAGTTGGCAACAACATAGTCATAAATGCCCTGAACTTCAGCCTTGATACCAGTTTCCAGGCGAGCCCAAGCGTCATCCTGCTGTTCCTGAGTCCATGCATCTGTGTCAGCGTGGACATGGTCTTTGCCGGCAGTGTAGATATCCTCAAACATCTGGAAGTACTTATCATAAACCTCAGAAGTAGTCTGAGTCTGATAGTCCTTCAAACCGATGATGGGGTAGGATGCAAGGGTGGTGGAGCCAACATAGGTGGGATCCAGGAAGGTGTAATAGGTGAAGATCACGTCATCGGCGGTCACAGGTTCGCCATCAGAGAACTTCATGCCCACACGCAGGCGGGCGGTGTACTTTGTGGTGTCGCTGGCCTCGTCGTAGTCGACTTTGATGTCAGCAGGACCCTTGTACAGGTAATCCACGCCATTATAGCTGTGGGTCTCACCTTCGATCGCATTGTAGACAATACCGCCAACGCGGTCAGTGGTCATAATACTGATCTGGGTCATGTCAGCGACGTCCATGTCGTAGCCAGTGTCCGCAAAGAAGGGGCTAAACTTCTGTGAGAAGTCCTGGTATGCAACCACTAACGGGGTGTCGATGGTTGGTTCGGTGGGGAGGTTCTCGCCGAATGGCTGTTCCTCAAAAACCACCTCGGTAACTTCGGGTTCAGTGGGTTCAACTACTGGGGGAGTAGTGGGCTCCACAGGGGGCTCAGTGGTTGCTACTGGGGTTGGGGTCCCACAGGAAGCGAGAGCCACACCGAGCATGATCGCAACGATCAAAATGGACATGTTTCGTGCAAATTTACTCATTTTTCTCCTATTTCTCCTTAACTGATTTTGGTCATTATATTTTAAAAACAATATCGTGTCAATGAAGGCAGCCTCAGGCTCCCATCGTTTTCACGTTTGCTTTTCCTCGTCAGAGGCTCCGGTTATGATAACTTTCTTCATATTAAAAAGAATCACCAAACCCAAAGCCAGCGCGGCAAGTTCCGCCGCCAAAAAATAAAACTCGCTTGTTGTCCGGCTGCCATCTGAGAAGAAAAACAAAAAAATGACTTCCCCAAGCAAGCAAATCCCCAACATGATCACGAGTATTAAGCTGTGATTGTCAAAACGCTCATATGTTACGCCAATCTCTTCCCGGCGATATTTCCGCTCTTCCACAGGCAAACGAATACCGGATCGAATCAGGTTGAAAAATGGTATGAAAGTCAACGTGTAAGGAATCGCCACATAGAACTGCCGGGTACCGGTATTGTTCACAAAACCACCAGCAACATGCGCAAGAATGGCTCCTGCCAGTGAAAGCAAGAAAATAATCTTGAACTTTTGCATCTGGGCGGAATCAAAAGGCAGTTTAAAATAATCTCCCTCATATTCATAATTCCGAACCTGTTCGCCTTTTTCATTGACACTCAGAACGGTCTTATAGTCTTTGATGTATTTTTTCATGCCCATGGGCTAAGTTTCTACTTTAACTGCCTTGCAAATCCACCAATACTTACAACGGGGGCTGTTCACACGCCCAGCTTAGATGTTCTTCAAGTATATCATAGACTCCCGAGAGTCAACTCAAAAGCACATCAAAAGCACATCCAATGACCTGCATTTATCAAGATGGCATGGGTAGTACGATATCTGACGATACCACATCAGCCTGGCGGAATCGGACTTAACAAGATCAAAGCGGGTCCTGGATGATAATGTGGGTTGGTTTTGTAGAACCGTCAGGCTGGATAAAATCCAAACCCCTTCCCAGAATGATCTTCGCTTTTTCACCGTTCAGACGGATTACCTCAATAAAACGATCATGTTCGGCTTTGTATTCAAAGCGGATATTGACAGGATATTTTCTGATCAACTCGCGCTTGGCTGCCTCCTGTTCCGCACTGTCATTCGCTTTCCTTGATTGTATAATCACTTCATCCAGGATGTTGTGCTGTGATGCCATTGAAATGTATTCCCCTAATCGGTCGACGATGACATCACGGTTGATAAGATAAGGATCATGAACTGTCATTTTGATGCAAGGCTTGGAAAAAAAATCGGAAAAGAGGTTCTTCTCGGAAATGCCGGACTGGTTTGATTTAATTGCTATCACTCTCACATCTCGAGGTGGATCCAAATCTGCCCTGCTGACACGAGTCTTTTGTAAGTTGTCCCATTCGATACCAATTATTTCTATTGCTTCGCGGTGAGTGGACGTCACCAGATTTTTCGTGCCAAGCTGATCTTCCAGCACTATGGGAGTCTGGTCATTGGAACTGCGAATTGCTCGTTTCTCAGGAGAATTGCGATCGACTAAGACTTGCCATTTTGGGAGCGTTTCTATCTTCCAGACTTTAAGCCCTTTATCCATCAAGACCTGCAAATGAGATCTGATGATGAGGCCTTCTCCGCTGTTTGCCGGTAGCTCCTGGATATGCAAACTGACCTTACAACCTTTATTAATCAGCTCCCCTAATGTATCCAACCAAGTGTAGTTTTCACCCATAGGGTGACTAAGACTCAAACCTTGAACAGCGATGAAGAGAGATTCCTTGGTATTACGAATTTTTTCAAAAAGCCAGTCCACAGTATTTGGAGCGACAACCCTAAGCGCGCCAGGCACACCGATGTCAAGCGGTTCTTGGCTGGAGATCAAAAGGTCAAGGAATTTGAGCGCGCTATCGCGTTTCAGAAATTGATGGTGATATTGGTTATTGTAGTCGCGCAAGCAGTGATAACAACTGGTATCAGGCGCGCAATCATTGCAATTTAGTATCCTCCGGGCTTCATTCAGTACTATGGAAAGATTCTCTTTGATATTTTTAACGTGTCCGGCACCACCTGGAACATTATCGTAGAGGACAATGGTCTGTTCCCACCTGCCTCCAACATTTGTTGGGAAAAGAACGCCATCGATATCACGGCGTTCGATTTGCAGGCTATGACTGGCACCATGAATAATGGCATAGAGCAAGGAAAGCCAGGTGGATTGGTCAGATGGAGACGGGGTTGGTAGCCCAGTATTGCCGATAAAGCGGATGTGAAGTGTGTTCGTCTCCTGGATAAACCCGATGGAAAGTTTTTCGTCGTTTCGATTATCTGAAAAGAGCGAGAAAGCTTGTGTGGGGAATGAAAAACCTGTACCAAATTTACCCTCATTTACGTACAGTAATTTCCCTTTCTGGTTATAAGCCAAGCTGACATACTTACTATGCTCTTCTTCCTCCAGGTTGTGCTCTGGAATTAATGCAGATCGCATTTGGCTTGGTTCGACATTTACATATTGCTTAGCAGGCTTCCCGCTATTGGGATCGGCAATAAAACCATCAGGCTCCACAAACTTCCGAGTTCTCGACTTCGAACCTAGAATTCCGTCACAAACCGGGCAGAAAACCTGATTATCTTGCAGAGGAACCCCCGCTTCATCGCTGATCATAAGGTGGTGACAGTGTTCGCAGATTCGATATTCCTGGATCCTGGGTGTATCCCTCCAAAAGATAGGTCGACTGCTTTTCCAAATTTTCTTGTCAGCGACAATTTCTGAACCTGGGGCATATTCTCTGATCGCCTGGCGCAAGTCCCGCTCAAGGCGTAAATGTTCGTCTCCCCTGACCTCCTTTGGAAGCAGAAGTTCCACAGTATGAAGCGGGAAGGAATAGCTAGGCGTAACGCCCTTATTGCTGAGATATTCGATCAAATACCCTGTTCGCTTATCGTTTGAACCTCTCATTCGACTCAGTAAGTTCCTATAATAGCTTTGTCGGATTTCCAGTTCTTTACTCTCCATCGAGCTGATTGAAGTTTCCCCCATCTGGCTGACAATCTGTTGGATCTGCTCTCGATAATAGCGGGTGATGGGCTGATAATGTTCTTCATTTAACTTGTGCAGATCTTTCTTGAAATTTTCGACACCGTTTTCAGCCAAGAAATGCATGCTATTGGGGATCATCCGGGAATATTCACGTAACTGTCTCTGTATTTCATCGCTGTCCGCCTCAATCCATTCTTCCAAGTAAGAGTATTGAGGTTTTTCGCTCTGATCTGTATCAAAAAAATTACCACAGAAGGTTAGTTTTTGTGTTTCAACCCCCTGGTTTTTTCGATACCTTAAAAATTGACTGGCGAGAAGTGCATTTATGTGCCGTCGAATGATTAATTCGTTTTCCAACAAAATTTTTGGCACCCTGACCTGTCCGCTAATGATCTCAATTGGGTCATCATAATATGCCTGATCATGTGGTCGGTCAGAAGTCCAGGTCAAGATGTATGCAGTTCCACTCGTACGCCGACCCGCGCGTCCTGCCCGTTGGCGATAGTTTGCTAAAGTTGGCGGGACGTTGCTCATGACCACAGCTTGCAGGTCACCAAGGTCAATACCCATTTCGAAGGTAGTTGAACAACTTAATACATTGATGCGACCGTCTTTGAAGAGTTCTTGGTATTCCCTGCCTCGATCGGAGTCAAGCTGGGCTGTATGCTCTTCAACACGAATTGGCACAAGGGGCTGGTCAAGCAATTTGTAGTAATAGTTTTCGTTCTGTTCAGAAGCGATGTCAATCGGTTCAAGTTCGCCAAAACATCGTGGGAAAGGGCAAGGCAATGATGCTCCCCGGTAAGATATACGTTGACATTTCTTACAGCGGAACCATTCTTGATGTGTCTCGAAAAATAAATGGCCTATATCGAGCTGATACCCTTCGGTCGGTGAACCGACAAACAGACCTTCTTCACTTGTCAGCCAATCCCAGATTGCGGTCAGGGTGTGAAACACAGCATCCTTTGAAGAATCGAGATTGTTCTTATCTAATATTAACTGCACATATTGCCGTCGGAATTGTCGAGGGGTAGCTCCGATCCAATTCTGTTCACCATAGTGTGGTTTACCTTGACGAATAAGACGTGGGTTCCCCTTATTTGGCCCAAATTCAGGATCATCAGCATGGATTCCGCTGGGGAGTTTGACGACTTTTCTGAATCGCAGGTCATCCAGCAAATGGCAAATTAGCGTCTTGGTTTGTTCAGGTGATAATCCTATCTGTGATCCCAAGTCCGTAAAATTCTTCAAGTCGACACCTTGAAAATAGTTAATTCCTACCAAACCCATGGATTCAAGGGATTGCCTGCTTCTTCGACCAGTAGTAAATTCTCCGAGCAATTTTCGGGTCATGTCAATAGCTGCTGCTTTCCTCTGGTCTGAATTAAAAGAAACCCGCTTTCGCCAATTTTCGTTATCAGCGTCATTTTGCAGAATCCCAAAGCTCCAAGCAATTTCCGCACACTTAATACTTAACTTGATCAGTCCAGGGGACTCATTAGCACCCCATTCATCTGGCTGTAGACACTGTTCAATTGCCATTGGGATGATCCGGAGGTAGTTTTGCTTGACAGAGACATCCTGCAAAAAAGCTGCGAATCGAGCCGCGCCTTGGCGACTGTCATAAAAGCTTAAAAGTTTCCGGCCTTCGCCAGGCATGGATTTCTTTTTCGAATCTGTTGCAGTAGGTAATTCACGATAGAGTTCATAAGTCAGATTAGCAAGCGGTCCGGTACCGTTGATCGTGATCGGGGTTGCAATTTCTGTTTCATTTTTTGGTTTACTATGACATCTAGGGCATTCCTTTAACTCAGTAACTGGAACTAGTTGTTCAAAGACCTGTCCTCTTCGAGTTCTGGATTTCTTTTCTTGGATATCATAGAGGCTGATTGAATCAATCCTATCTCCACAAACACATTGTTTGGCCTGTCTTCCACAGTGTAGACAGATGATTATCTCATCCTGTTGAAACTTGGAGTTACCCGAAGAGCTCTCTTCTTGCTCTTCAGCATCATCTTCGCCATCTTCAGAATTCGCCAAAAGAGAATTTTCTTCTATAAGAGACCAGGTAAAATAACGTTTTTCAGTCCCATCTGTCACTTGTTCGACTGCCGGCGAATAGGTGCTCTTATTGACTGTATAGTGAGCGGCAATGTAGACCTGACCGCATTCACGACAAAGATAGATTGGATATACTTGAGCTCCGCAACTTTCACACACGTTTGTTGGATTGCTGAAAACCCGCGACCATTTTGTCTGGTTATCGGTTTCTTTTCCATGACAATCTGGATTAACACAGACCCAGGCGCCCTGTGGAGGGCGGGCAAAAATGTGATATTTTGTGGGCAGCAAAGGTAGCTGGTTTGGCGCTGGGCGGGCAATTGCACCAATTTCAATGAGATGATAAAGAGCTTTGGTTCGGTCGCGGTGGTCAAAGGTTGGAAAAACATGAGCGGCTGCATCTTCAAAAAGCACAGGCTGTTTTTGTTCGACCATCCAATCGCGTAAAGCTGTTAGGTGCGGGTTGCCTAACAGTACTTCAAATAGGTAACCAGGCAAGTCTCCATGAAATTGCTCTGATCGCTTCAGACCATCAACGTTAACCAATCCGATTTCTGAGAGCCATAATGCAATCGATTCGACGTCTGGCTCTAGACCTGTTGGTCTTTCACTGTCCGTTTTTGCTTTGCGCATCTCCTCAAGCATCTCCTCAAAATTATTATTGAGGTAGGCTTCAGGCGAAACAATTGACAGGGGTTTGATTAAGGTAGATGGATACTGTTCTTCCTCGCCAAAAATAATGTCGTCGTCCGTATAATCTTCATCGAACAAATTGTGAGCAAAATCAGCTGCTTCCCTTGGGTTATCGTTTACCAGGGTTGCACTGGTGGCGATGCACAACATCTCACCTTTCTTTTTACCCAATCTTTGCTTTAGCCGTCGGATCAACATCGCCACTTCTATCCCCTGGGCTCCGTTGTAGGTATGAGCTTCATCGAGGACAATATATTTCCATGACTCAGGCAGACTAAACAGGTTGGAATCTTCAGGTCGGAAGAGCAAATATTCCAACATAGCATAGTTAGTAATCAAGATTTGGGGAATCCTGCCTTTCAAGCGGATTTCATCCCGGCTGATGATCTCATTAGGTAGGTAGCGCTCATCCCGCTCAGCACTTGATGGCAGTTCGCTGGTAAAGCGCCCAAAGGTGATATTCGTACCTTTGAGCATGACCCGTAACCGTTCCATTTGGTCGTTTACCAAAGCATTGAGGGGATAGACGAGCAGGGCGCGAACGCCAGGAGAGTCATCTTCAAGCAAATCGTTAACGATCGGTATGGAAAAACCTTCTGTTTTACCGCTGCCAGTCCCAGAAGAAATAACAATGCTCCTTTTCTGTTCACAAAGCTTCCGAATTGCTTTTGTTTGATGGGAATAGAGTGGCGCATCCAGTGGTATTGGCTCCGGCTTTGCCAAGGAGAAGCTGGGCAGGCCCAATAGCTTTGATGACAATACACCTTCACTGCATAATTGCCGAAGACTGGCATCCTTTTCATAAGGATAAATAAACTCCAAGTATGGCCCTGTAAACAAAGCTCGGGGAGTTTCATAACTTTCGCGAAGTTTCCGGGCCAACTCAGGTTCTTTGCCATCTTTGTTGGCATCGAAAGTAGTCATCAAATAATCGACAAGAGCCTGTTTGAGGGTCTGTGTGATTTTTACTGCATTCATTGAGGACCTACTTCCTTATGAAATAGCGTGAACATAAAAGAGTTCTGACCAGGCGATGCACCATTCGAGCAGTTTTGGGCAGCCTTGAGCAGCATGGTTGACAATTTCTGATATGTCCTTTTCGGTGACGGCTGTCGAACTAAGCAACTCAGCATAAATATCTGGGCGAGTAGGTTTCAGGCGCAAAGTCATGGCCAAGTTCAGCATTTGGGCAGGAACATTCGATGGATGTGTTGACTCATTCAGCTCGGGTAATAGACGATGCATTGCTTGGAATGCAGGAATACTTCTCTTGTAGGTATTGATAAAGGTGGAAAATCGTTCTATCTTACTTGAATATGTATGGAATTGCTGAATCGCAGAGGTGTCAAGATTAAGATACAAGTCACTTATCGCAATGCCAAAATCCGTATCTGAATCCATGTCAATTGGCTTATTAATAGAGCCTTTCATTGGTCTGGTTAATTTACCAATCAGTAGCGACAAATAGCGCGGGTAAACTATTTCCTCAGGTAGGAAGGAATGGCTCAGCGTTTCACCTTCATATTGAGATATGTCAACCAATACTTTGTTTTTTTCATCATAGATGGTGTCAACAAAGATATCTTGATTCCTTAAGTCTTTTCCATGTTTATGCAGTTGGGAAAAATAGGGTGGGAATTGATAGTAGGTTCCATCTTTTAATGCCACAAAGGTGCCACATTCCTTACATTGGTATGCAGGCCACAAATCATATTCGTCCAAAGTACAAAAATGTCTGACTTCCAGCAGAGGTGAAATGCCCATCCAAAGTCTCGAGAGACCGCCATCCCCTTCGGGTCTCCACGACGCTGAGACCTTTACTTTTTCATCCCGAATCTTCAATTCAGCATATCCTCTTCCAGCTCTTCCGCCAAAAGCCACCTTTTCTGGAAAAACATGCAACACCTTGGAATGGATTTTCGTTTCTAATCGTAGAGGATAATTCAGGACAGCCCAGGATGGGAGGAGGCGTACAAACCCCTCATTCCATCCCTTATTGACCACCCACTCCTCCGGAGTATGAATCAACCTCAATTGATCCGTGATGGATGCAACCGGTGATTTTTCGTAGCTCTGCCTAAGATACTCTTGCCTCGATTGGGTTAGCAGATCGAAAACATGTGTTAGGGATTCATAGTCGTTTAAAACGTCTGCTTGTGTAACGTGCCGCTGGACACTGAATGTTGCAGAGGAGCAAAGCAGGTTTTCAAACAGGTGCAAATCCACCTGGTATTCACCTGGTTCCAGATTAGCTTGAAGAAAATACTGATCCTCTGGCATTCCATCTTTTGAGAACAGTTCGTGTACTACTAGGCTATTGATATTCCGAACCTGGATAGAGTAGGTACCAAGAAGCTTCCGACCATGATTGAGTGAGATGATTAATTTTGACTCTTGATATTCGACTTTGGTTATCTCTATCTGTGGCTCTTTGCGATAATCAAACAATGCCCAATTCTGGTCGCGAATTGTTATATTAACTGTCGACTTTGCCAGGATGCTTTTCTGAAGTATATCTCTAAGTTCGTGTTCAATTAGCTTTGCTTCAAGCTCACCTCTGCGGGCTTCCAGTTGAGTGTGCCGCCGTTCTCCGATTCCATCAATTGACCAGGAGTAATTCTCCTTCGGTTTACCTCGTACCTGTAAGACAACATCTTGTTCCTGACCTTCAATAACCTGGTTTTTATCACCCCCGCCATCAATCCAGGCGGCAACCCGATCGACATCCCAGCAGAAGTGGATCGGATATCCATCCCACGATAGATCAAACCGACATTTTGGCTCTTTGAGAATTTTCCACTCAATCTGGACTACATTCTCCTTAGTCACTTTCTTAAACTTTTCATCTTGGTAAGGTATTACCTGCTCCTCAGGCACGCCTTCAATTGTGACCCGTAAAGGATTTACAGGCGAATAACATTCATCGCTGCTTGGTCCCGTGATTTTGATTTCCTCGGGCAGCCAGGCAAAATGAACGGCTTCATCGAGTAAAGCTTTCATGTCATAAAAAAGGTTGATGTTATAGGCACCTGGTAGATCCAGAAATTCAGACAAGTCGATGACACAGATATTTCCTTCAACAATCAATTCTTCTTTGCTAAGCAAGTCTGCCAGTTGAATAGACTGCGAAAATTCACCGTTTCGACGAAGTAATAACCAGGTTCTACGTAGATTGAGTAAGCCCAGATCGATAGAAAACTCAAAGTCGATACTCGGTGAACGGAATATTTTTGGAGTACCTACAGACATATTCGGTATCTTCTCATTACCACGAAGGACAGGATTCAAGTCTTGACGTACATTCGCTTGCTCAAACGTAATTGAATTGTCCTTCCATTGAATGGTTACTGGGAGTTGAATTTCAATTGTTTGTGCCTGGGTGAAACCCCTTGCACGCAATTGGAACGGAATACTGATCGATTCAGGTAGTATTTGATCCCCTGAGTCGTCAGTAACCGACACTTCCTCCACCGATAAGATAATCCAAGTGCCGTTTGCGTCGATCAGATCTTTCCAGATCCCAATTCTTCCCTGGCGATCAATCCGAAAGAATTCGAGTGGTTTCTGTAACTGTGGCACCTCGCGTTCAAAAATCACCTCACTGGTCTGGAAATCTTTTGGTTGATCAATGTCATAATTAGCAGATAGAACCAGAACGTCTCCGTCTTGTGGACCCTCTCCGCGAATTTCTACCGGATCAAGCTCCCAGGCTCCGGAGGCCATTTGCCAGGGTGAGACTCTGAGTAGATAGTCATTTTCTTTAATTTTCTCCGACCCCTTTTCACACCAGACTACGCTGTCGGGTTTAGTGCTTTTGTCCGATCGTATATTCGATAGATGTAGATACACTTCTTCACGATCCAGATCCCAACGCCAATCCAGCTTGGGGGTTGTTTTCCTCAATACTGAAATTTTGGATGCATCCTGGATTAGTCGTCTATATATCAGATTCCACAACGACTTCTCGAAGACGGAATTAATCACAGACTCGACTGCCTCTGTTTTCCCAAATTCAGTAAACAATTGAATGGCACTCGACATCCGTGCTATGAGCTGGACAGCGGTCTGGGAGGTGTCCTCACCACGAATGAACTCCTTTAATCTTGGAGGTACATAATCGAGTGATTTTTCATATTTTAGAATTCCTGGAAGTTGACCGACCGAATATGGCATTAAGGATTCGAAATGGTCCACTAACCAGTCAACGAAATGATCCTGCAGATAGCTCGGAATGATGGCGTGTTGATAAACAGGTCGAACCACATCACCAGCTCTGATATTATCAAAAGAAAGGCCTGAATGTTTTGAGAGGTAACCACGGCTGTAAACGAATAACTTACGGCATACATTCATAAAGTTTTGAGAGGGTGCAGATTTCCATACGTGCTGAGCATAAGGTCTCCAAAATTCTCTCGCCTCAGTCTCAGCATATCTGGCACAAAAAACCATGCAGATAGCGAAAATTGCAGGTGAAGAATATCGAGGGTCGATGTCTCCTTTTTTTAGGGAAATTTTACGTTCGTAATCTGCCAAGCCCTCAAATGCTCTTCTTGACAATGGAAGATCACCAATGAATTGGTAACGCTGAAGTGCTTTTACAAAAAATCCTTCCAGCCGGTCAACTGGTAGAAGCCAAATATTTTCGAGGTCATCATTTTCAAGATCTCTTAGGAACTTATCTGTATCCCCATCACTGCAATTCGCGTCAACAAAAAATGGGTTGCGACGGAATGGGCATTTCGCTGGCTTTTTACTAACTTTCTTCCTTGAAATATGTTGACCTGCCCGAGGGGTGTCAGCATCCATTCTAGCAGTGGTATCAACCCGCACTTTCTTTTCATAACTGGAAAATTCCTCCTCTTGAGTAGATTCTCCTTCAGCTAAAATATCGTCATCTTCATCGGTCTGATCTACATCAAAATTGAAAAGGCTGATTTGGCTTAACTCACTTTCAAGGTCCTCGGAATACTCATCTGAAAGTAGATCTAATTCATCTACATGTACTTGTTCGTCCAGGTTTTCATCAGCAGCAACCATTGGGTCCATAATATGCTCAGTAGGTTCTTCTTTGAATAAAGGCTCCTCCGCTTCTCCAGATACCGGTAAAACAGGTTGCTGAATAGCAGCATTCAATAATTCACCAAGATCTATTTCGAGATCTTCTGCATCCGGAGCCGTCAAGTCATCGGCATCACCGTTCTCAATTCCAGCATTTTGAAGATCTGTCGTTGGCATTACAGCCAATGTTTCATCTTTGGGAAGGTCGGCGGTTATGTCAGGATCCACTGGCAAAATGTCTAAATCAACAGTACTAATATCACTTCTACCTGAATCGGCTTGAACAGAACCTTCTTCTTTTGGGGAATCAGCTTCTTCCTCAGAAAGGGCAATTATTGGTGGTAAAGTAATCGTATCATTTCTCTGAGTAGAATTGACTCTTTGTCTGCTCGTTCTCTTTTTTGTGGGCTTATTGCGTTTCCTGGAAAATATAGACTCTACAACAATTGCGATTATTGCTCTCAAGTAAATGAACAATTTCATGCCCTTCCCTCATTTCACTGACTATACCTTATATTACATTGCTAGAAACCTTACAGTAAGCAAATTTTGGCTCGCCAGATTAGGTAATAAGATGAACAGACTTACGTTCTACCTTATCAATAAATTATACCTAAAGCCGTGTATCCCTTACATTCATTTCCTTCATAAGCACACATAGTGGCATATTCTTACTGCTACGGGAGAGCTGGGCGCCAAAGCCCGATATCGGCAAACGTTCTGCCCTCAGCGAGGTCCACCTGGTCCAAGGCAGCCCACACCGAGATCCGAGGCATCAGGGGCACTACCGGAAGGTATTCCGCCAGTAGATCTACTCCTTCTCCGAGGTCTCGTGCGAGTTCTGCATTCCCAAGTGCCAGGCACTGCGTGTCGAACGAAGCGTCCGCCAAACCAGCCAGGTTCGTACCGATCCAGTAATTTCCACCACTGGGGATGGCGTCGGAGCGATAAAGCTCACAGGCATTCCCCGGGGTTTGTTGCCAGCTGACCAGTGCCAGGTCAAAATTACGACCGAACAGCGGTCCTTCCGGACCGGGAGCGTAGAGCTCAGCAGGTGAGAGCGCTTGGTGGCTGACCTCGATCCCGCACTGCCCAAGCCGCCTGATCACCGCCTGGCTGACCTGGCTGTCCATCTCGGAAGTGCCGCTGAGCAAGCTGATCGAGAAGGTCGTCCCATCCAGCACGTTTTCCACGCCACTTGCCTTGCGTGGGGCATCCGGCTGGCTGGCGTCTGATTTCCAGCCAATCTCATCCAGTAAAGCCTGCGCCTCCGCCATGGTTCCCCTCGAGGCATAATCAGGCAGCGCAAACCCATCCGGCAGCCTTGCCTCCAATACTTCAAGAGCAATCGGTTCCGCTGCCAGGCAGGCTGCGACCGCCTGCCGCGTGCGTAGATCACCGAAAAAGTCCTGCCTGGTCGCGGTCCAGGGGGAATATCCGCCATCGTAAGCCGCTGGCGTAATTCCAAAGACCAACTGCTGCACGAGCTCTAAATTTTCTGCCACCAGGTTACTGCTTTGCGCCAAATCCGTCAGCATATCCTTGCCCTGAGCTTCCAGGCGGTAGCTGGGGTCCAAGACATCACAGGCACCGATCGCCTGCTGCAGGTCGGGTTCCACCTTTATGACCACCTGGTCATAAGCCGGTTTGGGGGTATAGTATGGGTTTCGTTCCAGCCAGATTGCAGATCCAGGCTCCCGATTCGCGATCCTAAACGCACCCCAGCCTATTGGCGTGTCATAAGCTGCAGGGTTGGAGCCAATCTCTTCCGGACTCACCTCAGCGAATTGGACGAAAGGTAACGGTGGAAAAATAAGTTCAGAAAGATCTACAGGCACAAATCCCGGTATGCCTGTCCAGGCAATGGCGGTCTCATCCAATGCCTCAATGCTGTCTGTACGATCGAGCAGCCACACATCCTGCGAATTGCGCAGTGCTTTTGCTACTTCATAAGAAAGAACAAAGTCGTCAGGCGTCAAAGGACTTCCATCAGACCACATAAGACCAGAAGTGAGCTTATATTCAACCCTTACCTGCAACATCTGCGAGGGAGCATCTGCGGTCCAGGCAGCAGGCTCACCCAACTGCCCGTCTGTAACAGGGTGGATCAGGGAGCCTTCCTTTAATACTGCCACTTTTCCGCTGCCATCCAGCACGTTCATGCCCGGCTTCACATCCACAGCAATTTTAACTGCCTGATTGTTGTCATAAGTGGGTAGGTCTTCAAACAAGGATGCTTCGTCATACAATGCTGAAAACACGCTTTGCTTTGCCAGTGAATCGCGCCCCTCGTAGCGGAACAAGCTGCCCGGATCTTCCGCCACGCAAATAGTCAGCACTTTTGGCGGCTCGGGAGTCAGAGTCGGGGTTGGGGGCAATTGGGTTGGCTGGTTGAGCGTCGCTGTGGATACCATCATTGGGGTTGTGTTCGTGCCGCAAGCAGATAAAAGAAGTGCAAGGCTCAACAGAACCAATAAAGCATATTGTCTTAAATGCAAAGAACGTTTCAAAATCCTACTCCTAATTCACATCATCTTCCTGCGGATCGCCGAAACGCAACCTGAGATAAGATTCGTACCTTCGCGGGTCAACCTGCCCGCGATCAGCCGCTTTTCGCACCGCGCAGCCAGGCTCATGGCTGTGGCTGCAGTCATTGAACTGGCAGTCAGGCACCAGCGGCGCAATTTCCCTGAAATAGGCATCCAGTTCTTCATTCTGAATATCCCAAAGCGCCAGCGTCCTCAGCCCAGGTACATCGGCGATGTATCCGCCGCCTGGCAGAGGGTAGAGTTGCCTCACCTGGGTAGTGTGGCGACCTTTTCCGCGCCCGACGCCTTCACTCAACGCGCCTACCGCCAGGTTCAGGTTGGGAATGACCGCATTGAGCAGGCTGCTCTTACCCACGCCCGAAGGGCCGGCAAGGGTGCTTAATTTGCCCTGCATACAGGCGCGCAGGTCATCAACGCCTTGCCCGGTTACTGCGGACGCATAAATAACATCATACCCGATGGAGCGATACATACCAAAAAGCTTGTCCACCTGCGCAAGCGGCATCAAATCGACCTTGTTAACCACGATCACCGCCTTGATGTGCGCCCGCTCCGTTACCACCAGGAAGCGGTCGAGCATGCGCAGGCTCGGGTCAGGCTGGGTGCAGGCGAACACCAGCAGTGCCTGATCAGCATTTGCCAGGATAATCTGTTGATAATCGTAACTGACGCCGGAAAGCTGTCGTGAGAATACGGATTTCCGCGGCAACACTGCTTCGATGCTGCCGGTGCCATCTTCGTGGATGGCAATCCGCACGTTATCCCCCACCGCCACCAGGTCGCCTTCTGCCCTGCCCTGGCGCAAGCGTCCGCGCAGGCGCGTCTTGATATCGCCTTTATCCGTTCGCACAGTCAGGTAGCCTGCCTGCGAACGAATCACAAAACCTTCGGTTATTTCACTTTGAGAACTGTCGGAAAGCAGAGGCTGCGAAACGCCCAAACTTATTCCCCTTCTGGTACTAAAGGCACGTAAGGGCTCTCTTCCCAGGGCATGGTGCCGCCGGCATTCTGCCCGTCAGAGAAGTACAAGGAAACCGCGCGTCTGAAGAGAGGCGCTGCCATCTCAGAGCCTTCGCCGGCGTTTTCCAGGATCACAGCCACGGCGATATCGGGGTGCTTCGGGTCATCCTCGAAGGTGTAACCGCCAAACCAGGCATGGGACTTTCCAATCGGGTTTTCGGCGGTACCAGTTTTTCCGGCGATGTTGTAAGGATAATTCCTGAATTGGAACTGTGCCGTGCCGCTCGAGTTTTTGACCACCATGATCATGGCTTGCTGGATAGCTTCCAGCGTCCCGGGTTGGACATTTAATTGATGTATGACTTTCGGCTCGAAAGTATAGACGGGGTCCTGCCCGGTCAAACCAATGCGCTCGATCAGCGTCGGTTGATAAAGCGTGCCGCCGTTGCCAACCGCTGCCACGAATGCGGCGACTTGCAGAGGGCTCACCTGCATGGTGCTCTGCCCAATCGCCATCTGTACATACTCGCTGATCTCAGTCGGCGTAGGATTGATGCTGCCGGCGAAGTCCGGGATCTCGATGCCGGTTGTTTTACCCAAACCAAAATCGATTGCCACGTCAGGGATCGAGGTGCGGTAGCCTTCATTCCAAAGGGAATAGGCGATATGCCAGAACCAGGGATTACAGGATCGCATCAAGCCTTCCTGCAGGGTCAATTGCCCCGAAGGTCCAAATCCACGGCTGACCGTCCAATCTTCTCCAACCCATCCATCCAATTCGCGCCAGTAGCTGTCACAATAATAGGAAGAGTCCGGTTGGTAAACGCCCGTTTCGAGGGCTGCTGCCATGGTAATGATCTTGAAAACCGAACCCGGAGGGTAAACACCCTGCGACGCCCGGTTGTACATCGGGTTAAGGGGATTCTGGGTGATCTCCGCGATCGAATAAGCGGTGTAATAAGGCGCGATAAACACGTTCGGATCGTAGCCCGGGTTGGATACCATAGCAATCACCTTGCCCGTGTCGCGTTCCATCACCACGATCGCGCCAACCATATCGCCAAAGCTCTGCTGCAGGCGGTACTGGTATGCGCTGTTGATCGTGCTGTAAATGGATTGGGCAGGTTGAGCGGGAACGCTCGCAATTTTGGTCAGAACCTGACCCTGGGGATCCTTGACGTAAAGATCCGCGCCGTGCTTTCCAGCAAGATACTGCTCGCCCCAAGCTTCGAGCCCGGACGCGCCAATCTTCTCCTCGCCGGTGTAACCCAGGCGCTGATACTTTTCCAACTCTTCTGCCGGCACGGTCAACACAAAACCGGTCACATGCGGAGCAATGCCGCCGTCGTGATAGAAACGGGAGCGGAAATCGGAAAGTGATATGGCGTCATACCGGGTGAGCCGGTCATAATATTGGTTGGCTGTGTCCAGGGTGACGTCACCGATCACAGAGTATTGGTAGTCAGCCGTGTTTTCATATTCAGCATAAATGGAAGCTTCTGAACGGTCGAACATTTCCGCCAGCAGCGAAACCATGCGCCCTTCGCTGTCGGGATCGATCTTGCCGGGAGTGACCATCACGGTCACTGCGTCCTCAAAAGACACCAGTGGATAATTATCCGAAGCGTCGGATGAATAGATGTTGCCCCTTGCGGGCACTTCGATCACCAGTTCCAGGTAGTTACCGCCCGCGAGTTCCGGCAGCATCATTCCGGCTTCCCACTGCACGCGCCAGGCGTCATCCTCGAGGGTGAGATTCATAACGGTATCGCGTGAAATCTCATCCATCAGGGCTGTCGCGTAGCGAATTTCATAGCCGACCTGCGCTGTGGTGGGGTTGACCATCTTCGAAAGCACCGTGTAGTCCATGCTTTGCATGGTGAGCTTAATCGCCGTGTTGCGGTGGCTCTGTTCGAAATCTTCCAATGAAATGGCGTCTTTGGTCAGTTGACTGAGCCTGTCGTACATCGCCGCGTAATCTTCAGCCTTCCAGAGGTCCAGGTAGGCTTTTGCCGCCTGCTCAACGTCCGGTACCGATTCGATGTTGATAACCGGGTCAGGCAGCCCTGTGGTTGGGGTCAGGGTGGGGGTTGGTGTTGTGTTGCCGCCATTGCAGGCCGAGAGTAGCACGACTGCAATCAGGAACACAAAAAGGATCTTGTTGAAGGATTTCATCATCTTACCCAGGGTTTTCTTTACGGTAGATCTGCGGATAGACGTTACACGTGATGTCATTATACCGCTGACAGGCTTGGGGCACATCCACCTCCAGCTTGCAGCCAGCCGCCTCGAGCAGCATAGCAAGGTGGCAGAGTGGGAGCCCCATCACGTTCGCATAGCAGCCCTCCACGCCAGTGCAGGGGTGGAACTGTCTATGCTGGATGGCGTATCCGCCGGCTTTGTCTTTATAGTCTTCGCTGGCGATATACGCAGCCAACTCTTCTTCGGAATAATCCCGCATCAAAACCTCGGTGGCGCAAAGCGATTCGATCGGCGCATCACCATTTTTCGTTCGCAGGCACAAAGCGGTATAAACCAGGTGCCCGCGGTCGCGCAGAGCCCGTAAGAACTGATAGGCTTCGGCGGCGTCTGCCGGTTTGCCAACTACCCGTCCATCCAGCGCCACAATTGTGTCCGCGGAAAGGATCCATTCGCCCGCGTCATGCCGAACAATCTGCCCCTTTTCGCGCGCCATCTGCCGCACGTATGCGACCGCATCTACGTCCTCGGGATGGGTTTCATCGGCATTGGAGGGACGTTTTGCGAAGGGAATCCCGAGCAAGCACAGCAATTCATTCCTGCGCGGCGAGGTGGAGGCTAAGATCAACTTTGTTTCAGGCATACAAAATGGGATTCTAACACGAAAGCACACTCAGCCTTCGCAGCCAATCAACCTCAGTCCGCTTGCTCAGGCTTGCGGACTTCGAAGCGGTCAAAATCATTGGCAAGATACGTTTCCGGGAAGATCGCGCGCGCTTCAGCCAGGATATCGTCGTCGCGGTAGCGCCTTGAAACGTGGGTCAGGATCAACTTCCCCACCCCTGCTTCTGCAGCCAGGCTTGCCACATCCACGGCTGTGGAATGACCGAAAGTCACCGCCATTTCCGCGTCTTCTGCCAGGTAGGTTGCCTCGATCACCATCACGTCCGCTCCAGCCACATGCTCACGGAGTTTTTCAGGTTTGCCCACGTCTCCAACAATCACCAGGCTGACACCGGGGTGTTCTTCACCCAGGACGTCTTCGGGCTGGATCACTCTGCCGTCATCCAGTGTGATTGCCTGCCCCTGCACGAGATCGCGCCGGCAGGGTCCGTTTGGCACACCCAGGGCTTCAGCCACTTCTGAAAGGAAGGGACGGTGGCTTTTTTCTGTGAAGCGATAGCCCAGCGAAGATGAACCGCGGTGGTCAACCGGAAAAGCCTGTACGTCGAACTGCTTACTCTGAAAGATCAATCCCGGTCTGATCTCTAGCAGATTCAGGGGCATCGGGGGTTTGGTACCCCGCAGCACCACCCCATTGATCAGATCGCTGACGCGATCCATCGTGTGGCGAGTGCCGTAGATGTTGACCTCTTCGATGGCTTCCCAGCGCATGAAGGTCGAGAGCATGCCCGCCAGACCGAGGATATGATCCAGGTGACCATGGGTCAGGAGGATATGGTTCAGGCGTTTAAAGCCAACCCCGGACTTCAGGATCTGCCGCTGGGTGCCCTCACCACAATCAACCATGAAACGAAACTCGTCATGTTTGACAACCAGCGATGACAAGCCGCGTTTAATTGAGGGCGCAGATGCAGAAGTGCCCAGGAAGATGAGCTCAAACAAGGGTCAGAACCTCCGGATTATTTTTTGTTTTGGCTGATGCCGGTGAGTTGTTTGAGAGCTCCGAGTGCAGTCAACCCCACCTGCAGTCCTTGCTGAGCCGTAATCGGAAAGCTCTTCTTCTCTGCTTCGGATTGCTCAATAAAAGTCAAAGCTGCCCGATAGCCTATCAAAGCGCCAGCAAGGGTTCCTATCACGAGAGTCAGTGTGCGAATGCTTGATTTCATAAGTTCTATCCTTTTTGTGAGAACCTGTCGGTCAGACTTGTTCCAATCTGTTTAATTTTGGCGCTCAGTCCTCGCAGCGCAAGGATCGGTTCTGCGGATGCATCCCCGGCGACGCGCAAATAATGGCGTCCCAGGCTCAGATAATCCCGAATGACCTTGCCTGCCTGGGGCATCAATTCGTGCAGTTTAATCATGCCAATGCTCAGTCCAATCAAGAGGGCGAGTATGATCAGCCCGAAGAGAAACAGAGGCAGCGCCAATAGCACGGTTGCCACGCCGGCAAGATTTGCTGTGCTGGCTCCGCCTGCGCCGCCTTTGATCGCCAGCCAGATGAGGAGCGCCACGATAAGCAAACTGACCAGGATGATTGGAAAAAGGATCATCCAAAACCGGTTGCGCCTGTGAGCTTTATCGATTGCTTCCCGCAAGATTGATTCTTCAGACATTTTTAGCACCTTCGCATCAATTTTAGCATGAGATTCACGCGTCTTTGCAGCTCATACAAACTCATCTGAAGATATATTACAACTGGAATTTATTAACAATTCACAGATAATTTCAAGTATAATGAAGCAAGGAAAACTATCGCACATGCGTCCGGGAGGCATTTTTCCATCCTTTCGCCTCCGATTATGGCTTAGAGTTGCTGCGCGATTTACTTGATAGGAAACCGTCAGTGTTAATAACTGACTTATGTATTGGAAAAGAGATGAGATTTTTGGGCAGTAGAGTGAAGGATCCATCATTCCTGTCGCGTTCCGATAAACGGGACGGATGGAAGTGCGAATCTCTTTCTGAAGAGGATTTTCTGGATTGATAGTCTCTGACTGCCAACTTGCCAATACTTAATTGAAAACAGCTCATTCGTCTTGAGCCAGAGGGTTATCGAGTAAGTCCGGGATTCAACAGCCATGGTCATGGACCGTGGCTGTTTGTTACGGATGAAAAAGACGATCACTGAAATCAGCGCGCAAAAGCGCAATCGCAGGCGGGTGAATATCAGCCTGAACGGTTTCTATGCTTTCTCATTGGACCGTCTGACGGCTGCCTGGCTGCAGGTTGGGCGCGAACTGAGCGACGCGGAAATCGAGGAACTCCAGCTGAGCGACGAAGTGGAAGTTGGCTTCAACCAGGCGCTTAACCTGCTGAGCTACAGAAGCCGCTCGGTCGTGGAAATGACCCGCTACCTGGAAGGCAAGGGCTACGCCCCAGCCACCTTGCAGGCAGTGCTCGCCCGCCTTGAAGAAGAAGGTCTGCTCAATGACGACCGCTTCGCCAAAGAATGGATCGAGAACCGCAACACCTTCCGACCGCGAAGCCAAAGCCAACTCGAAGCCGAGCTGCGCTTTAAGGGCGTTGCAAAAAAAGCTATTGACTCAGCGCTTGAGGAGTCCGGAATGGACGATGCTGCCCTTGCAATGGCAGCCGCGCGAAAGCAGGTCCGTCGCTATCATTCGCCCGATTATGAAACCTATCGAAAAAAACTGGGGAACGCGCTTCTACGGCGCGGTTTCAGTTATGCCACGGTCAATGAAACCTTGCGCACTCTTTGGGATGAGATGCAGCAGACCGAGACCGTGGAACTAAATAAACAATGGAGCAATTGACACAATGAAAACCTTATTTCAACCAGGCCCGGGTCCCAACCTCCTCTTTCTGTGGGTTGGCCTTGCCGTTATTGTGGGTGTCCTGATCGGATACCTGATTTTCTCAACCATACGTAAAAACCAGGATGAAAAACTTAAACGAACTGCCGAAAGCATCATCGACCAGGCAAAGGAAGTTGCCAAAACGACCGAATTGGAAGCCAAAGACACTGCCCTGAAGATCACCCTCCAGGCGGAGGATGAGATCCAGCACAAGCGCAGCGAACTCAACAAGGAAGATGACCGCCTTGTCAAGCGCCGCGAAGAGCTGGACCACCGTTTCGACCAGATGCAGCAGCGCGAGTCCGCTCTCAACAAGCGCCAGAGCGCTGTGGACAAGCGCGCCAATGAGATCGAAGCGCTTTATAGCGAGCGCTTTGCGGAACTGCAGCGTGTTTCTGCCATGACCAGCGATGAAGCCCGGGTGCTGTTGCTCGAAGAAGTTGAGAAGGAAGCCCGCGGAGACATGGCACGCATTATCCGCCAACATGAGACCGAAGCAACCGAACTCGGCATGGAAAAAGCCCGGGAACTGATCGCCGATGCCATCCAGCGCGTCGCCTCCGACAAAGTTGCCGAAGTGACCACCTCGTTGGTGACGCTCCCCAATGAAGAAATGAAGGGACGCATCGTTGGTCGCAACGGGCGCAACATCCGTGCCTTCGAGCAGGTAACCGGCGTGGACGTGATCGTGGACGACACCCCCGAAGCTGTCACCATCTCCTGTTTTGACTCCGTCCGGCGAGAAATCGCCAGGCGCACCCTGACACGCCTCGTCACGGATGGTCGCATCCATCCAGCTTATATCGAGAAGATCCTCGAAGAAGAACGCAAACTGATGGACGAGGATATCCTTAAAGCCGGCACCGAAGCAGTCTACGAAGCCGGTGTGCATGGTCTGCATCCTGAGATCATCAAGAAACTTGGGCGCCTGAAATACCGCACCTCCTACGGTCAGAATCAGCTTGCCCATGCCGTTGAAACCTCCAAGATCGCCAGTGTGCTGGCAGCAGAGCTCGGCGCCAACGTGGAAGTTGCCAAACTCGGCGCTCTCCTGCACGACCTCGGCAAAGCCATGGACCACAACACCGAAGGCACCCACGCCCAGATCGGTGCGGAATTTGCCAAACGCCACGGCGTCAGCGCGGCTGTCTGCAACACGATTGCCGCTCACCACCACGAAGTGGACCAGGTCTCGATCGAAGCCATCCTGGTGGAAGCCGCGGACGCGATCTCCGGCGCCCGCCCTGGTGCCCGCCGCGAGGACCTTGAGCAGTACATCAAGCGCCTGAAAGCCCTTGAGACCATCGCCAACGCCCATAAGGGCGTGGAGCAGAGTTATGCTATCCAGGCTGGTCGGGAAGTGCGCATTATCGTCAAACCTGAAGAGGTGGATGACCTCGAAGCCCACCGTATCGCCAAGGACATCGCCACCGAGATCGAGGAAACCATGCAGTATCCCGGTCAGATACAGGTGACTGTCATCCGCGAAACCCGCTCGGTCAGTTACGCTAAGTAACGCAATAGAATCGCAATTCAAACGAAGCTGCCAGATTTGGCAGCTTCGTTTTTGATTAAAAAACGCACCACGCAAACACATCCATGTAGGTCGACGCCAAAATGAGTATCTTCCCTCACGAAGACCTCGGTAATTCAAGATGCTTCGCCCCGCGGCACATGTGTAATGAAGTAAATAGCAAAGAGATCACCGCGCTACGCTCGCGATGGCGAAACCTTTCCTGCCTACCCCCGGACAAACGGATTGTTGGCCTTTTCGAACCCTACAGTTGTTGCTGGGCCATGCCCGGGCAGGAGCGTAGTCTCATCCGGCAGGGTATAGATTTGCTCGCGGATGTTCTTCAGCAGCAATGCATGGTCGCAGCCTTCAAGATCCGTCCTGCCAATACTGCCTTTGAAAATCGCGTCTCCCACGACCGCCATCCCTAATTCAGGAACATAGAAAAGCACCGACCCCGGGTTATGCCCTGAAACGTCCCGCACCTCTACCAGCTTGCGAGAACCTCCCGGCGCGACATCCAGCCACATGCCGTGGGTAAGCGGAATATCCAGCCTTGGCACTGGGTCAACCATCAGACCCATTTTCATCTTTTCCGGGTGCGCCGTAGCCAGGGCAAAGCTATCCGGATGCATGGCGATTGGCAGAGCAGGCGAAAACGATTCACTGACCGTTTTTGCGCCTGTTGTGTGATCGTAATGCCCGTGTGTCAGCCAGATTTGCCTCAACTGCCAGCCCTGTTCACGCGCCAGGCGCAACTGCGTCTGCGGCTCGAAGCTTGGGTCAATCAGCACGCAATCGCTGCTGTCGTCATCCACCAGGAAGTAGACGTTGTTTGGAAGCGGTCCCAAAACCGCCAGGTGCACGGAGAGCGTCATCGCTTTTTCCCTACCTCACTTTCGCCCCAGCCAGGAACTCGTCTATACGCATGACACTCCTCGGCAAATCAGTCAGACTGTACAAGCCCTGCTCCTCGACCACCACATCGTCTTCGATCCGTACCCCGTACTTACCAGGCAGGTAGATGCCCGGTTCGATCGTAAAGACCATGCCGGGTTCCAAGACCAGCGAATTCGCGTCGAAAATGTAGGGCGGTTCGTGCGCTTCCATGCCCAGCCCATGCCCCGTCCGGTGGGTGAAATACTCGCCAAAACCGCCTGCTTTGATGACATCCCGCGCAAATCGGTCCACCTCTCCTGCCAGCATGCCCCTTTTTCCGCCCAACCTGGCAGCCGTATTGGCTTCTTCCACCAATTTGGCAATCTGTTTCATTTCCTGGTTGGGCTCGCCGCAGAAAAAGGTGCGGGTGATATCCGAGAAGGTGCCGCCAAAGCTTGCGCCCCAGTCAATCAGCAGCATCTCCCCCTCTTGCAGAATGCGATCGGTCGGGCTGGCGTGCGGGTTGGCGGTGTTGGGACCAGTCGAAACAATCGGTGCAAAAGGCAGCTCCGCCTCCGAACCTGCCCGGAAGAGCTGCACCATCAATTCGCCTGAGATCTGAAGCTCGCTCTGCCCGGGTCGGACGGTTTCGAGGGTTCTCAGCAGTGCGTTCTGGGCGATAATGGCTGCCTGGCTCATGGCTTTGAGTTCTTCCTCGCCCTTGCGTATGCGCAGCGTTGCCAAAGCCGGGCTTCCATCCACAAATTCGGCCTTCGGCAGAGCCTTTCGCAGCAGATCCAACTCTAAGAAGCGCAATCTGGTTGGTTCAACGCCTACGCGCAGTGGCTGACCGCAGATATCAGACAACGCATTCTCATAGATGCCCTGCCAGCCTGATGGATCATCACCGAAAGTAAAGATTTCGGCTTCAAAGGGCAAGTCCGCCACTTTGGCGCGCTCGAGTTCCGGCAGGATCACCTTCACCTGCCCCTTATCACCCACCATTACGACCACCGGGCGTTCCATCAGGTGGAAATTCAGCCCTGACAGGTAACTCAGGCTCGGACCAGGGTTTAGCGCCACCGCATTGAGGTGATTGGCGTTAATTAAGTCAAGCAATCGGGAGAGTCTTGGGGTCATGACAACCTCGCTTTCGTGGATGAAATTATATATCGAATGCCTGAGCCAGCCGGCAGAAGTAACAGGATTTGTAGATTGGGTGCAGTTATTCGTATGTTGGGTGCAGTTGTTCGTAGGTTGGGTGGAGTTATTCGTAGGTTGGGTGGAGCGACGCAGGAGCGCAACCCAACAACGCCCCACAACCATTTTTCAGCGTAGGATGGGTGCAGTTGTTCGTAGGTTGGGTGGAGTTATTCGTAGGTTGGGTGGAGCGACGCAGGAGCGCAACCCAACACCCACCCCACAACCATTTTCCAGCATAGGTTGGGTGGAGTTATTCGTAGGTTGGGTGGAGTTATTCGTAGGTTGGGTGCAGCGACGCAGGAGCGCAACCCAACAACAACACCGAAAACAACCCAACATCCCGTCAACAATTGCCAAATGTATATTGGTGGAGCGATTTTATCGCGCAACCCAACGTCGACATCGACATCGACCCATTACCTTTTTTTGTTGGGTTGCGCTCCAATAATTAAATTGTAAATGAATGCCCATTGTCGCTCCACCCAACCTACGTCTACGGCTTTGCTTGTTGTCGCTTCATCCAACCTGCCTTAACATCATTTACACCTCATTCCTGGATGCCTCGCCCCTGCGTTAATCGCTGTGTCACCATTTTTACAAGCTTTGAGCTTGACTTTGCTCGCGTAAGAAATATACTTGCCTGCATGAGAACAGCACGACTGCATTATCATCTGAACTGCATGTGTCCCGGGCGGGGTGATTAACCGCCGGGTCTTTCTCGTTCCCACAGCCAACTGAAGACTCAAGCGGTGCACCCCGCAAATCAGATCAAACAGACGCGAGCCGTCTTTTTTGTTTTTGGCTGCTAGAAAATATTTATTCTTAGGAGACATCATGACCATTTATCAAAATATCACTCAGCTTACTGGCAAAACACCCCTGGTGCGGCTTTCGCGCCTCAACCCCAACCCCGGGGTCGAAATCCTCGCCAAACTGGAATTCTTTAACCCGACCCACAGCGTCAAAGACCGCATCGCCGTCAGCATGGTGGATGATGCCGAACAGCGCGGCATATTGCATAAAGACAGCATCCTGTTGGAAGCCACCAGCGGCAACACCGGCATTGGTCTGGCGAACGTAGCTGCTGCCCGCGGATATGGCAGCACGATCATCATGCCCGAATCCGCCAGCCTTGAACGCAGACTGCTGATGCGCGCGCTGGGCAGCAACCTCATTCTGACCCCTGCAGCCGGCGGTATGGCCGCCGCGATGGAAAAAGCACAGGCTCTCTTGTCAGAAGACAGCCGCTATTGGTGGGCTGATCAGTTCAACAACCCCGCCAACCCACAAATCCACCAGCTCACCACCGGTCCTGAAATCTGGCGGGATAGCGATGGCAAGGTGGACGTGCTCGTGGCAGGCGTTGGCACTGGTGGCACGATCACTGGCACTGGTCTGTACTTGCGGGAGCAAAACCCGGCGCTAAAAGTTGTGGCGGTCGAACCGGCTGCTTCGCCTGTACTCTCGGGAGGATCCAAAGGCTCGCACCCAATTCAGGGCATCGGCGCGGGTTTCATTCCCTCCGTCCTAAAAACCTCCCTGCTGGACGAGATCATCCAGGTCACAGGCGAGGCTGCTTTCAGCACAGCCCGTCAACTGGCGACAGTCGAAGGCATTCCCGGCGGGATCTCCTCCGGCGCAGCGGTTTGGGCAGCCCTCCAGCTGGCAGCTCGCCCTGAGTCGAAGGGAAAGCGGGTTGTAGTTATTATTCCAAGCTTTGCCGAGCGATATCTCAGCACGGATCTCTTCACAGATCTCAGGAGGGAGCAAAATGGAAGCAAGTGAACGCATGCCCTGCGAGGGCATACCTGCAACACAAAACCCGAACGTCTTCAGCTTAATGGCGGAGGATGTGCGGGCAGCCGTTGAACGCGACCCAGCCGCGGCGAACGCATTCGTAGTCCTCACCAGCTATCCTGGCATCCATGCCATCTGGACGCACCGCCTGGAGCATGGGCTCTGGCAGCACGGTTTCAAATGGCTCGCCCGTGCGGGTTCGCAGATCACCCGTTTCTTTACCGGCATCGAGATACACCCGGGCGCCAGCCTCGGTCGGCGTGTGTTTATCGATCATGGCATGGGCATTGTGATCGGCGAAACGGCTGTGGTGGGCGATGATGTGACGCTCTATCACGGGGTCACCCTTGGCGGCACGAGCCTCGAGAAGGTCAAACGCCATCCCACCCTGCAGAGCTGCGTGGTTGTGGGAGCAGGCGCAAAGATCCTGGGCAATATCACCATCGGCAGTCACAGCCGCATTGGCGCAAACGCGGTGGTGGTCAAGGATGTGCCACCCCAGTCAGTGGTGGTGGGCGTCCCTGGGCAGGTGATCCGCCGCAAACGCCAGATGGACGAACACCAGTCGGACCTTTCTCATACCGAGATGCCCGATGCGGTCATGACCAACCTGCAGGAATTGATGAAACGGCTGACGGAGGTTGAATCCCGCCTCGAGATCCATAGCAACCAGTTGAGCCAGTTACAGCTGCAACCCGACGGCGTTTGGGAATATTCCGACAGCCCGGATTACACGATTTAAGATTCATGTTGGCACATGGGCTTGTGGGGCGAAGCAGCGCAACGAAAATGTATTGCCTTATCAGCAATACCAATTGAAGTTGCTTCGCCCCTGCGCCCGAATTAGGGTTTTGTGCTGTAAATAAACAAATTGTCAATATAATTTCCCTATGGACCAAACAAGTGCGTTTCATCGAAGCTCTCTGCGATTAAGTTATTACGATTACTCTCAAGCAGGGTCGTATTTTGTGACCATTTGCACCTTTCATCATCGTCGACTATTTGGCGAGATTCAGAGTGGTGAAATGCAATTGAATGCTGTGGGTCGCTTGGCAGCGGCTCAATGGAAGCATTTAGAATATCGTTTTCCTGAGATTGAATTAGGTGAATGGGTCATCATGCCCAACCATATTCATGGCATCCTGGTCATTACAGGTAAGGGCGAAGCATCTCAACAAAAAAGTTCTGCCTTACCAACCAGGTCTGTTAATGATGCTTCGCCCCTACGCCCAACCGGTACGAGACCAGGATCGATCGGCGCGATCATCCAAAACTATAAATCGGTTGTGTCTCGTAAAATTGCTAATCAAGACGGAGAGACAAGAGGATCAATTTGGCAACGGAACTATTACGAGCACATCATTCGGAATGAGCGGGAACTCCAAGCCATCACTGATTACATCCTGACCAATCCACAAAATTGGGAAAAAGACACAGAATACCAAGCAGAAGGTCAAAAAAGAATAAATCATCGGCGGTAGGGGCGAAGCATCTCAACAAAAAAGCTCCGCCTTGCCAATTACATCTGTATAATTTGCTTCGCCCCTACAGTCAGATAACGCAGAATCCGAAACTGGACAGGAAAAATATTACCTGCGTGGTTCGGCAGGTGATTAAGACAATTTATATGAGATGCTTGATGGCGGCGAAGCCATTCAACCCACCGCTCGGGTGTGGCAAAAAGTTATTCCCACTATGAAACAGGATTATTTTGCCTGCTTATGAATCAACACTTCCCGATACACTGCCCCAAGCAACAACAACGCCATCAATCCCCCAAGGATCGCGATCCCGTCGACGTTCACAACAGGCGAAGGCTGCTGCACCGGGTATGGAGTTGGTTGGGGCGTCCCGGCGGCAAGCGTGGCAGTCAAAGTCAGGTCGGGCTGGATCTTGACCGGATCCACGAATACCACCACTGCCAGCAAACTGATCACCATCACGCCAAGCACAATCAGCACAATCGCCAAGCTGGACTCCCTTGATCCCTGGTCCTCATTCATTTGACACTCTCCACAGCTTGTTTGGCTGTTTCCACCACATCCGCGTTATCCCGCAGGATCAACAAGGTGGCATTGCGCAATATCGGTCCGAGATTATTCATGACCGCATCAGGCGGATACAGAATCGCGCCACTTGCCATTTTCTCCAAAGCTGGCTTCAAAGAAGTCTCTTCCCAACTGCCAAGCGCGGAAGGTCGGGGTGGGATCGCTCTGAGGGCTTCACTCCACTTAGCCAGGAACTGCGTCTCCGAAAGGTGCGTGATCAACGCCACCGCGAGTTTCTGCCTTTGGGGTTCCTGGCTGCCTATAGCCCATACCCAGGCATCGGTCAGGGTCATGCTCGGCGACGTAAAAGCCGGATCGGGCGCCTCGGGCGTGGTTTCCCTGCCCTGCAACACCACATCCACCGGCAAGAAAGCAGTATCAATCTTGCGGGAGGAAAACGCATCCCAAACCTGGTCCGAAGTTTGCATGGTCACAACCAGATCACTGTAATGACGGGTGTTCAAGCCGTCCTTCAGGGTTTGGAGAGCCGTCGTCAGGGGGGATTCCTGCAACATCGTCAAGCCTTGCTCATTTTGCACCTGCCCGCCCAGGCTCAGGTAAAGCAGCAACAAAAAGGTTCCCCTGGGATCATCCGCGGCAAAACCAAAATAGCCGTAATTCAGCCTGGTATCGGTCCATTCATTGCTGGGAATTAACTGACTTACGCTTTGGTACACCAAGCCCATCGGCACGCCTTTAAAAGGTATCGCCATCAACTCCCCTTGCACGGTGCCCGCATCCCTTCCGAAGTTATACCAATCCAGGTCGCTCATCACGGATTTCAAGCCTTCATTCCAGAATACCACTTCATCCCGGGCAGCCTGGAGCAATTGTTCCCGTGAGAGGGCAACCACATCCGGGGAGGAGATGGGTGCAGCCGCGTGCGTGGTGCGCAGCGCGTCCAAAACCCCGCCGCCGCCCGAGACTGCCTTGATGCGAACGTCCAGCTCAATACTGTTAAGGTAGGCAAATTCATCCAACTGGTCTTTGAGGATGGCTGCCGCTTTCGTTTCACCATTCGGGTTCAGATCAGGTGGGAGCCAGAGGATCAGCTTTTCAGGAGGCGGTGCTGGCGTGGGAGTCTGTTCTTCAACCACCTCTATGGTCTCCTGTGTGACGCTGGTGGGCAGCGGCACGTCGGTTTGCTGCGGGCTGCTGGTGATGGACTGATCCCAAGGGAACTGCCATCCTTCGGGCAGCAAACCACAACCAGTCAGCCCTAAAAGGCTGCTGACAACCAGCAACACCAACCAAAACCTGAACTTTTTCACGCTATCAGTCATCAATGCAATTGTAAAGCATCTTGCCAGGACGGTTATCCCAGGCTTACAGGCTTCCCAAGCAGTCCAACCAGAAGTTTGACTGAGTTCTCCACGTCATCCCGATCGACCATTTCAGATGGACTGTGGATGTAGCGGCAGGGGATCGAAAGGCAGCCTGCGGGCACGCCGGCACGGGTACGCTGCATAGCTGCGCCATCTGTGCCGCCTGCTTCCAGCACTTCCATCTGGTAAGGCAGTTTCTGCGCCTTGGCTTCGTTCACCATCCACTTTACCACCCGCGGATCAGCGATGAAGGAGGAATCCCGGACCTTGATGGCAGGGCCGTTGCCGAGCGCGACTTCCATCTTGACACCCATCGGGGTGTCTCCGGTACGCGTCACGTCCACTGCCAACCCAATTTCAGGGTCCACGCCATACGCCGCGGTGATCGCGCCCCGAATGCCCACCTCTTCCTGCACGCTAAACACGAAATAGAGCTCATTCACGCCTGGCTTAACCTCTTTTAAGGTTTCCAGCGCGATGGCTGCAGCCACCCGGTCATCCATTGACTTGGCGACCACGCGCTTGCCCAAATCAAGCAGCGGGCGCTCAAAGCCGCAAACATCCCCCACGCTGACCTTACTGTCAGCCTTGGAGGTCGCGCCGGTGTCTATGAAGTATTTCGCCAATTCGGGATGCTCATCTTTTTCCAACCGTTCCATCCCGATCACACCTTGGGTGCCGTTCATAAAGAGCACCCTTCCGCCGAGGCAGGTGAGGGGGTTGATCCCGCCAATCGGCAGGAACCGGGCAAAGCCGTTATCATCCACATGGGTGACCATCAAACCGATTTCGTCAACATGTGCCGAAATCATGATCCTTTTGCCGCCTTCCTTCAAAGTCCCTTTGCGGGCGATCAGGTTGCCAAGCGCATCTGTGTAGACGTCATCAGCGTGCCCCTGGATCTCCGCTTTGATCTTTTCGCGGATAACGTGTTCCGAACCGGAAGGACCAGGCGTTTCGACCAGGGTTTGTAGAATTGTCCATAATGAATTTTTCTTTGCCATCACTTTTTCTCCTGCAGATTTAGGATGCTTCTATCAAGGCGTGTAAGTGCCGTGTAAATCAGTTCCAAGGTATTGAGTTCGTCATCGCTGCGGATCAGTCCCGCCGCGGAGTGTAGATAGCGCTGTGGTACGGAGACTGAGACGCTCGGTACGCCTGCGCGGGTCTTGTGGATCTCTCCGGCGTCGGTGCCACCCAACCCAGGCTGGCGGAACTGCCAGGGAATTTTCTCCGCTTCAGCCGACTCGATCAGCCACTTGATCAGCCGCTGGTCTCCGATGGTGCCGCGGTCCATGATGTAGATTGCCGGTCCATCCCCCAGCCGGGTGTTGTGGCTGGTATTCTCAAAACCATCGTAGTGGGGCAGGTCATTGGCGGGCGTGGAGTCCATGGCAATGCCAATCTCCGGATCAAAGGCAAAAGCCGCGATTCTCGCGCCGCGCAAGCCAAGCTCTTCCTGCACGGTGAAGGCTGCCAGCAGGTCCACGTTCTCAGGTGCGTGTTTGACCAGTTGGATCAGGTTGAACACTCCCAACCGGTCGTCCAGCGCTTTGGAACGGAGGCTCGGACCCAACACGGTCAGCTTGGTCGCGAAGGTTCCTCTATCCCCCACCTTGACCTTGCTGCCTGTTCCAGGTCCGATATCGATGCGCAGTTGGTCAACTTTGAGCACTTGCTTGCGTTCTTCCGGCGTGGTCAGGTGGATTGCTTTGGCGCCAATCACGCCAGGGATGTGGTCACGCCCGATGGTTACCGGTTTGCCCACCAACTGGCGGGGATCGACCCCACCAATCACGCGGAACTCAAATACGCCGTCGCCTTCATCGTTGACGATCATGAAGCCGACTTCATCCATGTGAGCAGCGATCATCACTCGAACGCGGTCCGCGCCGGTGCCTTCATGCCGCACCAACACGTTACCCATTGCGTCCACTTTGGTAACATCAGCGAAATCGCGCAATTCTTCCAACACGATCGCGCGCACTTCCTGCTCATCGCCAGAAACGCTTAACGCATTGCAAAGCCGCGTCAGCAGGGTTAATTCTTCTTCTCCCAGGCGGGGACTAAACTTGGTGGAAACTTTACTTTTTGCCATTTTGGTTTACTCCCAGATTACCGTTTTCATAAAATCGAGTGGCAGACCGGCGATAAATTCCGCCATCAGCCTACCCGCCCGCCGCACATCCTTCAGCGAAACAACCTCAACGGGTGTGTGCATGTAGCGCAGCGGAATTGCCAGTTCAACCACGGGGATGCCAGCTTCTGCCACCTGAATATCCCAGGCGTCCGTACCGGAGCCGGTTGGCGCCAGTTCTTTTGCAACACTGATCTCGTACTCCTCAGCAATTGCCTGCAGGGCTTTGTGCAGCGCCGGATGGTTGCAGGAGCCCCAGGTGAGGGGGGTGACCTTGCCCAGCTCAAAATTGCCGATGCCTGCTCCGCCGGGTGCCTTGGCGAAGGTGACGTCTATCACGATCGCGAAGTCCGGTTTGACCGCAACCGCATCCGCCATCGCGCCAATTCCGCCGACCTCTTCCTGTGAGGTCGCCACTGCCATCACGTCCCAAAGGTGCTTACGCTTCGAAAGCATTTCCAGCGCCACCGTTACCGCTGCCACAGAGGCACGGTTGTCAAGGGTGTTCCCGCTGATACATTCGCTGCAGAGTTCCATCGGTTCGGTCGCAAACGAAATCACATCCCCCACCCGCACCAGCTTTTTTACTTCATCGGGCAGCAGGCCGGTGTCGACCAGCAGGTATTTTTGCGGCAGGGGACCAGATTTTCCATCTTTAGGCAGCAAACTCGCCGGCGGCATGACCACCATCCCTGGCAAGTCACGGGCTTCTTCCGCGTTGGTCGCGTGCACGGTCACCATCTGTCCGGGCAGGATGCGCGAATCAACCCCGCCAACTTGCATAAAGCGCAAAAAGCCTTCATCGATACCCGTCACCATCAGCCCGATCGCGTCCATGTGCGCCGCGATCATCACGCTGGGTCTGGGCTCTGCGCCCTCCCCACGCTGGATCGCCACCAGGCTGCCAAGATTGTTGACGCGGATCTCATCAGCAAGCGGCTGCCAGGTAGTCCGGATGACCTCGCGGATCGGGTCCTCAAAACCGCTTGGACCCGCAGCAGAGATCATTTCCTTCATGTGTTGTTTCAGATCAAGTTTCATAAGCCTCTCTCATGGGTTAGGAGTAGGTTCAACCGAACTCTCGGTTGGTGTTTGAGTGGGAATATCCGTGGGGATCTCAGTCGGCAGCGGGGTCTCGGTTGGGGTAGGCGTAATTGTCGGGGTCCGGGTAGCGGTGCCTGTGGCTGTCGGGGGAAGCGTGTTGGTGGCGGTGGGGGTGATGCTTGCCGTCCGGGTGAGGTAGGGGGTCAACGTCATACTGGGGATGAACGTTGCCGTGCTGGTGAGGGTCGGGGTGGCAGTCGTTGCCCCTTGCGGACCGCGGTTGAAGCGCAGAAGGATGAAACCCAACAGATAACAGGGAATCGTGATCAGAATGATCAGCGTCAGCATGTAACGCGTGCGCGTGCGATTAGAGATTTCGTCCACCAGTACTCCGCCTGCAGTTCATCTTATCACCTGCCGTATCACCCGGCAAATTTAGCTAATTATAGCCCACCCCCTCAACTCTCAACCAGAATTAGCTCAAGTCGAAAATTTTGCCCGGGTTGAGGATGTTGTTCGGATCCAAGGCCCTTTTGAGTGTGCGCATCAGATCCAACTCGTGTGGATCAGCCGCATCCTGGAAGTAGGCTTTGCGCTTGATGCCGATGCCATGTTCTCCGCTCAACTTGCCGCCAAGTGCCATCACGACCGCGTACAAGCGCCTGACGACCTTATCCTCAAGCACATACCACTCCTCGAGCGGCATCTCGGGCGGTTTGATCAGGGTGGTATGCAGGTTGCCATCGCCAGCATGCCCATAAGAGGGCATGGAAAGGTCGAATTCAACCGCGAGTTTGGCAATTTCTTCGGTTAGCGCCGGGATCTGCGCGATCGGCACTACGATATCTTCCAGGCTTTGGTGGGGGGAATAAACCTTGAAAGCCTCCGCGATGTTGCGCCGTACTGCCCAAACGCGTTCTTGGGTGGTGTAGTTATCGGCAACATAGACTTCGATCGCCTTATGCTCCATGCACAGGTCACCAATCATTTCCGCTTCGCCGTCCACCTGGTCCTGCGTGGTGCCATCCACCTCGATCAGCAGCATCGAACCGCAGCTTTCATAATCGAGGTGTTCGTTCAGATACTTGCAGGAGGTTTCCACCGCGAGGCGATCCATGAACTCAATCGAGGTCGGGACGATCCCGAGCTTGCTGACAATCATCGGCACGATCTCGATCGCGCTCTGCACGTCCGGGAAGAGCACCAGCAGGTCCGTTTTGGCTTTTGGCAGAGGAGTGAGCTTGATGGTCGCGCTGGTCACGATCCCCAGCGTGCCTTCCGAGCCAATATAAAGGCGCTTGAGGTCGTAGCCCGTAACGTCCTTGACGATCTTTCCGCCAATTTTGAGCACGTCGCCAGCCGGCGTGACCACTTCCAAGCCGGTGATGTAGCGCTCTGTCACGCCATATTTGATCGCCTTGCCGCCGCCGGCATTTTCAGCGATGTTTCCGCCGATCTGGCAGGACTCAAGGCTCATTGGATAACCGGCAAAGAACAAGCCGTTATCCGCCACAACGGCATTGATCTCGTTGGTCACGATGCCCGCCTGCACTTCGATCATCATGTTCTGCAGGTCCACATCGAGCACTTTGTTCATTTTTTCAAAAGCCAGTAATATCCCGCCGTGGAGCGGGATGGCACCCCCGGAGAGACCCGAGCCAGCCCCACGTGGCGTGACCGGGATGAGATGCGCGTTCGCCAGCTTCATGATCTCCGCCACCTGCTGGGTGTTCGTGGGGGTCACGATCACATCCGGCATGCCGGAGAATTGGTCTTTTGGAGTTTCATCGTGGGAATAAGCTTCAAGCTTTTCCTCGTCCAAAATGACGTTCGACGCTCCCACAATTTGCACGAGTTTGGCAACAATTTCAGGCGTAATCGGGTTGTAGTTGGTCATGACTTTCTCTCCTCAAGCCGGGAAATCAACTCTGGTAAGACCTGGAAGGCATCCCCGACGATGCCAAAATCTGCTACCTGGAAGATGGCCGCATTTGGATCCGTGTTGACAGCCACGATGGTTTCGGCGGTTTTCATGCCCGCCAGGTGCTGGATGGCGCCCGAGATCCCCAAAGCGATATAGAGCTTTGGCAGGACTGTCTTGCCGCTTAACCCGACCTGCTGTGGGTATCGCGCCCAGCCGCGGTCAACCGCGTCGCGCGAGGCACCCACCTTGCCATCCAACAACTTCGCTAGATCGTGCAGCAGTTTAAAGTTATCCGCCTTTTTCATGCCTCTGCCGCCCGACACGATCACGTCGCTGTTCTGTATGTTGCTTTCATCCGTCGCTTCCGCCTCGAACGAGAGCAACTTCACCCGCCTGTCCACCAGTTCGGGCTTCAATTCTACCTGCTGTATTTCTCCAGTCCGGGATGCGTCTGCCGGCAGGGGTTGCGTGGAACGCGGTCGCATCGTTGCCATCTGGGGGCGGTGGTTGGGGGTTTTGATGGTAGCCAGGATGTTGCCGCCGATTGCGGGGCGGGTTTGGAGCAGGTCGCCCGTGTTGAGGTCGATCTGCAGGTCTGTGCAGTCTGCCGTCAAACCAGTATGCAGGCGCATTGCCACATGCGGCATGAGCGTGCGGCCGTTATTCGTGGCAGCCGCCAGAATGATATTCGGTTTCAGTTGCTGCACCAGATCGATCAGCACGTTACTGTAGGTCTCCACGATAAAGGCTTCCAGTGCGGGATCCTGCACGCTGATCACCAGGTCTGCGCCATGTTGGATCAGGCTGCTCAATTCCGCGTCGCTGACGTTTGCCCCGATCAAGACCGAGACTAACTGCTCACCGCAGGCGTCCGCCAGGCTTCTGCCGCGTGCCAGCAACTCGTATGAAACGGTTTTGAGCTTACCATTGGCTGCTTCGGCAATGGTCCACACGTTCGTGTTTCTTTCACTCATATCAACTGCCTCTCTTCCAGGAACGCGATCAATGCGTCCACAGCCACGCTCACATCTTTATCTTCCTTGATCGTCATCATCTGACCGTTCCTGGTCACCTTTGGCGCCTTGGTGGAGACTACCCTGGTGGGCGAGCCTTTCAGCCCGAGGTATTCCAGTTTCAACCCAAGATCTTGTGCTGTCAGCACCGGGATCTCGACGGTTTTGGCTTTCTTCTTACCGCGCAAGGTGGGCAGGCGCGGATAGCTGATTTCCTTCACCACCGTCAAAAGGCAGGGTAAAGGCAGTTGCAGGGTCTCGATCCCTTCTTCCACCGATCGCTCCACCGTTATGGTTTTTTGTTCCAGGTCCAGGTCGACCACTTTCCGCACATAGGTCGCCAGGGGAATGTCCAGCCCGGAGGCGATATTGGGACCCACCTGCCCCGTGTCACCATCTGTGGCGCGCTCGCCAGCCAGGATCAGGTCAAAGTCTCCGATGCGTTTCACTGCATTGATCAGCGCATAGGCGGTTGCCCAAGTATCCGCGCCAGCAAAAGCCCGGTCCGAGAGGATGGTGCCCTCGTCACAGCCCATCGCGATCGCTTCTTTCAGGGCTTTGACCGCGTTGAGTGGCCCCATCGTGACGACGGTTACCATGGCACCAAACTTTTCTTTGAGCATCAGGGCGGTTTCAATGGAATATAGATCCAGGGGGTTCACGATACTGACCACCCCATCCCGCACCATGGTGCCGGTTTCAGGATCCATCTTCACATTGCCAGTTTCAGGCACCTGTTTGATCGGAACAATGATTTTTAACATGACCTAACTCCTCAGGAGGCTTTTCGCACAATCTGGCAGTTATTGTACTTCAATAGGGTTGAGAAAATGAGGCTGGACACGTCATCACGAGCTTCAGTTGTGCGGCGATCTCCAGTTTATTGTCCGAGCGCCTTAGGCGGCATGCAACCACCGCAAAGGCGCGATCGTAGAATCGATTAAGAAAAAGCATGGGGTAGAAATATGAATACTGCCATCTGGTGGATCAGGCGCGATCTGCGCCTCACGGACAACCAGGCGCTGGCGGAAGCCTTGCTCCAGGCAGAGATCGTTGTGCCTGTTTTCATCCTGGATCCAAAACTGCTATTCTCAGGATACACAGGTCAGGCCCGGCTGGGATTCCAATTCAATAGTTTACGGGAGTTGGACCAGAGCCTGAGGCAGCGCAGCACCATACTCATCCTGCGGCAGGGCGATCCGCTTGAAGTCCTCACACATCTGGTAAAGGAAACAAATGCTGAAGGAATCTTTGCCGAGGAAGACTATTCGCCTTACGCCCGCCAGCGTGACGGGCAGGTTGCCCTCGCCCTCCCTTTGAAGCTATTACCCGGGGTCACGATTTTCCATCCATTATTTAGAGGTACTAACAGGTGCCTGTATGACTTTTCTGACAGTTAACGGATCAAACTTACAGAGAGAGAAAATTACCCTTCCCCGGGATTTCACGGGCGATTAAACCTGCTATTCATTGCCTTTCAGCAGTGGCAGCAGGATAAGGTGAACACCTGTATCCCGCTGGCTGAGTCCCTTGAAGCCCAATTTTCGGGGCTTGTCTACTACGAATTACCCACTATCCGTGCTTTGAACGCTTTCTCCAAGTTTTTCATCAACGAGGGCATGCGGGCAGGCATCCCAAACCCAAAATCGCGGGAACGAACAATCGCGCTTTACCTCGATAAGCATGCTTTCCGCACTGCCTTATTCCTTGAGGATGAAGATCACATTTTCATCCTCCTGATCGACCGCCAGGGCAATTAGTAATGGCGTGCCCGTGGTCCGCTCAACCAGGGCACTGAAGCAGCGTTGCTCGGGATTCTCAGCCATCTCACTCAATAGACCCAAAAGAATATTGTGATCAGCGTGCTTTGAAATGCCCAATGCGTGTTTTAAATAGTTAACCGACTGTTAATAATTGTCGGAATTTGTCAATTATTTGGGTTTTTTTCCGCGCTGCCCTATACTCGAAGCATGGGAAAAGATTTTCTTCGAATTGACGACCGCCTGATCCATGGACAGATAGTTATGGCCTGGTGTAAAACCCTGAACATCAAAGAAATTATTGGCATTGACGATAAGCTGGTAGCCAACAAGACCCTGCAGTCCATCATGCTGATGGGCATACCCGCAGTTTACAAAAAAGCGATTGTGTCTTCCGAGGACGCTCGCAAGATGATGGCGGAAAAAGCCGATCACAACCGACTCTTTGTCACCCGATGGCCCCAGGACCTGCGCAATTTTACGGAAGAATTGCTCGCCCTCGACACAGTCTACATCGGTAATGCAGCCAAAACCCCGACTTCGAAATTCAATTTTTCCCGCGAAGGCGGCAGTGTTTTCTTTGCCAGCGCGGAAGACGTTGATCTCCTTAATGAACTCACGAAGCAAGGCGTAAAGCTGATCGTCCAGACCGTGCCTAATGCCCCTGCCAAGACCTGGACTGAGGCTCTGGCTACATTGCGACCGTTTTAGCAGTACAAGAAGAAGTGATTTTGCTTCTTCTTTTTTTATCCAAATTCATATCATTTCTCAAGGAGGTATTCGTATGTCAGTTTTGCAAATGGTCCTGATTGCGCTGTTTATTTACCTCGGCGCAATTGGATCCATCGTGGGGAACACGATCGGTTGGTACTGTCTCGGTCGACCGCTTGTTGCGTCCTTCGTGGTGGGTCTTATCATGGGTGACGTCCAAACCGCGATGCTTGTTGGGGTTCCCCTACAGATCGCATATTTGGCTAATGTCACTCCCGGTGGCGCTGTTGCATGGGATCTTTCCTACGCCACCTATATCGGTACAGCGACAGCTCTTGCCCTTAAAGGCACTGTCGCCTCAACCCCGGCTCTGATCGGTCTTGCCTTCACAGGCGCCGGTTTGGGCGGTGTCGTCGGCGGCACCATGTGGGGAATTCACTACTCTTTGGATGTCTTCCTCAACCGCTGGGCAGAACGCCTCGCAGAGCAGGGAGAGACCCGCAAGATGTGGATGCCAAACGTGTTGGGTGGTCAGGTTATCGGCTTCCTGGCTCGTTTCGTGCCGGCTCTCGCAATCCTCGTCGCTATCAACGCGGCAGGCTCCTCCAGTGGCTTGAACATCCCGGGTTGGTTCATCACCGGTATCTCAACCTTTGGCAGCATGATGGCTGCTCTTGGTATGGGTATCATCCTGAGCTTCCTGGTCAAGAAGAACATTCACTGGGCAATTTTCCTGGCTGGTTTCGTGTTGGTCACTTACTTTGGACTGAACACCATGGCCGTCGCTGTCGTTGGTATTCTCGTTGCATTCATTGTCTATGCAGCTGGTAACCAGCAGGAGGCATTATAAAATGGCTAAGACAGTAAGCCCAAAAACCCTTCGCAATTCCTTTAATCAGTGGTTCTTCTGGAATGGTTGCTCCCAGCAAGCTGAATCCATGCTTGGTATGGCTTTCGGTCAATCCATGTCGCCAGTTATTGAAGAGCTCTACGATTCAAAGGAAGAGAGAGCTGCCGGTCTGAAACGGCATATCACTCTGTTCAACACCGAATCGCAGGTTGGTTCTGTTTGTAATGGTATCGCCATTGGTATGGAAGAACAACTTGCCAACGGCATCGGCACCCCTGAATCCATCCAGGAAGCAAAAGTTGCCCTGATTGGCCCGACTTCGGCAATTGGTGACTCCCTCTGGGTTGCCACCATCATTCCCCTGCTGCTCACCATCTGTCTGACCCTTTCCCAGTCAATGACAAATGCCCCCTGGGTCGGACCAGTGATCTACATGCTGGTATACCCTCTGGGCACGTATCTTCTCAGCTGGAAGATCTTCCGCACTGGCTATAAAGCTGGTTTGGAAGGCGTGCAGCAGTTCATGGCAACTGGTCAGCTCGACAAGATCATGGAAGCCGTCACCATCCTCGGTCTCATTGTTGTTGGCGGTCTCACTGCCACATTCGTGAACGCCAGCCTCAACCTCGACATTAAAACCACAGCACAGGTTTTTGATGCCGCAACCCAAACCTACACCGATGGTGTGATCTCGGTCTTCAACCTGGATAATCTGCTCAATAACGTCTTCCCAAAGATCGTTCCTCTTGCCCTGACCCTGTTGGTCTACTATCTCTATGCCAAGAAAAACTGGAAGCCTATCGCTATCATGGGTCTGATCCTCGTTCTGGCTGTGATCGTGACTGCCATCGGTTTCATCCCCGGCATCGGAGCCTTCAGCTAATATTTTTTAGGAGTAAATTCTTATGATCGAATTAGAGTACATCACAAAACTCAAGCAAGTAATCGAAAAGATTTCTGTTGAGCAATCGGACCAGATCCGTGCCGCAGCCGATATTTGCGCGGAGGTGATCAATTCCGGCAAACTTGTCCACCTGTTTGGTAGTGGGCATAGTGTCCTTCCAGTTCAGGATGTTTTCCCGCGGTATGGCGGCGTGGTCGGCTGGCATCCTGTGATGGATCCACGCCTGATGTGGAACAACGTAATTGGCCCTGGCGGCGCCCGCGAACTGCTCTGGATTGAACGGCAGGAAGGCTACATCAAGAATTTCTTGCAGAGCTACAACTTCCAGGAAGGCGAGGCGATGATCGTCTTTTCGCACGGTGGTCTCAACGCGGCTCCGATCGAAGCGGCCATGTACGCCAAGGAGAAAGGTCTTAAGGTGATCACAGTCACGAGCGGCGAGAACTACAAGTCTGCCAAAGCGAACCACTCCTCCGGGAAAAAACTTGGCGACCTGGCGGATGTACTCATCGATAACTGCAGTCCGCTTGAAGACGCCCTGGTAGTCATCCCTGGATATTACCAGAAAGTTGGAGCTTCCTCGACCATTTCAGCCATCTGCGTTGCCCAGGCGATTGCCTCCGAAACAGCGCTGCGGCTGCAGAAACTCGGACACAAGATGAACATTTTTGTCTCTCCGAACGTCACCGAGGTTCCAAAGGAATACATGCACGAAGTGTATGCTGACTATACCGAAACGGTATTTCGCAACCACAATATGTAATCCAGCATTTCAAAACGGGAGCTTGTTTTCGCAAGCTCCCGTTTTCTTTCACAGAAAACCTGCCCATGGACTTGAACACTCTCTCTTCGTTTTTTGACACCTATAAACTCCCCATCATCGGCTTTGTTGTCATGGCACTGCTCGCCTTCGGCTTGATCCGCCTGACCCTTTCATTACGCACCTCAGCCGAAAAGGAACTGGCACAGCTGCAGTATTCAAACCCGACCCTTTACCTTGAGCGGCTGCAAAACAACCGCAGGCTCACCTGGGTTTTCCGGAAAAACGAGCTCCTGTTGATGCAGCTGGATGGTCAGATGCGCCTCGGTCAGGATGCCGAAATCCAGCAGATTATTAAAAGATTGGATTCTCAGCGCTTGCTTCCTCGCGAGAAGGTGGATTATCTTCAAAAACGCATGTCTTTCTTTGCTTCCGTCGGCAATGTCAATGAAGCCAAGTCCAGTTTTGATAGGCTGAAGACCTATTTACATTCAGTCAAGGCAGATGAAGTCGAAAAGTACCGCGTCATGCTCGAAGAAGGCGAAGAGATCATCCAAGTCTACCTCGACAAAAATCCGGATTATCGCAGTACCCTCCAATCCAAGATCGCAGCCACCACAAACCCGATCCAGAAAGGCATTCGTCTTTACAGGCTTGCCAAGCTCGCATGGTTTGCCCGGGATGAGGCAGCTGCTCGCGGTTACCTGAACCAGGCAAAGCCGCTCCTCGCCGGCAGCGATTATGCGCCGATCATCGCCCAGGCACAAGAAGATCTCAGCATACTGGCAATAAAATAATGCATGGGTTATGATTCGTCCTGGTATACCCGCTCAGATCGTATACCTGGAGATTGAGGTTTAGCCATGAATCTACTGACCAAGATGCGTGAGGTCAAAGACCTGACCCCCTCTGAACGACACATTGTCGAGTATATATTCGCGAATCTTAACGAAATCGTCAACATTGGCATAGTCGAACTGGCTGAACTGACCTGTACCTCCACGGCGACGGTTAAACGTCTCTGCAAGAAGGTCGGCAAGGATAGTTACATCGACTTCAGGTTGGAACTCTCCTATGAGCTGATGCGCTACAACCAGAATTCCATCTTAAAAACCGCGCAAACCCCGGTCGATCGGTATGACTCTTTGGATGACATCGTGGCAAAAGTCGCTAATCAGAACGCAAAATCCATCCTGGATACCATCAGCACCAACAAGACCGAAAACATCGCGGCAGTAGTTACGGCTATGTCAAAAGCAAAAAGGATCGACTTCTACGGCATGGGTCCCTCCCACGTAGTGGCGCAGGATGCCCAGATCAAGTGTATGCGCCTCGGCATCCCCAGCAGCGCTTTTGCCGATCGCATCTCCATGATGATGAACGCCAAAGCATATCATGATGACACCCTCGCCTTCATCATCTCATACACCGGCAAGACCACTGAGATGCTCGAGGTAGCCCGCGAATTGGTGCGCGTAGGAAGCAGCACGGTCTCGCTGACTTCTGTAGAGCTGAATGACCTGGTTGAGCTTTGCACCTACAACCTGTTCGTCGATTCGACTGAATCCTGGAACCGCCTGGGGGGAATGTCGAGCCGGATCTCGACCCTTAATCTGATCGACATCCTTTTCACTGCTTTAATCAACTCGGATTACCAAAAGTATGCCCAGAACATGAGCAGGAATCTGGTCAACAACGTCTCGCGCAGAAACTGATCGAGCTGTTCCAGCGTTTTGTAATCAAAACCGTGATTACTTCTTCTTCTTTTCATTTAGCAGCTTTTTGTTGCGGCGATTCCACAGGGTGATAAAGACAGAGAATAAAATGCCTGCAATCGCCAGAACGATATATATCACCCCACCCCAAACGCTTGCCTGCTGGAACTGCTTAACCGCTTCGATAATGGCAATTACCAGGATTACCGCACTTGCCAGGTAGCACGAAAAAACCACAGTGTCTGACACGGTTTGAATGGGTGGAGGATCTTTTTGTTGTGTTTGCCCTGACGAAAATTTCAATTTTGCCATCTTTCACCTCTGGGATAAGGAACATAGTGGGTATACCATGAAACAGGGCATTTTGGCAAAACCGGAAGTATCTGTTTCAAATGTCCGTGATTAGGACGAAAGAGGAAGATCGTCATTGATTATAGCCTTGAATAATTTGGCATAAGGAGCGGACATTTTTCCTGCTTTCAAGACTGGAAAACTGGCGCTATGGA